>Ga0268298_10006063_pt1 | contig 11068 bp, 10 predicted proteins | sample WWTPWeurt_MetaG_FD_194462 | JGI IMG/M metagenome (GOLD analysis project Ga0268298, IMG submission 194462) | Activated sludge microbial communities from WWTP in Nijmegen, Gelderland, Netherland - WWTP Weurt | ecosystem: Engineered > WWTP > Aerobic digester > Activated sludge | place... | reverse complement strand
CTCGCCGGTGCGCTGGCCGGCGGCGCCGGCGGTGCGCTGCGATCGATGATCTCCAGCCGCCCGTCGTGGTGCTCGACGATGGCCGTCAGGCTCTCGACCCAGTCGCCGTCGTTGCAGTAGAGCACGTCGTCGATGCGGCGGATCTCGGCGTGGTGGATGTGTCCGCACACCACGCCATCGACGCCGCGTCGGCGCGCCTCGCGCGCCACCGCCTGCTCGAAGTCGCTCACATAGCTCACGGCGCGCTTGACCTTGCCCTTCAGGTAGCGCGACAGGCTCCAGTAGGGCAGCCCCAGCCGTGCGCGCACCTGGTTGAACCGGCGGTTGACCTTGAGCGTGAACTCGTAGGCCACATCACCCACGTAGGCCAGCCAGCGCGCGCATTGCACCACGCCATCGAACAGGTCGCCGTGCGTTACCCACAGGCGTCGTCCGTCGGCCAGTGGGTGGATGCAGTCGTCGACCACCTCGACACCACCGAAGTTGTGGGCCACGTACTTGCGGGCGAACTCGTCGTGGTTGCCGGGCACGAACACCACCCGGGTTCCCTTGCGGGCCAGCCGCAGGAGCTTCTGCACCACGTCGTTGTGCAGTTGCGGCCAGTACCAGCTGCGGCGCAATTGCCAGCCGTCGATGATGTCGCCCACCAGGTACAGCGTGTCGCAGTCCAGCTCGCGCAGGAAGTCGAGCAGTGCGCGGGCCTGGCAGCCAGGGGTGCCCAGGTGCAGATCGGAGATCCACACCGTGCGCACGCTCAACCGATGACTGCCGGTGGCCGCCGGTTCAGGAGTCTCGTGCGCCGCATCGTGCATGGACCGTTATGGTCCTGCCCTGGCATGACGGCCGCGTGAAGACCGCTTGACAGTCCTGCGACGGCTGGCTCGGGGCCGCGTCACATCTTCGTCACGGGCTCATCACGGCCGCGTCATCGGCGGCGACGAGCATGCCGCCCATGGACATCCTGCCCACGCTCGCCGCCATGCCCGACACTCCGGCCGCCGCGCCGCGGGCATCTTCCATCCATGTGCCGAGGGCCGTACCGGCCACGCTGCCCACGCCGCGCGAGGAGTTCCGCCTCGAGGCCGTGTGGGCACGCCACCAGGACGAGGTGCGCGAGGCACAGCGCCTGCGCTGGCAGATCTTCGCCGACGAAATGGGCGCACGCCTGCAGCCGCCGGCCGATGCCCCGGCCGGCCATGACATCGATGTGTTCGACGCCTACTGCGAGCACCTGCTGGTACGCACGCTGCCCACCGACAGCGAACCCGCGCGGGTGGTCGGCACCTATCGCGTGCTCACCCCGGCGGCGGCGCGCCTGGTGGGTGGGCTGTACACCGATACCGAGTTCGACATCACGCGCCTGCGCGGGCTGCGCCACCGCATGGTGGAGCTGGGCCGGTCCTGCACCGACGCGCAGTGGCGCACCGGCGGCGTGATGATGATGCTGTGGAGCTCGCTGGCGGTGTTCATGCACCGCAACGGGCTGGACCTGATGATCGGCTGCGCCAGTGTGCCCATGCGCGACGGCGGCCACGCCGCCGCCAGCCTGTGGCGCCGACTGGCCGCCACCCACCTCGCGCCGATCGAGCATCAGGTGCGCGCCCGCCTGCCCTTGCCGGTGAACGAGCTGCGCGCCGATCTGGACGTCGAGCCGCCGCCGCTGATCAAGGGCTACCTGAAGTGCGGCGCACGCGTACTCGGCGCGCCGGCCTGGGACCCCGACTTCGGCTGCGCCGACCTGCCGCTGATGCTCAACCTGGCCGACCTGCCGGCGCCGTATCGCCGCCGCTTCCTGGACGGCTGACATCGCGCCCGATGCGCCCCGCCTGGAGCCGCTGGACGACCTGCGCGCCCTGATCGAGCAGGGGCAGCCGTACCTGCAGGAGCGCGTGCTGGGCACGGTCGAGCACGATGGGCTGCGCTTTCCGTTGCTGGCCGTGGTGCTGGGCAACCCGGACCCGACCGTTCCGGCGGCCGGCATCTTCGGCGGCGTGCACGGGCTCGAACGCATCGGCACCGAGGTCGCGTTGGCGGCGCTGCGGCAGTTCGTGGCGCGCCTGCGTTGGGATGCCACCTTGCACCACCTGCTCGACGGCCTGCGACTGGTGGTGATGCCGCTGGTCAACCCCGGCGGGCTGTGGCTGGGCACCCGCGCCAACCCGCAGGGCGTGGACCTGATGCGCAATGCGCCGGTGCAAGCCACCGAGCCGGTACCCATGCTGCTGGGTGGGCACCGCATCGGCGGCTGGCTGCCGTGGTATCGCGGACCGGCCGATGCGCCCATGCAGGCCGAGGCCCAGGCCCTGTGCACGCTGGTGGCCGAAGAGCTGTTGACGCACCGTTTCGCCATCAGCGTGGACTGCCACTCCGGATTCGGGGTCGTCGACCGGCTGTGGTTTCCATACGCCCATACGGCGCGGCCGGTGCCCATGCTGCCCGAGGTGCTGGCGCTGGCCGAGTTGCTGGACGACTCGCTGCCACACCACCGCTACCTGATCGAGCCGCAGAGTCGCCAGTACCGCACCCACGGCGACCTGTGGGACCACCTGGTGCTGCAGGCCGGCGCCGGGGCGCCTGCCAACACCCTGTTGCCGCTGACGCTGGAGATGGGCTCGTGGCTGTGGGTGAAGAAGAACCCGCGCCAGATGTTCTCGCGCCAGGGCATCTTCAACCCGCTGATCGAACACCGCCAGCAGCGCGTGCTGCGCCGCCACTTGGCACTGCTGGACCTGCTGGTGCGCGCAGCCCTGGGCCACGCCCGCTGGTGCCCTCCGCCGGGGCTGCGCCCGCTGTGGCACGCGCGCGCACTCGACCGCTGGTATCGCACGGCACTGCCCGATCGGGCGGCGCCGTGACCCAGCGGCGCGGTCTCAGGCGAGCGCCGGCTCCAGGCAACCGGCGCGCCCGGCCTCGAAGGCACGCGCGTTGAGCGCGCGCAGGCGCTCATTGGCGCCAAAGCGCGCCAGCACCTGGGCCAGCAGCGTTTGAACCGGCCAGGGCAGCAAGTCGGCGCTGGCGCCCAGCATCACCGTGTTGGCCAGCCGCGCGTCGCCCAGCTCGCGCGCCAGCGTGCCGGCGTCGACGCGGCGCGCGTTCGGGCACGCCGCCTGCAACTCGGCCCAGGGGTCGCCCGGATAGCGCTCGATGCCGGCGCTCACCACCGGTGGCTCCACGCGCAGCGTGTTGGCCACCACGCAGCCACCGGGTGCCAGCCAGTGGCTCCAGCGCAACGCCTCGGCGGCTTCGAGGGCGATGAGCACATCCACCGTGCCGGGCGTGATCTCGGCAGCCACCACGCGCGGTCCCACCCGCAGCTGCGAGCTGACCACGCCGCCGCGCTGCGACATGCCGGCCACCTCGGTCTTGCACACGTCCAGCCCGGCTTCGAGCGCGGCACGCGCCAGCACGTCGCTGGCGGTCATCACGCCCTGGCCGCCGATGCCCACGACCATCAGGTTCACGCCCTTCATTGCACCGCCTCCACCATCGGGATCACACGCTGGGCCGGCGGCACGCTGATGGCGCCGCGCGCGCAGGCACGGGCGCAGATCTCGCAGCCCGTGCACACCGTCGGGTCGATCTTCACCCAGGCCAGGTCGACCGTCTTGCCGCTGGCGCGGGTGCGCTGCTCGCGCCGCGTGACCAGCAGCGCCGGGCAGCCCACGTCCAGGCAGTTGGTGCAGCCGTTGCACTGGTCCTCGTCGACCACCAGGGCCGGTGTGCGCTGGAAGTCGGGCGCGAAGACGCAGGGCCGGGTGGTGATGACCACCGAGGGCTCCTCGGCCTTCATCTCCTCGCGCAGCACCTTCAGGAAGGTGGGCAGTTCGTACGGGTCGGCCACGCGGATGCGCTCGGGCCGCACGCCCAGCGACTCGACGAGCTTCGGAAAGTCGACCCGCATCGACGACGCCTCGCCGTCCATGGTGCGGCCGGTGGCCGGGTTCTCCTGGCCGCCGGTCATCGCCGTGGCGCGGTTGTCCAGCAGCAGCACGGTGACGTTGGCGCGGTGGTAGGTGAGATTCACCAGCCCCGACATGCCCGAGTGCAGGAAGGTCGAGTCGCCGATCACGGCCAGCACCGGCTGCGGCTCGGCCTGCCCGATCTGCGCCTTGGCCACGCCGCCGGCCGTGCCCAGCGAGGCGCCCATGGCGAACACGGTGTCGAGCGCGTTCCACGACGGGCTCGAACCCAGCGTGTAGCAGCCGATGTCGCCGCAGACGATGGCCTTGGGCAGCCGCGACAGCCAGAAGTACACGCCGAGATACCCGCAGCCGGCGCACAGCGTGGGCGGACGCGCGAACACCGCGCGGCGCTCGGGCACCGGCGCCGGCGTGGGCACGGAGCCGCCACCGGCCAGAATGCCCAGCGCGGCATGCGCCACGTGAGCGGCGTTGATCTCGCCGTGCGGCGGCAGCCAGGCGCGGCCGTGCACCGCCAGGCCCGCGGCGCGCAGCTCGCCTTCGACCAACGGCTCGGATTCCTCCACCACCAGCACCTGGTCGACGCCCGAGCAGAAGCGCCGCGCCAGGTCCACCGGCAGCGGCGTGCCCATGCCCAGCACCAACATGGGCGCGTCGGGCAGGGCCTCGCGCGCCGCCAGCGCAGCCGGACCCGAGGCGACAATGCCCAGGCGCCGGTCGCTGCCGTGCTCGATGACATTCCAGGGCGAGCGCTCGGCCAGCTCGCGCAGCGCCGCCTCGCGCTCGGTGCGCACCTGCAGCCGCTTGCCGACGTTGCCGGGCGACAGCACCCAGCGCGCCGGATCCTTCACATACGGTCGCGGCTGCGGCGCCGGCAGCGCCGGCTGCAGGCGCACCACGCGCTTGACATGGCACACCCGCGTCGTCAGCCGCAGCAGCACCGGCATCTCGAACTGCTCGGACAGCGCGAAGGCCTCGCGCGCCATCTCGTAGGCCTCCTGCGGGTCGCGCGGCTCCAGCACCGGCATGTGGGCGAAGCGGCCCCAGTAGCGGCTGTCCTGCTCGTTCTGCGACGACGAGTAGCCCACATCGTCGGCCACCGCGATCACCAGGCCGCCGTTGACGCCGGTGAGCGCCGCCGACATCAGCGTGTCGGCGGCCACATTCAGCCCCACGTGCTTCATCGCCGCCAGGGCCCGTCGCCCCACCAGCGACGCGCCCAGCGCCACTTCGAGCGCCACTTTCTCGTTGACCGACCATTCGGCACGCACCGTGTCGCAGCGCGACAGCAGCTCGACGATCTCGGTCGAGGGCGTACCGGGGTAGGCCGCGGCCACTGCGACACCGGCGTCGCGCGCCCCGGCGACCAGCGCCTCGTTGCCCGACATCAGCAGTCGGGTGGTGGATGGCTGGGGGTTGAGCATCGGGGGTCTCCTGGCGAACGCGGCTCGGTGTCGCAAGAGTCTATGGCTGTGTCTGCGCAATTTGCTTGCTTTGAATGCCACGATCAGGCAGATTCACGCAATCGGATTGCTCATACACCCAAATCTCTGGCAACCATGGAAACTCCCGAGCTCGACCGCACCGACCGCCTGATCCTCGACGCGCTGCAGCGCGACGGCCGCATCGCCAACAACGAACTGGCCGCGGCGGTGCAGCTGTCGCCCTCGCCCTGCCTGCGCCGGGTGCGCAGCCTGGAGGAAGCCGGCGTCATCCGCGGCTATGCCGCCTTGCTCGACCCGCTCAAGGTGGGCCTGGGCCTGCTGGCCTATGTCAACGTCAAGCTCGCGGCCAAAGGCCAGGCGCCGGCCGCCCAGTTCTCGCGGGCCGTGCGTTCATGGGACGAGGTGATCGAGTGTTATTCCCTCACCGGCGACATGGACTACCTGCTGCGGGTGCAGGTCACCGACCTGGCCCACTTCTCGCGCTTCATGATGGGCCGCCTGCTCGAGCATCCCGGCGTCGTCGACGTGAAGTCGAGCATCGCGCTGGAGATCGTCAAGCACACCGTCGCCCTGCCGGTGGTGCGCTGAACCGCACAGCGTTTCGCGGCGAGCCCTTCCGGCCGGGGCCTGATGCCGGTCAGCCCGAGCGCATCGCAGGCGCGCTATCGTCGCCCCTTTTTCGAGGAGCATTTCCATGGCCCGGATCGAAGGGGTGTGCCGCGAAGTCTGCGATGCCACCGAGTACGTGACCATCGTGACCCAGGGGCCCGACGGCCCGCACCTGGCCGGGCACTGGGGCAACTACATGCGCATCGTCGATCCTGGCGAGGTGGTGGTGTTCCCCATCGGCCGCTTCCAGCGCACTGAGCAGAACCTGCGCGCCAACGCCCGCATCCAGCTCATGGTCGCCTCGCGCAAGGTGCAGGGCACGCGCAGCCCGGGGCAGGGTTGCGTGATCGACGGCACCGGTGAGATCGTCACCGCCGGCGAGCACCTCGACCTCGTGCGAGAAAAATTCCCCTGGGCCCGCGGCGCCCTGGTGATGCGCGTGGGGGCGGTGTCGACTCAGCTGTAGGGCGCCGGCACAGCGGCCGGGCTGCGGCACCGGCCGCTCGGTCGGTGGCGGTAAACCCCGTCACCGCCACACAATGGCGCTCTTCGCAACACCACGTGCGCACGCCATGGCCTCCGACCTCGACACCGTCACCTTCATCTGCGACCAGAGCGGCCTGGCGGCGCGGCTGTCGCACAAGCGCATGTTCGGGGAGTACGCGCTCTACCTCGACGGCAAGGTGGTGGCGTTCGTGTGCGACAACCAGCTCTTCCTCAAGCCCACCGATGCCGGGCGCACGCTGCTGGGCTCGCCCACCGAGGCGCAGCCCTACCCGGGCGGGCGCAACCACTTCCTGCTGCAAGACGAGCTCGATGACCCGCCGCGGCTGCGCCAGGCGTTCGAAGTGACCGCAGCGGCGCTGCCGTTGCCCAAGCCCAAGCCGGCGCGCACGCCCGCGGTTGCTGCGAAACGGACGTCGCCCGCAGCGCACCGATCGCGCCCCAAGCCCGGGGGCTGACGCACGTCACAGCTGCGACACGGGCATCGGCCGCCCGGTCAGGTAGCCCTGCAGCAGGTCGAAGTGCATCTGCTCGCACAGCTGGGCCTCCGCCTCGGTCTCGACACCTTCGGCCAAAGCGACCGAGCCCAGTTCGTGCACCAGGCGCACCATCTCGGCCACCACGCGCTGCTTGCGCTCGCTGGCGCGGTCGAGATCATGGATCAGCCCCATGTCGAACTTGACGAAATGCGCCGGCACTTCGCCGAGCTCGTTCAGGCGCGCCTGTCCGGCGCCGAAGTCGTCATAGGCAAAACGCACGTCCATCTCGGCCAGGTGAGCGGCCAGCTCACGCATGCGCTCGGTCTCGACGACTGCCGTCTCGTGCACCTCGACCACCAACGGCAATGCCGGCTGCTGCGCGCGCAGCGCCCGCAACTCGTCCAGGAACTGCGGACCGAAGGTTTCGCTCGGGTGCGTGTTGACGAAGACCATGGCGCTGCCCACGCGCGGCCCAGCCGCGCGCACCCCATGCACCCGGAACGCCGAGCTCAACTCGGCCTCGCGGCCCAGCGTGGCGGCCACCTCGAACAGACGCATGGGCGAGACCGGCAGCGCCGGATGCTCGCCGCGGCCGAGCAGTTCGTAGGCCAGCGCCTCGCGTGAACGCACATGGACGATGGGCTGCACCGCACATCCGATACCGCGGCCGGCGAGCAGCTCGCGAAAGGGTTGCTCGTCGCGCAGGAAATTGTGGGTCAACCCGCGGTCGGGTGGCACCAGCACCGTGGCGCTGATGGGATAGTGCGTGTCGGGGTCGTCTTCGCCGGGGCGGGCGTGGCGCACGATGCGGAACTCGATCTGCGCAAAGTGAACGATGTCGTTCTCACCGATTTCGCAAGTGCCCTGGATACGCTCGTGATTGACGAAGGTGCCGTTGGTGCTGCCCAGGTCGGTCAGGCGCAGGCGGCCTGGGCCGTCGGCGGTGATCTCGGCATGGTGGCGCGAGAGATTGCCCGAGGCCACCGCCAGGTCGTTGTCGACGTCGCGACCGATGCGATAGGGCCACGACGCGATCTCGTAGGCGATGCGCGAGCGATCTGCCGCCACGGTTTCGAGTACCCAACCGGTGACCATCGACTGCTCCAGCACACCGGCGGCGATCTGCCGCGGCACGCCGCCCATGTTGCACACGGTTACTCTTATACGACTTGCCGGCGCGCGCGTCGACCCCGCAGGCCCAGGGCCATGAGGGAATAGTGCCACCGATTCACGGGGCACAGGTCGGCGCAGACGCGATCGCGCGCTGCGCCCCGCCTGCGGATCTCAGCCCGGCGGCGCGGTGTCGATGAAACTCTGGCGCGTGGCGAGCTTTTCGCACAACCGGGCCAGGTTGGGGAAATCCTCTCGCCAGATGATGGCCGGGAAGCGGAAATCGAGGTAGCCCAGCGCCACGCCCACGGCGATGTCGGCCAGCGTGAAGTGATTGCCGTTGCACCAGGGCTTGTCGCCCAGGCCCTGGCTCATGGCCTTGATGGCAGTATCGACGCGGCTCATCTGGCGCTCGATCCAGGCGGGGCTGCGGGCATCGCCACGCGGCGCCCAGGTTTCCTCCAGACGCGCCAGGATGGCCGCATCGCACAGGCCGTCGGCCAGCGCCTCCCAGGTGCGCACTTCCACGCGTTCGCGGCCCGACGGCGGGATCAGCTTGCCGACCGGCGACAGTGTGTCGACATATTCGACGATCACGCGCGAGTCGAACACAGCCTCGCCGCCTTCCATCACCAGGCAGGGTACCTTGCCCAGCGGGTTGGACTTGAGGATCGCCTCCTGCGCCCAGACGTCCTCGAGCAGCAATTGGTAGTCCAGCTTCTTCTCGGCCATCACCACGCGCACCTTGCGCACGTAGGGGCTGGTCAGCGATCCGATGAGTTTCATGGGTATGGGGAAAAGGCATCCGGCACGGCCACAGCCATCATGGGCAATGCACGGCGCCCATGGTCCGGTCGAATTCATTCTAGCGATCGCCCCCCGGGGCGCGCTGGAAGGGGGCCAAAGGTCACGGCGGTGTCGCGTCCGGCCCACGGCCACCGATTCGCGGTGGCGCGCCAGGCCCCGGCGGTGGCGAGAATGCGCGTTGCCCTGGCACCATGGCGAGCGATGGTTGCCACTCTCGCCGAACCCGCCCGACACACGCCGCTGATCGCCGAAGCCGACGTGCTGGTGCTCGGCGGCGGCCCCGCCGGTTTGATGGCCGCGACGGCGGCCGCACGCGCCGGGCGGCGCACGCTGCTGGTGGAACGCTATGGCTTTCTCGGCGGCATGGGTACCGCCGCGGGCGTGACCAACTTCTGCGGCCTGCACGCCAATGTGCACGGCCAGATCCGGCGCGTCGTGCGCGGCCTGGCCGATGAGCTGCTGCAACACCTGCGCGAGCAGGATGCGCTGTGCGAGCCGCACAGCCTGTTGGGCGGACGCATCGCGGCCCAGGCGTATGACAACGCGGCGCTGAAGGTGGCGGCTGACGAACTGGTGCTCGGCCACGGCGCCCGCCTGCTGCTGCATGCGCTGGCAGTCGGGGTCGCGATGCAGCCGGGCGCCGCGCCGCCGCGCATCCAGGCGCTGCTGGTCGAGACCCGTTCGGGCCGCGGCGCCATCGCCGCCGACGTGTTCATCGATGCCTCGGGCGACGCCGACCTCGCGGCCTGGTCCGGAGCGCCCTACGAAAAGGGCCCGCAGTTGCTGTATCCGTCGACGATGTTCCGTGTCGGTGGGGTCGACGACGTCCGCGCCGGTGCCGCCTGGGAGCAGATGGCCACGTGGATGACGCGCGCCGAGGCTGCCGGCGAGCGCTTCGCCCGGCGCACGCCCATCGTGCGACCCCAGCGGCACGCCGGGGAGTGGCGCGCCAACGTCACCCAGCTGTCCAACCCCGACGGCAGCGCGGTGGACGGCACCGACGCCTGGCAGCTCAGCGCGGCCGAAGTCCAGGGCCGGCGCCAGGCGGTGCAGTTCATGCGCTTCCTGCGTCGCGAGGCTGCGGGGTTCGAGCAGGCCTATCTGCTCGAGCTGGCGCCACAGGTGGGCATACGCGAGACGCGGCGGGTGCTGGGCCAGGTGCGCCTGTCGCGCGAACACGTGCTCGGCAACGCCAGCTTCGACGACACCATCGGCGTGAGCGGCTGGCCGCTCGAAGCCCATGTGGCCGGCGATGTGCAGTTCACCTTTCCGCCCGACATCGGCGTGGGTCGCGGCTACCACCACCTGCCGCTGGGGATGATCGTCGCGCAGGGGGTGGACAATCTGCTGGTGGCCGGCCGCTGCGCGTCGATGACGCACGGTGGCCAGTCGGCCGCCCGGGTGAGCGGTGCCTGCTTTGCGATGGGCGAGGCGGCCGGCGTGCTGGCCGATCTGGCACTGGCGCGCCGTCTGCCGCCACGCGCCGTGCCGGTAGTGGCGGTGCAGCAGGCGCTTCTGCACCATGGCGTCTACCTGGGCCGCACGGGCGACCTGTTGCCGCCCGACTGAGCCTGCCGGACCGCCGCTGGTTCGGGGCACTGCACTAGCCTATCCTCATCGACACCACTGGAGAACCCCCGATGATCCGCAAACGCCAACTGCTGGGCTGGATGGCCGCGGCACCCGCCGCACTCACCTGGACCGGCGCCCGCGCGCAAGGCACCCGAGGCGCGACCGCCCCCGCCCCCGCGCCCGCCTGGCCCACCCAGCCGCTGAAGGTGATGGTGGGCTTCCCGGGCGGCTCGACACCCGACTTGGCAGCGCGCGCGATCTCCGAGGCGCTCGCGAAGAACCTGGGCCAGCCGGTGGTGGTGGAGAACCGACCCGGCGCGTCCGGCAACATCGCGGCCGATCTGGTGACCAAGTCGCGCGACAACCACACGATCGGTGTGCTCATCAATGGCAACCTCACCGTGGCCAAGCTGCTCAACCGCGCTCTGCCGTTCGACCCGGCACGCGATTTCGCGCCGCTGTCACTGATCGGCACCGCGCCGCTGATGCTCGTGGTGGCCGGCAATGCGACGGGCCGCACGCCGGTCGAGCTGGTGCACTGGGCGCGCAACCTGGGCGACAAGGGCAACTACGGCACGCCCGGCAACGGCACCGTGGGGCACCTGGGCATGGAGCTCATCAA
>Ga0268298_10006062_pt1 | contig 11072 bp, 8 predicted proteins | sample WWTPWeurt_MetaG_FD_194462 | JGI IMG/M metagenome (GOLD analysis project Ga0268298, IMG submission 194462) | Activated sludge microbial communities from WWTP in Nijmegen, Gelderland, Netherland - WWTP Weurt | ecosystem: Engineered > WWTP > Aerobic digester > Activated sludge | place: Netherlands... | reverse complement strand
AAAGTTAGAGGCGATCAACGCAATTTGTTCATGCTCACCAAATCCATACAAGACAAGAGAGCGGGGCTGTTTACTTTTTGCGCCGATCATCGTGATCCGCAATGCGGGTATCCCCACAAGCTTGCTGGAAAAGAAAAAACGCCCCGCGCTTATCTTCCAGAAAAAGCCATCCACTCTGTGAAGGACGGGAGTGATTACTGCCGTGACCGATCTTTGCATAAAGATGGCAAGCAAGCCGCGTTGGAATTTGTTGGGATATGATCTCATTACAATTATTTTTCCAGCCAGATCGTGACAGGCCCATTATTGTGAATTTCCACATCCATGTGCGCGCCGAACTGACCCGTTTGAGTCGGCACACCGTGACTGCGTAATAACTCAACAAATCGATCCACTAACGGAGAAGCGACTTCGGGCAATGCGGCATCAATAAATGACGGGCGTCTTCCCTTGCGGGTATCAGCATACAAGGTGAATTGTGAAACGACGATGGCTTCCCCTTTCACATCCAACACCGAAAGATTGGTCTTGCCTTGGTCATCTTCAAAGATGCGCAGGTTCGCCACTTTTTCTGCGAGGAAGGCCGCCTGCGAATCCCCATCACCATGACCAATACCCAATAAGACCAGCAGACCATTTCCTATTTGGGAAATGGCCTGCTGGTCTACTTTAACACTTGCGCGGGAAACTCTTTGGATCAATAAACGCATATAATTTTCAACGGATTAAGGGCGGGGTAACCCCGCCCTTACAAGATTATGGAAGCTGCATCGCCTGACGGACTTCAACCATTGTCTGCTCGGCAATGGCGCGCGCACGGTTTGCACCATCATGCAAAATATCCTGGATCTTATTTGGGTCAGCCGCCAATTCAGCACGTTTGGCGCGGAAAGGTTCAAGATGTTTGTTCAGGTTATTAGCGAAACGCAGTTTGCAATCCACACAGCCGATGCCCGCCTTGCGGCATTCGACGTTGATCATGTCCACTTCCTCTGGTTGAGAGAATAGTTTGTGCATTGTGAACACATTGCAAATATCCGGGTTGCCCGGGTCCGTGCGGCGCAGGCGAGCAGGATCGGTGACCATTTCCTTGACACGCTTGACTGTCGCTTCGGGAGTGGTGGCGAGTTCAATATGATTATTCAAACTCTTGCCCATTTTATCTTTGCCGTCTATGCCAACGACCTTTAAGACTTCAGTATGTTTCACCTGAGGTTCGACCAACGCTTTTGTATGATAGCGGTAGTTGAAGGAGCGCACGATCTCGCGCGCGAATTCGATATGTGGAGCCTGGTCAATGCCGACTGGGACAATATCCGTCTTGTAGAGCACGATGTCCGCGGTCATCAAAACGGGATAACCAACCAGACCATAGTTTATATTCTCAGGCTGCTGGCGGACCTTCTCCTTGAAAGTCGGCAGATCGGTCAACTTGCCGAACTGTGTCACCATCGAAAGATAGGTATGCAGTTCCATCACCTGCGGCACATGCGATTGAACGAAGACAATAGAATCTTCTGGGCGGATTCCCGCCGCGAGCCAATCCAGCGCCATTTCCAGGGTATTTTGTTTCAGTTCCTGCGTGGTCTCGACCGTGGTCAGCGCGTGGACATCCACAATGCAGTAGATACAATCATATTCATTCTGCATCGCGACATAATTATTAATTGCGCCCAAATAATTTCCAAGATGCTGCTTCCCAGTTGGGCGTGCGCCCGAAAATACTCTGCCTTTTTTCGCCATTCTTTATCCTTCAACCATTTTATGAATGAGATTAACTACCTCGCCCGCTTCCGCATGACGTTTCGCCTGTAATTTCGAGAAGACCAACTCCCCGTTCACACTGACCTCGAACCTGCCCCCGTCCGAGGGAATTAATGCCACTGATTCGATCACATGCTCGTACTCTTTGAGAAATTCGTCCGCCAGGCTCACGGCCCGGTTGGTATAGTGTCAAACTGCGCAGTAGGTGATCTCAATTTTCAGCATGGAATTCTCCGTTTTCCGTCACATCTGCGTGATTTGCCAAACAAATCACGTGCGGCGCAAGTGTTGCGAGAGGGCAATTTTGTTCTTCCGACGCAGCAATCTCATATTGTGTTGGGGATCGCCTCGGGCTATCGCCCTCGCAATGACATGATATTCTTATATTAGAAAATTATAACATGGCGTCTCACAGACTTGCCCCGCCCTGCTAATCACGCTATAATCTCCATCGTTGTTATGTAAAGAATTGCAAGGAGAAAAAATGCCAGTCTATACTTATCGTTGTGAAGCTTGTGGTATCCAATTCGAACGCCATCAATCCTTCACAGACACCCCGTTGAAAACCTGCCCAGAGTGCCGCAAGAAAGCGCTTAAGAAGGTCATTACCCCGACTAAGATCATCTTTAAGGGTTCAGGTTTCTACGCGACCGATCACAAATCCCCTTCGGGCGATACTTCCAAGATAAAGAAAGCCGACAAGGAAGAAAAGAAAAGCGAATCGAAGGAAACCACATCCACAGAAAGCAAGCCTGCCGCGAGTGAAACCAGCAAAAGCTCGGAAAAATAAAGAACTGATTGAATAGAGCGGGATATGGTCCCGCTCTATTTTTTTAAGAGAATGCCTGTTTTTTTCTTCCCAGTTTCAAGGTCCAGATCGAAGCGAAGATCAGGGGAATGACAGCAAACAGAGCGCTGACAAAAGCCATCGTGTTATATCCCAGCGCGGCGAAGATAAATCCGCTGCTCAAACTACCAACCGCGGAAGCTGACCCAACCATTAGATCGCTGAAGCCCTGCGTGCGCGAACGTTCCAACGGGGAAAGTTGATCAGCCAGCAGAGTGGAGCCGCCCACATAACAAAAATTCCACCCGAGTCCCAACAGAAATAACGCAACGCCCAGTGGAAGTACATCGGGAGAGATCGTTGCCGCAACACAGGCAATTACTAGGGTCGCCGCGCCGACCATAATGACCTGTCCCCGCCCCCACTGGTCTGAGAGCCGTCCGGAAATGATCGAGAATGCGTACATGCCAACCGTGTGGGCAGAGATGACGATCGAAATATCACCGAGCATGTGATCATGGTCACGCATATGCAGGGATGTGATCACCATGACCAACACCATCACCATTTGTCCCAGCACCATGCTGACGACTGCAACTTGCGCGGCGGGCTGGCGAAGGATTTCGCGCACGCTTCGCACTTCGCCCGAACCTGCCACTGCCTCCGGGAATTTTGCCGCCACCTCTTTACCGATCTCGCGCGGGTCGGGGCGCAGTCCAAAGAAAACGACCACTGCCGCAATTGCAAACAGGATCAAACATACAAGATAGACGCCGGCGAGCTCGTCGCCTGTAAATGGCTTGACCAACGCACCGGCGGGTCCCGCCACAAAAGGACCGATCACCGAGCCGACCGTCCCGCCGATGACCACATTGGAAATGGCGCGTCCGCGATGTTCGGGACGATTGACTTCCGCCGCCGCAAAACGACCTAATTGGACCGCAGAATTTGTAACGCCCATCAGGATCATGCCGCCAAGAAAGACTGGGAATGAGTGGATCATGATGGCATAGAACGCAATGCCCGAACCCAGAACGCCAATGCTCAAGCCAACAGTCAATCCGCCGCGGCGGCCGATGGCGTCAAAAACATAGCCCCACATAAACGCGGCAAATGCGCCCGCCAATAGATACACAGCTGACGGAACACCTGCCCAGCTTGAATGCCCGCTAAGTTCCTTACCGACAATGGAGTTGAGAGTCGCCGCAGCGATGAATCCCGCCGAAGCCAGGGATTGTTGAGCAAAAAGAATGGTCGTTATTTTGTGCGCAATGGATTCAAGATTAGTCATGTATTGTCCTTATATAAAGATGCGAGATTATACCTGCAACAAAAGCGACCTTGAGCAAAAACTCAAGGTCGCTTTCATCAATTATTTATTTACTATCGTCCCATCGCATCCATGATCGCTACGGAAGCGATCTGAACGATGGCATTCACATCGTCACCAGTCTGCAGGACGTGTACAGGTGCGCCGACGCCGAGCAAGATCGGTCCGATGGCTTTGGCGTTTCCAAGACGAGCCAAAAGCTTGTAGGCGATGTTCGCTGACTCAAGCGATGGGAATACCAATACATTGGCATCCTTCACCGCGCTGAACGGATAGCGTTCTTCTCCGATTTCCGGCACAACAGCGGTATCCGCTTGCATTTCGCCATCCACGCGCAGGTCGGGGCGGCGGGCTTTGATCAACTCAACAGCCTTGCGGACCTTGTTCGAAAGCGGGTGCGGCGTGGAACCGAAGTTCGAGAAGGAGAGGAAAGCCACATGCGGGTCGATCTCCAGCTTCTTGGCGTAATCGGCTGCCAGGGCTGCGATGTCTGCGAGGTCTTCAGCTGTCGGATCGATATTCACAGTCGCATCGGTGAAGAGGAAGACTTTTTCCTCAAAGATCATAATGTACACACCAGCTGCGCGTGCTACACCGGGGGCGGTGCCATGGACCTGTAAAGCGGGACGGATCACATCCGGATAGTCATAGGTTAGACCGGAAATAAACGCATCCGCATCGCCCATCTTCACCATCAATGAGCCGAGGATGTTCGGGTCACGCACTTTCTTAATCGCATCATGGAGCATCATGCCCTTGCGCTGACGCAGTTCATAGAAAGATTTGGCATATGCCTCGATCTTTCCGAATTTATCGGGATCAACCACCTCGGGTTTGTACTCCATGCCAAGTGTGGTGATTTGCGCTTCGATCACATGCTGACGTCCGATCAAAATAGGAGTGGCAATGCCTTCCTCCTGAATTTGATACGCGGCACGGATGATCTTCTGCTCTTCGCCTTCCGCGAAGGCGATGCGTTTTGTGCCGCCCGAAGAACGAGCCTTGTTCTGGAAGAAATAACGGATGCGCTCGCCCTTACCCTGGCGGTACGCAAGCTGTTCCTTGTATTCGTCAATGTCAATGGTCTTGCGCGCAAAACCGGTCTTCATCGCCATTGCGGCAACGGCGGGAGCTTCCCAAAGCAGGACGCGCGGATCCAATGGCTTGGGGATGATGTACTCGCGCCCAAACTTGATCGCTTCGCCGCCGTAAGCGCGGATGACAGAATCCGGCACATCCTCCTTGGCAAGCGCAGCCAAAGCCTGGGAGGCGGCGAACTTCATCTCTTCGTTGATCTGCCTTGCGCGCACATCCAAAGCACCGCGGAAGATGTATGGGAAGCCAAGCACATTGTTCACCTGGTTTGCATAATCAGAACGACCTGTCGCGATAATCACGTCCTTGCGGGCAGCCTTCGCCAACTCAGGCTTGATCTCGGGGTCAGGATTCGCCATCGCAAAGATGATCGGGTCAGCAGCCATGGTCTTGACCATCTCGGGCGTTAATACATTCGCCACAGAAAGACCGTAGAATACATCCGCGCCTTGAACCGCATCAGACAGGGTACGATGTCCTTTATCGTCCACTGCAAGAAGGTCCTTGTACTTGTTCATACCTTCCTTGCGCCCTTTATAGACAACACCCTTCGTATCCACGAGCATGATGTTCTCGCGCTTCACGCCCCAGCTGATCGCCAGTTCTGCACAAGAGATGGCCGAAGCGCCCGCGCCGGAAATAACAATGTTGATCTCATCATGCCGCTTGCCTACAATCTCCAAAGCATTTGCCAAAGCCGCGGATGAAATGATCGCAGTGCCGTGCTGATCGTCGTGGAAGACGGGAATGTTCAGCATCTTCTTGAGTTCTTCTTCAATGTAGAAACATTCAGGGGCTTTAATATCTTCGAGATTGATCCCGCCAAAGGTCGGAGAGATGGCAGCCACTACCTTGATGATCTCATCCGGGTCGTGAGAATCCAATTCAATGTCAAAAACATCAATATCCGCAAATTTTTTAAATAACACCCCTTTGCCTTCCATAACAGGCTTGCTTGCCAAGGCACCGCGGTCGCCAAGACCCAGGATCGCTGTACCATTGGACACAACCGCCACTAAATTGCCTTTGGACGTGTATTCATAGGCGTCATCCGGGTTTTTCTCGATATCCAAAACAGGTTCCGCGACGCCAGGCGAATACGCCAAACTCAAATCTCTCTGCGTATCCATGGGTTTGGTAGGGACAACTGCGATCTTGCCAGGCTTACCCTTTAGACGATGATATTCAAGCGCATCTTCACGTGTGATCTTAGCCATACAGCCTCCATTGAAATAGACAGAAATCGTACAAATCCTCCGAATTATTGCACAACCTCTCAGATTCACCTAGTTCCATTTGTCACGAATTTTTTGATTAGGTTTCCCCCTATGCGCAAAAATTAATGTATAATTCAGCTAATCCTTCGGGATTTTATTACGAAACTTTCGCCGCGTACGGCTTGGCTTGAAACTAACTGGAAAATGGTGCACGCTCCTCCCCCAATAAATGGGAGTTAATTTGTGAAGTCTATCAGGGATATTTTTTGAGAACATTCAACAGGCTTCACCTGAAATTTTGTGCTGTAGATGATGTAAACCGTCATTTACGTTTTGAACTATCTCCTCTCGCCTCTTAAGCGACTGTGAGTTGACTCAGCCAACCCAGACATTTTCAACAGCCAGGGCCGATTCCGTCGGAGGCCTTGGCTGTTTACTTAATTTTAATGAAAAAGATAACCGCCATCACAGCACAAAAGCACAAACCCGATCGAGTGAATATCTTCCTCGATGGAGAGTTCGCTTTCGGGCTGGCACGCATCACAGCCGCATGGCTGAAAACGGGAGATGTACTCAGCGAAGAAAAGATAGGCAAATTGCAGGCAGACGACACACGCGAACGCGCCTATCAACAAGCACTGCTCTATCTTAGTTATCGCGCCCGTTCAGAAAAGGAAATAAGACAGAACTTACGCAAGCATGAGATTCCCGAGGAGATCATAGAGGAAACTCTTGAACGACTCAAAAACTCCAGGCTTGCGGATGACAATCAATTTGCCCAGATGTGGGTGGAAAATCGAAGTACATTCCGCCCGCGCAGCAAACGAGCATTGGAGATCGAATTACGCCAAAAGGGACTCAACAATGAAGCAATCCAGGCATCCCTGTCCGAAGTGGACGAAGATGCCCTCGCCTACGAAGCAGGCCTGAAACGAGCGGCCCGATTCAAAGGTCAGGAGTGGAACGAGTTTCGTAAGAAGTTGAGCGAATTCCTTGCCCGTCGTGGATTCTCATATTCCACCATCGCGCCCATCGTCACCAGAATATGGAACGAAACACGCCTTGATGCACAACAATACGAAGACGAGGACATACCATGAATCCTATTTTAGTTTTACTTATTGATTTTATAACGCTGATCATAGGCGTTGTCGCAGGATATTTTTTCCACCGCTATCAAGCTGATCTCGCCGCCAAAGCGAAGCAGGAAAAAGCCGACGATATTTTAAAAGCCGCAACGTCACAGGCGCGTTTGATCGAAAGCGGTTCGCGCGAAAGCGCGACCAAGATCATTCAGGCGGCAGAATCAGAAATGAAGGAACGCCGCATAGAGTTGAACCGCGAAACTGAGCGGCTTGACAAACGCCGCGGCGAACTTGACAGCCGCTTCGATAAGATCGAGCAGCGCGAAGCAACATTGAATAAGCGCCAATCACAAGTTGACAAGCGCGCTAATGAAATTGACAAACTGTACGAAGATCAAGCGAAAAAACTTGAGCAAGTCGCCAACATGACCCAGGATGAAGCGCGTAAGGAATTGTTCGCTTCGGTTGAAAAAGAAGCTCGCGGCGATATGGCGCGCATCATCCGCCAGATCGAAGCCGAAGCACGCGAAGAAGGCGAAAAACGTGCCCGCAAGTTGATCGCAGACGCGATCCAGCGTGTGGCATCTGAACATGTGGCTGAAGTCACCCGCGCCGTTGTGACGCTGCCAAGCGAAGAAATGAAGGGACGCATCGTCGGCCGCAACGGACGCAACATCAAAGCCTTCGAACAGGCCGCTGGCGTGGATGTGATCGTGGACGATACCCCCGACTCTGTGACCGTCTCCTGCTTTGACTCGGTGCGCCGTGAAATTGGCCGCCGCGCGTTATCCAAGTTAATTCTCGATGGACGCATCCATCCCGCACATATTGAAAAGATCGTGGAAGATGAGACCAAGGCGGTTGAAAAAATCATCAACGAGGCGGGTGAACAGGCGGCTTATGAAGCCAACGTGACCGGCTTACATATCGAAGTCCTGCGTATGATGGGGCGTCTGAAGTTCCGCACATCGTATGGACAGAATCAGCTTGCCCATGCAGTCGAAGTTTCCAAGTTGGCTGGCATTCTCGCCGCAGAACTTGGCGCGAACATCGAGCTGTCCAAGCAAGGCGGTTTCCTGCATGATATTGGCAAAGCCATGGATCATAATCAGGATGGCACGCACGCAGGCCTGGGCGCGGAATTTTGCAAACGCTATGGCGTCAACTCTGTTGTAGTGAATGCGATCGCTTCGCACCACCATGAAATTGATCAGGATACGGTTGAAGCGGTCATCGCTGAAGCAGCAGATGCGATCTCCGGCGCCCGCCCCGGTGCCCGCCGTGAAGATCTCGAAGCCTACATCAAACGCATCCGCTCGCTCGAAGAAATGTCCATGTCGTTTGATGGCGTTCAACAAGCTTTCGCCATTCAGGCGGGACGGGAAGTTCGCATCCTCGTCAAACCCGATCAAATTGATGACCTTTCGTCTGCAAGATTGGCTCGCGACATTGCGAAGAAGATCGAAGAGACAATGCAGTATCCAGGTCAGATCCGCGTGACCGTTATCCGCGAAACACGCTCCACTGAATACGCCAAGTAAATATTAATTAATTAAAGCAATGAACTTCCCCATCGCTCAAGATGCTAAAATCATCAATGCATCTTGAGCGATGTTTTTTATTAAGAAATCACAGTGTTAGAGTTGGCTATGGAGGATCTATGAAGACATCCTATCTCACGAATCTCACCTGCTCAAACTGCGGAAATTCCTATTCCGCAGAAACAGTTCAAACATTCTGTACGGACTGTAATTCACCTCTTATTTCCAATTACGATCTACATGCTGCAAGGGCACATTTGGACCGAGACGAAATTAAGAACCGTCAAAAGGGCATGTGGCGCTGGCATGAAATTTTACCTGTGTGCGAATCGCAAAATATGGTCAGCCTGGGGGAAGGCGATACAGGTTTGTTACCACTTCCCCGCACTGGAAACACGCTGGGGCTTTCCACTTTATTTGTTAAGGATGAAAGCACCAACCCAACTGGCTCGTTCAAGGCACGTGGACTTTCAGCGGCGGTATCCAAAGCCAAAGAATTGGGAATCAACAAGGTCATCATCCCCACCGCAGGTAATGCCGGCGGAGCGATGGCGGCCTATGCCGCGCGCGCCGGGATGAAATCGCTTGTCTACATGCCCAAAGACACCCCCTCTGCGAACATGATCGAAAGCCGCATTGTCGGCGCGGAAGTCATCCTGGTGGATGGACTGATTAGCGACGCTGCAAAATTAGCCGGCGAAAAAGCCCGCACAGAAGGTTGGTTCGATCTTTCAACATTTAAGGAACCCTACCGCATGGAAGGCAAAAAGGTCATGGGATACGAACTGGCAGAGGCTTTCAATTGGACATTGCCTGATGTCATCATCTATCCGACCGGGGGCGGCACGGGCCTGGTCGGTATGTGGAAGGCCTTCGATGAACTCGAACAACTTGGCTGGCTGGAGAAGACCAAACGTCCGCGCATGGTCGCAGTGCAGGCGGAGGGCTGCGCGCCGGTGATAAAAGCATTCAACTCAGGCGCACCAACTTGTGAATTTTGGACAGATGCGCAAACAATAGCATCCGGTTTGCGTGTGCCGAAAAGCTTTGCAGATCGTCTCATCCTCGCATATATCCGTGAGAGTGCAGGTACGGCAGTTGCGGTCAGTGACGCATCCATCATCAAAGCACAAAAAGAGCTTGCCGTGCAGGAAGGCATCTTCGCGGCTCCGGAAGGAGCCGCGACATTAGCGGCTTTGAAGGAACTTGTCATGCAAAAATGGATACAACCTGATGAACGAGTTGTTCTATTCAACACAGGCACAGGATTGAAATATCTCGATCTGGTTGAATAAAAGTTAAACTCAAAGGCGGGAGGGTTAGGTCCTCCCGCCTTTAAAGCGGGGGCAGCTTAAAATCGAATCACTGTTGGGTAAAGCATTAATTCATCGATCAGCCCATTTAATTCATTGTCCGTCAATCGTCTCCCCTTACCCGCATACGCCACGAGCATGGCTTCGTTCATGTTCGTTCCAAAAGAGCGTCCATCAAAACGCGGCGTGGTGGTGATCACAGCTTTTACACCGCGAGATCTTAGCAGCTCGATATTTTCTTCAGTGGTGGTGTTCGTCACAACTGTTTTCCCAGACAAGTCTCCGGGCATATACTTTCGCATAAAGAGAAAATCGCCGGCAATCAAATCAGACTCATTAAAGTATTTCGTGTACTTCGGTTCTTGTTCCGCGCCGTCACTGCCGTAGAAGATCATGTTCATCGGGAAATGACTGACAATCGGCAGCATGACTCTCGCAACGCGTTTGAAGGCGGGGATACCATAAATGGGAATTGGAACTCCCAGGGCAACCATCAAATCACCGAACACAGTTCTGTCCGCGACCTCGGCAACTGCTTCAGCCAAACCAGATCGATCCACTGCCACCGGGACAAATGCCTGCTTGAAGTGGACATCTCCCAGTTGAGATTTTGCCAGTTGAAACACACGCCGCTCCAGGGTGTGCTTAAGTCCACGACCATCACAGAGCGGAGTCTGCTTGATGCCAGAGACAAGCTTGAGCGCGGCGTGAAGCGGGTATTCTTTTTCATCCAAGCGAAGATAAAGATCGACGCCGCCTACGCCAAACGCATCCACTTTTCCGTCCAAATCCAGATACATGCGGCGCGCCTTCTCGATGTCGCCATCTGTGCCAATGCGTTCAACAAGGATCTCCTGCCCATTAAGGTTCACCCGCACACTTTTATCACGACTTGAGCTTCCAAGACTGATGCTAACCGCGCGTTTCATAACATCATTAT
>Ga0268298_10006060_pt1 | contig 11075 bp, 11 predicted proteins | sample WWTPWeurt_MetaG_FD_194462 | JGI IMG/M metagenome (GOLD analysis project Ga0268298, IMG submission 194462) | Activated sludge microbial communities from WWTP in Nijmegen, Gelderland, Netherland - WWTP Weurt | ecosystem: Engineered > WWTP > Aerobic digester > Activated sludge | place... | reverse complement strand
CGCATGGCAGATCGCTGAACACCGGGCATGCCGACCGATACGCATGGACGACTTCGCACCGCACCCCTCCTCCGGAATTCCGCCACGTCCCGTCAAGGGGCGCGGCGCCGCCGGCAATGTCGCCCATCGCTTCAGTGTCGAGACGCGCCAGGCCGAGGATGACGGCTGGGAGCCGGCGGCGCCGCCGAACCCCAAGACACGCCTGCTGGTCGACCGCGCGAAGTCGATCATCAGCCGCAACGATTCGCCCGACATCGGTTTCGACCAGTCGATCAATCCCTATCGCGGCTGCGAACACGGTTGCGTCTATTGTTATGCCCGTCCGACCCATGCGTACCTGGGCCTCTCTCCCGGACTCGATTTCGAGACGCAGATCTTCATCAAGCCGGATGCTCCGCGCCTGTTGCGCGAGGAACTGGGCCACCCGGACTACGTCTGTTCCGTCATCGCGCTCGGCACCGCCACCGATGTCTACCAGCCATTCGAGCGCAAGGAGAAACTGACAAGGCGCCTGCTCGAGATCTTTCTGGAAACCCGCCATCCGGTATCGGTGGTCACCAAGTCGTCGCTGATCGTTCGCGACATCGACCTCTGGGCCAAGCTCGCGGAGAACAGGCTGGCGCATGTCGGCGTTTCCCTGACCACGCTCGACGCCGCGCTCGCCCGCCAACTCGAACCGCGGTCCAGCGCGCCGCAGGCGCGGCTGGAAGCCATGCGACGCTTGAGCGACGCCGGCATCCCGGTCTCGGCATTCGTCTCGCCGCTGATACCCTGTCTCAACGACCGGGAACTGGAAAACCTGCTTGCGGCGGCCCGCGACCACGGGGCGACGAGCGCGGACTACACGCTGCTGCGCCTGCCGCACGAGGTCGCCGGACTTTTCCGCGAATGGCTGGCCGCCCATGCCCCGGAAAAGGCGGCGCGCATCATGTCGGTGTTGTATGACCTGCGCGGCGGGCGCGCCAACGACGCCAACTTCGGCAGCCGCATGAAGGGTCTCGGGCATTTCGCCGATCTCATCCGCCAGCGCTTCGAACTCGCCTGCCGCCGCCTCGGCCTTGCCCGGGACTGGCCGGTTCTCGACACGACCGGCTTCCGCCCGCCCGCGGCCCCGCGGCCGGTCGACGAGCGGCAATTGCCGCTGTTCTGAACCGGAGAGATCGTTCCCCGTTTTGGGGATGCTCGCCCCCAATTCGGGGAACGCGGGGGAGGTCATTCCATTTCCAGATCAATGGTGACGCGAAGACGAGCCGCCGACAGTGCAAGTAGCACGGCAAGGCGAAGGCGACAAAGTCACGATTGGTTTGGCAATGGAGCTACCGGGGAAGCCTGTCCGGCGATTCCCTACGCCGCCGCGCCCGCCACCCGCCGTGCGCGGACGCCGGCGGCGAGTCTGTCGAGCACCGTCAGGCTGTCATCCCAGCCGAGACAGGCGTCGGTGACGCTCTGGCCGTAGGTCAGCGCCTTCTCGGGCTGGAGATCCTGGCGGCCTTCGACGAGATGCGATTCGACCATGACGCCGACGATGCGCTCTTCGCCGGCGGCCAGTTGGGCGGCGACGCTGTCACAGACTTCCAGTTGCCGCTTGAACTGCTTGCGACTGTTACCGTGCGAGAAATCGACCATCAGCCGGGCGGCGAGGCCGGCCCTGGCGATTTCCTGGCAGGCGGCATCGACGCTGGCGGCGTCGAAATTGGGTTCGCGGCCGCCGCGCAGGATGACGTGGCAATCCTCGTTGCCCATGGTCGACACGATGGCGGTGTGGCCCGACTTGGTCACCGACAGGAAGTGGTGCGGCGAATTGGCCGCCCGGATGGCGTCGACCGCGATACGCATGTTGCCGTCGGTGCCGTTCTTGAAACCGACCGGGCAGGAGAGGCCGGAGGCGAGTTCACGGTGCACCTGCGATTCGGTCGTGCGCGCGCCGATGGCGCCCCAGGCGATGAGGTCGGCGGTGTATTGCGGCGTGATGGTGTCGAGGAATTCGGTGGCGCAGGGCAGGTCGAGCTCGTTGATTTCGAGCAGGATGCGCCGGGCCAGGCGGATACCTTCGTTGATGCGGAAGGTGTTGTCGAGCCGCGGGTCGTTGATCAACCCCTTCCAGCCGACCGTGGTGCGCGGCTTCTCGAAATAGACGCGCATCAGGATGACGAGATCCTCGGCATGCCGGTCCGCTTCCTTCGCCAGGCGCCTGGCATATTCCAGCGCGGCGTCGTAGTCGTGGATCGAACAGGGGCCGATGACGACCAGCAGGCGGTCGTCGGCGCCGTGCAGGATGCGGTGGATGGCCTGGCGGGCGCCATAGGTCGTGTGCGCCGCGCGATTCGATACCGGATATTCGCGGAAGACGTGCGCCGGCGGCACCAGTTCCTTGATTTCCCTGATCCGCAGGTCGTCCGTGTTGGGCTTGCTTTGCGGCGTCATCACCAGTCCCGTTGCAAATTGCTGAAAACCTGCGATTTTAACCGATGCGGCCGGCAGATTCCCGGCCCGTCTCAATCGAACAGGGCGGCCGCGAGTCACGCGCAGCCGCGCGGCCCCGCCTGTCTCCCCTGTCACAGGTGGAAATGACTGCCAGCAGGCCCTCGCGCAAGGCCCTGGCATCGACCAGCGCATGATGTTGCCGATTGTCCCCGGCGAAGTGTTGCGTGACCCTGCGCTCGAAGACCGCCATCGCCTCGGCGGAAAGAGGTGCGAGCGGCAGCAGCATGACGTTCAGCGGGCCGGCCGGACCCGGGAGCGCGAGCAGCCCCGGCAGGCGATTGCGCCCGCCGTTCACGGCATGGCGCACGACGTAGATGTCCCAGTCACTGTCGCAGAGCAGCATCGGGGCGTCGAACTGCCCCAGCCAGGCAGCGAGCCGTTCACCGAATCGTGCACGCGGACAGCCCGCCGCACCGCCTTCGAGCAGGGGCAAGACGTTCTCCCGGACAAAGGCCGAGCATTCATCCTGCGATACGGGCGTCAGTTCGCAATAGAACTCGCGGCCGTCCTCGCTTACCGCGCCGAACGAAATCAGGCTCGCTTCGCGCGCCAGCGTCGTGAATTCGGTGTCGACGAAGATCTGCATTTGTCCGGCCGGTCCCTCGAAGACGCAAGGCTAATCGATTTCCAGATCAATCGTGACGCGAGGACGAGCCGTCGATACGGACAGCTTCCGCTCCATGCGCTCGCCGCCTTGACACCCGCGGCAGGGCGCAGCCGCTACCCGGGCTTCTTGGCGGCGGGCGTCCTTCTCCGCGGGGCAGGCTTCGCCGGTGGTTCGGGTGGCGGTGCATAGTCACCGACGACCGTCTTGAGCGGGCAGACCTTGACCGCCGGGCACTTGTTGCAGGTGGCGACGAGGGCGATGGGGCAGAGCAGCATTTCATTTCTCCCGGATGACTCCCCGGCATGACCGATACGTCAAGCGCCGTCCGCCAGGGCTGATGAACGATTGCCGGCATGCGCGCCGCCGGCAGGCGACTCGAGCATTCTCTCCTCCGCAGGTCATCAAGAGCGGTGTCGCGCCGGCTCGGCTAGCGCAGTTCGCGGCGCAGGATCTTGCCGATCGGCGTCTTGGGCAGGGCATCGCGGAACTCGACGTGGCGCGGAACCTTGTAGCTGGTCAGCAGCTTCCGGCAGTGCTCGATGACCGATTCCCTGGTCAGGCCGGGATCCTTGCGGACGATCACCACCTTCACCGCCTCGCCCGTCTTCTCGTCGGGCACGGCGACCGCGGCACATTCGAGGACGCCCGGGTGCGCGGCGACGACGCTTTCGATCTCGTTGGGATACACATTGAAGCCGGATACGAGAATCATGTCCTTCTTGCGGTCGGTGATCGTTACCCGGCCCTGGTCGTCGAGATGCCCGACGTCGCCCGTCTTGAGCCAGCCGTCATGGAGCACGCCGGCGGTCTCGGCGGGATTGTTCCAGTAGCCTTTCATCACCTGTGGTCCGCGAATGCAGATCTCGCCGGTGTGTTTCCCGATGTCGCCTTCGCCGGTCCACACCGGCAGTTCGTTGAATTCCCCGTCGCGGATCGACACCTCGGTCGACGGAATCGGAAAGCCGACGGTCCCGTCCCACGCCGCGCCCAACGGCATGAAGCAGACGATCGGCGAGGTCTCGGTCAGGCCGTAGCCTTCGGTAAGGCAGATTCCCGTCACCTTCTGCCAGCGTTCGGCCACGGGCTTCTGGATCGCGGCGCCCCCGCCGCCCACGAACTTCACCGAGGAAAAATCGAGCCGGTCGAAGCCCGGCGTGTTCAACAGGCCATTGAACAGCGTGTTGACGCCGAGCAGCCCGGTGAACTTCCAGCTCCCCAGTTCCTTGACGAAGGCGGGCAGGTCGCGCGGATTGGTGATCAACACCGTCAGGCCGCCCAGTTTCATGAACATCAGCGTCGCGATGAGACAGAGGATGTGGTACATCGGCAACGGGGCGACGAAGATCTCGCTGCCTTCCGACAGGTTGCCCGCGATCCACGCACTCGTCTGTTGCATGTTGGCCAGAATGTTCCGGTGGGTGAGCATCGCACCCTTGGCGACGCCGGTCGTGCCGCCGGTATACTGCAGGAAGGCGATGTCCCCGGCCGCCGTATCCACCGGACTGAAGTGCGCCGCGCTGCCGCGCTCGAGGGCGGTGAGCAGCGGAATGGCGCCGTCGATGCGCCAGTCCGGCACCATCTTCCGGACGTGCTTGATGACGAAGTTCACCAGCCAGCGCCTGGGGACCGGCAGCATGTCGCCGATCTGCGTGGTGATGACATGCTCGACCGGCGTCCTGCCCAGCACCTGTTGCAGGGTCTGCGCGAAGTTCTCGACGATGACGATGACCCGGGCGCCGGAGTCCTTCAGCTGGTGTTCGAGTTCGCGCGGCGTGTACAGCGGATTGACGTTGACCACGGTCAACCCGGCGCGCAGGATGCCGACGAGCGCCACCGGGTACTGCAACAGGTTGGGCGACATGATCGCCACGCGCTCGCCCTTGACCATCCCCGGCAGTCCCTGCAGGAAGGCGGCAAAGGCACGCGACTTGCGGTCCAGTTCGGCGTAGCTCATCGAGCAGCCGAGGTTGTGAAAGGCCGGCTTGTCGCCAAACCCGGCAAAGGTCTTGTCGAGCAGGTCGAGGATCGACGCGTAGCGGTCGGGATCGATCTCGGCCGGCGTGCCCTGAGGATAATTCGTGAGCCAGATCCTGTTCATTGCGCCATCCCTCTCGTCAACCGCGGGCATGCCGGACGGTCTCACTATAGACCATTCCCGGCGGCGCCGATCAATGCCAGTTCCCGCACGGTCGCACCTCGACAAGCTGGCGATCCTCGCCGTGGTCGACCAGGATGCGGGCGACGCGCGCCTGCCAGAGATCGCCGAATCGCCGGATCTCCCCGGGGTCCGCCGTGCCGTCGAGAATGACGCCGAGCAGGCTGCCGAGGCGCGGGTCGGCAGGGACCATTTCGAGCCGCAAAGTGCAGTCGACCGCGGCATTCGTATCGAGACGGGCGAAGGCCATGCCGCCGCTGCCGGCGACGCCGAACTGCAGCAGGTTGCGCCGGCTGTGCCGCCCGCCCAGCCCCTTGAATCCGCCGGCCCCGGCCGCGCCGGTGAGCAGCCCGGCGACGCTGCCGACGACGCCGGCAACGCCGCCATCCAGGGTGTCGCGCAGCGCCACGGCAATGTTCCCGCGCTCGGGAATCCCGCCGCCATAAAGCGCGCGCAATGCCCGCACCGTCATCAACCAGGCGCCGGCGACGGTCGGGCACGAATGGCCGGCCAGCTTGACGGCATCGGCGAAGCGATACTCGATCAATCCGCCTTCGGCGGCGCCGAGCAGTTCGGCCAGCGGGTCGCGCAGGGTGATCGCGGGCACGCGCGCAAAGAATTCGGGAAAGGCCATGGCAATCTCCATTCCCCGCCATTGTCCGCAATCGGCTCCTGCCCCGCCTTGATCTTCGTCAGTCGCGCCGGTCGGCGCGGTCGCGCACGCGCCTTTCGCTCCGGCCGCCGGTGACGGCCTTCGATCCCGTCAAGCACGGCCCGCGTCTGGCTGCCGATCCCGCCGATACGCGCAAGCCGTCTCCAATCGTGCGCACGGCCCCGCGTTGCGGCGCCCGGCGGGAGATTTGCCGGGACAGACCGCCTGGCAACGGCGCAATCCTTTACCCGGCCTGCTTCCTGGCAGTCCGGCCAAAGTGGTCGGTGAACGTAGTAGCGGTCTGCATCCGGTCAAACTTCCGAATGTTGCCTTCCCGCATTCAGGACCCGGGCAAGCTCGCCGACGGCCAGTCGCCGGTCGGCCAACGCCGGCTGGACCGTCTCGAACACTTCGCACATGCGACGATACGCGGCAACGGTGGGTATGTCGCTGTCGCAGATCCGGCCCTTGAATCTGGGGAAGCGATCCAGATGTTCGGTCAGGAAGATGGCGATGCTGCGGAATTCGCCTTCTTCCTTGTCGTCGAAGCCGGAAAAGTTGAGGTCATCCCGGAATGAAGAAACCAGTTGCCTCAGTTCGGCCTTCTGGTCGTCGTCGAGAGCCTCGTGCGCCTCCTCGACCGTGTTCCACATGTCCAGGATGTTGATGACATCGTTGAGCTCGGGAGGCTGCGCATCCGGATTATCAAAAATCCAGGAGTACTTCCATTCGATGCCCCACGTGTGCCCGCTGTAGATCGCCGCCTGGATGAACTTCGGGTCCACCCCGGATTCCCCATTGATGCCCAGTCTCTCATAGACCTCGCTGAGCATGACCAGGATCAGCTTTTCGGAGTTGGTCATCCGCATCGTCGATCCTCTCTACGCCGCGATGGTCAGTTCGCTTCGTTCACGCTCGAGGCGTGCCACCTCCGCGGTCAGACTGACCTGCTGGCCGGCGGTCATCATGCGCAGCCCGGCCCGCCATTCGAACCGGACGTCGCCGGACGCGACGCCCACATGATGAAGCGCAAGGGCCATCCGGCGCAGATCGCATTGCGTGATCCGCCGGCCATCCCCCAACGTGGCGAAGAAGGCATCGCCGGCCAGCGAAACCGTTGCCTGGATTGTCATGGTCATCGTTCCTTTCCGATCAGCCGAGGCGCTTGCCGCACTTCTCGAGGGCGGCGCGGAATTCCGCGAAAGAGAGTTCGCACACCGCCATCGCGGTCAGTGTATCGCGCAGGTCAAAGCTGCCGAGGCCTTCGTCACGGGAATGAAGCCCGTTCGCGACCGCGGAGGTCGGATACTGGAGCATCGACAGGTGCAGGTTCAGGCTGGGAGACATGGCGTTTTCTCCATTCGTGTTTGTGTATGCTCATGATCCACGAGCGCGAAAAATGCGGCCGTGATTGAATTCACGAAGCGGATCAAATGATGAATTCGGGGCTGTCCACGGCCTTCGGCCATCGAGGCTCGCCGCCCTGCCCGAAGGGCGCAGGCGCCCTTTCCCGGCCGCAAGGGCGGCAGCGCAACCCCGCTTGTGTGCGGATATCCCGCGGCGATGGCTCCGGACTCAATCACCAGGATACCGATCGATCCAGTGGGCGCGATCGCGAAGCCCGCGCGGATCATCCGGCGGGTCGTCGCCGACCGGCCAATGCGGCCAGCCCAGCAGGTCATCGGCTACCGTGGTGATCACATCCCGTGCATCGCGCCCAGCGGATTGCCGGCAATCGCCCCGGTGGAATCGCCGCTGTCGCCGGTCAGGTTGACCGCGAGCGTCACGCCCTCCGCGAAACGGTCGCTGCGCAACGCGCAATAGAGGGCGATGGCCAGCGCCTCCTCGGCCACCCAGCCCTGCCCGAGCTGCCGCCGGTGGCCGTCGCTGGTGCCGAAACGCCGGCCAGCCGCACGGCCAGGCCGATCGCCGCCAGGGTTTCCTCATGCCCGTCGCATGTCCTCAGGATGCCCCTGGCCTCGTCGACCGCGGCCAGCAGCGACGCTCCCTGAAGCACGCGCACGATCAGTGCCGCGAGCGCCCCGGCCGCATGCTGGCCTGCCGGATGGCCATGGGTGATTCCCGCCAGCTGGCAACCCGGATCGAACGCCGTGCGAGCGCGCCGCAGCGGCCTCCTCCCATCCGCGGACAAAGAGTCCGGCGGGCGCGCCGAGTGCATCGCCCACCGCGCCGCCGAGCAGGCAGCCGCGGTAGCGCGAGGCCAGCGCCGGCGCCGGCCCCCCGCCGCGATCGCCATCGCTTTCTCCGGGAACAGCGCCGCCGCTCGCGCGGCCGGGGCGGCGGGTCATGGCGATTTCGCCGCCGAGGCGGTTTACCCGGACGCCGTCGATCCGCGGGGAATCGGTCTGGCCGGTCGTATTCATGGCGGACACCCACGCTGTTCCTGTTATCCGCATTGCAGCTTAGCGGATTCCGGGCTCATGGGATGCGCCTGGTTGCCGAATGGATTAAGCTTGCCGTCATTCGACCCAGGCAGGATTCCCCATGGCCCGCATCATTCCCGACGGCTGGCGCGAGCTCGCCGTCACCGGCGCCGCGCAGCGCGAGATCGAGACGCTGGCGATCCTCGCCGCCGGTCTGCCCGATGACTACACCGTCTATCACGCGGTGCACTGGACGAATGTCGAACATCGCTACGCGCTGTACGGCGAAATTGACTTCGCGGTCGTCAATCGCGCCGGGGACCTGCTGCTGATCGAGCAGAAGAGTGGCTTCCTCGACGAAACTCCCGACGGCCTGGTCAAGCAGTATCCGGGCAAGTCCAAGAGCGTGCCCGTCCAGATCTCGCGTATGGTCAGTGCGCTGCGCGGCAAGCTGGCCAACCGCGGCGACATCCCGAGCGTGATCACCGATGCCCTGCTCTTCTGCCCGGACTACACGGTCAAGCAGCCGGAAACCGCCGGCCTCGCCCCCGAGCGCATTGTCGACGCCGGCCGCCGCGGCCAGTTGTGCGAGACCGTCCAGCGCCTTCTCCCGGCCCGCGAGGAAACGCCGGCGACTCCGAAGATCCATGCCTTCCTGCGCGACCTGATCCGGCTCGACACCGATGTCAGCGCCTTGATGGGTCGTGCCCGCACCATGGTGACCCGGGTTTCCGGCGGGCTCGCGCACTGGGCCCGGCAGCTGGATTTCTCGCCATTCCGGCTGCGGGTGACGGGAACGGCCGGCTCCGGCAAGACGCAACTCGCCCTGGCCGAGCACCGGGCGACGCTGGAGGCCGGAAGGCGCCCGCTCTACGTCTGCTACAACCGTCCACTGGCCGACCATTTCTCGCGGATCGCGCCTGCGGGCGGACTGGTCTGCACCTTCCACCAGTTGTGCGATCAGCGCGTGCGCCATGCCGGCGAGACGCCCGACTTCACCCGGCCCGACGCCTTCGACCGCCTGTTCAGGCGCGCCGCCGAACTGCCGCTCGGCAATCCCTTCCTGTTCGACACGGTGATCGTCGACGAAGGCCAGGACTTCTCCGAGCAGTGGCGCGACTTCGTGCTGCGTCATGCCCGCCCCGAGTCGCGGATGCTGTGGCTGGAAGACCCGATGCAGAATCTGTACGGGCGCCCGGCGGTCGCCCTGCCCGACTGGATCACCTTGCGCGCCCGCAGCAACTACCGCAGCCCGCGACCGATCGTCCGGATGCTGCAGGCGCTGCTGCCGGTCGGCCTCGATGTCGAGGCCGCTTCGCCGTTTGCCGGCGAAGAGATCGAATTCATCACCTATGCCGATACGGCCGGGATGTTCCAGGGCGTCAAGGACGCCCTGCGGCGCTGCTACTCGGCCGGCTTCAGGAAGCACGACGTGGCGATCATCAGTTATCACGGACGCGCCGAATCCCGCCTGACTTCGCTGGACCGGATCGGACCGACCACGCTGCGCCGCTTCACCGGAGAGTACGGCCTCCTCGGCCAGCCGGTGGTCACGGACGGCGATGTGCTGCTCGACTCGGTCTATCGTTTCAAGGGCCAGGCGGCGCCGGCGATCATCTTCGCCGAGATCGACTTCGCGGCGCTCGATGACCGGGCGGTGCGCAAACTGTTCGTCGGCGCCACCCGCAGCATGATGAAGCTGGTCATGGTGTTGCACGAAAAGTCGGCGGCGCAATTGGTTGGCCGTATCCAGCCAACGTAGCGTTTTCGCCGATGGATTGGGGAACCGGCAAAATTGGCACTTATTGGCCGTCGACCGCGACAGATGAATTGCCCCCCGTAACAATAGATCAGCGTGCATAAAGCTCATCCCGATCCGGTCGATCAGTAGCGGGAGGCATGGCATTAGCATCATCCTCCACATGCCCTGCTGGAATCAGCCAACCAAGTGCAAATCCATCCTGAGCAAGGCCGCATGCGACTGATACTCTTTGGTAATCGCTTGCGGTGCCGGAAAACTCGGCAAGCTTTGGATGTTTTGGGAGCGACATCAGATTCATCACATGCGCGCAGTGGTGACCGCCAGACGGAACAGATCTTCGATAACCCTCTACCGTTCCGCCTCCCCCTGTCAAGAAAACTGGGAGCCCCTTCGTCCACGCTTCAGACAAACGATAGGCTTGGCGCGCCGGAATCCCGCCGGACAGGCGCGCGCCATCCAGCCGTCGCTGCGGCCGAGGTCGAGCGTCCGGCGGAGGTCGTGGGCGCGGATCCACACCGGCCCCGTCCGGTGGGAGAAGGCGCGCAGTTCATGGCCGGCGAAACCATGGACCGTTTCACCGAGGTCGCTCCGGTCATGGCCGGTGACCGCCCGCCGGCAGGTCAGCGACGCCACCTTGAGCGCCAGGGCGCCCACCGGCAGCGCCGGTAGCAGCGCGAGCATCCAGAGCCATCCGAGAAGCATGGGGAACATCGCCAGGAGGAACGCGACGAACAGCGCCCCCATGATCGACACCCTCCGCGTGAAACTCCGCACGCCTCGTTCGATCCTCCGGTACCGGCGATCCGGTCTTGCCAAGCCGGGCAGGTCATCCATGGGCAATGGCGCCATTCGTTCGTTGTGGCCGCCCGGACAGCTGCGCTGCGGTTTCGGGCATCGGGGAGAGCCATTTTCTTGCGCGTGGGCAGACTTCGCCAGGAGAAGCCATCGGCTTCCCCTGGCGCTTACGGCTCGCGGCCGTCGGGCTGCGGATCGAACTCGGCCTTGCCCTGCCGCTTCTTGCGCCGCAGGAA
>Ga0268298_10006059_pt1 | contig 11076 bp, 4 predicted proteins | sample WWTPWeurt_MetaG_FD_194462 | JGI IMG/M metagenome (GOLD analysis project Ga0268298, IMG submission 194462) | Activated sludge microbial communities from WWTP in Nijmegen, Gelderland, Netherland - WWTP Weurt | ecosystem: Engineered > WWTP > Aerobic digester > Activated sludge | place: Netherlands... | reverse complement strand
ATTCGTATTCGGCGATATACATGTTCCGTATCCAGAGTTCGCCGTTTTCAAACAGGCAGTACGCGTCATTGATGTTCGCATTTCCGGCGCGAATGCTTTTGATTTCAGTGCCGGTCAACGCGATACCGGCTTCGTACTCCTGCACAAAGTGGTATTCGAACGAAGCCCTCCGGTTGGTGATCTCTATCCCGGTCGATTTGGATTTTGCTTTAGCCATGGCGAAAAAGTGGGCAAAGGTATCGGAATATACCGTTAAAAACCAAAATGAGTTGTGCGGACGGGAGGTTACGCCATTTCGTGGACCGGGGGCGTCAGCTCCCGTAAACACGCCTTAGTTCTACTTTGTCAAATTAAATGCTATTCAAATATATTGTGCCGTTCACTAACCCCCGGCTTCAGCCGGGGGCAGAAAGAAAGTGAAAAGATTGGGGCTTTAGCCCCGGATTTGACCAGTATTTGGGCTAAAGCCCCACAGATTTCATCATTTCCAGTCCCCCGGCTGAAGCCGGGGGTTTTTGAAAATATTTAATATGACAAAGTAGAATTAGAAACCGTCTGAAAACCCCTGCCGGCCCGAAAGCCGCATCTTTTCCGGGCATATTTCGGCTATTTTTGGGCACAGAACCTCCGGCTATGCACCCAAAAATGAGCCTTATCTGCCCAAAAAATCTGAGCCTTTCAGGCTCGCCAGGGGTTTTCAGACGGTTTCTTACCTTGCCGTCCAAATCCATCGATCATGAAATTTACTTATTGGGTATTAACCATCGTATTTGCATTGTTTACCGCCGTACAATACAACGACCCCGATCCGGTTCAATGGATGTTGCTGTACGGGGGGGTGACCGCATTATTTGCCCTGGCTGCCGCGGGCCGATTTTACCGGCCTGCGATCTGGCTTTGGCTGATTGCTTCGCTGGGCTGGGCTGCGTTTTATGTACCGGATTTCCTGGATTGGATCCGGATGGGCGCCCCGTCGATTGTCGAAACCATGAAAGCCGAAACGCCTTATGTAGAGCTGACCCGCGAATTTCTGGGTTTGTTGCTGGCGGCGTCAGGCTGCGGATGGCTGCTGTTGAAAACAGCCCGGCGCCCTCTCCGGTAAAAGCGGAATATCGCCTGGATTTCTCTGCGTTTTTCTGTGCTGCTACCATTGGTCGGTTGAAACGAATTTTCACTACTTTTGCCGCTCTTTTGGCCACGCCCCGGCTTGTTCCTGCCTGCCGGAAACATCATGTAGCGGGCAACTGCTGTACGGAAGAGCGCGGGGCGGCCGCTAAACCTTTTCACTTACATCGAAACAAAATGAGTTCTTTGGTTTACGTACTTCCACTTTTTGGCATTGTGGGGCTGTTATACATGACGGTCCTTCAGGGTTGGGTAAAAAAACAGGATGCCGGCGATGAAAAAATGGGCGCGATCGCCAGTCACATCGCCGATGGCGCCATGGCTTTTTTGAAAGCCGAGTATCGCGTTTTGGGCATATATGTGGTAATTGCCGGCGCCTTGCTGGGTTGGCTGAGCACACAGGTAACCACCAGCCATCCGCTGATCGTTGTAGCATTTGTAATCGGCGCCGCTTTTTCCGTACTGGCCGGTCTTTTCGGCATGCGCATCGCCACCAAAGCGAACGTGCGCACCACACAGGCAGCGCGTACGAGCCTTGCCAAAGCCTTGAAAGTGTCGTTCAACGGCGGCTCGGTTATGGGCCTCGGCGTCGCGGGTCTGGCCGTGCTGGGCCTGAGCGCTCTGTTCGCGTTCTTTTTCAATTATTTCATGAGCGGAACATATAGCGGCGACGGTTACGAATCCATGAGCCGCGTGTTGGAAGTATTGGCCGGTTTTTCGCTCGGCGCTGAATCCATCGCCTTGTTTGCCCGTGTGGGCGGCGGTATTTATACCAAAGCCGCCGACGTAGGCGCCGACCTCGTAGGCAAAGTGGAAGCCGGCATACCGGAAGACGACCCCCGCAACCCCGCCACTATCGCCGATAACGTGGGCGACAATGTGGGCGATGTGGCCGGTATGGGCGCCGACCTGTTCGGCTCGTATGTGGCCACTATGCTGGCTGCCATGGTATTGGGCAATTCCGTTATCCGGGACTCCGGGGGTATCCAGGATACCTTCGGCGGTATCGGCCCAATCCTTTTGCCGATTCTGATTGCCGGTTTGGGAATTATTTTTTCCATTATCGGCATGAACCTCGTGCGCGTAGGCGAAGCCGCCGAGGCCTCCGCAGCCACCGTGCAAAACGCCTTAAACCGGGGCAACTGGGTCAGTATTATCCTCACCGGTATTGCCTGTTATCCGGTCATACAATGGATGCTGCCGACAGAAATGTCCATGAATTTCTTCGGGCAAGGCACGAAAATCATCCCCAGCATGCATGTTTTTTACGCCGTTATGCTTGGGCTGATTGTCGGCGCCCTGATTTCCGCGATTACGGAGTATTACACCGGCCTGGGTAAAAAACCGGTAATGAACATCGTGCGCCAGTCGGCTACGGGACATGCAACGAATGTCATCTCCGGCCTGGCAACGGGCATGATGTCCACCTGGATGCCAATCGTATTGTTTGCAGGCGCCATTTGGGGCGCTTATACGCTGGCCGGCTTTTATGGAGTGGCCATTGCGGCATCGGCCATGATGGCAACCACGGCCATGCAGTTGGCCATCGACGCCTTCGGGCCGATTGCCGACAACGCCGGCGGCATTGCCGAAATGAGCGAGCTTCCGAAGGACGTGCGCGAAAAAACGGACGTACTCGATTCGGTGGGCAACACTACCGCGGCTATCGGCAAAGGATTTGCCATCGCTTCGGCGGCCCTCACGGCATTAGGATTGTTTGCAGCTTATGTGGATTTTACCGGCATTGAAGGGATCAATATTTTCAAGGCCGATGTATTGGCCGCCCTGTTCCTGGGCGGCATGGTGCCCGTCGTGTTTTCGGCTTTCGCCATGCAAAGCGTGGGCCGGGCGGCCATGGATATGGTAAACGAAGTGCGCCGCCAGTTTCGGGAAATCCCGGGCTTGTTGGAAGGTACAGGCAAGGCGGAATACGGCAAATGCGTCGAAATTTCCACACGGGCGGCCCTGCGCGAAATGATGCCTCCGGGCCTGATCGCTATCGTGACCCCAATCTTAGTCGGGTTCCTGATGGGCCCGGAATCATTGGGCGGCTACATGGCCGGCGTAACAGTAAGCGGCGTGTTGTGGGCTATTTTCCAGTCGAACGCGGGCGGCGCCTGGGACAACGCTAAAAAATCGTTTGAAAAAGGCGTGGAAATCGAAGGCAAAACCTACTACAAAGGCTCCGACCCGCACAAGGCAGCCGTCACGGGCGACACCGTAGGCGATCCTTTCAAGGACACCTCCGGACCGTCGATGAATATTTTGATCAAACTCTCCTGTCTCGTCGGTCTGGCTATCGCGCCGATCCTGGGCAGCCACCGGTCTTCCGACCTGTCGGGGCGCGTCCCCCAACAGGACAACCGTACCATCCGGATGTCGCAACAGGATGTGCCGCAGCAGCAGCCGGCAGCGCCGATCAAATAAACGCACAACCTTTTTTATGGAAAAGCCTCGTCCGAATATGCCGGACGGGGCTTTTTTTGTACGAGACTTGTTGCGGTGGGAGCCTTTGGCGATAAAAAAGCCCCTTTTCCGGCTGGTTTCGTTAAATTTTTCGCCGAAAATACCCGATTTCGGCTGCAAAATTTGCCTATCCAGCCGAAAAAATAGCATTTTTTCCCGCTCAAAGCCTCTCACCGCAACAAGTCTATTTATTTTCAACAGCCGGCCAACGATTTTTTTAACGTACTCGTTTTAAAAACAAACGCCCACAGCCAGCTTGCGGCTGTGGAGCGTCTGTACCAGGTAAAAAAAACAGGTTTTGGCGACTGTATTTCCGACGGTCACATGATTGATTCGTTTGAATTGGGTTCAGGCGATCGGCTTTGATCAGGCAAAGATGCAAGGGGGGCCGAGGCTAAAAAACTACGCTTTTGGCCTCTTTTCCAGGCTCTAAAAAATATGCTCCCTTTCCATACATTTGCAGGCGAAGGGAGCACATTTCCAGGTCATTCGATTGGAGAAAGCCCGTGGATTACTGCCGTTTCACAATGGGGAAGACCTTTGTATCGCCATTTGTTTGCAGGTGCAGATAATAAACGCTGCCGGGCAATCCTTCCCCATTTACGGTAGCCTCGTAAGTGCCGGCGGATTGTTGGGGCGTGTTTTCTACCGTTTGCACGAGGCGACCCATGGGATCGAACAGGCGGATGTTTACCGGCCCGTCGGAATCGAGGGTGTACCGCAAGGTGGCGTACCCGGAGAACGGATTGGGACTGAGGCGGTCGGTTGTATTTCTGACGCCGGAGGAAACTCCGGATTTGGAATCGAAAGGTTGAGCCGCAATATTGGATTGGCCGGCATTGGTGGAATTCAGTAAACTGATACCGCCGCCGGTGCCGACATTGTTGCAATGCCCAAAATTGCTGATCGGCTGCAAATAATTGATCCGCAAAGTGGCTATGGCCATCGCGGGGTTATCCACGCTCAGCTGGTCGATCCGGATGACTTCGGTGGCGTATTGTTGAAATTCTTGCGAACCAAAATAGATGCTGCCGATTTGATTGTTCGACGAGGTACTTACAAAAAACCGGTTATTCGGGTCTCCGTCCAGGCACTCTTCCAAATAGACCTTTTGGTTGCTTTCATCATACACCAAAGCGAATTTATAGGATATACCCAGATAGTTGAACCGGGCGGTATAAGCAGTTTCGTAGGCGCCCTGGGAATTTTGAGATGCTGCAATGGATATTTTAATCGACGGAGAACCGGGGCTGCCGGGCGTGAAGGGCGGTTCGCAGGCATTGAAATTGACGATTTCATCCACGATGATAATGCCTGTTTTGCCATCGGCATTTGCAACGGCGCCCGGAGGGCCTTCCATGCAGGAAGACGCTGCGGCGGTGAAGGAAAACGAGTGTGCCGACGGTAAAGTGGCCCAGGTATATTCGTCGCCCTGAACGACGACCATGCCCATGGCGGTGTTCGTCGTATTGTCATGGCAGGTGATCCAATAATACAAACCGGGCGTATTTTCCGTCCACTTCAACGTGATGCTCGTATTGGTGTACGAGGAAACGTGAAAATTGGACGGTGGCTCTTGCGGGCAATGGGAAGCCGCAGAAACCGAAAAAGCCGGCTCTCCGGCAAAATGATTACCCGCGAACTGGGAAACGGGCGCCCAAATCGCGAATAGGAAGAGTATTACACCCTTAACCATTAATTTTTTCATCATGTGATTAGTTTTTTTACCTGTTTGAATGATCGTACAAAAGTCCGACGCTTTTATTTTAATTAATACTACGATTTTTTTCGTTTTTCCACAACGGTCTTTCCGGAAAAAACGTCCTTGTTATAACATCCAAGATTATGCTGAATCGCAAGTTGCTCGAAGTGCTCAAACGCCTGAATACCACTCAAATCAAGCGGCTTCGGCAGTTTTTAGCCTCTCCGTACTTCAACAATGGCTCTTTGGCGGAAGATGTGGTGCGTTTGCTGGACTACATTATGCAGTATAAAGCCGAGGAAGAACACCCCAGCCTGACGAAAGAAGCTGTATTTCAGGTTTTTTTTCCGAACCGCGAATATGTAGAAAATAGCAAAAGTCCGTTGGATAATCTTTCTTCGGAGCTGTTTCGGCTGGTCCGCAAATTTTTGGCCCAAACCGCGATGGAACAGGAACACGGCGATATCTACGAATACCTGGCGCTGGCCAATTTTTACCGGCAATACGGGCTGGAAGAGTGGTTCTGGCAAAATATGAAGGCTGCCCGGAAGGCCCAGGAAGTATCGCCCCAACGCGATGCCAAATATTATTACGATCAATTCCGGATCGAGGAAGAAGAGGTTGCTTTCCGGGGCTTGTACAATACCTACGGCGATGATACCAACCTGAATGCCGCACAAGAATACCTCGATTTGTTTTACAGCATTCTGAAACTGGAGTATGCCTGCGCATTAAAATACCAGAACAGGGTAGCGCAAATCGATTTGCGCCCGACAGATTCGCTCATCGGGGATGTTTTGCAACTTTCCACTGCCGGGGGCCCCTTCGATGTTCCGATCAACCGGGTATATAATCTGATCATCCGGCTGCTGGAACACCCCGATGAGGAAGGCTTGCTGGAGCAATTGGAGCAAATGCTGAACCTCTACAGCGCTCAAATATCGCCGGAGCGCTTCCGTAACCTGAAGGCTTATTACCGGATTTTTTGGGTGGCGCGCTACAACAAATCCGGAGATGCATTTACCCGGCAACGAAATTTTGAAATTTACCGGGAACACTTAGAGCAGGGTTATTTTTATATCGACGGGATGATCACCATCCACATGTTCTGGAACCTGGTTATTTTCGGTTTGAAAGTGGAACAAGCGGCCTGGGTAAAAACGTTTATCGAAGAGCATCCGCCGGAACGCATTTGCGGTACGCGGTTTCCGGCAGAAGTCCACAGCATTGCCCAGGCCGAATTTTATCTGCATCTGAAAGAATACCACGAGGCCCAAAACTACCTGGTTTTCAGGCATTTTGAGAACCCGCTTTTCGGCATCACGGCCGAATTGACCCTGATTAAAATTTATTATGAAACGCAAAACGATCTGCTCGATGCCCGCATGAAAGCGCTCGATCAGAAAGTACGCCGCTCGAACCTGAGCCGGCAGATTAAAAACCGGTATTTCAATTTTTTGAAAAAACTGGACAAGATTTTAAAATACGGCTGGCAAAGCCAAAACCCGAAACGGCTCAAACTAACGGACGAAATCAAGTCTACGCCGGAAATCATCGCCCGGGAGTGGCTGTTGGAAAAGCTGAAAAAAAACTAACTACTTTCAACCTTCGTTTTTTTCCAGTTCATCTGATGTGATCCCATGATTAAAATTTTACCTGCCCTCGCCGCAGCGCTTTTCTGCGCCCTTTACGCCCCGCTTGTTGCCCAAAACATCAGCATCTCCTATAAAATTCCGGACCAGTTGGCCGTGTGTTCCTCGGATACGCTGTACATTACCATTCAGAACAATACAGCCGGGCCGATGAGCGGCGCATTCATCGACCTGGACCTGCACCCGGGACTGGAGTACCTGCCGGGCAGCATAACCGGAGCCACCGATTACGACATCACGAACCTGCAAAAACCCGTGTTGGCCCTGCCGCTCCTGGCGCCTGCCGTGCCGCTCGCGCTGCAGCTGCGCTTGTCGGCCAACTGCAACCTGGTACCCTTCATCAACTCCGATTCGCTGTTCAGCGCCGGTATTCGCATACGCGCGGGCGCGCTGCATGAAGAACTCAATACCGCCAAATTTCAGGTCCAAACCAGCCTGCTGGTCATCACGCAGGTGGACAACGACTCGGTGTCCGGTGAAAAGGACCAGGTGATTATCCGCACGATCCATGTACAAAACACCCGCCTGGGCGACGTAAAGCACCTGTTTTTGAGCGATACCCACCCGGCCGGGATCAGCATCCACACGCCGGGGGCGATAAACGAACAAAACAGCCCCACGCAATACACGGCCCGTTTTGACGGCGCCTTCTTTCAGGCATTCGGCAACGGCGACACGCTACTGGATTACGATGAAACGGTGTTGTTGAGGCAGGAAATTACGATCACCGATTGCGGTTTTCCGCAATTCACCTGCCGGTCCCACATCGCAGCGGAATGGGCCTGCGCGGCAAATGACCCACCCTGTCAGAGCGATTCCACCTACGCCGACGTGGTGATCGTCGCGTCCTCCTACCAGCCTAAGCTGACGTTTAAAACCAAATACACGCTACCCTGGGAGCAATGCGCCCAGCGGCCGCATGAAATGAGCGTGCAGGTGGTGAACGAAGGCCCCGCGCCGGCAACCAACATAATTGTGCAAATCCGCTCCGAAGCGCCGGGCGCCTTAGGCATGGATAAAACGGGATTCCGCATCCGGCAGCACGGCACACTCGCGCCGATTACGCCGAGCCTGACCGACGATTATCCGATGCCGGCCTGCAACGGCATAGTCAAATCGGCGGTCGTAACCCTGAACTTACCGGAAATCGGCGGATACGACACCCTGAATATCTTCTTCGACGCTTATTACTGCCTCGGATACGGCTCCTGCGAACAGGACCTGCCCAAAATCAGCCTCAACTATTACCACCTGAAACCCTGCCCGCCCCCGCCCTACAACCACGCGGAAGCGGATACCGTCGTGTTCGCGGCGAATTACAACGACCGCCTCAACGGGTTTGTGCTGTACAACCTGGGCCATTGCCTCGACGACGGCGCCACCTACCCCTTCGTGTACAGCCTGGCATCGAACCGCTTTACCGCCGACACGGGCTACCTGTGGCTGAAGTTCGACCTGCCGTACGGATTGTTCTGGTCGGATGATTGCCCTCCGGTGCTGGACGGCAAATCGCCCGTCGTTTTTACGATCGACTCCGTTTTCACCAAGTATCCGGTTAACCGGGTGTTGATGGCCTTTGAAATGCCGTTCAGCAACGCGTCGCTGTCCATGACCTTTTGCCTGCGCAATACCTGCCGCGACGATGCATCGTACGTCTATACCGGCGCCGGCGCCGATGCCGCCGGCAATTTTTTTATTTACGAACCCTCCAGCCCTGCCTGCGGCGATTGCGGTTACGATTTGCTGACCACGGCCTATCTGACCCAATTGCTGACCGACGACCTGAACTGCGCCGTGCCGGTGTGTGATTCGAACCGGCTGCTCACCGTGTGCCAGTGCCCCGGAGGAGGCGGCGGCGGGGGGGGAGGCGGCGGCAGCGCTTGTTTCCAGACCAAAGAATACCACCGGGCAGCGCGCCTGAATTACGATCTGCCTGACCACGACGACGACCGGAAAGCCGATCCCGCCGGGACGCCCGATCTGAACAAAGTGCGCCGCGACCGCTTCCTTCCCGGCGACACGATGCGCAACGTGTTCAGTACCAAAATAATATGCGGAGACAGTATCGGCAATCTGTTTTATCAGCTGTTCGCCGAGGTAATCCGAAGCGATTTCGGCTACGCGGGCAATTTCGACACGATCCCCATCGGACCCGAGCAAAGCGGCGCCGCCAGGCATTATTTTACCGAAAAGAACATGTTCGAAGTGGTGCAGGCTACCTGCACCATTTGGGATTCCAGTGCCAACACCGTTTATTCCTGCCCGGCGCCGGATTTACTGCTCTACGAAAAGCTATACGGCCGGGTGGCCAAGGTGAACACCAAACCGCCGCAAATCAGCGACGAGCTCGCCACGACAGACTACGCTTTCGCGCCGGATATGGCCGCCTTCGGCGCCAAAGGTTGTGTCCCGCAGGGCTTTTTGCTGGAAGGCGGCGACTCGGTGGCGTTAACCGTGGACCTCCGGTTCGGAAGAAACTATACGCCGCCCTGCAAGCAACATTTTCCACCCCTTGTCAATTTTGAAATGGGGTACCGGGCCAACCGGGGATTGAATTTTTACAATTACCGCCAGGCCGACACCCTGATGTTTCAATACTCCGGCTATTTCGATTCGCTGACCAACAATACCTTCGCCATCAAGCCCTGCGACACTTCGGTGCAGGTACAACCGTTCCTGTACGAAATCCGGATAGCGCGGCCCAATTTGTTTCCCTGCGAAGTGCGCCCGCTGTCGAAGATCACCAACTACGACCTGGTCATTCATCCGCCCGACATCATACCGCGCGCTGCCCGGCTCGACTATTTGAACTTACAAAGCAACATCCCCTTCCTCCCGAAAATGCCGCTTTCGTTTTCCTTCGGTAACGGCGTGATGCACACCGATTTTTCGCCGGTCTATCAAACGCCCATCGACGAGGGGTACCAACTTCGAACGAGCGCTGTTTTCGAACCCAACTGCGAATTTGTCAACCCGGATTCGTCCGCACAGTATATTACCCTGGACTTTCCGGGCAGTATGACGACACCCGACCCGAAGACGTACAAACTGGAAAACAAGATCGGCTTTTACACCAACCACCCTGTCGATACCATTACGACCGACGAAGCGGTGCTCGATTTTCCGACAGCGGATATCGCCGTGGATGTTTTTGTCAATAATTCGGCGCTCGCAGCGTCGGCGCCTAATTTCTGGATTCGGCTGGCCAACCCGGAAGGCGGCCTGGGCAATTACGGCGTTTCCCTGCAGACCCCTCCCGGAACGGCCTATACCCCGGTCAACGGTATTTTTCAGTTGGGCAAATTGGATCCGAAAGAGATCCGGAATGTGCACCTGACAGCCGTCAACCATAGCTGCGACCCACAACACCTGCAAATAATTTACGGCTGGAACTGCGATCCGTTTGTCGACACGGCGGCTTATGTATGCAGCATGGACACACTCGAAGTGCTGCTCCGGCCGCAAAACCCTGAAATTGAGCTCGAGCTGGTTGAAAAGCCGGCCGATATTCCCTTGTGCGACACCTCGGAATACTTCGTGCTCGAGCTTTCAGATGCCTATTTCGGCTATGCCTACCGCCCTCTGATCGATATCGAGCTGCCGGCGGGCTTCCAACTGGTACCGGGCAGTTGCCAACTGGCATATCCGGCCGGCAGCGCGTACCAGCCCTTCCCCGATCCCTTGCCGGCCGGGGGCAATGTGCTCGAATGGAACCTGGCAGCGCTGGTACCGGCCATCGATACCAGCGGTTTACCGGGGGTGAACCTTGCGCCGCAAAATGCCCTTCAAATCCGTTTCAAGGTGCTGACCGGATGCGGGGTGTTGTCGTATCAGCAGCTGGTGTTCGGCGCGCGCGCCGAATGGTACTGCGGCAATCCCACCAATTCCCTGCGCAAAGCCAGCGACCCGTTGCTGGTGGAAGGATTGGCGCCAGCCTACGGCGTGCAAATCTTCCCGTCGGAGCCGGGCGTAGGGCCGACGCCCTGCAATGCCGAACGCCAGTTAAACCTCCATTTTTTACTGTCCGGCACGACACTGCCCGGCGACAGTATTTACGTGACCCTGCCGCCGGGATACGCCTACGTGGCCGGTTCATACCAACCGGGCCTGAATGCGCCGCCCGGAGCGCCT
>Ga0268298_10006058_pt1 | contig 11076 bp, 7 predicted proteins | sample WWTPWeurt_MetaG_FD_194462 | JGI IMG/M metagenome (GOLD analysis project Ga0268298, IMG submission 194462) | Activated sludge microbial communities from WWTP in Nijmegen, Gelderland, Netherland - WWTP Weurt | ecosystem: Engineered > WWTP > Aerobic digester > Activated sludge | place: Netherlands... | reverse complement strand
ATCCTAATAGATCAGGCATCTCGCTATCCAAGGCCATCGAAAAGGTGATTCTGACCCCATTATTAATGGCTGTCAAAGCGCTGCCCAGCAAGGCTGCAATCACCGAAAAAGCCAAAACGAGCATCAATGTAAATCCATTCCCCGAGAACAAAACATCTCCAATTTGTTTACTTAACTCCCCGACCGGGGCGGACGATACAACTGCCGCAGCAATCTGCCTGTTATACGCCATTCCAATCGCCAGATACTCCAAAAGATAAACAAATACACCCTGAACAATCAGAACGATAATTGTTGCTCGAGGAATATCTTGTTTGGGGTTTTTCGATATCGCCCCCAGGGTCGTACTTGCCTCAAAGCCGGTCATTAACATCATTGCGAGCGCAGCCTGAAAGACCACCCCATCAAAACTGGCCGGAAACAACATCATTTTTATTTCCGGAAAAGTCCAACTGCTCGAAGGAAAACGCAACGGATTGAAAATTCGAAATGCGATAGCAAGACCAGAAAAAATAACCAGGGTAACAACTTGAACAATATTCACAATCACACTGGCTGTAGACGAACCAGTTATCCCTCGTAAAGCAAGGAAACCAATAAACGCAGCGAATCCTCCAGCCAAAATCACCTGGCCCCAGATTGTCGGCTGGTAACCAAACTGGCGAAGCAGATAATCAGCCAAAATCCCACTAAACGCCACAATCACGCCAGGGTACACCCAGTAATACAAATGAGCCGCCCATCCTGTAGCAAACTTGGCGGCTCGCTCAAGGTTCTTGTTGTGAGGATGAGCCTGCTCTTGTAATACTTTTTCAGCAAAATGATATGCGCTTCGAAATCCTGCATCAGGATATCGCCTTGCCAACTCTCCAAAAGACAGCGCTGTGAGCAGGGCCCCTAAAAAAGCGAAAAGAACCCCGGGCCAGATTTCTGCAAAACCTGAAACGACCCCGGCAGACTGAACCTGATAAAGCAGCCAGACAAACGCACCAGGGGCCATCAATGTCATCGCATTCATCGTCACCCCTGTCAATCCCAGCGTATATCGAACTGGAATATTTTGGGATACTCCGCCTGACAGATCAGATGGTTTCGTCATGATCAGATTCTCCTTCAGTACCCAGAGATCCTGCTTTGAGCCAATGCTCAAATTTTTCCAGGAACAGCACCAGGGGCCACAAGAGGGTGATCCTGGTGCTGTCCAGGAGAAATTGAAGCCACTGCAGTCTTGAAAACTTGCGAGGATTGCTACCTTCAAGCAATATCCGGGCAGTTAACAACCCCATACCTAAATAAATTAGAGCGATCGGGGAAATAGTACTCAATGGCTCATGCATGGATTACTCCATTCAGTCTGTTGCTGCGCTTGCCGATTTCTTCTTAGGAGCGGTCTTTTCCCGTCCATAAATAATGGCGTCTTTTGCCGGCTCCCAATCCTTTGGATAAGCTTCCATACCCATTTCAGGCATATCCAATCCGGCTAACTCCACATCTCGGGACACCCTCAGCAAGTTCATCGAATCGATAATTTTGAAAAAGATAAATGTCGTAACGCCTACAAATAACACCAGTGCGGCTGCCTCAGCAAACTGGGCCAGAAACTGTCCGCCATTCCCGTAGAATAAACCAGTCACGGGGGTAGAAACTCCGTTCCAACCAGCAGTGTCTGGGTTACCATTAGCGAACAAACCTACGGCCAAAACACCCCAAACCCCGTTTCCAAGGTGGACCGGAACAGCGCCGACCGGGTCATCAATTTTTGCCTTTTCAAGCAGATTGGCAGCGATACACACCCATACTCCGGAAATTATACCAATCACAACCGCAGCCCAGATATCAACAAATGCACAGGGAGCAGTAATGGCAACCAGACCAGCCAATACACCATTGACAGAGAAACCAGGATCTGGTTTTCGGGTGGGGCCGAAAATCCACATATAAACCATCGCTGCACAACCGCCTGCTGCCCCAGCCAGGAGCGTGTTGATCGTCGCTAAAACTGCCAGATTTCGCCCTGCGCCGCTGAACGAAAGAGACGAGCCAGGGTTGAAGCCAAACCAGCCAAAAAACAGAATGATCGTCCCCAAAACACCAATCGTAATATTCGAACCCGGGATCGCGTTCGCAGAACCATCCTTATTGAACTTGCCAATTCTTGGACCAATCACAATGGCCCCAATCAAACCTACAGTACCACCGATTGTATGCACTACACCAGAGCCAGCAAAGTCCACTGCCCCATTGCCCCACCCAATAGAGCGCCCCAGGTTGGCCAGCCAGCCGCCGCCCCATACCCATCCGCCAGCAACCGGATAAACAAACATACTCACCCACAAAGCCATCAAAACAAAGCCGACATACTTAAGCCGTTCGGCCATCGACCCTGTCGGGATTGTTGCAGCAGTGTCCATGAAAACCATCTGGAACAAAAAGAAAGCCAAAATACCCGAGCTTGCACCCAGGCCGCCTAACATAAAGCCATCCAGACCCAAAAACACCTGTCCGCCCAACAGCAAAGGCTTGTTCAGCGCATCCGCAGCCCAATTGCTCAACGTAACAGGCGAGTAAGACCAGGCGGGCAAGCTGGCACTCAACTCAGGATATGTGTAGTTCACTCCGCCAAACTGCAGCGCAAACCCTGTCAACCAGTAACCAATTGCACCAATACAAAACACCATCATATTCATCGACATTGTATGTGCAACGTTCTTATTTCGTGTAAAACCCGTTTCCACAAGCGCAAAACCTGCCTGCATAAAGAATACCAGGAAACCACATATCAACATCCACATCGTATTCAAATCCAGACTAACATTAACGACCGCATCACCAACCGCTTCCACCGTTGGGCCGGATTCTTGCGCAAACACCGGCCGGGCAAAGACCAATGCTGCAGCTACCAACAAAACCAATGACCAAAAATACTTGCTCTTCATTCTCAATTCTCCTTTTCTTTATGTTGATTAAGTATTGCGAATTCTCATGCTGTCCAAGGATAAGGACAGTATCCTAAACTATTATTAGAGGTGGAATCTATAATTCCAATCTCGGATAACCTTTTAGCTTTCTAAAAACCGTAGCCATCTCCGCTGGATTGACATATAAAGTCATAGAGCGTAATACCTTGGGTGCTTCGAGCAATACTCGGGTTTGATCTTTCCTGACTCCAGAAAACTCACCCCAACCATAGAATACACCACCTCCAAGTGCTAATCCTTCGGTTGTAAAGGTATATTTCATTGGCATCATTAAAACAACTCCAACCATCGCACCCAGCATAAAAGCCGCATTGCCTGGCAGCCAACCGGCTACAACACCAAAACCGATCCCAAAAGCAATCGCCAAAAGTGCGGATCTTTGAACCTGAACTCTGGCCCAAAGGTTCATTGGCAGCTGCTTAATAGATTTTCCAGGAATAGGGTGCCGCATAAAAGGCCTTGCCTTTGCGATCATGCTCATCAAAAGCATCACAAGCATAATAAAACCAATCCAAGTAAAAATTATCATTTAGCCTCCATTCAAAAGTTGTTAATACCAACCGACCTGAGCCTTGATCAAGATCAAGATTGTCACCACTACCATCACCAGCAGGGTTGGCGGGACAGCGATTGCGATCCATCGTTTCCACCCAACTGGCCCATTATGCCTCTCTAGATATGCATAAGCAACAACATTGGCGGAGGCTCCAATCGGGGTTAAATTCCCGCCAATGTCGACTCCCAACGCCAACGACCAGACCATCAGACTCAATGCGGGCGCTCCTGGCACGCTGATCAAATTCTTAAGCACGTAACTCATCGCTAATGCCAGCGGAACGTTGTCGACAATCCCACTGAGCAAACCTGGACCCCAGTGAAGCGCTACAACTAAAACATTTGGCTTTGCAACCATAACCGCCAGATTTTCAGCCAGCGTTTCAAACAGGTGGACCTTTTCCAATCCTCCAATCAAAATAAACAAGCCCGCAAAAAACAAGATGCTCTCGCCATCAACCCGGGCCGCAGCTTTCCTTCGTTGATCATCTCGCAATGCCAACAGCGCAATTCCGGCTGGAATCAATGCTGCAACAGCAGCATTGATTGGGAGCCCGGTAAGCTCAGATAATGGAATATGAAAAACAAGCAGCACGACTGCCATCAAAAAACCTGTCAGCCCAACACGTGTCAGGTGCATATGCAGGTCAGACTGATGCAAGTCCTCAATTTTCAAAATCACATCGTCACTCAATTCACTCCGGGACTGGCGGAGCGATTTACGGTTACTGAAAAAAAACAAACTCAGCAAGAGAAGCGCAGAAACTGCAGCAATAGGCCCAGTATGCGTAATAAAGTCTGTGAAATTGAACCCCAAAGTAGTTCCAAGAATCACATTTGGGGGATCTCCCACCAGCGTTGCCGCTCCACCAGTGTTTGCAGCACACACTTCACCAATTACCAAAGGAACCGGGTCAAGATTTAACAACCGGCATAGCTGAACAGTCAATGCAGATAAAAACAACATAACCGTAATACTGTCCATAAACATAGCAAGAAAAGCAGCCAGAAGAATGAGTACGACGAATAATGCTGACGGGTTGTAATTCACTTTACGAATAGCTTTCATTGCCAGCCACGTGAAGAAACCAGCCTCCTGCAGAATCGACACCAATAAAAACATCCCAACCAATAATCCCAATGTTTCCCAATTGATAAAATCAAGTGCGTCTTGTGGGCTGAGGACACCGAACAAAACCAACAAAGCACCACCCGAAAGGGAAACCCACTGACGCGGAAATTTTTCACTGGCAATCGCAATATAGGCTATTAAGAAAATCAGAATTGCAATCCACATTTTTTAACGCTTCCGTTGGCAAATTTTTGGTCGATAACTTTCGAAACCCTGGTCAAGGCTGGCGCTAATTCTATACGGCGGATTTATTGTCGGCTATTACCTTTATGGGGCATTTTTAACTCCCCCGAGGTGGAAAACTCTACCCCCAAAAGACCTTCGATAGCCCAAATGGGTAATACCAAATCAAAAGGAGTGATTTGCACATGATATATGTACAAGCCACTCCCATTTTTGATTAGTAATCCTGGCGGGCTAAATGAGGAAATAACTTACCTACCAGTACACCAGTGGACCTGGTTTACACCAGCAATCGATGATTTATTTCCTGAACATCACTAACAAACCGGCCCATATCTTCCCAAAGACGGTTTATATCACTCTCGTAGAGAAGTCGTTTTGATAGAAACGCAAATTCCTCGCTCCCATACGAAGGCACCGTAGTATCCTTCGAGTTGCCACGAACAACCCGTAACGAGTCGATCAACCAGCGTAAAAATGTATGAGCTTTTCGAAGTCTGACAAAATCCTCGTCTGTAAGAACATCAATTTCATGGAGGGCCTCCATTGCCTCGCGCAAATTGGTAGTCCGAACCATTTTATGCTCAGCACCATGATTTATCTGCAACCCCTGAATTAAATATTCAATATCAACCAAACCACCTGGACTAAACTTGGCATTGAAAGTCCCACCAGTCACCAGGTGCCGGATTTGGCGTTCGCGCATCGCCCTCATCGCAGTAACATCGAATGGGGCTGAGTCATAAACATAAACATCTCGAAGCTCCAATATTTCTGAAGCCAGGTCTTCATCACCGGCAATTCGTCGCATCTTCACCAGCGCCTGTCTTTCGTAAGCCCAGGCTGGTCCATCCGGCGAATAATAGCGACTGAATGATTCGACAGAAACAGCCATTGCGCCTGCTTTTCCATATGGACGCAGTTGCAAGTCAATCTGAAAAATACCTTCCATTCTGGCCCGGATCGCTGTAATTACAGATGGCACAAGTTTTTCATAATAATCGCACGTATCGATCACTGTTGGGCCAGTTGTGCTCCCCATACCCTCGTAAACAAACATCAGCTCGATATCAGAAGCAAACCCCAACTCACGCCCACCACACTTTCCAAGAGCGAAAATCGCGAGCTTACAAGGCTTTCCTTGCCCGTCCTGTGGAGCGCCATACTGAACCCTCAATTCTGCTTCACAGTACTTTAATCCAGCTACCACCACCATTTCAGCCAATTCAGTCAGCTCAACAGCGAAATTCCAAAATTCAGTCGTCAGACCCAGGATATGCCTCATGTCAATCCGAAAAAGCTCCCGATCTTTAAATGCGTTGAGAGTTGATCGCCAATCCGAATACGCAATCCCACCAACGATCCCGCTGGATAAAGCTAATAGAAACTCCGCCTCCAACTGAGCCCTCGGCTTAGAAGTCGCCAGGGCATCCATATCCCTAACAACCGGAAACAGGTTGGCATACTGCATGCGCAAAAAATCATCCCATAAGAAATCACTTACACCCAAAACACGAGCAAGCCCGCCTAGAACATCCGATTTTTCGATCGAGGCAATCTCGTCTGGCCAATTGGGCCGTTGAAATAATTGACCAAGAAATTCTCGAAAGTGAAGTAAAGCCGTTTCGGGATTTGGTGAAAGCGGTAAAAGATGAGTGAAGTGCTTGATCAAAACAATCGAAGCCCGCAGCTCGCGCTGCTTTTCAGGAGTTGTAATTTTTCGCCCATCCATATCGGTCACAAACAGAATATCCTGAGCTCGATTGCCAACTGATTGTACAATCATTCTCACAATATTGATTCTGGCAAAAGCCAACGCATTCGTAAACTCATACAAAAAGCCAACCGTATCCGGTGCGTCAATTCGTAAAACACTGTAACGGACATCAGTCTCATTATCAATTTCAATATCAATAGGGTATAAAGGCGTCGATTTGCCTGGCAGGGCCTGGAAGGCTGCACCGACCCGCTTGGCAAGCTGGCCACGAGCCTCGCGGCGTTGACCTGCCTTAAGCAATCCAATCAAATTATATAGATCTTGACTGTAAGTTAACCAAATCCCGTTATCTGCTTCAAATTGAAGAACCGGCTTTACAATAAACACATCCACGATTTTTTGTCTGGTGTCAGCAACAGGATTAGAACTTATCGTCGGAAACCGCGGTGACAATCGTCGAGTTGTCCCAATTCCAGCTGTCGCTGGAGAACTACTTAATGGCTTTGGCGCTCCCGCCAAAGGCTCGTAAGTAAAGATATGTCCACCCAAAATATTAAACCCACACACAAACAACAAGCCGCAGATGATCGATAGCTCTCCAGGATAATCATAAGCGATGATCGTGACACGCCAGGTGCCATCATCCTGCAATACAGGATCGACAACCGCCGGAGTCGTATCATCAACTTTCTCTGCCAATTCTGCATGTTTTTGGATTTCAGCAGAAGAGAAAACATCCGTATAGGATGCGTCCATGCGTGCCACATGTTTGCGAACTTCAGGTGAAACAACATCATTTTTTAGTTCTTCTGTCACAGGTACACTCCCAACATGACGTAAATAAATCGCACGAATGGCCAGGCAGTGTTCCTGATAGCGGCTCAGAAAACTCTCGCCAGCTGCTTGACCCTGATATCCAAGCCTCCTGGCCAGCGAAGCAATTGCCGCAGGCTCGGAGGGCAGTGTATCAGTTTGACGATAGTGCATCATTTGCAGAAAATGTTCTATTGTTCGCAAAAAAATATATCCATCGGTCAGGATCCGTACTTCATCTCGCGACAACAGCTTTCTTCGCCCAATCCTGGGTAAAACAACCAGTGTTGTTCGACTGCGCAGGTCATTAAAATGCCTCGCATGTGCCATTTGAAAATACTGTACAACAAACTCGATATCCCGAATTGAACCTTCTCCAAGTTTGACCTCGCCCCATCGCCTGCCTTTCTGGATCAAGATCTGTTCAATTCGCTGCTTCATAGCATAAACGCTCGAGCGAATTTCCTCTGGTGGGTTAAAATAAATCTGATCTTGTGCGCGTTCCAAAAGTACTCTGCCCAGATCAATCTCACCTGCAATCGGTCTTGCTTTTAACAGAGCTTGCTTCTCCCAGAGTCTGGCATTCTTGGCTAAATATTGGTGGTAACCATCGAGGGTTGTCACCAGGAATCCATCTTTTCCCCAGGGACGGAGACGCATATCCACACGATAAAGAAAGCCCTCTGCGGTTACTTTATCAAGGTTCTCAATTAACCGTTCCCCGAGACGCAGCTTCTCATGGGCATTTTCACGAGCAACAAACAAAAGATCAATATCTGAGCTGTAATTTAATTCCTGTCCGCCCAATTTTCCCATTCCAATTACAACAAAACCGTCCCGAGAGATCCCTGTTTGCTGGCACGCAATATCTAAACAGGCACTTACCAAACCATCGGCCAAATTGGAAAGTTGAACAATTACAGAATTTAAGTCAAAATAGTCCAACAAGTCATTTGTGCCTATGCGCAAAAGCTCCCCTCTCTGATACAAGCGCAGTTTATCCAGCCGTGATTCGTCAGCGGTTTCGCCCTGAAGAAAGGCCAAAGCCTCCTGCTCGTATTGTGTATTTGTCTTGCGCTGAGATAAAGTTTTACGCTGGTACAACGGTTGAGCCAGGTCAGGATTTCGAAGTAAAATCTCGGTTAGAAATTGACTTGCCGAAAAAATCGTCGCCAGAATTTCTATTGCACGCGGATAACTCTGTAGATCATGCATGATCTGCGCTGCATTCTCCCCGCTGATGAAACGTTCGAAATTAATTAACGCCTGGTCAGGATCTGCACAAGCGGCCAAATCCCCTAGCAGCTTTCCCAGAAGCTTCTCAAGGCTCACTCGCACTTCCAGTCCCTGGCTGGCGATATTTTGAAGATGGTGGACGGCAGCGCGCCAGTTCACAAATCCCAATTGTTCAATAAATTCTTTTATCCGCTCTTCGGGGACGAGAACATCAATTAACTCTCTGCTGCTAAAAGGAATTTCCATTGGGTAATTATACCGAAACACCTGTGGAAAATGCCCCATATGGGGAATATCAGATAATAGTTCAATTGTATAAAATTTGATTGTATGTGATAAATTTTGAAAATCCCATCTTCAGGTTTTCTGGATCTATTTAGTGTACGTAGCAAAATATAAAAGCCAAATGATTACGACCTCTGTGATTGAATGCAGTGCGCTGAGTGAAATCGGTCCTGTCCGCCAGGATAACCAGGATGCCGTCTATCTACCCAGCCAGACTCAGTCTGAAGATTTGCGGCATCTTTTTGCTGTTGCTGATGGGATGGGAGGATACTCGCATGGCGGGCTTGCCAGCTCTTTAGCGCTCCAGGTTTTAACGACAGAATTACTTAATGCAGCCTCAATCAACCCAAAATCGATTCGGCAGAGCATTGAAAATGCCAATCTCGGAGTTTACAAAACTGCTCAAAAACTTGGGGTAGGCCGAATGGGTACAACCCTGACTGCCGCCTGCATCGTCGGCGAGATGGCTTACCTTGCTCATGTTGGCGACAGTCGCGCCTACCTAATTCGCAACGAGCGCGTAACCTGCCTGACTGCTGACCACACCACTGTGGGAGATCTGGTTCGAGCGAAATTAATTTCTGCCGATAAAATTCGCACCCACGCCCAGCGCTCAATATTAACGAAAGCTGTCGGATTAGGCTTGTTCATTCAACCTGACATCACAAATTTTAGACTTCAGGAGGGAGATCGAATAATCTTATGCTCAGATGGGCTTTGGTCGCTCATACAGGATCATGAATTTGCCTCTATAGGCCGAAATTCCAGCCCGCAGGAAACCAGCCGCTGCCTGGTAGATATCGCATTAAACCGTGAAACGGATGACAATGCCTCTGTAGTCGTTTTTGATATTCGGAAATTTTCAAAAATCGCATCGCGGGAAGAACCTGTTGAAAAAAATTTTTTCAAATCACTGATAAGGAAATGGGCCCGATGAGCACCTATGCTATAATTAACCATAAGATGCTTCAAATTGGAGATCAATTCGACCAGTACCAAATTCAAGCGCACCTGGCGCAGGGTGGCATGAGTGACATTTACCGTGCATTTGACCTTGTAAACCGCCGAGAAGTAGCCCTCAAAATCCCAGATAGAACCATGATCGGCGATCCAGCTCAATATGAACGCTTTCAACGCGAACTTGAAGTGATGAATACCCTGGATCATCCAGCAATCCTTCACGGTCTCGGTTCTGGAAAATATAATCGAATTCCATATCTTGTTACGGAATTCATCGACGGGGTATCTCTTCGGGAATTAATCACTCAAAAAGCCCCGCTCTCAGTTCAGGATTCTATCCAACTGATCAAAAAAATAGCCGAGGGCTTGGCATATTGTCACAAGAACAACGTCATCCACCGAGACCTTAAACCAGAAAATATTTTGATCACAAACGAAGGCCAACCTGTAGTAATGGATTTTGGTTTAGCACTCACCAAAGGTGCTCACCGTGTTACCTATTCTAATCTGAGTACAACAATGGGTACCCCAGATTACATGGCACCGGAACAAATTGAAGGCCAACGCGGCGATCAGCGAACAGATGTTTATGCCCTCGGAACAATATTTTACGAACTTCTCACAGGAGAAACGCCTTTTACGGGCGACAATCAAACCATCGTCATGGCACAGCATCTTCAGGGTTCATACCGCCGACTCGACCAGGTCAACCCTGCCGTTCCTGCTTCCATCGCTGCAATTGCCGCAATGTGCTTGACCAGAGACCCCGAAGAACGCTACCCAATTATGGAAGCGCTGGTAGAGGCTCTCGAGAATCCCGATAACGTAGACCTCTCAATTTTAACAAAAACAAATCCCCTAAATGGTCCCTCAAGGAAAATTTTTTCCGGACAAGTTTTTAAAACCATTGCTGCTACAGCCATGATAATAATTGTCATGATCATCCTTGCCATCGCATTGCAAGCGTTACGCTGAAAACGAGAAAATTCATGAATCACTCTGCCGAACGTATCCAATCAATTTTGTCAGATGTTGAAAATTCTCAAATCAAGTTTATTGATTTGCAGTTTACCGATGTAGTTGGGGTCGTCAAGAATGTCACAATCCCTGCCCATGAGCTATCAGAAGCGCTCCAAAACGGTATCTGGTTTGATGGATCATCGATCGAAGGATTTGCCCGCATCGCCGAAAGCGATATGCATTTACGCCCAGATATC
>Ga0268298_10006055_pt1 | contig 11078 bp, 10 predicted proteins | sample WWTPWeurt_MetaG_FD_194462 | JGI IMG/M metagenome (GOLD analysis project Ga0268298, IMG submission 194462) | Activated sludge microbial communities from WWTP in Nijmegen, Gelderland, Netherland - WWTP Weurt | ecosystem: Engineered > WWTP > Aerobic digester > Activated sludge | place... | reverse complement strand
CCGCCAAGGCTGGTGGCAAGGCATCACGATTGCGCAACTGCTGGAGCGTACTGCCGCGCGGCTTCCGGACAAGACGGCGCTGGTCAGCGGCGATCTGCGCCTGAGTTACGCCGACCTGGTCGCCGGTTCGCGGCGCCTGGCCTGCGGCTTCCTCGATGCCGGCATCACGGCGCGGGACCGCGTGGTGCTGCAACTGCCCAACGGCCCCGAATTCGTCTTTGCCTACTTCGCCCTGGCGCGCATCGGCGCGATTCCGGTGATGGCATTGCGCGCCCATCGCCACAGTGAAGTCCGCCACTTCCTCACGGCTTCCGGCGCCACGGCTTACGTGATCCCGGATCGCATCGGCAGCTTCGACTACCGCGAAATGGCGCGCGAAGTCAGGCCCGAGGCGCCGGCCCTGCGCCATGTCTTCGTCGCCGGCGAGCCGGGCGCGGGGCAGATCGACTTGCGCGCGCTGCTCGCCGCGCCGCTGTCGGATGCCGCCGTCGCGGCGCGGCTGGCCGGCCACGAGCCCGACCCGGGGGAAGTTACCATCATGCTGCTCTCGGGCGGCACGACGTCGCTTTCCAAGCTGATCCCGCGCACCCACGAGGATTACGTGCTGAATGCCCGCCTCTGCGGCCGCGCTGGCGGCTTCGACGAGGCCACGGTGTTCATGGCCATCCTGCCGCTGGGGCACAACTACAACCTGGCTTCGCCGGGCATGCTCGGCTGCTTTTACTACGGCGGCACGGTGGTGCTGGCGCCCTCGGGCGACGCGGCCGAGGTGTTCGCGCTGGTGCAGCGCGAGAAGGTCAGCGTGGTCGCCGCCGTGGTGCCGCTGATCTCCAACTGGCTGAATTCTCCGGTTCCCGATAACTACGATTTGTCATCGCTGAAGGTGATCCAGAACGGCGGCGCGCGCCTGGCGCCCGAGCTGCGCGGGCGGATGCGCGAGCGCTTCGGCTGCCTGCCGCAGGAAATCTACGGCACGGCGGAGGGCCTGATCAACATGGTACCGCTCGACGCGCCCGACCACATGCTGCTCACCAGCTCCGGCGTGCCGGTGTGCGAGGACGACGAGATCAAGGTGGTGGACGACGACGGCAAGGAGGTGCCCGACGGCGAGCCCGGCGAACTGGTGACGCGCGGGCCCTATACCATCCAGGGCTACTACAACGCACCGGAAAAGCAGGCCGAGGCCTTCACGCCCGACGGCTTCTACCGCATGGGCGACATCGTGCGGAAAGTCGGTCGCCACGTGTTCACCGAGGGCCGGCGCAAGGACCTGATCAATCGCGGCGGCGAGAAGATCAGCTGCGAGGAAGTCGAGAACCTGATCTTCGGCCATCCCAAGGTCAAGGCCGTGACACTGGTGGCGATGCCCGACCCGGTGTTCGGCGAGAAGGCCTGCGCTTTCGTGATCGCCAGGGATGGCGAGACCCTGGGCTTCGAGGAACTGATCGCCTTCCTGCGCGCGCAGAAGATCGCCAGCTTCAAGCTGCCGGAGCGGCTGGAAGTGGTCAAGGAGTTTCCCCTGAGCCCGGTGGGCAAGATACTCAAGCGACAACTGCGCGAGATGATTGCGGCGAAGATCGAAGCCGAACAGGCCGCCGCATGAAGCTGCGCATCATTGGCGGCGGGCCCGCCGGGCTTTACTTCGGCGCGCTGATGAAGCGCGAGAATCCGGCGCATGACGTGATGGTGTTCGAGCGCGGCCCGCGCGACGCGACCTGGGGTTTCGGCGTGGTTTTCTCGGATCGGGCGCTGGAGTTCCTGCGTGCCGACGACGAGCCGATGTACCAGCTGCTGACGCCCTTGATGGAGACCTGGCCCAACCTGACCATCGTGCATAACGACACGCCGGTGCCGATCACCGGCAACGGCTTTGCCGCGATCGGGCGGCTGGAGTTGCTGGGCCGCCTCTACGCCCATGCCGAGGCGCTGGGCGTAAGAATCGAGTTCGACAGCGAGGTGACGTCGCTCGATGATCCGGCGCTGGCCGGTGCGGACCTGATAGTCGGCGCCAATGGCGCGTTCTCGTGGGTGCGCAACGAGCACGAGACCGAGTTCGGCACCGAGACCGACCTGCGTCCCAACCGCTTCATCTGGTACGGCACCCGCAGGGTCTTCGACAGCCTGTCGCTGACCTTTCGCGAGACCGAACACGGCGTTTTCTGCGCCCACCATTACCGCTATAGCCCGGGCATGAGTACCTTCCTGGTCGAGGTTACGGACGCGACCTGGCAACGGGCCGGATTCGCCCGCATGGACGAGCAGGAGACCATTCGTCATTGCGAACAGGTGTTCGCCAGGGACCTGGAGGGCAAGTCCATTCTTTCCAACAAGTCCTGCTGGCGCCAGTTTCCGGCGATCACCAACCGGCAATGGAGCTTCGGCAATGTCGTCCTGATGGGCGACGCCCTGCGCACGGCGCACTTTTCGATCGGATCGGGGACGCGCCTGGCCATGGAAGATGCCATTGCGCTGTGGAAGACCTTGCGCGATGCGGGCAGCCTGCCGCAGGCCCTGGCGCTTTACCAGGAACGCCGCCTGCCGCCGATGAAAAAGATCCTCGATGCTGCCAGCGCCAGCATCCGCTGGTACGAGCGGATGGACGAGCTGATCAAACTGTCGCCGATCGATTTCGCCTACAGCTACATGACGCGTACCGGCCGGGTCGACCATGAGGAAATGACGCGCCGTGCCCCCCGGCTGGCGATGGCATGGGAGCACAGTCATCCCGAAATCTTTGGGGCGTCGTATTGACGCGCTCTTGCTTTGAGCTTAATGTATACAGTATCCACTAAGACATTCAATGCCCGGCCAATCGCCGGGCCATCAGGAGGAATTGCCGTGACAACAATCGCCGTGAAACGACCGGGGGAAGCCAGGCTCAAGGATTTGTTCAAGCCGGGTAAAGTCGGCAAGTTCGAGGTCAAGAACCGCATCAAGTACGGCGCCTGCTGCGTCTCCAATTACAACGGCCGCGACGGCACCATCACCCCGCGCGAGCTGGCGCGGGTGCGCGTCATCGCCGGCACCGGCTGCGGCCTGATCACCAACCAGGGCGCCTATCCCGACCCCTGGGGCGAGGGCAAGGCCTACTTCCGCCAGGTGGCGATCCACGACGACAAGTTCCTGCCGCAGTTCGAGATGATCGCGCGCTACATCCACGATGCCGGCGCCATGGCCATGCAGCAGATCCTGCACGCCGGCCGCTACGGCGGCATTGACCTCGGCTATTGCATCCAGCCTTCCGTGGTGCCGCAGACCCTGCCGCACTTTCGTCCGCCGCGCGAGATGACCAAGGAGCAGATCGCGGTCACGGTCAAGCAGCACGCCGATGCCGCCAAGCGCGCCATCCGTGCCGGCTTCGATGCCACCGAGATCACCAGCTTCATGGGGTATCTCTTGGCCAACTTCAACTCGCGCTTCACCAACCAGCGCACCGACGAGTACGGTGGCTCGGTGCAGAACCGCGGCCGCTTCATGCGCGAGCTGATCGACGCCATCAAGCAGGCCACCCCCGACAATCCGCTCTCCGTGCGCTTGAACGGCGCCGAACTGATGGACAAATGGGGCGGCAACACCCAGGACGAATCCTTCGAACTGATGCAGCAGGCCGTCGATTGCGGCGTGGACATGATCTCGGTCACCGTCGGCTGGCAGGAGGCGCCCGAATCCTCCTTCGGCCGCGATGTCGAGCCCGGCTACTGGAACTTCCTTTCCGAAAAGGCGAAGAAGATGTTCCCCAACGTGCTGGTCGCCTTCGGCAACCGCCTGCCCGATCCGGCGATGGCCGACCAGTGCGTGCGCGACAATATTTTCGACTACTGGGAAGTCTGCCGTCCGCTGCTGGCGGACCCGGAAATGATCCACAAGGCCGCCGAAGACCGCATGGAGGAAGTGCGCCCCTGCATCGGTTCGCTCAACTGCCTGTCGCGCCTGTTCCGCGACCTGCCTTACACCTGCACCATGAACCCGATGCTGGGCCATGAAGTCGAGCCCGAGTACCACGTCACCGAGGCCACCGAGAAGAAGCGCGTGATGATCATCGGCGCCGGGCCCGCCGGTATGGAGGCCGCGATTACCGCGCGCCGCCGCGGCCACACGGTGACCGTGTTCGACAAGAACGACAAGATCGGCGGCAACCTCGCCGCCTACGCCGGCAACGACCTGGCGCGCCCGGCCGACCTGCAAAGCGTGATCGACTACTACGGCGTGATGGCGAAGAAGCTCGGCGTCGAGGTGCGACTCAACACCGAAGCCAACGCCAAGTTCATGAGGAGCGTGCTGCACGAATACGATGCCTGCATCATCGCCGCCGGCGCCCGCACCGACCTCGAATCCTTCCGCTACATGCCGGGCAGCGAGCTGCTGATCGACGCGCTGGAAGTCGCCCACCGCCGCAAGCAGGTCGGCAAGCGCGTGGTGATGCTCGGCGGCGGCGCGATCGGCCTGACCATCTCCGAATTCCTGCAAAAGGCCGGCCACGAAGTCACCGTGGTCGAGAGGGACAAGCGCATCGGCGGCGACATCATGCCCACCTTCAAGTGGCGCCATACCGCCTGGGTCGACGAGCTCGGCATCAAGACCATCTGCTCGGCGCAACTGGTCAAGGTCACGGCCGAGGGCGCGACGGTAAAGACGGCCAAGGGCGAGGAGGTTTTCGTGCCCTGCGACAACGTCATCGTCTCCAGCCCGCGCAAGGCCAATCACGACCTGTTCTACGAGTTCCAGTGGATGATCGACGAACTGCACGGCGGCGGCGACGCCACGGTGCCGCGCGGCCTCGATGCCGCGATCCAGGAGGGCTACAAGCTCGGCGTTCGCATTTGATCGGAGGCGGTCATGGCCTATAGCGCCCATGTCGATACGTTTACCCGCGACAACCTGCCGCCGCCCGAGGCGCAGCCGGAGTTCCTGTTCGAGCTGCCGGAGATGAAGTTTCCCGAGCGCATGAACTGCGCGACGGAGCTGCTCGACCGGCACGTCGCGGAAGGCCGGGGAGGGCGCGTCTGCATCCAGGCGCCGAACCTGCGCTGGAACTACGCCGACCTGCAGGAGAAGGCCAACCGCATCGCCAACGTGCTGGTCAATGAGCTCGGCATCGTCCCCGGCAATCGCGTGCTCTTGCGCGCGCCGAACAACCCGATGATGGCGGCCTGCTGGTTCGCGGTGATGAAAGTCGGCGCTGTCGCCACGGCGACCATGCCGCTGCTGCGCGCCAAGGAACTCAAGCATGTCATCGCCAAGGCGAAAGTGAGCCACGCCCTGTGCGACCTGCGCCTGGCGGAAGAACTCAAGCTGGCCGCTGCCGAGTCGCCCGAACTGAAGCACATCCGCTGGTTCAACGATGCCTCTGCCGATGGCCTCGAAGCGGCGATGGCGAAGCAGTCCGCCGAATTCACCAATGTCGATACCGCGCGCGACGACACCTGCATCCTCGCCTTCACCTCGGGCACCACCGGCCAGCCCAAGGCCACCATGCACTTCCACCGCGACGTCATGGCGTCCTGCGTCTGCTGGCCGCCTTACGTGCTGCGGCCGACGCCCGACGACATCTTCATGGGCACACCGCCGCTGGCCTTCACCTTCGGCCTCGGCGGCCTCTTGCTGTTTCCGCTGTCGATCGGCGCCTCGACCGTGCTGCTGGAGCAGGGTGCGCCGCAGGATCTGGTCGATGCGGTGCTCAAGTACAAAGCCACCATCCTCTTCACCGCACCCACTTCCTACCGCGCCATCGCCGCGATCGCCGGCCCCTTGCGCGGCAGCACATTGAGGAAATGCGTCTCGGCCGGCGAGGCCCTGCCGGCGGCGACGCGCGCGCTGTGGAAGGAGGCGACCGGCATCGAAATGATCGACGGCATCGGCGCCACCGAACTGATGCACATCTTCATCTCGGCCGACGAGAAGGATGCCTTGCCCGGCGCCACCGGCAAGGTGGTGCCCGGCTACATCGCCTGCATCATGGATGACTCCGGTCGCCCGGCGAAGACGGGCGAGATCGGCAAGCTGGCGGTCAAGGGGCCGACGGGTTGCAGGTATCTGGCCGACGAGCGCCAGGCCAGCTATGTGAAGAACGGCTGGAACTACACCGGCGACGCCTACGCGCTGGATGCAGAGGGCTACTACCACTACCACTCGCGCACCGACGACATGATCATCTCGGCCGGCTACAACATCGCCGGTCCCGAGGTCGAGGATGCGCTGCTGCGCCATCCCAAGGTGGCCGAATGCGGCGTGATCGGCGTCCCCGACGCGGAGCGCGGCCAGGTGGTCAAGGCCATCGTCGTGCTGCGTCCCGGTACCGAGCCGACGCCGGAGACGGCGAAAGAGTTGCAGGACTACGTCAAGCAGAGCATCGCGCCTTACAAATATCCGCGTCAGGTCGAGTTCGTCGCCAGCCTGCCGCGCACCGAAACCGGCAAGTTGCAGCGCTTCCGCCTGCGCGAGGCCCAACGCTAATGCCTTCGATCGCCTGCCCCGCATCATGAAATACCCTAGCTTCGCAGCGCCGCAAACTGGCAAATGGGCCCGCCCCTCCCATCCTCCCCTCGCGGGGAGGCTTTTGGTTTGCTCGCTGCGCTCGACTATCACCAAGCACGTTGAACATTAGCTTTCACGTCATTACGGAGAACTTAGATGAAGACATTGCTTCCCCCCGGCTGGCCGCTGGCCAAAGGCTATGCCCATGGCGTCACGACGCGCGGGCAGATGGTGTTCGTTGCCGGCCAGGTCGGCTGGGACGAAAAATGCGAGTTTCCCGGCGATGACATCGTCACCCAGGCCGAGCAGGCGCTGAAGAACATCGTCGCGATCCTGGCCGAGGCCGGCGCGAAACCGGAGCACATCGTGCGCATGACCTGGTACCTCGGCAGCAAGGAGGAATACTGGGCCAAGCAGAAGGAGCTCGGCGCCGTGTTCCGCCGCCTGATCGGGCACTACAACGCGGCGATGACGGCGGTGCAGGTGGCCGGTTTCGTCGAGCACGGCGCGAAGGTCGAGATCGAGGCCACCGCCGTGATCCCGGATGCCTGAGCTTGGACGATGAATGCTGGCAACGCATCCTGGCGCGCATGCCCGAGGTCGAGGAAGCCGCCGGGCCGCCGCTTGCCGTGGCCTTCATCAGCGGCGAGGCGTATGCCGCGAAGCGCGGCCAGGCCTGGCTCTGGTGGCCGGGCAGCCGCGCGCGCGCCGCGGGGCCGGTGGCCTTCGACGGCCGCTACCCCGACGACTGGGGCCTGTTGCTGGTGATGAACGACACGGCCGTCGAAAAAGTCGGCGCCGGCGGCACGGCGGTCATGGCCCACCACGCGCGCCTGCTGGACATCAAGGCCTTCGTCCTGCGCCAACGCGACGAACTGGATGGCGGCGGGGTGCTCGAGTTCATCGAGGATCTTGAATTGGCCACACCCAAACATTGACGGTCCCGGACACATGAATGCAATTGTTGAATTCGGCGGCTTCGGCGAACTTTGCGACTGGCAGGCGATGCTCGACCGCCATCGCGAGGTGTTCACCGAAATGGACGACGGCGCCCGCATCGGCATCGTCTCGCGCGAGGCCTCGGGCATCCTGCCCGGCAAGCATCTCGAAGGCGTGCAGCGCGCGGCCGAGGTGGACATGCTGGCCTGGGAAGTGCAGGGCGGCGGCATGCAGGCAGGCATCGAACGCTTTGCCGGCATGGCCACGGTGAAGGTCGACCTGCTGCTGGTGGCCGATGCCGAGGCACTGGCGGCGGCGCGCGCCGACCTCGCCGGCAACGCGCTGACGACGATCAAGAAGGCGATCCGGCGCGGCAACATCATGTTCTTCGTCTTCAAGAACAAGGCCCAGTTGCAGGACGCCGGCTACGAGGACTTCCTCGAATCGCTCGGCCTGGCCTTCCTCGGGGCCTGCCGGTGATCTTCATCAACCCGCGCGGCGCGCCGGAGCTGGCCTGCGACCATTGCGGCTGCCGCTGGGTCGACCGGCTCAAGGGCAGGGCGTATTGCTACGAGTGCGGCGAGGAAATCAGCGACGAGGCGATTGCCGAATTCCAGCGTGCCCTGCTGGAACATGCAGGACAGGACAATCAGGCGGGAGGCGGCACCAGGTAGCGCTCCAGCCGGCTTCGCAGGTCGGCGGAAATCGGTACCGAGCGGTGGTCCTTCAGCGCGGCGACGACCACGGTGAGCGTGGCCTGGACCCGCACCGCGCCGCCCGATATGCCGGTAACGTTCATTTCCACCGAACTCCTGCCGATGCGGTTCACCGACAGCGACAGGCGCAGCGTCTCGCCGACCTTGCTCGGCGAGCTGAAGCGGCAGGTGATACTGCCCATCGGCACGCCCATGCCATCCTCGACGTGGAAGCGGGCGAAATCGATGCCCAGGCCCTGGTTGAACCAGTCCTCGACCAGTTCGTTGAACAGCACGAAGTACTGCGGGTAGAAGACGATGCCGGCCGGGTCACAGTGGTGGAAGCGGATCAGCTTGTCGCATTCGAAGGGGCTGGGGGTCACGGCGATGGGCTCCTGGAAAAAAGAAAAGAGAGCTTACGCTCTCTTTCCCATGAAACAGCCTTCTTGTTGCTGCCGGGTTCAGGCGGCCTTGGGCCAATCCACCTTGGGCAGGTCCTTCGTTGCCTCTGCCACCAGTTCCTGCGGATAGTCGTAGTCCTCGAGCTGCCCGGACAGGTAGCGGTCGTAGGAGAACATGTCGAAGTGGCCGTGTCCCGAGAGGCAAAAGAGCAGGGTTTTCGGCTCCCCGGTTTCCTTGCAGCGCAAGGCCTCATCGATCACCGCGCGGATACCGTGGCAGGACTCGGGGGCGGGGATGATGCCTTCGGCCCGGGCGAACTGGATGCCGGCGGCAAAGGTTGCCAATTGCGGCACGGCCACGGCCTCGATCAGCTTTTCATGGTAAAGCTGGGACACCAGGGGGGATTCGCCGTGGTAGCGCAAGCCGCCGGCATGGATGCCGGGGGGCATGAAATTGTGGCCCAGCGTGTACATCTTCATCAGCGGGGTGTAACCGGAGGAATCGCCATAGTCGTAGGCATAGATTCCCTTGGTCATCGACGGGCAGGAAATCGGCTCGACACCGACCAGGCGGACCTTCTTGCCCGCCGCCTTGTCGGCCAGGAAGGGGAAGGCGATACCGCCGAAGTTCGAGCCGCCGCCGCAGGGCGCGAAGACCATGTCGGGATACTCGCCCACCATGGCCAGTTGCTTCTTGGCTTCGAGGCCGATCACCGTCTGGTGCAGCAACACATGGTTGAGCACCGAGCCAAGCGTGTAGTTGGTATCGGCACGCGAGGCGGCTTCTTCGACCGCTTCCGAAATCGCCAGGCCGAGACTGCCCATGTTGTTCGGGTCCTGGGCCAGGGCATCGCGGCCGGCCTGGGTCATGTTGGTCGGGCTGGGGAAGACATTGCCGCCCCAGGTTTGCATCATCGAGCGGCGATAGGGCTTTTGCTCGTAGCTGATCTTCACCATGTAGATGCGGACTTCGATGCCGAACATCTGCCCGGCAAAGGACACCGCCGATCCCCACTGGCCGGCGCCGGTCTCGGTGGTGACGCGCGAGAAGCCGGCCTGCTTGTTGTAGTAGGCCTGCGGCACCGAGGTATTGGTCTTGTGCGAACCGGAGGGGCTGACGCCCTCGTACTTGTAGAAGATCTTGGCCGGCGTGCCGAGCACCTTCTCCAGGCGATGCGCCCGCATCAGCGGGGTCGGGCGCCACAGCTTGAAGATCTCGCGCACTTCCTCCGGAATCGGGATCCAGCGCTCGGCGCTCATCTCCTGCTCGAGGATGTTGCCGGGAAAGATCTCGAGCATCTTCTCCGGCCCCACCGGGTTGCCGTCGGGTCCCAGCGGCGGCAGCGGCGGGTTCGGCATGTCGGCGACCACGTTGTACCAGTGGGTCGGTATATCCTTTTCATCGAGCATGATGCGGGTCTGGCTCATCTGGTGTCTCCTCCGTAATTGTTTTGTCCGTTTCGGATCGTCGCGACGGCTGCTTCTCCCCTGCAGCCGACAAATCATGAAATGGATACAGGACACTGTATACAAATAATGGCGCTTGTGTCAATCTCTTCGGCAGGGTTTTTCGGTCGCGGCAGATGCCTTTCCTTGCTGCCGAAGGTATTGCGTCGGCCGCAAATACGGCACAATCGGCAGGCCGCAACCGACATGGATGGAATGAACAGATGGACAACGACGCCGACTCGATCCTTGCCACGCTACAGGGCTGGCGCGCCGCCGGCAAGGCGGCCGCGCTGGCCACCGTGGTCAGCACCTGGGGTTCCTCGCCGCGCCCCGAGGGCAGCCACCTCGCCGTCGATGCGGACGGGCATTTCGTCGGCTCGGTGTCCGGCGGCTGCATCGAGGGCGCGGTGATCGACGCCGCGGTCCAGGTCATGGCCAGCGGCCGGCCGCAACTGCTGGAGTTCGGCGTCAGCGACGAGCAGGCTTGGCAGGTCGGGCTGGCCTGCGGGGGCCGCGTCCAGGTTTTCGTCGAGCCGGTGGAATGAAGGCCGCTACGCTCGCCCGCATCGCCCGGGCGCAACAGCAGCGTGAAGCTTTGCTCGTCGTCACGCGCCTGGCCGACGGCGCGCAGTGCGTGGTCGATGCCGCCGGCTGCAGCGGCGACCTGGCGCTGGCGCCGGAACAGGCGGCCGAGGCCGCCGCCCTGCTGGCCGCCGGCCGCAGCGCCGGGCTGGCCGCCGCCGCGGGTCTGTTCGCGCGCGCCTACGTCCCGGCGCCGCGCCTGCTGATCGTCGGCGCCGTGCATATCGCCCAGGCGCTGGCGTCGATGGCGGCGGCGGCCGGCTTTGAGGTCATTGTCATCGATCCGCGCGGCGCCTTCGCTTCGCCCGAGCGCTTCCCCGGCGTGCAGCTCAGTGACGAGTGGCCCGACGAGGCGCTGGCCCGCCTCGGTCTGGACCCCGCGACGGCGCTGGTCGCCCTGTCGCACGATCCCAAGCTCGACGATCCGGCGCTGGAACTGGCCTTGCCCAGCGCACTGTTCTACATCGGCGCGCTGGGCAGCCGGCGCACCCACGAAAAGCGCCTGGAGCGCCTGCGCGCGGCCGGGCTGGGCGACCTG
>Ga0268298_10006054_pt1 | contig 11082 bp, 12 predicted proteins | sample WWTPWeurt_MetaG_FD_194462 | JGI IMG/M metagenome (GOLD analysis project Ga0268298, IMG submission 194462) | Activated sludge microbial communities from WWTP in Nijmegen, Gelderland, Netherland - WWTP Weurt | ecosystem: Engineered > WWTP > Aerobic digester > Activated sludge | place... | reverse complement strand
CATTCCATGATACGTTGGAATTTGATCCTGACCGGGTTCTCGCACAGATCAAAGAAGGACTGAGGGCATTTGTTGGACAGACTGCATTTGAGCAAATTGCGCGCGAATGGGTCATTCGCCTCGGGAAAGATGGAAAGCTGCCGTTTGCTCCAGAAGTGGTTGGCAGCCATTGGAGCGCCTCGGTTCAGGTGGATGTCCTTGGCATCAATTGGCACAAGAAGCAAATATTATTGGGTGAATGCAAATGGGGACTGGATGGGATTGATCGCCAGATTGTGCGAGAATTAATCGAACAAAAGAAGCCAAAAGTTTTAGCTGGTCTCCCTGATGGCGGAGATGGATGGCAGGTACATTATGCCATTTTTGGCCGCGGCGGGTTTACCGCTGCCGCACGACAGGAATTGCTAACAGTCAGCGGACTGGCAGTCGATTTGAATATGCTGGAAGATGACGGGTAAAAGTAGGGTCATCTATTCTGGGTGTGGATAGGCCGAAGGGCGAGTAAATTGGTTGAAGTAACAAAATGCCAATGATAGGCAGGGCAAGATTTTGCATTTCACGCACGCTGATTCTTGGACCGGGATTTGCTTCGCGATAGCTTCACGCAAAGTGCGGGAGAGCCTTATCTTTGAGATAGTCTCACTATCTTTGAGACTCTACAAATGATTCCCAAAAAACAATTCTCCTGTATAATAGCATTGTCAAAACAATGATTGTGCGTGCAATGTTATTGCGCAAGGGAGAGAAACATGAAATTTATCGGTCGCCAACGCGAACTACAGGCTATCGAACGGTTCTACCAAACACCCGACGCAGGGTTGTTAATTCTGTATGGCCGCAGAAGGATCGGGAAAACCAGTCTGCTGACTCACTTTATGGAGAGACACAAACTTCAAGATGGCTTCTACTGGATGGCGACGACCCATAACACAGCTTTCCAACTGCGCGATTTTACTCAGTCGCTGTTTCGTTATGACCCGCGTTTCAGATCTGCTCCCCCACAAGGGTTTTCGTTTTCCAACTGGGAAGATGCTTTTAACCATCTGGCCGATGCTGTCAGCCAGTTTTCCACTCCTCAGTTGATCGTGATGGATGAATTCACCTACCTGGTGCGTAACGATCCAGCCCTGCCCAGCTTGCTGCAGCGTATCTGGGACCATCGTTTCAGCCGACAGAATAACCTGAAACTGGTTCTGACAGGCTCGTTGGTTGGAATGATGGAGCGCGAAATCATCTCCTACCATGCGCCGCTGTACGGCCGGGCGACTGCTCTGCTTAGACTGCGCCCCCTGCCGTACGCTGCGCTGGTTGAACTTTTTCCAGACCGCCAGACGGACGAGCGGGTTGCCATTTATGCCGTTACCGGCGGCGTGCCTGCTTACCTCAATTTATTCACACTCGCCCCAACGTTTGTTACAGCCCTGAAGAATCACTGCCTGGCAGCCGGTAGTATTATGCTCGGAGATCCGGCGGTGATGCTGCACGAGCAGCTCAAGGAACCGCAAACTTTCGAGTCGGTGCTTTCGGCCATAGGCAGCGGTTTTCATAAATGGAGTGAAATTGCCCCTATGGCGGGCGTCTCAGAAACCAGCCTCAGTCACTATATTCGAGTTCTTCAAGAACTCGAATTCATCGAACGGCGGGATCCGGTGTTTGCAAAAGCAGACGGACGCAAAGGACAGTATTATATTCGTGACCGTTTTTTGCACTTTTACTACCGCTTTATTGTTCCACATCTATCCCAAATCGATCGGGGGCTTTTGGATATCACGATCACCCAGATATATGAAGAGCTGCGGGCATTCATTGGTACCTATGTTTTTGAAGATTTGTGCCGGGAATGGGTATTGGCGGCCGGCGCTTTGAAACAGCTGGATTTTGAAGCGGAAATCGTTGGCAGTTATTGGCGTCAGGTGCGCGGGGAAGGCGTTCAGTTGGATGTTGTCGCCGCAAACCGCAGAGAAAAGAAACTGCTGATCGGAGAATGCAAATGGGGCCGGGAACCGGTCAGTCGGAATATCCTGACGGACCTGATCAAACGCAGCCAGCGGATGCCGCAGGTCACGGAGGACTGGCAGGTCCAGTATGTATTGTTTGGGCGTGAAGGTTTCACCCAGGCTACTCATTCTGCTGCCCTAGAATTAGGCGTTCGTCTGGTGTCGCTGGATGAACTGGAGCAGACTTTGGTGACTGAGGCAGCCGGTTAGCCACCGAGGCGACTTATTTCGCCAGTTGGCTGGGTGATGGATAAACTCAATCTGGCCCTTCCTCAAATGGCTCTGCAGTACACCTAACCAGAACCAGGACGGGGGCTACTTTTTCGATCGCGCCTTTTTTATAGCACTGGTAATAAGGGCAGCTTCCAACCAGATTCTGCTGCTTGCTGGCAGGCCTATGAAAAAAGATTGGCGACTAAACTACGGCCAATCTTTTTTATTATTTAAGGTTTATGATACCGATGGGTCTGTACTGTTTTCGTGTCCCAAATCCTCTTTTTGGATAGCTTCTGTGTCTCCAATTGCAGATTCTATTTCTTTGAGAAGGAGATCCAAGAACCCAACATGGGTTATTCCAAGACAGCAGCCCAATTTTAAGAATGTCGAAAAAGATGGGGCTTTATTTGATCTTTCGAGTTCGCTCACATATTTCGCGCTGCAACCAGCCCTCCTGGCCAATTCTTTGTGCGTCAGTTTATTTTCTTTGCGCAATTTTTTCAGAATCGGGCCAAAGGCTTTTGCTATTCGCTCAGGGTCAAAATCTTTAGGTTTCAACATCGGTAGTGAAAATTGTACCAGTGTAGTAAAAAAACACCACCACCCGCAGGTGGTTTTTGCCCCCAATCTGCCTCTAATTGAATATCAGGGGAGATATACGAGCAGGGTAAAAGCAAGATGTGGCACAGGTACAGACGGCACAAATGCGATCCGTGGATGCTTGGGCAAGTATCACGATTGTTTGTGATTCAAACCTCCAAAAGTTCATTCACCCCCCTTCGGATCGTCTTCCTATCCAATCCCGTAATCCGCGCCACCTGCGAAATCCCGCCCAGGCCAATCCGCTCCGCCTCATAGGCGGCAAACAAGCGGCGAGCCCGGATATTCATCACACTCAACAGCAGGTTGATCTGCCGGTGCCGCAACCGGTCCGGATGGCGCAAATCTTTTCCCCGGCAAATTGCGCACACGCAGTGATTGATCCTCACGATCTTTTTCATACCCATAATCCATATCCTCCAACGCCAATCAGAAATCCCAGCATCCCAGGCAGGCGGATGCAGTCCCGGTCTTTGGCGATAAACCTGCCGTAAGCAAACAACAATCCATACCAGAGAGTTGCCCCCACCCAGGCCCACAGCGCCAGGCGGGCATCGAACAGCGCCAGGGCGGCCAGAACTTTGGCGTCGGCCCCGCCCATCCAGCCGCCGCGCCAGGCCACTGCAGAGGCCGCCAGGATTAAACTCACCAGCAGCAGCGGCCCGCTGCCCAGCCCCAATAACCGCATTCCCAATGCCAGGGCCAGCGCCGGCAGCGTCATCCAGTTGGATACCTCCCGCCGGTGCCAGTCCTGCCAGGCGCACGAGACCAGCCAGAGTATGACCAGCGTTATCACGGCGTCTCTCCCAATGGCACCGGCGGCGCAATCTGGGCGTCGATCGCCCCGGCCGGGTTTGGGCTGACTGTGAAACTCCAGGAGTACGCCTGGCCGTTGACCGTCATCTGGACGGTATAGGTCACTCCGGCGGCCAGCGGGTAGCGCGGGATCAGCACAACAGCATCCTGGTTGTCCAGCACGCTGCGGCCGAGCGCCTGCTGCTGCGGATCGGGGTTGGTGTAGCTGGTTTCAGTGTAGATGCAGTATGCCAGGTTCGTGCTGCCCTGCCGGAAGGCATGCGCGCTGAGGTTTACTGTACTGAAGCCTCCCCCGAACTGGGCGATAAGCGGCGGGCCGGAGGGAGCGGTATAACCTGCACAGGCCGAGAGCGGATCGGGGATCTCGCCGCCCGAGTACTGCCCGACGGGCAGCGTCTTGCCGTTGGCCGGATAGATCACCGGGTAGGCTGCCGGTCCTAAAGTATCGATGCCCCGGTAGACATCCAGGCCGGCCGCCATCTGCACGCCGCCGTCCGCCTCGCGGTAAGCGCCGTAACCAACTTCCTTCAGTTTGGGCTGCAAAATGGGCAGCGCATGGAACGGCCCGCTCATCCACTTCGTGACGGCAGCATCGTCTGGCAGGCTAATGTCGCTGGCTGTCAGCAGGATCGAAGCCTGGGCGGCGGCCAGTCCATCCATGCTTGTCCAGGCATTGCCCGGCTCCTCGTCATGGGTCAACAGATTGTTCTTGACCATATACTGGCTGTGCAGGAGATTGCTTTCCGCCCAGCTGGAATTGGCGGCGGCCGCCGGCAGGTTGGCCAGGGTGCGGTAGTTGTTCAGATAATCCAGCGCCGTTGGCATGCGAACGAGTAGGGGCATATAGACACGCCTGATCTGGGCCTGCCCCGCCTCTGCCGGGCGGCTGGTCAAGAAGCCTGCCAGGCCAGACAGGATAAGGACCGCGACAATCCACAGCCAATTGCTTTTGAACACTTCAGCCAGTTTCACGGAGGCGCTCCTTTACTTTTCACAACTCATACCGGACTGCATCCAGGCCAGGAGCAGTCCGACCACAATCCCAACCCCCAGACCCTGAAAAAAACAGGACCAAGTTCGAGAGTTCAGGAATGGCGTTCACCATACAAACGGGATGAGGCGCCAACGCACCCGGGCGGTATACTGGTCATAGGCATACACGGTGCGCTCTTCGAGGTGAATGCGCAGGATGTCGATCCCAACAATCAGGGCCAACAAAAACAAATTCCAGGGGCTGGGGTTCCAGATAACGGCCGGCAGGGTGTTAAGCAGCGCCCCGGCATACATCGGGTGGCGGATGTAGCGGTAGGGGCCGCGCGTCACCAGGCCGCGGTCGGCCGGGGCAATCCCGAAAGAAGCCCCTAGATACCACAGCGCCCAGAGGGTCAGCAGGACCCCCGCGCAGGCCATGCCCGTTCCCAGCAGGGGGAAGGGATTTTTGACCTGCAGCAGCAGCGGAGCCAGAAAGACCGAAAAAAGAACCGCTGCGCGCAAAGCCACGGAATGCGGGTTGTCCGTGTCCGCACGGCGGTTGAGCAGCCGGTAGCCCACCAGAATGCTCTCGGCGGCCAGCAGGGCCGGCAGCAGGGTGCGCTGCTGCAAGGCGCTCAGGAGCTGCAGGCAGCCCAGCATCAACCAGGCGGCGACCAGAACACCCAGACCAAAGCGTTGGATGATTTTCATAGGACTCCTCATTTGAACATCGCCAGCAGCGGCATCAGGAAGGCTCCCAGGATCAGGAGGACGGCCGGAAAGAAGAAATGGAATGCGACCAGCGCGGTCAGCCTGCCTCCCAGTTTCTCTTTCTCGGTCAGCACACGGTCGCGGTACTCACGCGCCAGGGAACGGGCCGCATCGTTCATCAGTTCGGCGCTGTCCACGCCTTTGCCGGCAACCTCATCGGTCTGCATGCCAAAGGCCCGCAGCGCCGGCAGGCCGGTGCGGGAGAAGACCTCGACCAGCGCTCCGGCGACCGGTTTGCGGCTGAAGAGCGGACGCCCGGTCTGCCTGGCGTGGGAAACCGCCTCGCCCAGCAGCCCGGACAGCGGACCGGGGAGTTCGGCGGCGCGTAAAATCGCCTGATCGGGCGGGGTTCCGGCGGACACTTCCGCCGCCACCAGCGAAGCCATTTCCGGCAGGCCGCGCACCGCCTTTTTGCGCACGGCATTGGCTTTGGAGCGCATGGCAAAGAGCGGGAAAATAAAGGCCAGGACCGGCAGGAGCAGGAAGAGCGGGGCTGGTTTGACCAGGACGATCAGGAGGGACCCGGCGGCGTACAGGCAGGCCGTAAAAATGAGGCTGCCCAGCTTCTGCCCGCTGTAATACCCGCCGCGCTGCGCCCATTCCAGATGGTTCTGCCACTCGGTAAGCGAAATCGGCAGCAGACCGCCCACCCGCTCGCCAATGGCCGAACGGCGGTTGTGCTGCGGCACTTCGCCGCGAAACTCGCGCAGGCGTCTGGAGGCCGGGCCTTCAAGGCGGATGCTGCCGGCCAGGATAAAGACGACCCAGGCCGCCGCTGCCGCCGCCAGGAATATCTCCAGGCTGCGGATTACTTCATATAAATCAGGCTGCATGGCAATACCTCCTCATCACTCCACAACCGCCGCGATCGCGCCCTGGATGTTCCAGTAGCCCAGCCCCGCCCAGACCAGGGCGGCCAGCAGCACGCCCTGCATCAGAGGCGTCTGGAAAGCCGGTTTGCTGACCGGGTTGACCAGCACCGCCCCCAGGGTGAAGCTGAGCGCCAGCAGGATGGTGCGGGCGGTGCCCCAGGCCCCGGCCGCCACGGCGCTGGCCTGCGAGCGGGTTTCCATCAGGTCGGCCATATTGGCGGCCGACTGGCGCAGGGCCTCGATATAGCCCCCGCCGCCGGTTTCCCACAGCCGCCCGATTTCCACCACCGCAAGGAGCAAACCCGGCGAGATGCTCTGGGCCTCGGCCTGGGCTTCCTGCAGCCCCTGCCGGCCGCCAGCCTGGAGCCGGGCGGCGAAACCCCGGATCCAGCTCTGGAGCGGTTTTGCGGGGTCAAGTCCTTCGGCCACATTGTCCAGAGTTTCGATCAGGTTGGGATTGGCCTTGAGCAGGCTTGACAGGCGCATCAGCATGGTCGGCAGCTCTTTGTCCATCTGCATGCGCACGGTATCCCAGCGCCCATCGACATAGGCGTGAATGGCGACATACCCCAAAAACGGGGCCGCCGGGATCAGCGCCAGCGGCAGACCGGCCAGCCAGATCGGGACGGCCAGGGCCACGCCGGCCGCGGCGCAGGCCCCATACAGGGCAGGGGTCTCCCAGCCGGTCACGTTCAGACCAAAACCGCTGAACGCCAGCCGGATTTTATACTCCGGCGAACCCATCCGGGCCTGGCTGGGGCTCCTGGCCGGGGTGTTGGGCTGGCTGTATTCGGCCAGGGCTTTCTCGGCCTGGGTGCGGAATGCCGCCCTCAGCGCCGAAGACAGGCGGTAGCCGATCCAGGCCAGGGCTGCGGCGGCCAGAAATTGTGAGATAGGGTGCAATATTTCCAAGGAAGCCTCCTAGCGTTTCCGCTGGCTGGGGATCATTTTGGAATCGCCAAAGCTGTACAGCGGGCTGAACAACACCTCACTGCCGCTCGCCTCGCCCACCTCCCAGACCCCCAGGATGCGGCGTTTGCCCTCCCGCCAGCCGACCTGGATCACCAGGTCAACCGCTTCGGCGAAGACTTCGCGTGAAGCCTCGCGCGGCACAAGCCGGTCCTGGAGCATCAGCAGGCCGATGCGCTTGACGGTGGCCTCGGGGCTTTCGGCGTGGGTGGTGGATAAACCGGGGTGGTCGGACATCTGGGCCCGGAAGAGCGAGAAGGCGGCGTTGCCATCCCGCACTTCGCCCACGATCAGCCAGCGGGGCGACATGCGCATGGCGTCGTCCACCCCGTTCTGGAGGGTGTAAGCCGGGACGGATGAACCCACCTGGGATGGGCGCGCTTCCAGGGTGACCGTGTTGGGGTGATCGAGCCAGATCTCTTCGGGGTCTTCGATCTTGACAATCCGCGCCTGTTTGGGGATGGCGCTGCACAGGGCCGAAAGCACGGTCGTCTTACCCGTGCCCGTGCCGCCGACCACCAGGACCCGCAGGTGAGCGGCCACGTGCTCCAGCAGGCTCTCGACGACCGCCGCCGGCGCAGCCTCGCCCTGGATCAGCAGTTCCGGGCTGACCGGGCGGGCCTTGAAGAGGCGGATGTTGATCGCCGGGTAGCCGCTGCCGGGGGCGAGCAGCGGGTGAATGATCTTGATGCGCGCCCCGCCCATGCCCTCGCTTCTCGGCAGTTTGGCGTCCACCGAGGGGGTGGATTCGCTGATCGAGCGACCGAGCGGGGCCAGCAGGCTTTCCACCGCCCGCCAGACTTCCTCTTTTGAGGGGTTCAGGTCAAGTTTCTCGAAATACTGTGCGCCCTGCTTTTGCACCCAGACGGTGCCGTCGGGGTTGAGGGCGATCTCGGAATAGCCGGGGTCGTAATCTTTGCCCGGCAGCATGGCATGGATGAACCCCAGCCCGCCGATGCGGGCCACCACCCGCTGCACCAGGCTGGTTTGCATGGCAGCATCGGCGATCAGGCCCTGGCGGCTGAGGGCAGCCAGCACCGCCGGGCGCGCCTCAAACTCCAGCCGGCTGCCGTCGCGCTTGACCGGCAGGGAAAGCCGGTCCATCTGCTCGGCCACGATCTGCACGACCAGCTCCTGTTGTTCGGCGTTCACGCCCTGGTTGACAAGGTTGGACCATGACATCGGATTACACCTTGAAGCGGATCGGCCCGATCTTGTACGAGCGGGTATGGCCGTTCTGGACGGGGGTGGATTGGGTCGAGGACTGGTTCAGCAGGGCATCCACCAGCGGCCGCAGGCAGCGGTTGAATTCATCCACCACCAGGACCGGCATGCGCCGGTTGTCCTGGGCTGCCCCGACGGCGACATTGTCGGGGATCTGGGCGATGATCGGCGGGAAAGGCCGGTTGGCCTGCTGCGAGGCGGCCCGGTGCCATTCATCGGCCGAAAGACGCCCGCCGACCCGGTTGAGGACCACAAAGACGCGCTCGGCGGCAATCCGGTGTTCTCCGGGCAGGTGTTCCACCACCGTGCGGTAGGCCTCAACGGTGCGCATCACGCCTTCCAGCGACGGCCGCGCCACCATGACCAGGGTGTTGGAGACCTTGATGGCGTTGGCCGCCACCGCCGAGGGTGGGGCATCGATCACAATCACGGCATAACCCAGATAGTGGGCGGCCGTGGTGATCAGGCGGGCGATCGAGTTGGGCGCATCCTCTCTGGCGTTCAGGACCTCGGATTCGGAGAGCACATCCGGGAAACCAGCCAGCACATCCAGGGTGTCCAGCTTCTGGATCGTCAGCTTGATGGCTTCAATCGTCGGGTTGTTCCACCAGCGGGTGATGTTGGGGTCGGGCCGGATGCCCGCCACCAGCGGCATGTCATCGGGCGCGCCCAGCCCGATCAGGAGGGTCGGGTAGCCGCGCCGGGCGGATTCGTAGGCCAGATTGGTGGAGATGGTGGTCTTGCCCACCCCGCCCATCTGGTTCCAGACCGTGATGATCCGCAGCGGGGCGATGCCGGGTGCGGCGCTGCCCGGCTGGCTCCAGGTCTGCAGGCTCACGTTGCGGCTGGAGCGCAGGGCGCTCAGATCCGAATACATGCGCCCGGTCGTCTCCAGCAGGTTGAGGTCGCCGACAAAAGCGCCTTTGACATTCTGCAGCTCCCGCAGGCGCTGGGCCAGATTCTGGCCATCCTGCAGCGGGACCACGACATAGACCGCGCACGGCAGACCGGCCAGGAGTTTCAGCAGGGCGCCCTCATCACCCATGATGCCGGCTTCGAGCAGCAGCGCTTCCGGGACATCCTTCAGCTTGAGCTTCAGGTCTTCGGGGTCAAAGGCAAAGCTGGTCACCCGAAAGCGGCTGTCTTCCATCAGGGTTCTGACCCAGGAGGAATAGCGCTGGCGGGTTGCGCCGATCACCAGTGAGAACGGTTCAACCGAAGGGGGGACTGCGGCCGGAAAACCGGGGTTCATGGCAGGACCCCTGGGACGGGCGTGACGCGCGGCGCAGGGCCGGGGACCCGGCTGGTGGGCGTGGGCGATGGCACGGGGGTGATCACCAGATCCGGCAGGTAAACGCCCGAAGTCAGCGCTGCGCCGGGCTGGTCGCCTTCCAGGAGCAGCGAGAGCTGCACGTTCTGGGCATGGTCGAGCGCCGGCAGCAGGTCGAGCAGGAAGATCTGGCGCGACTCGCTGGCCACCCCGAAGGCGGCAAAGTCATAGGCCAGGAGTTGGGCCTGGGACGGCACGGCCAGCACGATCGTGCCCTGGGTGGCGCGTGTCCGGGCGGTTGTGGCGCTGAACTGGTCGCCTCCGGTTGGCGGAGCGTTTTCCAGCGGATCCAGGGCGATAAAGTCCGGCGAAATGTACAGGACGCGCAGGTTTTCGGCGATGTTTTTTGAGAAAGCGCCGGATTGGTCAAAGATCACGGCGGTCAGCCCGACATGGTCGCCGGCTTTGAGCAGCCCGGCCAGACCGGCAGAATCGCTGACCTGGATCGCCACCGCCCGCTCGCCCGGCTCGAGGGCCAGTTTTTCGCCGCCCAGGTTGGCCGGGTAGAGGGCGTCGCCCGGGCTGCGTTCAGCCGCCAGGGTCTGGCCGATCACGCTCGTGGGGTCGCTGAAGGCGCCCGCCGGAGCCAGGCTCTGGGGATACTGGGCCAGCGCCAGATCCGCGGCGCTCACCTGGTGACCCGGGGGCAGGGCGCGAGCGGCGGTCACGATCGGGACGGTCGTTTCCGGCCGCAGCAGGAACAGGGCGGTCGCAAAGACCAGCCCGGCAATCAAGAGGGGGAAGATTTTTCTCATCAGGCTCTCCGTATCAGGGCAGGGCAGTTTCAAGCGGTTCTAAAGCGCGCAGGGTGGCCAGGGCGCAGACGACCGCCCGTTTTTCCTCGATCACTTTTTTGACCCGGCCGTCTTCGCTGACGACGATCACGACGACCGTTTCAGTTCCCTGGCGGCCGGCTTCGATCAGGCGGTACAGATAGTCCGCAAAGGCCAGTTGTTGGGGGGTAAGTTCAGGCATGGTTTCTCCTTTTATGTTTGAACAGATGGCGTTGAATGGGGTTGGGGGCAGGCTGCGGGGGGCGCCGGATCATATCTCCACCTTGCCCAGGCGCAGTTCGATCTCGGCGTCGCTCGGTTCGGGGACGGAGAGCATCAGGGGTTTGAAGAGCAGCGGCTGCTGCAGTTCGCGGCTGTCGGCGTAGGGGAAGCGCCCGATGGCCATGCCGATGTTGGCGTTGGTCAGGAAGCGCCGCCATTCTTCGTCGTGAAAACCGCGCTCGGAGCGGGCTAAGGCCGAGAGCACGATATCCTTGTCCCTGGGGTTCTTGAGGAAGCCCACCACCAGGTTGTTGCAGGAA
>Ga0268298_10006053_pt1 | contig 11083 bp, 6 predicted proteins | sample WWTPWeurt_MetaG_FD_194462 | JGI IMG/M metagenome (GOLD analysis project Ga0268298, IMG submission 194462) | Activated sludge microbial communities from WWTP in Nijmegen, Gelderland, Netherland - WWTP Weurt | ecosystem: Engineered > WWTP > Aerobic digester > Activated sludge | place: Netherlands... | reverse complement strand
TAAGTTAAAGGCTTTTTTTATTCAAAGCTTTGTCAAGCCTTATTACTTTTTCTACTCCTAAATCTTTTATAAACAGAGTACAAGCCGCAGCGCGGAGGCTGCGGTTCCTTCACTAAATCGTGACGTTTGTCACGATTTTCATCACACCAGCCAATGAATTGGCTGGTGTGATGATCGTTCAGTCACCTACGGGGTACTTAAAAAGCCTTTAACTAAGTTAAAGGCTTTTTTTATTCAAGAATTTTTCAAGCCTTACTTTTTCTACGTTAAATCTTTTCATAAACAGAGTACACGCCGCAGCGCGGAGGCTGCGGTTCCTTCACTAAATCGTGACGTTGGTCACGATTTTCATCACACCAGCCAATGAATTGGCTGGTGTGATGATCGTTCAGTCATCTACGGGGTACTTGTGGAAAAGCCTTTAACTGAGTTAAAGGCTTTTTTTATTCAAGAATTTTTCAAGCCTTACTTTTTCTACGTTAAATCTTTTCATAAACAGAGTACACGCCGCAGCGCGGAGGCTGTGGATCCTTCATTAAATCGTGACGTTGGTCACGATTTTCATCCCACCATACGATGAATTGCATTTTACATAATTAAAGAATGCGCAAATATTTATTACACGCCGCAGCGCGGAGGCTGCGGTTCTGAATATTCAAGATTTTTTTACCTAACTCAGTTCATGATAATCCAGGTCCTTACCATAGGTGTCTGTTGAATATAAGATGGCTAACAACGACACCACCACACAAACTATCCCGACATAAAATCCTGCAGACAACAGTCCTATAGACGGCACCAAAGTCGAGACACAAATACTGATGAGTACGGTCGTGCCGCGCACAAAATTTGGTGCAGTGGTGGTAACAGTCGCCCTTAAATTTGTTCCGAATTGTTCAGAGGCAGAAACCATGAAGATCGACCACAATCCTCCCATGGATACTCCCATCAATCCTATGACTGAATAAAAAATGCCGGGGCTTGTCTGGGTATTTAAGAAATAAGTCAGCATGCATGCAGCCATGAGTGCAACAGAAAGCAACAGGGCTTTTTTGCGGGATCTAAAACGCTCACTGATGTAGCCAAACAATATGCTACCAATAGAAGCACCAATATAATGCAATGTCACCGCTTGAGCCCCGACAATAGTACCATTCACCAGACCTGTTTTGGCATAGGCTGAGGCATTGATAGCCAATTGGCTTATCGCATACCATACCGGCACTCCAGCAAGAATGCACAATAAATATTTTAGAAACCGCTTGCTGTCCGTAAAAAGGGATAAAAAGTCACCTCGCTTTACGTTCTCTTCTTTGGCCCGATGGAACATGCCCGATTCATAAACACTGATCCGGAGTACCAGTAAGGCCAGACCCAATCCACCACCTACGTAATAGGCAATGCGCCAATCAAATGCATCGGCTACTAAAAATCCCAAAACAGCTCCTATAATCCCAATGCCGGATACAATGCTTGCACCCATGCCGCGTCTTTCCTTGGTCATTACCTCAGAAACCAATGTAATGCCAACGCCAAGTTCACCAGCTAATCCTAACCCTGCAATAAACCTCACCCAGGCATACTGTTCTACTGTCTGAACGAATCCATTGGCGATGTTGGCAAGGGAGTACATCAGAATGGTCAGGAACAAAGTGGATAATCTCCCTTTTTTGTCCCCCATAATACCCCAAACTATCCCGCCAAGTAGCATACCTATCATTTGCATGTTCAGGAGGTATGAACCCACAGAGAACATGTCCCCATCAGCCACTCCAAGGTCTCTTAGACTAGGATCCTTGACAATACCAAATAGGATTAAATCATAGATGTCAACAAAATAGCCCAGCGCAGCTACGATGACGATCATATTGAAGGGGTGCTTATGGCCAATATTCTTGTTTTCCAAAATCCGGGATTTAGTTACAAAAATGTAAAAAAATTCGGACTCCGGATTAATCTTATTGAGTAAGATAAATGATGTCCAAATCGTTGGTTGCCATATTTTAAATTTTTTAACCTATTTAAAGGTGCATTATATATTGGTTTGGCACTAACGATAATTTAGGTAATCTTTATCCCATTTTATACATTGCAATTTCTATTGCAAGTAAAATATTTTCAAATACAAGAACAAAAACCGATACCCCTCCTTCTCATCTGCATGTCACAAGCAGTCAGGCAGAATTGTCCCACTATCAAACATGTCCGTAAATGGTCAGAAAAATCATTCACTTAATGAATTGCTCTTCGTCTTTTTGATGGTAATCAAAGATCGTCCATTCATGGGAGCACCTGTCTTATTTAGACATTTACTTTACATACCGAAACCCTAATGCGAAACATGAGATAAATTTACACTGGTGAATTTGCGTATTCAAAAAAATGATTTATTTATAATCTATTGTGATTTATGTTCGGGATATCAATGTAGAGTGTAAAAGTTTTATTTTCCAACGCTGCTTTTCTTTTATCAGCACAACTGTCTCCAACCAATGCACGGAAGATTGTTTGCGATCTTTTAAAATGTCAGAATAGAGATGGTAATTTACCCATGCGGTTTTTCCATGTACATTCGTTCGGAAAAAGTTAAAATTATTTTTCCTGCTAAAGTCAATTGATGTATTTGATTTTATTGCTTTTTGTATCAGTGTGTCAACATTCCATAAACTCCCATATTCCAGTAATAGGATATCATCCGTAATGTAATGTTTGAGGTTCGTTGAATCCCTATTTGAAATGGCCTCAAAAAATTTAACAATCGTTTGCTGTACCTCTGCTTCTTTTTCTGAAACGGAGTCTTGTGACAGAAGAATGGTTGGCATTGCAAGACTACAAAATAGAATAAAAGTTTTTTTCAATTTATATATTTTTTTAAGATTTAGGGATTAAGATTTTTAAACTTTATAATGGTTAACATATTGAGTAAAGATAACGATATAATGGAAAGTTGCGTGAATTTGTTAAGTTCCGTATATCCCTTAATTATAGGAAATAATTATTTGAAGTTAAATACCCATGGTTTCTAACGGGTCTATTGTTGAGTGAGGATTCTTTATTCTTTATTTTAAATTTATCAGTATCTGAAAAAACCAGTAAGGGTTAAGTTTTATCTCTATATTGGAGTTGAAAAAGCGGTTGTTCGTAAATTAATGTTAATCCCCGCTGCACCATTTGGCGAAGTATTTCCAAAATTAATTAGAGGATAGGCAACAATTTTTAAAAATACTCTGTCAAATTTAAAGAAAAGCAAATTATGGCTACAATCAAACCGTATACCGGAATTTTTGAGAAAGCTGAGCTGCTGCATTTATTGCGGAGAACTTTATTTGGAGTGAGCAAGCCAGATCTTGATTTTTATAAAGGTAAAAGCCTGAATGAAGTAATAGATGTATTAATTCCTGGTACTCCTCCGCTGCCCAAACCTCCGTTGAGAACCTATTATGGAAATACTGATCCCAGTAAGGATTTGATGGAGAAATACGACGATAAGGGGACAATAGTGACAGTTGTTCCTTTTGGCGAGACGTGGGTCGACAAAGCACTACAAACTAATTTTTTAATGGGTTCCGGCAATAATCGCAGGGCCAATCTTAAAAACTGGTGGACCGGTCTCCAGATTCATCAGGACAGGACACTCAGTGAGAAAATGCTCATGTTTTATCAGACCTTATTGGTAACACAAGATGCAGTATTGGAGAATGCCAACAGCATGTACCTTACACAAAACTTATATAGACAAAATGTTTTTGGTAATTACAAGCAGTTGGTCAAAGAAATTACTCTGGATCCGGGAATGCTGAAATACCTAAACGGAGAAAAGAATACCAAAACTGCGCCCGACGAAAACTACGCCAGAGAATTACAGGAGCTCTTCACCTTAGGAAAAGGTCCGGCATCCAATTACACTGAGGATGATGTGAAAGCCGCTGCCAGGGTGCTTACAGGGTGGACAGTAACATATAGTCAAAATGTCAATGGTGTTCAAACGAATATCATACCTCAATTGAATTTTATTCAAAAAAATCACGATACCGGAGTTAAATCTTTTTCATCTTTTTATAATAATTTTCAAATCACACCGGATAGTTCTATATTATCCGATAAAGACAGATCATTGCGTGAATTGGATCAATTGATCGACATGATCTTTAATAAGGATGAGGTGTCTAAATATATTTGCAGGAGACTTTGGAATTTTTTTGTGTACTATGATATTAATGCAGAGATAGAAGTTGAAGTTATTGAACCACTTGCCGAGATTTTTAGAAACAATATAAATCATCCTGAGCAAATGAAGTTTGTAATGCAAGCTCTCTTCAGTTCAGATTATTTTTTCAAACCGATACATCGTGCTTGCATGATTAAAAGTCCAAATGATTTTAGTGTGGGCATGGTAAGACAGATTGAATTTCCATTTCCAAAAAGCAATCAGTTGGAAGCACAGTATTACATGTGGTCTGTCATTCGAAATGGATTGGTGAATGTGGGTTTTGATATAAATAATCCTCCCGATGTAGCGGGTTGGCCTGCTTATTATCAACAACCTGTGTATCATGAAATGTGGTTTGATACGACAAGTTATCCATTTAGGCGCGGGATTTATGAATCCATCACCAGGAGTAATTTTGCGTTGGATAAAAAAGCCACTTATGATCCTGCAAATAATCCTTCTTATGGATTTTTAGTAAAAATGAATTTTGCTGAAACGGTTAAAAAATTTGACAATCCATCTGATCCCAATGCATTAATAGATGAAGCAGTGCAAATAATTTTAGCCCCTCCGATATCAGATTCCATTAAAAAAGCATTAAAGACTAACTTTTTATTGTTGGGACAATCCAGTGATGCTTACTGGACAGATGCCTGGAATGGATATATAGCAGACCCCAATACTTCAGATCCAGAGTCAAAACAAGTTCCCATGATGTTGCAAAATTTATTTAATTACTTGATGTCAGCTGCTGAATATCATTTGTGTTAATTTATTTTAATTCTCGCAATTTTTTTAAGAATGAAAAGGAGAAAATTTTTACAATCTGTACCGATTACTTTAGGTGGTATCACCATGTCTGCATATGCCTCTAATCCATTGCTGTCAGATATCACATTATCGCTATTGGAATCGGATAAGGTATTGGTCATCATACAACTAAATGGTGGAAATGATGGATTGAATACCGTAATTCCTTTAGATCAATATGCTGTCTTATCTAAATCAAATATTAGACAAAGTATTTTAATTCCAGAATCTAAGGTTTTAAAACTTCCTGGAACCAATGACATGGTAGGTTTACACCCATCGCTTGGGGCTCTCCATAATTTATACCTAGATAATAAATTGGCCATTATTCAAAGTGTTGGCTATCCTCAATTTAGCTATTCGCATTTTCGTGCAGCAGACATTTGGATATCCGGAGCTAACGCCAATGAACTATTAAACTCAGGTTGGGCGGCTCGTTATTTATCCTATGAATACCCTAATTACCCTATTGGATTTCCAAATGCAACAATGCCGGATCCATTGGCAATAAGACTAGGTGGAACCATTACTCTTGGATTACAAAACCTAGGCGTCTCAATGGGAATATCGATTTATAATACTAAAGATCCACTGAATCTCACGGGTAATTTATTTTCTGATCCTGTAACACAAGACTATATGGGAAAGGAATTGGCTTATGCGAGGGAGGTGCTTAGGCAAACAGACAAATTTGGAGATGCAGTACAGGCTGCGGGAGATAAAGGACGCAACCTTTCAACAAAATACCCAAAGTCTTCAGAATTGGGTTATACATTGGGCACACAATTGTCGATGGTAGCCAAATTGATCGATGGTGGAAGTAAGACAAGAATATTTTGGTTGAGTACAGGAGGATTTGATACTCATGCAGCGCAAGTAGATGCAACAGATCATACCATCGGAGTACATGCCAATTTACTGAAAGGAGTCTCAGATGCGGTGGGCGGATTTATGGATGATCTTAAGTTGATGGGACATGAGGATAGAGTTTTAGGTATGACTTTTTCCGAATTTGGAAGACGTATTATTGCGACATCCTCTGCAGGAACAGATCATGGTGCCGCACAACCATTATTTGTATTTGGAGGAATAGTAAATGGGGGCGTTTTAGGTAATAATCCGATTATTGATCCAGCCTCTAATGTCAATTCAAATCTACCTATGCAGTATGATTTTAGATCTGTGTATGCATCTATTTTGGAAGATTGGTTCTGTGTCCCTACATCTGATATAGATAAAATACTCTTTAAGAATTATCAGAAGTTGTCTTTTATTAATCCTAACAACTGCCTCAACACGGCGACCCATGATAAAAATAATTCGCTGGGAAAAAATATGATATACGCCTATCCAAATCCTTTTGTTGAAAGCACAAAAATCAAATTTGAGACGTTTGGTGGATTCGTTATGATAGAAATTTTAAATAATCAAGGGACACAGATAAAAACAGTTCTTAATACTATATTATCTCCTGGCAAATACGATGTAGACTGCAATCTAGAAGATGCACCTGAAGGAATATATTATATTAGAATACAGAATGAACAACTTCAGCAAGTAAAACCTGTCATGAAGATTCGGTAAAGGAATTCTTCAATTTGCATTTATCCACCTAGTCTTGTAAAGACTGCCTCATGAATAAAACTGTTTAAAAAAAATCTACTTTGCAGCTCTCTTGGCTATCATTTGGTCTACGCCGGAAGTAAATTCCTGAACAGTGGCGGTATATCCTGTTTTGCCAAGCGCGTTGATCTGGTATTGATTGGTTTTCTTATCTTTCTCCAGGTCAAATACCCAAATCGTAGGGTATCCTGAAACTTGGAACGCCTGCTGAAGATTAGCATTTTGGGTCCTGATGGCATCCGGGATGGCTTTTCCCCTTGGGAAATCTAATTCCAACAGAATCACATTTTTCTTTGCCCATGCTTTAAAATCATCTTTAACAAAGACTGCTGCGGACAAACGCTTGCACCATCCGCACCAGTCTGAACCGGTAAAATTTGCCATGATGGGCTTATTGGTTTTCTTGGATAGTGCATAGGCTTCATCGAGATTGACTAACCACCCTTCTTGCTCTGCTTTATAGCCATTGTTGGCATCTTTGGCCGGAGTCTGGGCACATGAAATAAGATTGGCAGAAATTACAATTGCCAGCATCAGAACAGAAGATTTTGAGAAAAGAGATTGAAGCATTTTTAAAAGTTATGGTGGATCAATAATTTACAAAGACAAAACTACAATAAATGATTTTGTGATTGGTTTTATCAGTAGTTTTTTAACCCTGATTTAACCAAATTCAAATCTAAATACCTAAAAACCAAATTCGTTATCAGTTTCCGAATAGAAAAAACGGCTTTTTTGGTCAATTGTTGCAAATTATTTAAAATTGAAATGCAAGACTTTACCCTCCGGTAGTTACGGAATCCTTACTTTGGCATAATATTGAGGGTTCAAAATGTACCAAAAGGGGCTCATGCAGCTTTTAACTCTACGAAAGGATCTTCGAAGTATGCATAAATATCTTATTCTCTCAGGCTTATTTATCCTTGTCCAATTCGTTTTTGGACAGGGCATCAGCCCGTATTGTGCCCACGAGGAATTTCACCAAAAACTGCTAAGAACCAGCCCGGAATACAGGAAAGCATTCCTTGAGATGGAGCGGGACATTTATGAATATACGGTCCGTCGGGATCAAAATGGCCCGCATACCGATTTTTCAAGAATCGTTTACACTATACCCGTAGTCATACATTTGGTGGTTCCTCCGGGAACGCCAATCGGGCAAGGCAATAATCTTACCAATCAACAGGTGGAGAATGGTTTGGATTTGTTAAATCAATCCTTTTCCAATGAAGGACCTTTTAAAACAAATTCAGGAGTCGATGTTGAAATCCGATTTTGTTTAGCAAGAAGGGATCCTGCCGGCAAACCTACCAATGGCATCACCCGCACCTTTAGCAATCTGGTCAATGAACCCATGTGTTCTCCCGGAACTGATGCCTCCAGCGATGCGGCCATTAAAAGTTTGGTTTCCTGGGATTGCCGTCAGTACGTCAACATCTGGTTGGTGACAGATTTGTTCAATGCCAATTTTGGTTGTGGTCTTGCGGGCTTTGCTTATTTTCCGGGTGCTCCTTGTACGGTGGATGGAATTATGCAAGAGGCCAGGTATTGGACTTCTGTGGGCGGTACGACTGTTACGGCTCATGAAATGGGACATTACTTTGGACTGGACCATACTTTTAATGGAGGATGTGTAAACAACAACTGCCTGCTGGACGGAGACAGGGTCTGTGATACGCCTCCAGACAATTCCGCTTCTTTTGCCCCTTGCAATACAAATTCCTGCAATACTGATGCACCGGATCTTCCTGATGACAATACGAATTACATGGATTATTCCTCCTGTCAACCGGTGCATTTTTCACAGGGTCAAAAGACCAGGATGGTTGCCACTTTGGAAACCAGAAGAAATTATCTGATCAGTTCCCGCGGATGCCAACCAGTCGGTAATCTTGATGTAGCAGCCAAGGATATCCGTTTTCAATCAGACCTTTGCGGGGATAGTTTATGTCCAATTTTGGTTGTAAAGAATGAAGGCATCAGTACCATCACCAAATTGGATATTCAATTTTTGCTCGATGGGAATTTAGTACTCAATAACAATTGGAGTGGCAGTTTTGCTGCCGGACAAAGTCAGAATATTTCTTTTAATTGTTTGTCTGTTCCGAATGGAATGCATACCGTTACTTTCTTGCTTTCCAATCCAAATAATGGAACTGATTTTGATTCATCCAACGACAGTATTTCAATTCAAGTGGAAGTAACCCGACCCCTAAAGTTGATTGGTATCGATGTTACACCATCTCATTGCATCAGCGATGGAACAGCCGGAATAAGAGTGGAAGGCGGCAAACCACCTTATCGATATCTGATCAGTAACAAAACCTACATCCAGACGGATAGTCTGTTCCAGTTGCTGGTACCAGGAAATTATAATGTCACCATTACAGATGAAAAAAATTGTACACTGATCAGCAGTTTTGAAATACCGGACAGTTGTAAAAGCACAAAGAATAAAAAGTTTGTGCTGAATCAGGATGCGACGTATTTAGGGAATGATTGTTATTTACTCACAGAAGAAAAAAATTATGAAACGGGTAGTGTATGGTACGAGGATAAAATAGATCTAACAAGACCATTTGACATTTACTTTCAGCTTAATCTTGGTTGCATCGATGGAGCCGGCGCAGATGGTATAGCATTTGTTCTTCAACCGATCTCAACTTCCATTGGTGTATCTGGTGGTGGCCTGGGATATCAAGGGATCAGACCAAGTTTAGCGATTGAATTTGACACCTGGGAAAATGGAAATTATAGTGATCCGGTATATGATCATATGTCTTTGATGAGAAATGGAAACGTGAGTCATGCATCACCTGATCAGTTGGCCGGTCCGGTGGGAATTTTTCCGAATTTGGCAAATGCAGAGGATTGCAGATTTCATAATTGCAGAGTAAAGTGGACACCTCAGAGCAATCTTTTTCAGATATATGTGGATTGTCAGTTGAGATTGGAGTACAGGGGAGATATTATTGAGACAATTTTCAGATCAGATCCTTTGGTGTATTTTGGTTTTACCGCTGCGACAGGAGGTGCAATCAATGTCCAACAGTTTTGTCTGGATTATGTAAGCGAAATTGCGGTGCTAGATGATTATATCATTTGTAAAGGGGAATCCATTCAGGTTTCTGTTCCTTCTAAATTTGCAACTTATTCCTGGAAACCTTCCAATGGCATCAACAATCCGACGACTTTCAATCCCATCATTACTCCGGACAGCACCACCACTTATTTTGTAGAATTGGGAGACAGATGCAACATGAAAGTCTATGATACTTTTAGCATCACAGTGTTGGATCCTGAGCTCAATGTAAGCCTGAGTCTGGAAGATTCCTGCAATGCAAAGTCTGCTACCATTCTGAGTATTCATACAGGTGCAGCGGACAGCATTACTTTATATTCCAGAGATGGAATTAATTTTACTAAAGACACTATTTTTAAATACAATCCTTCCTCTTTGATCACCATATATTCAAAAGTTGGGCAGTGCATTAAGCCCTATGTCCAAAAACTCCCACCGGCAATTCCTGCTTTGAAGGATAGTGTGTTGATGGTTCGTGCAAGAAGTTGTAAAGATTCAGGTCGTATTGTCATTATCGGGGTAGGCGGAATTCCACCTTATCAATATGAGTTGAACAACAATGGTAATTGGTTGAGTCAGGGCATATTTGATCCTTTGGATCCAGGTAGTTATACCATCAACATCCGTGATCAACGTAATTGCATGGTGAGTCGGCAATTGATAATTGGGGATTACCAACATGTGATTACACTTACAATAGATTCTGCGCAGTTGGATAAATCTTGTTGCCATCCTACACCTTTTGTAAACCTTCTGGCAACCGGTTCTTATCCGCTCTATTACTATTCTTTGGATGGCGACCGTTGGACAGGAGATGGCTTGTTCAGTGGCTTGTCAATCGGATTACACCAGGCAAATGCCAGGGATGAATTTGGATGTGTTTCAGATACCCTGACTTTTGAAATTATTGATTTAACACAGGTGCAAAACGATACGCAAAAAGTAAATATTTGTGAGGGAGCAAGTCATCAGGTAGGCAATAATGTATATACCAAATCGGGACGTTATAAAGACGTTTTTAGCAATCGATACTGTTGTGACAGCATCATACATACCGATTTGCAAGTTTTGCCGGTTTATATTTTTTCCAACAACAAACAAATCTGCGAAGGTGCTTTTGTTCAGGTGGGTAACAAGCAATATACCGCAACAGGAATTTATACCGACACTTTATCCACCGTTTCCGGATGTGACAGCATCATCAACACTTCATTGATAGTAAGACCTGTATTTGATCAGGTCAACAACCAAATTATCTGTGCAGGAGAAAGCATACAGGTGGGCAATAAATTTTACGGGAACACCGGAAATTATTTGGATACGTTGGAAAGCATTTTTAATTGCGACAGCATCATTCG
>Ga0268298_10006051_pt1 | contig 11084 bp, 8 predicted proteins | sample WWTPWeurt_MetaG_FD_194462 | JGI IMG/M metagenome (GOLD analysis project Ga0268298, IMG submission 194462) | Activated sludge microbial communities from WWTP in Nijmegen, Gelderland, Netherland - WWTP Weurt | ecosystem: Engineered > WWTP > Aerobic digester > Activated sludge | place: Netherlands... | reverse complement strand
CGGCATTATTCAGCGGCTGTGTCGCGGTCGCAACCCCGGCCAGTGGCGTCGGGGTGGACTGTGCGGGCGTTGGGACAGCAGGCTCTGTCGGCGCGGGGGGTGTTTCTGTGTTCTGGATCTGTCCCGCGTTTTGCGCCGCGACCGTTTGTGCAACAGCGGTTTGAATGACGGCATCCTGGGTGCTTTCTGCTCCACAGGCTGTCAGCATGAGAGATGAGATTACGATTGAGGTGAAGAGTATGTATTTTAGATTTTTGAACATTTTTTTCCTTTCATATTATGTAAATGATTATACTGTTAAAGGGAAGCGCCCGGAAAACCCGGGCGCCCTCTATTAATGGATACTAATTTAATATATTATGGGGCTGTACAGGCTATTGTGAAGTCTAATTTTCCAAAATCTTGATTGTTGGGGGTGTTGACATAGATCCCTACAAAACTAGCCGTTCCATTCCAGACTGATCCCAGCGCCCAATCGTAATTAATGGACTGGGTCCCTGCTGCTGCAAAGGATAAGTTTGCGGGAGAATTGGTACCGCTTGAAGTTTTCCATGTATAGTTGACAGTGCCGGCCGCGTTAGTCGTGATGTTGGCTGTAACCCGGGGACAGTTGGTGTGGCCTGCGTCGTTCCATGTGCTGAGTACGTAGGTGACACTGGTAACCGCGAACGCAGGCGCGGAGGTATTTGTCGCGGTCGCCGGACTCTGTACTTTTATATCCACATAGAAAGTTTTTCCCCCGCTGCCGTTGACGATCGGAACGAGGACACTCCCATTGGTTACGATGCGCCAATATCCGCGATAGTTACCGGCTGTCGCGGGCGCGGTAAGGGCAACTTCAAGGTCTACTTCCTGACCCGGGTTTAAGGCGCTGATCGGTTTTGTGGCGGGGCCGCTCATCGCGTCGCCGCTGTCAAATACCAGGGAGAAACCATTCCAGACACAGGATCCAATATTCTTGATGCGCCATTTTTTGGTGAAAGCCTGGCTGGGCGTCATGACGGTCCCGTCAGGGATGGTAACATCTGTAATGAATTGAGCCACGTTGCAATTGGTTGTAGGGGTCGCAACCGGGGTGTTTGTATTGATAACCACCGGGATCGGGGTAAGTGTCGGAATTGAGGGGAGCGGTGTGACGCTCGGGACCGGGACAGCCCCGCCCGCAGGTGTCGCGCTTAACAGCGCCTCGACGGTTTGCGCAACAGCGGTCTGACTCATTTGTTCTTCTTGGTCTATTTTTGCTGGCAAATTACACGCACTCAGAAATAAAGCAATAATGATCAACAGGTTAAAAAGGCGTAATTTTGATTTCATGATTTTCTTCTCCTTCGTAGTGAAAGTATTTTACCGCAGGTCAGGGTTCAAGCGATCCCCCGCTTTTCTTAGGAAATAAAAACAGGAACTGCGAGAGTTCCTGTTTGAGTCGGGTTGGGTTTTGAGTTGAGAGCGAGGGGTATCGGTTATTGCGCCGTTTCCACGTGCGCGCCAGCCATCCACAAGCCGAGTTGTTCGCGGGTGGTTTTCTTCGCTTCGACAACCGCCACGATCTGACCGCGGTACATGACTGCGATGCGGTCTGAGAGCGCCATGATCTCGTCCAGTTCAGCGGAGATGAGCAGGACTGCCACGCCGCGGTCGCGCATTTTGATGATCTCGCTGTGGATGTATTCGATCGAGCCGACGTCCAGACCGCGCGTGGGCTGGTTCGCGATAACAAGTTTTACATTTTCGCGGCTGAGTTCGCGCGCCACGATCACCTTTTGCTGGTTGCCGCCGGAGAGTTTGCCGGCATTTACGAATGGCGAGGGTGTGCGCACATCGAAGGCGCTGATCAATTTACGCGCATTTTCATCAAGCGCTTTGGGTTGAATGACTCCGCGTGAACTGAATGGCGCGCGGTAATAATCACATAATGCCATATTATCCGCGACGCTGTAGGAGAGCACCAGTCCGTGTCGCTGGCGGTCTTCTGGGATGTGCCCGAGACCGGCTTCGGTGATGACCCGCGGCCGTTTACCGGTCAGGTCTTTCCCGTCAATGGTTACTTTTCCAGCGGTGGGGGAACGCAGGCCGGTTAATGCCTCTGAGAGTTCGGTCTGTCCGTTGCCCTGCACGCCCGCGATTCCAAGCACTTCGCCGCCGCGCACTGTGAACGAGACATTGTGTACTGTTTCCAGGTCGCGTTGGTCCCGGACGGATAGGCCTTCCACTTTTAGGATCTCAGTCGCTGCTTCGTGATCTTCCTTGTCCACAGTCAGGATGACCTGACGGCCGACCATCATATTGGCTAGTTGAGCAGAATCGGTCTCAGCGGGGTTGACAGTGTTGATCACACGTCCCGCGCGCATGACCGTGATGCGGTCTGCCACAGCAAGAACTTCTTTTAATTTGTGTGTGATGAAGATGATCGAAACGCCGCGCGCGGTCAAGTCACGCATAATGCGGAAGAGGTCTTCAGCTTCCTGCGGAGTCAGCACTGCGGTCGGCTCATCCAGGATGACGATCTCTGCGTTGCGATACAAGGTTTTTACGATCTCGACGCGCTGTTGAATGCCGACTGGCAGGGGACCCACCAGGGCGTTCGGGTCGACATCCAGTCCGTATTGTTTGGATATTTCATTTATTTTCGCCGCGACAGTCGCGCGGTCAAGGGAACCGTTTTTGACAGTTTCATCGCCGAGCATGACATTTTCCGCAACGGTAAAGACCGGGATGAGCATGAAGTGCTGATGCACCATGCCGATGCCGAGTGCGATCGAGTCGTTTGGCGAAAGGATCGTGGCAATCTTTCCATTGACTTTGATCTCGCCTTTATCCGGATTGTGCAGTCCGTACAACAGATTCATCAATGTGCTTTTGCCGGCTCCGTTCTCTCCGAGCAAGGCGTGAATCTCGCCTTTGCGAAGATCGAAGTTAACGTTGTCGTTGGCGAGCACGCCGGGAAATTGTTTGGTGATGCCTTTGGCCTCAAGGACGATATTGGGTTCAGTCATGGCGGTCTCCTATTTCTCGTATGGAACGCCATCTGCGGCGGGCGGGGTGGTCTTGCCGATAATGCCCGTTAGGATGAACATGGTAAGGATATAGGGAGTGAGCCCGACGATATAGGATTCCTGCAGGAATGCCCAGTTTGGCGGAATGACATCGCGATATATCTGCATATTGATCAGCAGGGCTTGTGATGCGCCAAATACTAGCGCGGCCGCCCACGCGCCAATGGGAGTCCAGTTACCGAAGATCATCGCGGCGAGTGAAATGAAACCGCGTCCGTTCGTCAGCATCGGCTCAAAGGATGGGACAGACTCGATCGTGAAGTATGCGCCCGCCAGCCCGGCGAACATGCCGCCGATGACTACGTTGGCGTAACGCATTTTCGAAACATTGATACCGACCGTATCCGCGGCTTTGGGGTGTTCACCAACAGCCCGTGTACGCAGACCCCATTTTGTGTTGAATAAAATATAGTGTGAGAGGAAAACCAGCAGGATGGCGCCCATCGCGATCGGCTTTTGATCAAAGACACGATTGATCGCCTGCACATTTTGTAAACAGACTTCAGAAGATCCGCAGATCGAGGTGAATAATTCTGTAATGGGAATGTGAATGGTCGGTAAAACGCCAGGGGAACTGGGAACGCTCCCGCCAAAGACGCTGCCTTTTCCAAAGAATAGTTGTCGATTTAAAAAGCCTGTTAAGCCGATGGCAAGAATATTAATGACTGTACCGCCGATGATCTGGTCCACTTTAAAAGTAATCGAGAGCATCGCGTGCAGCAGTGCCATCAATCCGCCGGTGATGATCGCAAAAAACACGCCGAGTGCGATACTGATGCCTGCCGCAAGACCAAAGATATGGAACATATAGATCGCGCCCAGCCAGCCAAAGAAGGCTGCGGTCAGCATCATGCCTTCAATGCCAATGTTGACGACGCCGGCTCGTTCACAATATACGCCGGAAAGCGCGCCAAGGGTCAATGGTGTTGCCACGGCAATGGTTGTAGCCAGCATGCTGGTGATGATCAACAAGGGCGGTTGTTTTACCTGCCCGACCATGACAACCACACCAAAGAGAACGGTAATAATCAGTGCAATAAAACCAAATCGTTTCCAGTCCATGTCTGTCTCCTAGCCTCCCCAGCCGCGGGTGAGTACGACGCGTTCGCCCTTGGATTTGATGCGGTAGATGTAGCGCACGATCGCATCCGCCGCCACAAAGAGCAGGATCAGCGCCTGGATCATGGAGATCAAGTCCACCGGCATCTGTGTCAGGAATTGCATACGGGTCGCACCGTTGCGCATGGCTGCAAAAAGGAAGGAAGCCAGAACAATTCCCAGCGGATGCGATTTGCCGAGCAGGGCAATTGCAATGGCATCAAAGCCATACCCGACTGAAAAGCCAAGTTCGTGGCGATAATTCAAACCTGTTACTTCGATCGAGCCGGCCAGACCCGCCAGCATGCCGGAAAGCAGCATGGTAATGATGATTGTGCGTTTGACGTTAATGCCTGCGTATTGCGCCGCATCCGGGTTCAATCCCACGGTGCGGATCTCAAAGCCGAGTGTCGTTTTGTTAAGCAGCCACCAGATCAGGAATGCCACCAGCAATGCCAGCACAAAACCCCAGTGGATGCGCAGCCCGTCGAAGATGGCTGGCAGGCGCGCGCTGTCCGCGATCAGCGGAGTGCGCGCGATCACATTGGTTGGACTCCGGTCTTTCATCACGCCGTTCAGCAGGAACGAAGTCGTGTTCAAAGCAATGTAGTTCATCATGATCGTGTTGATAACTTCATGGCCGCCCGTATATGCTTTTAGCACCCCGACAATCGCCGCCCAAATTCCACCCGTCAACATGCCGACGAGGATGGCCAATGGCAGGTGGATATAGATCGGCAGGTCAAAGCCCAGCCACTCCGGCAGGGCGTAGCCGATCAATGCTGAAAAAACAGCGCCAACCGCCAATTGCCCTTCCGCTCCAATATTGAACAATCCGCCTTTAAATGCCAGTGCTACTGCCAATCCTGCAAAAATATATGGAGTTGCCCACACGGCCGTTTCGCTCAAGGCTTTTGTCGAACCAAACGAACCCTGGATCAAGCCCTTATAGGCTAAAAATGGATCTCCGCCTACAAATCTGATGATAAGGCCGCCAAGTACTACAGCGGTCAGAATGGCAAGAAATGGAACGAGACTTGCATCTGAAATGGACTGTAATATTTTTTTGATCGGCGAATTTGACTGCTTTTCTGATTGCATCCTTCGCTCCAGTGGAACTTGTGAATTGTAGTGCGATTATATCAAACAAGTCCTTTGTTCCATGTGAAAGTCGTTGGCGAAAATTTTTGTTGATATTGGATTAAATCAAAAAGGGAAAGAGACGCAAGTCTCTTTCCCTTTAATATCATGCGAAGTTGTAAATTAAGGCTTCACAGGAGGAACATTGGTCTTGATGGAACCATCGAGCAGACCAGTGTTGATCTTTTCCATTTCAGCTTTGACATCGGCAGGAACTTTGCTGTCAAGATCGTGGAAAGGAGCATAACCAGCTGAACCAAAGGCATTGCCGCCCTTGATGGAGCCGTCTTTGGCCTTGACGAGCAGATCGGCAACACCGGGGGTGATCATCTTCATCGCGCTGGAGAGCATGCGCGGAGCAGCTTCGGTCAAGGTCAGATATTGGTCGGTGTCCACGCCGATGCCATAAGCACCAGCCTGGGCGGCGGCGGTGACTGCACCGTTACCGGTCAAACCACCACAACCGAAGATCGAATCCGCGCCCTGATCCATCATGGACTTGGCGGTCTGAGCGCCCCATTCGGGATCGGTGAAGGTCTTGTCGAAGCCCACATCGCTGTGGTACACAACGAATACTTCAGTGGTTGTGCCTTTGACGCCATCCGCATAAGCGGCGCCGGCTTTGTAGCCTTCGCCAAAGCGCCAGACTGGGGGAACGACATCGGTACCGCAAACGGCGCCGATCTTGCCGCTCTCAGACATCATCGCGGCGAGAGCGCCAACGAGGAAGCCGGCGTTATCTTCGGGGAAGTTAAGGCCGGTGTGGTTGGCAACATCGTTGGCCGCATCGGTATCATATTCCCAGGCAAGGAACTGATCTACGCCGACGAACTTAATATTGGGGTAGGCCAGAGCCGCTGCACCGGTCGCTTCACCAAGACCAAAACCAACGGTCACGATCGCATCATAGCCGGCGTCAGCAAAGGTGCTGATGTTCTTGGCATAATCCTTGGCATCGGCGGTCTCAATGAATTGGACTACATCAGCCACGCCGTCTGTATTGGACTTCTGAACGCCTTCCCATGCAGACTGGTTGAAGGACTTGTCATTGATCTTGCCTACGTCGGTTACGAGACCTACGCAGAAGACTTCTGCCTTTGTGCAGTCTTCAGCAGTGGGAGCGCTGGCACCACAAGCTGTGAGGACCATCGAAGCGACGATCAACAAAGCCATAACAAAATACAGTTTTTTCATTTTCTTCTCCTAGAAGAGTAAGGGTTTTACGGCTGCTGCCATGATCGGCAGGAACCTTACGACTTCGCAAGTATAAATCCTTAATTTTTATTGTGCAAGTCCGCACATTGTTAAGGCTTGGACATGGGCACATTCGTCATGATTTCCCCATTTAAAAGCGCCAAAAGCAAAGCGTCCAATTCCTGCGCCAAACTTTGCGGGAATTTCTGATCAAGGGGCGTGTACTTAATTTGACCTGGTCTCAACTCATTGATATTCCCGGCCTTCAGCAAGCGGATCATATTCTGCGCTTCGAAGCTGTTACTGCCCAAAACAGAGGTGACTACACTTGATCTTGAGTTCCCAAAAAACTCAGCCTGGTCACGCTCTGTTCCAATGGCATGCACGTCCGCTTCAACCGCCGCCCTCAGCGCGCCCTGACCCGTTGTTCCGCCGGCAGCAAATATCACATCCGCGCCGCGCAGAATTAATGTCTGCCCGGTTTCAAATCCCCAGGCTTCATCAATGAATAATTTTTCACTATCCCCATTCTTGTTATAGATAACCTGAGCTTTGATATTTTTGTCTGCGTATTTCACGCCCGCGCGGAAGCCCTCACAGTATCTCCACATTGAATCTATGCCGGAAGTTTCGCACACCGCCCCGATGATCTGTGTTTTTGTAATGCGCGCCGCCAATACTCCCGCTAGAAATCCCATTTGATCTTCAGCATAAGTGACAGGGATGAGGTTTGGGCGGGTTTCTTCCTGGGGTTGATTCATGCCAACAAAAACCGAATCCGCATAACGGTCAGCGGAACGCAGCGTTTCATTGCGCAGGCCGATCCCTGTGGTGAAGATCACGTCGAATCCTCTTTCAGCAAAGTAACTGATATTCTTTTCGTAATCGCGTGTGTCTACAGATTCTATATATGCAATCTGGTCAACGAGATCATTTGCTTTGGATTTTTCTAGTCCAGCCCATGTATCCTGATTAACACCGTGGTCTTCAATGCCGGGAGTGTCTGTCACCAGCGCCGCGCAGAAAACCTCTTCACCAAAACAATCTGACGATCGCATGCAGGCGGAAACGCCTGACAATGCAATCGCCAGAATGAACCAACGCAGGAAAATTCTCAATTCCTAAATCCTAAATTGTTAACGTGTTGCTTCGCCGCGCTTTACTCCGAGCATCAACCATAATGCGATGAGCAGGAAGAGCGGGCTGGTCAACATGATGGTGTTGTATCTTTCACCGGTTAGGGTGACGAGTAGGCCGTTAAGGTTGGGCCCGACGATGGCTGAAAATGTGGAGAAGAGATAATACAATCCAGTGAATGTGCCGACCCGCGCCAGATTTGTCAAATCCACTACCATGGGCAGGGAGTTAATGTTGATCATTGCCCATGCAATGCCGGCCGGCATCAGCAATAAACTGATGACATGCACATTGCCGAGCAGGGGCAGTTTGGCCACGGGTGCGGCGAGTGTGGCGGCAGGCAGGATGAATAGCCCGAAGATCAATGCTGCCATGCCTATGATGCCGGCTGAGATGGTGTTGCGCCGTCCGAGGCGGCTTCCGAGAATTCCAGCTGGTAACGCAAAAAGGACGAAGAATAGACCGAGATGCCCTGTCAGACGACCTGCGTCTCCCTCGGACATGCCGACATATTTGGTGGCATATAAGGTAAGGAAGGCTTCAATGCCTGTGTAAGCGAGAAACCAGAAAAAGATGGCGAACAGAATACGCAATCCACTCTTGTCTTCATCGTTCATTAGTTCGCGCAGACTGGCGAGCATGTCAGGTTGTTTTTCAGCCTCTCCATATTGCTTCGGTTCTTTGATAAAGAGGAAGACCAGCAAAGCCGCCAGGATGGTCAGTCCGGAACCCATCCAGAACGGGAAGTTGACATTGATTTCATACAACGTGCTTCCGACCAATGAGGCAATGATCGTGCCTACGCCGCCCATCAGGTTGATGATGCCGTTAGCCTGTGAGCGATATTGTGATGGGGTAATGTCGGGCATTAGTGCCACGACCGGTGTGCGCCAGAAAGCCATGCTGAGCAAGAGGGTGCTGGTACATGCCACGAACAAGGGCAGGACGGATGCCAGTGGGATCAACCCGAAGACCAGTGCCCCGATCGGTGCGCCGATCAAAATGAACGGCATACGGCGCCCAATGGGCGTGCGCAAACGGTCTGACCAGGCTCCGACAGGCGGTTGAATGAAGATCGCCGCGATATTATCGAGGGTCATGAAGAAGCCGATCAGGATCGGCGAGAGGTGGAACTTGTTAGCGAGGAAGAGCGGCACGAATGCGTTATAAACCGTCCAGATCACGCTTACACCAAAAAATCCAAAGCCGAGCAGGAAGATCTTTCCGTAGCTGAATTTTGTTGCCATATTTCCTCCGTGTTTAATGTGTTGAAGGTCAAAGTTTAAAAAAAGTCAAAAGTCGAATTTCAAAGGTTATCCGACTTTTGACTTTAGACTTTCGATAAACTTCCTGTCTTGTTTATTCAATTCTACTTTCTCGAGCATGTCCGGCCTTTTGTTAAATGTTCTTAATAGCGATTGTTCTCGGCGCCATCTATCTATTTTTGCATGGTCGCCTGTCAGTAGTATGTCGGGTGTTTTCCAGCCGCGGAATTCCGGCGGGCGTGTATAGTGCGGGTATTCCAGCAGGCCCGTGGCGTGTGAATCATCCTGCGCGCCGGTCGGGTCGCCCAGTACATCGGGCAGGAGCCTCGCGATGGCGTCGATCAGAATCAGCGCGGGAAGTTCTCCGCCTGTCAGCACATAATCTCCAATCGAGATCTCGTCTGTAACGAGATGTTCGCGGATGCGTTCGTCAATGCCTTCGTAGCGTCCGCATACCAGGGCGATGTGCGGATGCTGGGAGAATTCCTGGGCGATGCTTTGGTTGAAGACGCGTCCCTGTGGGGTGAGCAGAATGATCGGGATGTTCGATGTAGGCTCGGGCTGAGTGGGATCAGGGTTTATTCCTAAAACAGTTTCTATGGCTTCGAAGACCGGCTCGGGCTTCATCACCATCCCGCCGCCGCCGCCGTAGGGAGTGTCGTCTGTGGTGTGATGTTTGTCGTGTGTATAATCGCGGATATTGTGGACGCGCACATTGATCAGGTCCCTTTCTCGGGCGCGTTTGATAATGCTGGTTTCAAGGTAGGAGGGGAAAACTTCAGGCAAAAGGGTGAAGACATCAAATTGCATGGATGGATTTTAGCATAAAAATTTTTGAACATATTGATGTGAGAGGCAAATGAGAGATCGAAAGCCTTGCTTGACTGTGTTTTCCAAAAAATGGTAATATGATTACATGTATTTAAAAGGCAGTAAATGGAGTATGAACCGCAGGCGCAAGCGTCCCAACTGGTTCCGGATTATCATCTTAAGTTTGCTGGTGCTTGGCGGGGCGTATCTAAACCGATTTGTCATTCCGAACCAGCCGCAATTTGGTGTTCCCTCACCGACGCCCACGCGCGCGCCGGAATCGTTCATCACCGAGGCGCAGGAATATTTCGAGCAGGGCAAATTGATCCCTGCGATCGCATCCTATAACCAGGCGATTGTGTCCAATCCGAACGACCCGGCCGTGTATGTGGCGCTGGCGCGTGTACAGGTTTTTGCTGGCCAATATAAAGAGGCGCAAGCCAGCGCGGAAAGCGCCTTGTTGTTGAATAACGATAATTCCATGGCGCACGCCGTGCTGGCATGGGCGCTGGATTTTCAGGGAAAATATACTGAGGCTTTATCCAGTATTACCCGCGCTCTTGAATTGGATCCGAATAATGCCATTGCCCATGCGTACCATGTCGAGATTCTTGTAGATGCTTCTTCTAACGATGTCGGCCCCGTTGGTGCGGTTGAAAAGGCCATTGAAGAATCAAATGTCGCCATTTCACTTGACCCCAATGCTTTGGAAACACGCCGCGCGCGCGGGTATATTTTGGAAAATACCGGCAATTATGAAGAAGCCATTCGCGAATACAAAGAGGCGCTAAAAGTAAACGATAAGATCGCCGATCTTTATCTCGCGCTTGGACGCAATTATCGTATTCTTGGTATTTATGATGAGGCGATCTCAGCTTTCACAGATGCCAATGCGCTTAATCCGGAAGACCCCATGCCGGATCTCTTGCTCTCGCGCACTTATGCTACGATCGGTAAATATGCTCAGGCCATGCAGCATGCCGAGTCCGCTGTCGGCGATAACCCGTCGGATACAAACCTGCGCGGTAATCTTGGCGTCATGTACTATCACAATGCCTACTTTGAGGAATCTGTCGCAGAATTAAGCTATGTCGTTAATGGCGGCTTGACTGAAGAAGGCCTGCAATTGGACGCGATCAACCTTGCTCCCAACTCTCCGCGTGTTGTGGAATATTATTCCATATATGGTTTCTCACTCTCGCGTTTGAATCGATGCGGCGAAGCTTTGCAGATCGCGCAGACCTTACTCGGGCGGATTCCTGACAATGAAGTGACCGCGGAAAATGCCAATGCGATCATCACCCGGTGCCAGGAAAATCTTGTCCAAACTCCCGAGCCGCTTCCCGTGTCGCCCGAGCCTGTTCCTACATCGACGGGTACTCCCACC
>Ga0268298_10006050_pt1 | contig 11089 bp, 6 predicted proteins | sample WWTPWeurt_MetaG_FD_194462 | JGI IMG/M metagenome (GOLD analysis project Ga0268298, IMG submission 194462) | Activated sludge microbial communities from WWTP in Nijmegen, Gelderland, Netherland - WWTP Weurt | ecosystem: Engineered > WWTP > Aerobic digester > Activated sludge | place: Netherlands... | reverse complement strand
GGCATTCATTCAAAGCGCAATCTGATGAACCGGCCCGCGCGCCCCCCGGGCCGTGGTTTCCGCCAAAGTCAGCCGTGGCGGGACGCTACCCCTGAACGCTACACTCGTTCGTAGCTGACGAAGCTGTAGTTCCAGCCTGCCTCGGCGCGATGCGTTTCACGTGCCGCCTCGCGCCACGGGCGGCGGTCCCAGTGCGGGAAATGCGCGTCGCCTTCGATGTCGGCGTCGATCTCGGTCAGCTCCAGTCGTTGCGCCAGCGGCAGCGCGTGGGCGTAGAGTTCGGCGCCGCCGATGACAAAGGGTGTCAGTGTCTGACTGGCATGGATGGCCGCGTCGAGCGAGCCGACCACCGTGGCTCCTTCGGCGCGGTAGTCCCGATTGCGCGTGACGACGATGTTGAGCCGGTTTGGCAGCGGCCGGAATTTCGCCGGCAGCGAGTCCCAGGTCTTGCGGCCCATGATCACGGCCTGGCCGGTGGTCAATGCCTTGAAGCGGCGTAGGTCCTCGGGCAGGTGCCAGGGCAGGGCGTTGCCCTTGCCGATCACGCCATTGCGCGCGATGGCGGCGATCAAAGTCAGCGGTGGCGGCACGCCGTTGGTTTCGCTTCAGCGGCCGGCGGGACGGCTGGCCAGTTTGTCGTAGAGCGCGGCGTACTGGCTGGCGGGATTGGTCCAGCCGAAGTCGCGGCTCATGCCGTCGGCCTGTAACCTGCGCCAGGTCGCCTTGTCGCGCCAGGCGATGACGGCGCGGCGCAGCGCGGCGAGCAGGGCCTCGGCGGTGGGTTCGCGAAAGACGAAGCCGTTGACGCCGTCGCTCACAGTGTCGGCCAGTCCGCCGGTGGCGCGCACCACGGGCGGCGTGCCGTAGCGCAGGCTGTACATCTGGTTGAGGCCGCAGGGCTCGAAGCGTGACGGCATCAGGAAAATATCGGCGCCGGCCTCGATGCGATGCGCCAGCCCTTCATCGAAGCCGATCAAGGTGGCGAACTGGCCGGGGTGCTCGGCGGCCAGTTGGCGGAACGTTTCCTCGAGGCCGCGTTCGCCGCTGCCCAGCACCACGAGCTGCGCCGGCATCTCGGCGATTCGCGGCGCGAGTTGGGCGGCCAGGTCGAGACCCTTCTGGTGGGTGAGGCGACTGACCACGCCGAGCAGGGGCAGGTCGTCGCGTACCGCCAGGCCCATTTCCTTCTGCAGGTCGGCCTTGTTGCGACGCTTGGCGTCGAGGTGGCGGACGTCGTAACCGAACGCCAGATGGCGGTCGCGCGCCGGGTCCCAGGCGACGGTGTCGATGCCGTTGATGATGCCGGAAAGCTGGGCGGCGCGAGCGCGCAACAGCCCGCCGAGGCCCATGCCTTCCTCGTCGGTCTGGATCTCGGCGGCGTAGGTCGGGCTGACGGTGGTGATGGCATCGGCATAGTGCAGGCCGGCCTTGAGGAAGGATAGATGGCCGTGGAATTCGACGCCGTGCATCGACCAGGCCGACTCGGGCAGGCCGACTTCGCGCAGGGCGTGATGGCCGAATAGGCCCTGGAAGGCGAGGTTATGCACGGTGATCAGCGAGCGGGCATGGCTGCCCGGCAGCAGCTTGAGGTAGGCGGGGGCGAGGCCGGTCTGCCAGTCGTTGCCATGGATGACGTTGGGCTGCCACGGCAGGTGGTTGTCGGCCGAGGCCAGCCAGGCGGCGACGCGCGACAGCAGGCCGAAGCGCAGGTGGTTGTCCAGCCAGTCGTGGCCTTCGGGACCGAGATAGGGATTGCCCGGCCGGTCGAAGTAAATGAGGTTGTCGAGCAGCAGCATGGGCGTGCCATCCGGCGCCACGGCGGCGCGCAGGGCGGAGCCGGCAAAGTGGGCGCCAAAACTGCCGAAGCTGGCGATTACCGGCGTCTGGTCCTCTGGGAAGGCGCGGCGCAGCGCCGGGTAGTAGGGCACCAGCACGCGCACGTCGAGGCCGGTGGCGCGCAGGGCGGGCGGCAGCGCGGCGGCGACGTCGCCGAGGCCGCCGGTCTTCATCCAGGGCGCGATCTCGGAGGTGGCGAAGAGGATCTTCATCGCCGCCGGCAATAGGCGATCAGCCCGGCGGTGGAACTGTCGAGGCCCTCCGCCGCCGCCCGGCCATCGATGATGGGCAGCAGGCGGTTGGCCAGCTGCTTGCCGTACTCGACGCCCCACTGGTCGTAGGCATTCAGGTTCCAGATGGCGCCGAGCGCGAACGTCTTGTGCTCGTAGAGCGCGATCAGCTGGCCGAGACCGTGCGGGTCGAGGCGCGGCAGCAGCAGGGTGGTGGACGGCTGGTTGCCCGGGAAGACCTTGTAGGGCAGCAGGCGTTCGATCACCGCTTCGGGCACGTGCGCCGCTTCCATCTCGGCGCGTGCTTCGTCGGCGGTCTTGCCGCGCATCAGCGCCTCGCCCTGGGCAAAGCAGTTGGCCAGCAGTTTGTCGTGGTGGCCGGGCAGCGGGAAATCCGCCTCGCGGCTGGCGATGAACTCGCAGGGGATCAGCCGGCCGCCCTGGTGGATCAGCTGGTAGAAGGCGTGCTGGCCGTTGGTGCCGGGTTCGCCCCAGAGCACCGGCGCGGTGGCGCAGCCGATGTCGCCACCGTCACGGCCGATGCGCTTGCCGTTCGATTCCATCTCCAGCTGCTGGAGATAACGCGGCAGCAATTCCAGCGACTGGCTGTAGGGCAGGCAGGCGCGGGTTTCGGCGCCGAGGAAGTCGCTGTTCCAGACATCGATCGCCGCCAGCAGGAACGGCAGGTTGCGCTCGGCTGGCGCCTCGAAGAAATGCGCATCCATGGCGGCGGCGCCGGCGAGGAAACGCTGGAAGTGGTCGAAGCCGATGGCCAGCGCTAGCGGCAGGCCGATCGCCGACCAGACCGAAAAGCGGCCGCCCACCCAGTCCCAGAAGGCGAAGGCGTTGTCCGGATCGATGCCGAACTTGGCGACTTCGGAAAGATGGGTGGACACGGCGACGAAATGCCGGCGCACCGCCGCCTCGCCGAGCGCCTCGACCAGCCAGCGGCGGGCCGAGGCGGCGTTCTGCATCGTTTCCTGCGTGGTGAAGGTCTTGCTGGCGATGACGAACAGCGTGGTGCGGGGACTGACTTTCGCCAGCACGCCGGCCAGATGTGCGCCGTCGAGGTTGGAGACGTAATGGAGGTTGATGTGCGGATGCCGGTGCGCCGCCAGCGCCTGCGTCGCCATCTTCGGGCCGAGGTCGGAGCCGCCGATGCCGATATTGACGACATCAAGGATCTTCTCGCCGGTGGCGCCGCGCCAGTCGCCGCCATGGATGTCGTGGCAGAAGCGGCGCATCTGCTCAAGCACGGCGCGTACCTCGGGCATGACGTCGAGGCCGTTGTGCAGGATCGGCCGCGTGCCCTGGTGGCGCAGCGCATGGTGCAGCACGGCGCGGCCCTCGGTGTGGTTGATGGCTTCACCGGCGCGCATGCGCTCGATCCACCCGGGCAGGTCGGCCGCCCACCACAGGCCGAGCAGGGCATGCTGCGCCTCCGCGGTCAGCCGCTGCTTGGAGAAGTCCAGCAGCATGCCGCACTGCTCGACCGAAAAACGGCCGAAGCGTCCCGGATCGGCGGCGAACAGGTCGCGCAGGTGAATGCCGCGAGCGTGTCGGGCATGGGCGGCCAGTGTCTGCCAGGTCTTGGAGGCGATCGCCGGCGCGTTCATAGCCACACCATCATGCCCATTTCGAAGGGATGCGTCAGCAGTTCGTGATACGGGTAGACGCGCAGCCGGTAGTCGATCTTGCCGCAGACATCGGGCGTCAGCTCGATGGCGAAGAGGCTCTCACCATCGCGCGTGCCCTGGAACTCGAGCTTGAAGGCGCGCGGCGGTCGTGACTGGGCATTGGCGTTGGGCCGGCTGAACAGCAACTCGACGGCGACGTCGTCGGGCGCGAGGCCATCCAGGTACGCCGAGACCTCGAAGCGCACACTGCCGCCGAAGGGAATGCGGCGTGGCGTCTCGTCCATGCGGCGCAGCTTCACCTGCGGCCAGGCGTGGCGGACGCGCGCTTTCCAGGCCGAGAGGGCGCGGGCGTTGGCGAAGTCGTCGCTGGCGAAGTGGTGCCACTGCCTGGCCGCCGGCAGATAGAACCTGTTCACGTATTCACCGAGCATGCGCGCCGAATTGAAACGGGGCGTGATGCTGGCGATGGAGCGCTTCGACATCGCCACCCAGCCGGGCGAATAACCCATCGGTCCGCGGTCGTAGTACAGCGGCGCCACCTTGTCCTGCAGCAGCTCGTAGAGCGTGCGCGCTTCCTCGTAGTCGCGCCGGTTTTCGTCAACGCCCTTGTCGTAGGCGCTGGAGGTGGGCTTGATCGACCAGCCGTTCTCCCGACCGGGCGTGCTCTCATAGCCTTCGCTCCACCAGCCGTCGAGCACCGAGAGGTTGAGCACGCCATTGAGCGCGGCCTTCATGCCCGACGTGCCGGAGGCCTCGAGCGGGTAGACCGGGTTGTTGAGCCAGACGTCTACGCCGGAAACCAGCCGGCGCGCCAGGCGCAGGTCATAGCCTTCGACCAGCAGGATGTGGCCCATGAACTCGGGCATGGCGGCCACCTCGGCGATGCGCCGGATCAGCGCCTGGCCAGGTTCGTCGGCGGGGTGCGCCTTGCCGGCGAAGATGAATACCACCGGGCGCTGCGGGTCGCTGACGATCTGCTTCAGCCACGACAGGTTCTGGAACAGCAGCGTGGCGCGCTTGTAGGTGGCGAAGCGGCGCGCGAAGCCGATGGTCAGCACGTTGGGGTTCTCGGGCTCGGCCAGCCGCATCAGGCGGTCGACGTGCGCTTCGGAGCCGTGGCTGCGCATGTGCTGCTGGCTGATGCGGTGGCGCACCAGGTGCAGCATCTGCGCCTTCATCGACTGACGCACGCTCCAGTACATGTGGTCGGGAATGTCGTGGATGCCCTGCCACACCTGGGTGTCGGTGAGACGCTGCGACCAGCCGGGGCCGAGGATGCGGTCGAAGGTCTCGTGCCACATGTCGGAGAGGAAGGTCGAGACATGCACGCCATTGGTGACATGGCCGATGGGGTTTTCCGGCGGATCGATCTGCGGCCACAGTTCGGCGCAGATCTGCGAGGACACCTGGCCATGCACGCGCGAGACGCCGTTCTGGTGCCGCGAGCCGCGGATGGCCAGCGCCGTCATGTTGAAGTCGCCGCGCCCCGGCGTCTGGCCCAGCGCGATCAGGGCATTGACGTCGCAGCCCATGTCGGTGCAGCAGCCCTCGAAATAATGGCGGATCATGTCCTCGGCAAAGTGATCGTGGCCGGCGGGCACGGCGGTATGGGTGGTGAACACCGTGTTGGCGGCGACCGCTTCCAGCGCGCCGGCCATGTCCATGCCGCCCTCGACTAGCTGGCGCATGCGCTCGAGGATCAGGAAGGCGGCGTGGCCCTCGTTGATGTGCCAGACGGTCGGCTGCAGACCGATCGCCGTCAGGGCCTTGACGCCGCCCATGCCGAGCACGATTTCCTGCTCGATGCGCGTGGTGCGGTCGCCGCCGTAGAGCTGGTGGGCGATGTCGCGGTCGTGCGGCGAGTTCTCCTCGAGGTCGGTGTCGAGCAGGTAGAGGGCGATGCGGCCGACCACGGCCTTCCACACCTTCACCTGGACCTCGCGGCCGGGCAGCTTCACCGATACTTTCAGGTCGCTGCCGTGGTCGTGTTGCACCGGCACGATGGGCAGGTCGTCGAAATCGGTGTCGTGGTGGGTGGGGCGCTGGCGGCCGTCGGCGTCGATGGTTTGCAGAAAATAGCCCTGGCGGTAGAGCAGGCCGACACCGACGAAGGGCAGGTTGAGGTCGGAGGCGGTCTTGCAGTGGTCGCCGGCCAGAATGCCGAGGCCGCCGGAGTAGATCGGCAGGCTTTCGTGAAAACCGAATTCGGCGCAGAAGTAGGCGATCAGGTCGCCTTCGCCCATGCGCGGCGCGTGCTCGCGCGATGGCGCCGTCAGGTAGCTGTCGTAGGCCGACAGCACGCGCGCCATGGCGCCCAGAAAAACCGGATCGGTGGCCGCCTCGTCGAGGCGGTGCTGGTCGACGCGCTTGAGGAAGGCCTTCGGGCCGTGGCCGACGGCGCCCCAGAGCTTGCTGCCGAGACGGGCGAAGAGGGTGCGCGTCGGCCGGTCCCAGCTGTACCAAAGGTTGTTGGCGACTTCTTCGAGCCGGGCGAGGCGCTCCGGCAGTTGGGGATTGACTTCGAGCTGGAAGCGGGTGCCGGCCATCGTTGTTCTCTTTTCCTTGTTCGTGCCGGGATTCTACGCCGACCGGGCACGGGCCTCGATCGTGAAAGTCAGGCTGCGCGGCGCGCCGTCGAGCAACCATTCGCCGGTCAGCTCCACCGCCTGCATGATCTTCTCAAAGCCCGCTTCCGATTGCGAGACGGTGCGATGCGCCCGCGCCGTCAACGCCAGCGGCCGATCGACCGCGATGACCAGGCTGCCGCCAAGTACGCCGTCGTCGAGCGTCAGCCGCCGCGCCGCCGGCAGTTCGAGGCGGTCGCCGAAACCGCAGGGAATATCGCCATCCTCGAGGATGTAGCGGCCGAGATAACCGTCGCAGCTGGGCATGGCGATGTTGAGGCGGATCTCCAGACGGCCGCTGGCGCCGTCGCTGTCGTAGCGCACCGTCAGCTGGTCGCCGTCCAAGACGTAGGACTTGGCGACACGGCCCTCGCCGAGCGGCGCGGCGAATGTGGCCGGGCTGGTCTCGGCATAGTCGCGCACCGGCCTGGGTGCGCCAGCGGCGGCATGCCAGCAATCGACGAACATGCCGCGCGGCCGGCTGTCCGGCTCGGCGTCGGCCGGCGCGATGTCGTGGCGGAAGGCGACGCGGTCGTGGGCCGAGGCGATGCCGCCGTGTTGGGCATGCTGGCCATGCGTCGCGAGCAGCTTGTCGTGGTAGGCCTCGTCGTGGCGGCGCAGCGTGTCGCCGAAGTTGTGCGCCAGCGCGCGGCTGGACAATTCGGCCAGCGCCGCGTCGCCATCGGCGCGAACCACGGCCAGCAGGTCGGCGCCGCGCAGGAAGATTTCCTCGTGACCGTCGCTGTCGAGATCGCGCCGCTCGAAAGTCAGCGGTGGCGAGACGCCGTCGAGCGCGGCTTCCAGCGCCAGCAGGTTGTGCCAGATCGCCCGGCGCAGATGCGGCAGGTAAAGCCCGCCGAACAGGCCGTGCCAATAGGCGTCGTTGGCCTGGGCGCGATGCAGCTGCGCCCGCATGGCCGGCGTGCGCAGCGCCTCCGGCAGCGCGGCGAGGCGCGCCGAAACGTCGAGCATGCGCTTGTGCATCCAGTTCGATTCCGGGAAGCGCATGAAGAAGTTGCGCCACATGCCGCCGCGCAGGAAAGGCTTGCGCGCCTCGAAGCGGCCGGCCTGCTTTTCCTGCTCGACCAGCGCGTGGTACGCGCGCGCGGCCGGCGCCGGCAGCGTCCACTCGTTCATCTCGATGTAGGACGTGGTCGGCAGATAGACGATGCCGCGCGTCTTCTGGCGCGCGTGGAAGTCGGCGTAGGTCTCGGTGCGGATCAGCTTCGAGGCCAGCACACCTTCAATGAAGCGGGTCAGCCAGCCCTGCTCGTAGACCCAGTGGTAGGTCTCGGGCCAGATGCCGAACTTCTCGATGTCGTCGAAGTAGACGGCGGCGCGATGGCCTTCGCGCGCCAGGTGTTCCAGCCAGGCCACGGCTCCCTCGGCGGGCGAGAAGGGCAGGCGGTAGCGCGCCTGCTCGGAGATGGGAAACAGGTCGAGCCGGCGGCCATCCTCCTCGGTGGTGAAAAAGCCGTCGAGCCGTGCCGCCGGCTCGCCGGCGCAGAGGAAGTGATAGTCATCCACCGCCACGTAGTCGATGCCGGTGTCGGCCAGCGACGGCACGACAGCCGATTCCCAGACGCGCTCGGTCAGCCAGGCGCCCCTGGGCCGCTGGCCGAACAGGCGTTCGATCTTGTCGGAGAGTACGGCGATCTGGCTGACACGGTCGCGATGCGGGATCGAGGCGAGCACCGGCTCGCAATCGCCGGAACCGAACCACTCGACCTGGCCGCGTCGGGTCATCGCCGCCAGTCGCGCCATGTCATCGGGATGGCGCGCCATCAGCCAGTCGAGCAGCCAGCCGGAAAAATGCACGGCGAAACGGAAGTCCGGATAACGCTCGGCCGTCTGCAGGAACATCCGGTAGCAGCGCACATGCGCTTCTTTCATCACCGCGTCGAAATTGCCGACCGGCTGGTGGGCATGGACGCCGAACAGCAGGGAAATGGGTTGGGTCATGGTCTGTGTTATTGCGGATGTTCCTGGGCGCGGCGCATGGTGCCGCCTTCGGCGTCGTGACTGCCGTGCGAGATGGGTAGGTGGAGCTGCGAGGGCGGCGGCAGCTTGAGCAGGTGATAAAGGTTGATCAGGTTGCGGCGGTAAAGCTTGTCGAAGCTGGCCACCGCCTGGCTGGGGTTGTAGTCGCCGAACCACCAGAACCAGTCCGAGCTTTCGCAGATGGCCAGCTGGCGTTCCGCCGCGGCTGACTCTGGTGGGCTCAGGCGGCCGCTCGACTGCACGAGGTCGTAGCTCTGCTTGGCGGCGCAGAGCAGGTCCCAGGCGTGGTTCTTCTCGCGGTCGCCGATCCAGGTCGACAGCGTGCCATAGACCCAACTGCCGGCGACCAGACCGGGCAGCGTGGCCGGCGCGGGTGCTGCTTCGCCACGCCGGGCGAGGATTTCCGCGTAGGTGGTGGTGCGGATGCGCGGATGTTTTTCGAGCAGGCCGTAAAGGTCGTCGAAGAAGAAATAGCCGTTGTAGGGATAGTGCTCCCAGGCGTTCTCGCCATCGAGGATAACGCTGACGATCGGCGTTGCGCCCGGCGGACTCTCGGCAAGGATGGTCTCGATCTGCTGGACGAAATGCTGGGCGGCGTCACGGCCATGCCATTTGGCATACTCGAAGCCGATCAGGTCCGAAAGCCGCTCGTCGCGAAAGAACAGCGTGATGCCGGGCGCTTCCTGCATTTGCCAGGGCCGGTAGGCGGCGCGCGGGTCGCCGGTGCCGCTGCGCTGCCGCAGGCTGTTCCTGAGCACGCCCTGGCCGCTGGCCAGCCAGCCGCAGCCTTGCGCCGCCAGATGCTGGACGACACCAGTTGAAATCGCGCCCTCGGCCGGCCACATCCCCATCGGCGTCGTGCCGAAGCGCGCCGCATGGGAAGTTTTTGCCGCCTCGATTTGCGCCACCAGCCGCTGGCGGCCGCCGGGATAGCCCGCCGCCAGCGGCAGCGCGGCATCGGGCAGGCTTTGCCGGGCGGCGCCGAAGTCGAGCAGCAGCGGCGCCAGCGGATGGGTGGCGGGCGTCGCCGAGAGTTCGATCTGGCCACGTTCCTGCAATGCGCGGTAACGGGGCACGAGGCCGCGCAGGGCGTTGCCGATCAGTTCAAGCAGGGCCAGGCGTTCGCCGTGACAGTAGCTCTCGCCCTTGCTCATCAGCTCGGCGATCAGGCGGTGGCGGCGGCGCTCGGTTTCGCCGGTCCAGGCCAGGTGGTACCAGGTGACCAGGTCGCCGAAGTAATCGCCCGACAGATAAGCCAGCGCGTTCTCGCCCTCGCGCGCCAGGCTGTTGTATAGATCGTGCAGCCGCTGGTAGCGCGGGAAAGGCGACAGCATGGTGACATGGTTGCTGCGAAAGCAGGCTTCGAGCAACAGGCGGCGATCCGACGGCGAGATCTGGCTCAAGTCGGGGGCGGCCAGCAGCCGCAGCAGCGGATCGCGGTAAACGCCCGACTCGACCTGGCCGCAGTAATCCTCGATCTGGTCGAGCAGCACCGGCACGAAATTGACCACCGCGCGGATGCCCGGATGCCGCTCCAGATGGTCGGCCATGTCGGTGTAATCCTTGATCGCATGCAGGTATACCCACGGCAGCACGTGCTCGTCGCTGGTATGGTCGCGGTAGTCCGGCTGGTGCATGTGCCAGAGAAAGACCAGATCGAGGCGCTTGTCGGTCACGTTGGCGGCGCTAGCGGATTTGGTGGATGCGCTGGCCGAGCATGTCCGGCGTGACCAGCGTCACGCCTCTGGCGGTGACGTGGAAGCGCTTGGCGTCATGCACCGGGTCGAAGCCGATCTGCATGCCGGCCGGGATGCGGCATTGCTTGTCGACCACCACGCGGCGCAGCCGGACATCCTCGCCGATGTCGACCTTGGGCAGGATCACCGAATCCTCGACTACGGCGTGGCTATGCGCATGGACGCTCGAAAACAGCAGCGAGCGGCGGATGGTGGCGCCGCTGATGACGTTGCCGCCCGAGACCAGCGAGTCGACCGCCATGCCGCGCCGGTCGTCGTCGTCGAACACGAACTTCGCCGGCGGCAGCTGCTCCTGGTGCGTCCAGATCGGCCAGTCGGCGTCGTAAAGGTTGAGTTCGGGCGTGACCTTGGTCAGCTCGATGTTGGCTTCCCAATAGGCATCCACGGTGCCGACATCGCGCCAGTAGGGCACGCCGCTGGCGGTGATGCCGACGCAGCTGTCGGCGAAGTTGTGGGCGCGGCAGTGGTAGCGGGACACGCAATGCGGAATGATGTCCTTGCCGAAGTCGTGCGAGGAATGCGGGTCGTCGGCGTCGCGAATCAACTGCTCGTAGAGGAAGTCGGCGTTGAAGACATAGATGCCCATGCTGGCCAGGGCCCGGTCGGGCCGCCCGGGCATGTGCGGCGGGTGTGTCGGCTTCTCGACGAAACTGGTGACGCGGTGCCGGTCGTCGACGGCCATAACGCCGAAGGCCGAGGCCTCGCCGATCGGCACGTCCATGCAGGCGACGCTCATGTCGGCCTGGGCCTGGGTGTGCTGGGCCAGCAAGCGGCCGTAATCCATCTTGTAGATGTGATCACCCGAGAGAATGAGGATGTAGCGGGCACCGGTGCGGCGGATCAGGTCGAGGTTCTGGAACACGGCGTCGGCCGTGCCCTGGTACCAGTCCTCGGTGATCTGCTGCTGCGCCGGCATCAGGTCGATGAACTCGTCGAAGCGGCCGTCGAGGAAGCTCCAGCCGCGCTGCAGGTGCGTGATCAGGCTTTGCGCCTTGTACTGGGTG
>Ga0268298_10006049_pt1 | contig 11089 bp, 7 predicted proteins | sample WWTPWeurt_MetaG_FD_194462 | JGI IMG/M metagenome (GOLD analysis project Ga0268298, IMG submission 194462) | Activated sludge microbial communities from WWTP in Nijmegen, Gelderland, Netherland - WWTP Weurt | ecosystem: Engineered > WWTP > Aerobic digester > Activated sludge | place: Netherlands... | reverse complement strand
CCGAAGCCGATCAGATCGGGCGCCAACACGCGCAAACCCGCTGCCGCGACCGGCGGGATCATGTGCCGATACAGGTACGACCAGGTGGGCTCGCCATGCAGCATCAGCACCGGCGGGGCATCGCGAGGGCCCTCGTCCACATAGTGCAGGCGAAGTTCGGGGGTCACCTGGTGATGGTGCGGCGCAAACGGGTAGTCGGTCAGGCCCGCAAAGCGCGACTCGGGCGTGCGCAGAATCTTCACGTGTGGTTCTCCTTGATGCTCAACACAGGCAAGCTCATGCGGGCTGAGTCGCGGCGCTTGCGGGATCGACCAGGATCTTGGCGTGCCGGTTGGGGTCACCCAGCGCGTTGAACGCAGCGTCCACACCGCCCAGGCCCACCGTGCCGGTGATCAATGGGCTCGGGTTGACACGGCCTTCTGCAATCATGTGCAGTGTGTCGCGGTACTCCAGCGGCGAGTAGCCCAGCACGAAGCGCAGGTCGATTTCCTTGTTGATCGCGATCGACGGCTCAATCTGGTCGGCCTGCATGCACACGCCCACCACCACCACGCGCGACATCTGTGGCGCGCCATCAATGATGCTCTGCAGTACGCCGGGTACGCCAACGCACTCGAAGACCACGGGCCGCTTCGGCAAGGCGCCCAGGGCCTCGGCCAGACGCCACACGTGCCACCAGGGCAGCGGCAGCTTGCCAAGCTTCTCTCGCGTGCCGATGGCAAGTTCGAGCAAGGCCGGCACGTCGGGCAAGAAGCCGAACTCCTTCCAGTTGGCATACGGCGACGCTGCTGCCGGATCGATCACCACGTCGGCGCCGCACGCGGTGGCCAGCTTGCGGCGGCCGTCGGCAAAGTCGCTGGCCACGATGGTCTTGACGCCTCGGGCCTTGAGCTGACAGATCACCGCCAGCCCCACAGGCCCGCAGCCGATGACGATGGCCACGTCGTTCTTCTTCAATTCGGCCCGGCGCACGGCGTGCCAGCCGACCGCCATGGGCTCGGTCAGCGCGGCCAGGTCGGGCTTCAGGCCGTTGGGGATCGGCATCGTGAGCGACTCCTCGACCACCAGGCGCTCGGCATAGGCGCCGGGCGTGCGCGCCGACAGACCGATCAGGTCGATGTCGGGGCCGCGTCGCAAGGCCGGCACCGCGACCACGGGCGTGCCGGGCTTGAGCTTGCGGTTGGTCTTCGGCCCGTGGGCCAACACCTCGCCGCTGAACTCGTGGCCGAACACCACCTCCTGCTCCGAGCTCATCAGTTGCCTGTAGCCGCTGCGCGCCATCAGGCCGCCCCAATGGTCGCAGTGCTGGCGCACGTGCAGGTCCGAGCCGCAGATCCCGCAGCGCAATACCTTCAGCAGGACCTGCCCGTCACCCGGTACCGGATCGGGCCGCTCGGCGACCGAGAGTTGCTTGTTCTTGCAGATGACGGCTTGCATGGCTTGGGCTTTCAAAGGGTGCGGCGCGCAGCACGAAACCAGCCGGTGGCCAGCAGCGCAACGAGGAAGAGGGTGCCCGCCAGCCAGGGCAACTCGGGCATCAGGATCTCTGGCGTGGTGGGCGTGAGCACCACCGACAGGGCCATCAGCTTGTAGGGCGCGACGGCTTGGTAGGCTGGGCTGGCGACGAGGTCCATGAAGGCGCGCCGGCTCGGATAGCGCACCAGCAGCACCCGGCTCCAGTCGTCCAACTCAGGCCGCTGCTCGAGGACATTGCCGCCCTGCGGAATGCCGGCATAGGTTGGATAACCGCCCTGTTTGAGCAGCAAAGGAATGGCGGCATCCTCGTAGCGCTGGTTGCTTTGCAGCGGCGTGCCGTTGAACTCGAGCGAGCCCGTGAAGCGCCGCACCTCCTTGTGGAAGCGCATCAGATTGAGCATGTAGAAAGGCTTGCCGTCGTCGCCCGCCAACCAGAGCTTCACGCTCTTGAGCATGCCGTCGCGCACGTCGGCCGGGAACGGGATCTTCTCGATCGCTTGAATGTAGCGGGCCGCCTCGTCGGGCTTGATGCGCTCATTTTCTGAGTTGGGATTCTGCCAACGCCAGAGTGCGAGCCACAGCACGGCGAGGACCAGGGCAAGGATGAGTTCGAATCGATGGCGTTTCATGAGGTGTTCAGGGAGTTCGGGGGTTCAGGGCGATCGGGCGGGCGAGCTCAGCGCAGGAAGTCGAGCAGCAGCGCATTCACACGCTCGGGCGCCGTCAAGGGCATCCAGTGGTTCACGCCGTCCAGCTTCTCGCAGCGCCAGGTCGCCTTCACGAAGCGGCTGGAGCGCTGCATCTGGCGTTCGGTCAGGAACAGGTCGCCGCTGCTCCAGACCCCCATCACCGGCACCGTGACGGGCGGCAGCTTCTGCGGCAGCACCAGCCAGAGGTTGGCGCGGTAGAGGCCGAGTGCGGCGCGCAGGCGGCCGGGGCGCCCCATCCCGGCCCGCCACACTGCGAACTCATCCGCGTAGCGCGTCATCTGCCGAAAGCACCACCAGTTGCCGAGCTTCATCAGCCACTCGGCCAGGCCGCGCGCCTGGATCAGCAGGATGTAGTAGCCCTTCAGCTTCTGCATCAGTCCACCGCGCGAATAAGCATTCGGGTGGCCGACCGACAGCGCCACGTAGCGGTCCACGCGCGCTGGGTGCGCGATGGCCAGCAGCCAGCCGATCATCGCGCCCCAGTCGTGGCCGACCAGGCGCACCTTGGCGATGCCCAGCGCGTCGAGCACGCCGATCAGGTCGGCGACGACATGCTCCACCGCATACGACGCCACGTCCGTCGGCATGTCGCTCTCACCGTAGCCCCGCAAGTCTGGTGCAACCACCCGGTAGCCCGCGGCAACCAGGGCCGGAATCTGCTGGCGCCAGACCTGGTGGCTGTCCGGGAAGCCATGGACCAGCATGACATCGGGGCCAACGCCCTCGACGACGACATTCAAGGCCACGCCGCGCACATCGATGCGGCGGCTGTTGAAGGCGGGCAGCGGTGGGGCCGCGGAGGCCGATGCCCCTGCTCGGCCGGACAGGGTGGTGCCGACCGTCAAGGCAAGCTCCACTCTGGACTGGCCTGCGTCAGATCACGCGGTGCGATGGCGGAGTGCGCGCAGTATGAAAGATAGCGCTCCTGCGCGGTCTTCCAGTTCTCGATGGCCCGCACCTCGTTCTGCGGGCCGAGAAAGAGCAGGTCGCCCACCATGATGACGAGCGCCAGCACCGGCGTATCGCCCGCGACGACAGCCACGGTGTGGCGGCTGGCCGCGGGCTCCAGCACGACGCTGCCGGGCCCGGCAATCCAGTCGTTCTCGCGGTGCTTCCAGCGACCTTCGAGCGTGTAGACCATGGTGCGGCCGGACTGGTGCATGGGGGGCAGCGTCGCGCCGACAGGCGCCTTCAGCAGCATCACGATCTCACCGCGCACCGGATCGAGCCTGAAGTACTTGACCAGGACATCGGCGCTGTGCGGCTCGAAGGGAATCCACGGCACCGACTCGGCGTCGATGACCTCGGCCTGCACGGGTGCCGCTGCCGTGCGCCGGTTCATTTGCGGGGCGAAAGCGCTTTTTCTCATGTTGGGCATCGTGCCGGCGCGAGGCCTCTGGCGACATGTCCGGCAACGACAGGGGCTTGTCCGTCACTGACAAACCCGGGATTCCCCGGGGAGCTTTTCGACCCGTGCGGTCGTCCCGGATCGCAGCTCAGGATTGCGCTGATCACGGCTTGGCGGGGCTGTACCAGATGGGCGAGCTCCATGCGCGCTCCTGGATCGTGGGCGACATGCCGGCGGGGTGGGGCAGGCCCGACCGGAGGGCGTCTTGCTGCGTGTAGCGGCACACCGGGTTCTCCAGCACCCGCACGTAGTAGAAGGCGGCTTGCTCGGCGCGGAACTCGGGGTCGGTCCAGGTGGTGGACAGTTCGGCGGCACCCTTGTCCGTGCTGATGCGGCAATCGCTGAGGTTCACCTTGGCGCCGTTGTCGGCGCAGCGGTGCGTCTTGGCATCAGGTACCAGCCCGTCCGAGCAGGCCACGTCGTAGACCCGCTCCTCGGTCTTGTCGCCCGCGAGCCATCCCTTCACGAGTTGCAGACGCTGCAAGGGCGCAGAGTTGGCATCGCGCATGGCCCACACGAGAAACCGGGGCGCTTGACCGGCTGGCGATGGTGCCAGGTCCGCACCCATGGGCACACCTTGGGCGTAGGCAGTACGGATCATGTCGGGGCTGCGGTGCAGATCGCCGGGCAATCCGAAGCCTCCGAACAAGCGCACGCGAATTCGGGTGCCGCTCGTGCCCCAGGTCTCGCGGCGCGCCATCGAATCGAAGATGGCCTCGCGCGTGTTCTCTTCGGCCCACACGCCCGTCAGCCCTCCGGGATTGACGGCCGCGATTTCGAAACCTAGGGTGCGTGTCACCATGTTGGTCTTCTGGCCGAGGCGCATTTCGGGTGTGGCGTCGTTGGATCCGCCGTGGCCCTTGTAGGTGCTTTCGGTGGTGTCTCCGGGCGTGCCGTTGTGGTTGTCCGTGCCCCCGACGAAGCCGAGCTTGTAGGGGTTGAACCCCCATCGGCCCTGCTCGAGCAGGCCGCGCTTGAGCACGCCGCGCACCAGGTCGTTCTCGGCCACGCAACGCGGGGCGTGCTGGCCAAGCTTGGCATCCATCTGCAATTGCTCGGGCGTGCAGGCGGGCCACAGATTCTCGAAGCCACATTGCTCGTCGTTGTTGCCCATGCCCCGTGCGCATTCGCTGCTGCCCTTGGCTTGAAAGATCTCCACCAGCTTTTCGTAGCGTGCCCGCAGGGCGAGCTTTTCGCGCGTGAGTGGCGTGGCGTCGGCGTTGGATTGGCCAAACATCAGGCCCCAGGAGAAGTTGGGGTTGTGGGGGATCGACAAGGCCTGGCAGGCGCCGGTGCAACGCGTGTCGAGCCATCGCAGCAGGTCTTCGACAAAGCCATCTCCAGCTGCGAAGACGGAGTCGGGCACGGCGTCACTGCGGAAGATCACATTGCGGTGAAGCATGCCGCCATCGACCAGCGTGGGGCTGTATTCGAAGCCGATGAAGCTCGTGAACTTGCCCGGCTGGTAGGCCTCGTTGGCTGCGTTGATGGTGTCTTGCCAAACGTCCTTGGCGGCCCGGATGCACAGCTGGCCGTCGTCCCCGCAGCCCGACGGCGGGTAGTGCGCGGGCGTGGCGCCGCTCTGGATGTTCACCTTGAACAAGCGCGGAAACAGCAGCAGCACCTGGTGGCGCATTCCGATGCAGTCGATGCTCCAATAGCTGCCGCTGCCGGGTGTGGCGCATTGCGAATACATCCCCAGGCCCTCGGCGTGGTCGGTGACGGCCGCGAAGTCCAGCGGGGCCACGAGGCGCTGCGTCAGCCCCGATTCCGGCAGGCTCACCTCCTCGCCCTTGGCGAAGCGGTAGGCCATGCGCGGATCGTTCTTGGTGCCAAAGAGGTTGGCATCCATGGAGTAGCTGGTGTGCAGGTGCGTCTCGCCGAAGTAGGCGTTCTTCTGCGGATTGCCGGCTGGCCGATCGGCCGCTGGCTGGGGAGCCAACGACTTGATGGTTCTGGGTACGGCGGGCGCGTCGCGTCGATCGTTGCAGGCCGCGAGCACTGCGAGCCCCGCCAGCAGCATGGCGGCGGCTTTCAAGAGAGTTCCAGCTTTCATGCTTTTGCTTCCAATCCGATGCAACTCATGCGCCAACGACGGCGGTCATTCTTTCCAGGCACCAGAAGGACGACACCGCCCCGACGACATACACCACGGCGGTACGCATCCGTGGCGCGCGGCCCGGCTGACTCGACCATCGCGAACGTCTCCCCAGTGCCAGCAAGGTGAGCACCGCAGCCACAAAGAGCAGTTGCCCTGTCTCGATGCCGATGTTGAACAGCAGCAGTGCCGAGGGCACGTCTGTGCTGGGCAACCCAACCTCGGCCAATGCACCAGCGAAGCCGAATCCGTGCAGCAGTCCGAAGGCGAAGGCGGCCGCCCAGGGTCTTCGCGCGGCCGTGCCGTCTTGGGCGCGAGCCGAAGCCAGCTCACGGGCCAGAAACAGGATGGACAAGGCGATCGTGGCCTCCAAAGGCGCTTGCGGCACGCGCACGACGCCGAGCGCCGACAAGCCCAGCGTCACGCTGTGCGCCAGCGTAAACGCGGTGATGGTCTTGAGCAGCGCAACACGTCCACGCACCAGCAAGGTGAGGCACAAGACAAACAGCAGGTGGTCTGTGCCGCCGAGGATGTGCTCCACCCCCAATCGGAGATAGCCTGACACCTGCATGCCCGGCGCCTGGGCGGGGGAGAGTGTCACGACGCTGCTGCTTGCGCGCGCGATCGAGGACAGGCTGCTGCCGTCTTGCCAGCCCACTCGCACCAACACGTCGATCAGAGACGTGGCCAGACCGTCGAAGGCAATCTGCGCGCCAGCGCGCAGGCCAGACGGGCAGCGCACGCGCCATTGGGTGATTCGCGCCGTGGTGGCGCTCTGCTCTGACCGGCCTGCCAGCGTCGAGCATTCTGCGGGCAAGCGGGGTGAGACATCCGGTGCCGGTCCCTGCGTGGTCGGGATCCGCCACCGCACATCAAACACCTGCTCGTCGACCTGTTCAATGAGCAAGGATGCGGGCAGGTTCTCATGGGCCTGCACCCCCAAGCAAGCCAGCCACGCCAGCATGGCCACGACCAGCTGCCAAAGGCCGCACGAAGATTGCTTCACGGTTGCGCCGGCGATTGCGCCGCGGCGTTCGGTGACCAGGCCGTGCCGGACACCTCGACGGTGTAGCGAGCACGTGCGCGCGCAAAGGCTCGGTCTCGTGCCATGGCCACGCGTTCGTTCAACAGGTCTGCCCGCACACGATCGCGAACCTCGTCGAAGCGCACGGCGCCGCCATCGCTGCGGTGTGCCACTCGCACCAGGTGCACGCCAAGTGCGGAAGAGATGGGGCCCGACCAGACGCCTGCCGGCAGCGCAAACACCGAGTGCGCGAAGTCGCTGCCAAAGTCGCGTGCCAGCTGGGCTTGGGATTGCTGAGCCGTCGTGTCGCCCATCTGAAATGCGTCGCCATGTGCGACGCGGCCTGCCAACAGCTCGGCAAGCGCGCGGGCTGCGTCGGTGTTGGCCCTGCCACCCCTGTTCTCTCGGCTGAAGAACAACTGCTCGATGCGCACGGTGCCTGGTGCCGCGTAGGCGGCGGCATGCGCCCTGAAGTGGTCGTGCAGTTCCGCGTCGGTCGGCGCGTGCACATCCTCCTGCGCAAGGAACTCCATCTTTTGTGCCAGGCGGCGGCGCACGATCACGTCGTCGCGGTCCAAGCCCATCGCAAGCGCCTCGCGATACAGAATCTCTTCGCGCACGAAGGCCTGGACCAGTGCGCTCAACTGAGGCGGAGCCGGTTCGTGGTTCCACTGCTTGGCCGCCAGGGCGCGCAGGCGCTCGATGTCGGCGTCGCTGACATCGATGCGAGCGTTACCGGTCGCGCCGCGAGGGCCGAACGCCGCGTTGATTGCAAAGATCAGCGCTCCCAGTATCAGGAAGTGCAACAGTGGCTCTCGCAGCCAGCGGTGGCAGCTTGCGAGGAGCGAGGATGCGCTCATGTCCTGGGTACTCCAGCGTCATCGCGGCGCCCGATCTCAGCCCGGCAAGCTGAGATCGCGCGGCGCGATGCCCGAGTGATCGCATTGGCCAGGGTTGATTGGAGTCGGATTCGCACGGCGCCATGGTCGGCACCTGGCCACTGGAGCGCGATGTCAGTTGCCGACAGCCCCGTGTCTATTTCGGACAAATCGGTGTTAGCCCCGGGCTCTCGCTGCACTCGCGGTCTGTCTAGGTCCGAGTTGGCGACCTCGGACCATTGGCAGCGCGCCGTGGCTCAATCTCCCCGACTGCCGCCTGCATGTATGTGGTTGATTGCGGTGGCGTGGCCGCCTTCTCGTGACCGCCCTGCGGCACGACGCAACATGGGCGGAGGAGTTGTCAGGAGGCAGCCCTTCACCGATGTCTGCTGATGGCCGGGTAGAGCCGCAGCAAGCGTGAAACCAGTCGCCGGAAAGCTGACCTTCGTCGGCACGTTGGGGCTTGAATTCCGAGCGCGCCGGCAAGGGCCGCTTGTGGCCGACCGCCGGTAGCCGCGAACGACCGTTTCATAGACGCGAGACGAGACGAGTCCGGGTTTGCCGACCGGCAGCTTTGGAGTGGGCCGTCGGACAGGTATGGGTCGACTGCGTGATTTCGGCACAGTGAACAGCGGTCATTGGAAGGCTCCCTGCGCTACCGGCCCAGCGTCGCGTCGGCTACGTCAGCAGTACCCTAGACACCGGTCGTTGGCGCTGTCGCGGTCTGCGTCGCTGAATGACAGCCAAGAAGCCGAGAGGGTGCACTCGGCATCCGCCGTCGACCGGCAGCACACGCTGCAGACCGGCTACTCATCGAGCACATTCACTGTCTGATAGCCGCGGCTGCGGCGTCGCAGTCCGGCTCCTGCATCTCCAGTCGACACAGAGTTGCGCAGTTTCCGAATCGCCGATGAGCTGCCTCGTGCCAGTCGACACAGCGCAACGACTGGCTCCGTCACGCGCCCGCGGCAAGCCCATGATTCATATGAAATCGCGAGTCGACACAGAGTTGCCAAGGGTCAGAATCCAAGGTGTTCACCAAATTGAGGTGGACGCCATCTTCAGGAGGTCATCGGCCGTGCGCAAGATGGGACAGCCAGACGCTCACCCTTGAACAGCACTGTGTGCTCCTGCTGCGTGGGTTCCAGCAGCGTTCCATTCATTTCGGCGCCGCCCCAATATTTACGAATGGGGTAGGGACAAAGATGCGAACCGCTCTGCCTGGCTCCATTCGCTCCTGAACGCTGGGCTCGATTTCCGCCGCATAGGGTTGGTCTTGCTAGCGATCTGCCGGTATGCCCTGTCAGTGCAGCTTCGCTCACGTGGCTGTGGGGGCACTGCGAATTCAACTTCAAGTTGCCCATCGTCTATGACATCAGCTTGATGGGATGAGCCTGTGCACGCCGGCACTCGAATTTCTTCTCCGGTGTTCGGAAGGTCGTCGTGATGGAGCCACTTTCTTGAAGCACTCCGTAGCCAAACAAATTTCAGACCGCAGGACTGACTTACCCGTCTATCCTGCGCGCTCTTGCTGCCATACGGCAACGTATGTTAACCAACGATGTGCTCCATATTCTCGCGGGCCAGTGTGGGATGACGCTCTGCGTCCTAACACGCGCTCATGCCGCTTGCTTAGCGTGTCATCACGGAACGGACCTGTTCGGTCCTAAGTTCGAACCAAATTCAGGACAACCATGATTCGACGCTCAAGATTGAACAAGGCTTCACTGCAGGCCCTCGGTGCCATTTCAGTGTTGTCCTTGAACATGACTTACGCGCAGGACATAGGCCAGCGAGTTGAAGTTTCGGGTTCAAATATTCGACGTGCCCAAGCGGAAACGGCTTCGCCTGTGCAGATCATTTCGAGAGAGGACATTGCACAGTCCGGCAAAGGCACCGTAGCGGAGTACTTGCAAACCCTCACAGCCGACAGCCAAGGGTCGGTGCCATTCACGTATGGCCGAGGCTTCGCGAATGGTAGTGCGGCAGGGATATCACTGCGTGGCCTGGGAGCCAACGCGACTCTCGTTCTGATAAACGGCCGCCGCGTTGCCACCGCCGTTCTTGCTGACGATGCGCAGAGAGCGTTCGTTGACCTCAACCAGATCCCGCTTGAGGCTGTAGAAAGGGTTGAGGTGGTGAAGGACGGGGCGTCAGCGATCTACGGTTCGGATGCCGTTGCCGGCGTCGTGAACATCATCTTGAAGAAGACCTACACGGGCACAGTGATCAAGGCTTCGTACAGCGCATCGGCGAAAGGCGACGGCATGGAACCCCGCGTGGCGATCACACACGGCTTTGGTGATTTCGATAGAGATGGCTGGAACCTCCTCCTGAATGCTGAATTTGGCAAGAAAGGGGAAATCTTCTACCGAGATCGCGCCGGGCGCGGCGCTGTGGGTGTGGCGGCTCTTGGGCAGGCGCCCTGGGGCTTCGATCCGAATGGCACAAATAGCAATCAAAGCGGCACGGGCACGGGCAGACTCGGTGGTAGTGGTTGGATCGCGGACGATGGAGCCGGCAGCAAGATTTCCAACTCGACGACAAGTTCGATCATCGGCAATGTGCGTGCACCGGATGGCTATTACTACAGCCGAGGCGCATTCTTCTCTGCAGCGCAAGCATATTGCCTCGCCAATGCGAATCTGCCCCAGAACAATCCTGGTGGCGGGTGCTTGACCGATCTTTGGCGCGAAGTAGGCATCGTGCAACCCGAACACAGGACTTCTAACCTGTTCGGCCGATTCTCCAAGCAGACCAGCAAAAGCTCCGAAGCCTTTGTCGAACTGGGCTTGTACAAGTCGGATTCGGCCATCCAGCGGCCTGGTCTGCAACCCGCGGGTGGCTTCTTCACGGCATCAGGGACTTCCGTCTCCCGAACCGCGGTGGCTCTGATAGGCGCCGCCCATCCTGACAACCCTTTTCCGGGCACGGCAAATCGCCTGTCCTACAACACCACGCTCGAGCTTGGTCCAGATCAGGCGACAGGCAGCAGCAAGTCTGTCAGGGCTTTGGCCGGCATGAAGGGCAACTGGGATGAGTGGTACTACGACACGGGAGCCTTCTATTCCGAGTCGAAGCAAACTGACACCTCAATTAATCGAATCAACTGGCGAGTCGCCGACGCGCTGCTGAATCCAACTCCAGCGAATATCGCTGCGGCCCGCGCCTTCAGCCCAGCTTACGCCAGCCTCCCGGAGGGAACGCTGTGGCGCATCGGCGAGAACGCCTTTCTCAATTCCGCTGCGATGTATTCGGCGCTGCTCCAGGATCAGACGCGCAAGGGCGACTCAAAGCAGCATGGGATTGACTTCAAGGTCACGCGCGAGTTGGGAAAACTCGCGGGTGGCCCCATAGGCTTGGCCATTGGCGCGGAGTGGCGTCATGAGCAAAGCAACCTGCCTCTGTACAGTGGCTTCGGCGACTATATTGGCTTGTCACTTGTTCGCTGGACTGGCCAGCGAAACATCTTCGCGACATCAGGAGAACTGGTCA
>Ga0268298_10006048_pt1 | contig 11089 bp, 9 predicted proteins | sample WWTPWeurt_MetaG_FD_194462 | JGI IMG/M metagenome (GOLD analysis project Ga0268298, IMG submission 194462) | Activated sludge microbial communities from WWTP in Nijmegen, Gelderland, Netherland - WWTP Weurt | ecosystem: Engineered > WWTP > Aerobic digester > Activated sludge | place: Netherlands... | reverse complement strand
GGCCGGCCCAAGGGCATCGTCCGGCCGCTGCCGGAGAACCCGCCGTCGCAGCCGCTGCCGCTGTTCGACTTCCTGAAGAAGCTGTGGAAGTACCGCGAGGGCATGACGTACCTGTCGCCCGCGCCGCTGTACCACTCGGCGCCGCAGGCCGCGGTGGGGCTCACGATCCGCCACGGCGGCACCGTGATCATCATGGAGCACTTCGACCCCGAGCACTACCTGTCGCTGATCCCGAAATACAAGGTCACGCACAGCCAGCTCGTGCCGACGATGTTCAGCCGCATGCTCAAGCTGCCCGAGGAGGCCAGGAAGCGCTACGACCTCTCGTCGCTCGAGGTCGCGATCCACGCGGCGGCGCCCTGCCCCGCGCAGGTCAAGGAGCAGATGATCGCGTGGTGGGGGCCGATCATCGACGAGTACTACGGCGCCACCGAAGGGCTCGGGTTCACCGCGTGCGACAGCCGCGAGTGGCTCGCGCACCGGGGATCGGTCGGACGCGTGCTGCTCGGCGACCTGCACATCCTCGACGCCGAGATGAAGCCGTGCCCGAAGGGCGTGCCCGGCGAGATCTGGTTCAAGACCGCGACGCCGTTCGAGTACTTCAACGACCCGGCGCGCACCGCGCAGTCGCGCTCGGCCGACGGCACGATGAGCACGGTGGGCGACGTCGGCTACGTCGACGACGACGGCTTCCTGTACCTGACCGACCGCTCCACGTTCATGATCATCTCGGGCGGCGTGAACATCTATCCGCAGGAGTGCGAGAACCTGCTGATCACGCACCCGAAGGTGGCCGACGCCGCGGTGTTCGGCGTGCCGAACGAAGACCTCGGCGAGGAGGTCAAGGCGGTGGTGCAGCCGATCGCGGGCGTGGTGGCCGACGGCGAGCTCGAACGCGAGCTGATCGAGTTCTGCACGAAGCACCTCGCGAAGATGAAGTGCCCGCGCTCGATCGACTTCACCGACGCGATGCCGCGGCTGCCCACCGGCAAGCTGTACAAGAAGCCGCTGCGCGACAAGTACTGGGGCGACCGGAAGTCGCGGATCGTCTGAGCGGGCCGGCCCGCGCGCGACGTGCCGGCACAGGCACGCGCGCGCAACGAGAGGAGACGGAATTGGACGAGTTCAAGGAACTGAGGGTCGAGATCGACGGCCACGTGGCCGTCGTCACGCTCGACAGCCCGCCGGTCAACGCGCTCACGCGCGAACTGAACGAGGAGATGCTGGTCGCGTTCGACCGGCTCGCCGAGACCGACGAAGTGCGCGCGATCGTGCTCACCGGCGCGGGCAAGTGCTTCTGCGCCGGCGCGGATCTCAAGGGCCGCGCGAAATACATCAAGGGTCCCGGCGACATCCTCGCGCACTCGCGCCGCACGCGCGAATGCTTCCACGCGATCCGCGAGTGCGCCAAGCCCGTGGTCGCCGCGGTCAACGGCGTGGCGCTCGGCTCCGGGCTGGGCATGGTCGCGTCCTCGGACATCATCGTCGCCTCGGAGAACGCGTCGTTCGGGCTGCCCGAGATCGACGTCGGCCTGATGGGCGGCGGCAAGCACGGCCAGCGCCTGTTCTCGCACTCGCGGCTGCGGCGCATGATGCTCACCGGCTGGCGCGTGCCCGCGGCCGAGCTCTACCGCACCGGCGTCGTCGAGGCGTGCACGACGCCCGAGGAGCTGATGCCGACGGCGCTGGCGCTCGCGCGCGAGATCGCGTCGAAGAGCCCGCTGTCCACGCGCCTGGCCAAGCACACGCTGAACACGATCGAGGACATGAGCCTGCGCGACGGCTACCGCTACGAGCAGGACATGACCGCGTCGCTGGCGAAGACCGAGGACGCGAAGGAGGCGCAGGCGGCGTTCCGCGAGAAGCGCTCGCCGGTGTTCAAGGGGCGCTGAACGATGGCGCCGTCGGGCCTTCGGGAGCGTGCGCACTACGCGCCGCTCCTCGAAGTGGCCGCGCTGATCGAGTCGGGAGCGCTGTCGCCCGTCGACCTCGCCACGTGGATGCTCGAGCGCATCGCGGCGGTCGACCCGCGGCTGCGCAGCTACGCGACCGTGACCGCGCAGCGCGCGCTCGAGGACGCGCGCCGCGCCGAGCGCGAGATCGCGGCGGGTCGCTATCGGGGGCCGCTGCACGGCATTCCCGTCGCGGTCAAGGACTTGTGCTTCACGCGGGACGTCCGCACGGCGGGCGGATGCGGCGTTCACAAGGACTTCGTGCCCGCGCACGACGCCACGGTCGTGACGCGCCTGGAGGCCGCCGGGGCGGTGCTGCTGGGCAAGCTGAACCTGACCGAGGGCGCGATGGTCGGGTACCACCCCGACTTCGCCGTGCCGCTCAACCCGTGGAATCCGTCGTACTGGCCGGGCGTCTCGTCGAGCGGTTCGGGCGTGGCGACCGCGGCGGGCCTGTGCTTCGCGTCGATCGGCACCGACACCGGCGGATCGATCCGATTCCCGTCGATGGCCAACGGCACGGTCGGACTGAAGCCGACGTACGGGCGCGTGAGCCGGCACGGCGTGCTGGTGCTCGCCGACTCGCTCGACCACGTCGGCCCGCTCGCGCGCCGGGTCGCCGACGCGGCCGCGACGCTCGACGCGATCGCGGGCTGGGACGAGCACGATCCGACGTCGCTGCGCGATCCCGCGCCCGCCGCGGGCAGCGAGCTCGGCGCGGGCGTGCGCGGACTGCGCCTGGGCGTCGACCGGCGGTTCAACGCCGCGGGCACGGACCCGGGGCTCGTCGCGGCCATCGACGAGGCGATCGCGACCTGGGCGCGCCTGGGCGCCGAGATCGTCGACGTCGAGATGGCGCCGGGCTCGGACGCGCTGCGCGAGACGTTCATGACGATCTGCGCGTACGAGGCCGCGCGTGCGCACCGGGCCACGTTCCCGTCGCGCGCCGCCGAGTACGGCCCGTTCCTGCACGCTTTCCTCAGCCACGGCGCGACGATCGGCGAGGCCCGCTACCACGCCGCGGCCGCCGCGCGGCAACGGTTCTGCACGCCGTTCCACGCGCTGCTCGAGCGGGTCGACGCGCTCGTGTGCCCGGCCGGCGGGTGCGCGTTCCCGATCGATGCGAACGCGCAGCACGGCCTGCAGCCGATCCCGGTGACGCTGCAGTCGCAGTTCACGATTCCCGCGAACATGGCCGGGACGCCGTCGCTCACGCTGCCCTGCGGCGCCGCGCCGTCCGGCGTGCCGTACGCGGTGCAGCTGCTCGGCCGGCGCCTGTCGGAGGCGGCCTTGTGCCGCATCGGGCAGGCGTACGAGGACGCGACGCGCTGGCACGATCGGCACCCGCCGGTGTAGCACGCGGCGCGGCGCGCGCCTCGGATCGAACACAGGACCGGGCCGCAAGGATCGAGACGCGTGCCCGATCGACCCCGTTGTCCGCGCGGCCGAACGCCCGGATGATGAGCGTGGCCACGAGGAGACAGGACAATGGAACTGAAGGACAAGGTCGTCGTGATCACCGGCGGCAGCGGCGGCATTGGCCGCGCGATGGCGAAGGCGTTCCTGGCGCAGGGCGCGAAGGCGATCATGCTCGCCGACCTGGACCCGGCGGCGGTCGCCGCTGCGGCGAAGGAGATCGGCTGCGACGGCATGGCGTGCGACGTGACGCAGGAGTCGCAGGTGCAGGCGCTCGTCAGAGCCACCGTCGACCGGCACGGCCCGATCGATCTCTTCTGCTCGAACGCCGGCGCGGGCATGCCCGGCGTGCTCACCGACGCGGCCAACGAAGTCTGGCAGAAGCAGTGGGACCTGCACGTGATGGCGCACCTGTACGCGGCGCGCGCCGTGCTGCCTTCGATGATCGCGCGCGGCGGCGGCTACCTGCTGAACACCGCGTCCGCCGCCGGGCTGCTCGCGGCGCTGGGCACCGGCCCGTACACCGTGTCGAAGGCGGCCGCGGTCAAGCTCGCCGAGTTCCTCGCGATCACGCACGGCGACGACGGGATCCGGGTCTCGGTGCTGTGCCCGCAGGGCGTCAACACGGCGATGGCGCCGCGCCGGCTCGGCGACGGCCAGACCGACGGCATCATCGAGCCCGAGCAGCTCGCGCAGACCGTGGTCGAGGCGCTGCGCGAGGAGCGCTTCTACGTCCTGCCGCACCCCGAGGTGGGCGAGTACGTCAAGCGCAAGGCCAACGACATCGATCGCTGGCTCGGCGGGATGCGGCGGCTGCGCAGGCGTTCGATGGAGGGCTGAACGCGGGCGTCGCGGGGCGCCGCGGCGGCGCGCGGCCGCGCCCGGCTCACCCGCGCGGCGCCTCGTGCAGCCGCGCGATCCCGATCTCGTCGCCGTCCACGCGCGGATAGCGCTCGAGCACGAGCGGGTCGTGCCCCGGCACGAAGCTCGACGACGTGCCCGCGAGCGCGAGCAGCCTGCGGTGCCCGTCGAGCATCTCGCCCATGTGGTAGACGATCGGGAACGAGCGGCCGCGCTGCGCGTTCTCGTAGAAGTGCGAGGCGTCGGACGCGAGCACGATCCACCCGCGCGCGGTGTGAACGCGCAGCGACTGCAGCCCGCGCGTGTGGCCGCCGATGCGCAGCAGCTCGACGCCGGGCGCGAGCGTCGCGTCGCCGTCGTGGAACACGACGCGGTCCGAGTACACGTGCCGCACCAGCGCGACGACGTCCTCGACCTCGTAGGTGTGGCGGACCGACGCGTGGCACATGCAGCGCCCGGTCGCGTAGGTCATCTCGTCGTCCTGCACGTGGAAGCGCGCGGCCGGCAGCTTGTCGAGGTTGCCGGCGTGGTCGTAGTGAAGGTGCGTGAGGACGACGTCGGTCACCCGCGCCGGGTCGACGCCGAGCACGCGCAGCGACTCGATCGGGCAGCGCATCAGCCGGCGGCCGCGTCGCGCGGCGGTCGCGGCGTTGAACCCGGTGTCGACGAGGATCGAACGCTCGCCCGACCTCAGCAGCCAGACGTAGAAGTCGAGCGGCATCGGCCCGTCGTGATCGTCGATCGGCACGAAGTTCTCGGCGCGGCGCCGCTCGACGCGCGCGTAGCGGATCGCGTAGGCCTCCCACGCCGGCAGCGTCATCGTCGTCCCCTCCTGGTCTTCGCGCCGCGGCGAGTGCGCCGCGCCGCGCCACTATGCCAGACGATCGCGGATGCGCGCGAGCAGCGCGCGCACGCGCTCGGCGTTGGCGCCGAAGTCGTGGCGCCCGACGCGCGACATCGAGCGCACGTCCACGCGCGCGCCGCCGCCCGGGACCGGGGCGACGCGCACGACCACGTCGTCCTTGAAGCCGAACAGCAAGGTGGTCGCGGTGGCCTCGAGCCGCCCGGTCGACGGGTCGGCGTCGGTGGGCGCGAGCCCGAGGTCGGCGAGCGCGGCCTTCGCCGCGTCGAACGCGCGCCCCGGCGACGCCGGTGTCGACAGCGGTGCGAGGTCGGGATAGGCGGCGCGCTGCAGGTTCGCGACGCTCCGGCCTTCGTACGCCACCGGGTGATCGCCCCGCCGGCGCAGCGCGGCGGCGCGCACGAACGCGGGCGGGTCGTCGGTGTCGGTGCTGATGTCGTGGATCGCGGGCAGGTCCCGGGCGCGCGTTCGCATGCTCCAGGGCAGCGCGCCGGTCACCGCGCCCAGCGCCGCTCCGGCAACCCCGAAGACGACGAGCCGGCGGTGGCCGTCGCGGCGCAGCAGCAGCAGCGCGCCCGTCAGCGACGCGAGGCCGCCCAGCGCAGCGACCCCCGCCGCGCCGATCAGCATGCCGATGCCGAAGCGGTAGTCCCACGCGCCGACGCGGTGCCCCAGCCCGGCGCCGAGGGCGCCGAGCACACCGGCGAGCGCGACGATCGCGCCGAATCCGGCGAGCCGGCGCGCCCCGAGGCTGCCCCGCCCGGGCGTCGAGCCGTCATCGATCGACAGGAACATTCGGACCGCCTGGTGCGCGCCAACGAACGCCCAGTATAGGTCGGCGCGGCCCCCTTCGCCGGGCGCGATCTCGCGCGCGTCACTCGTCCGGTTCCGCCAGCCGGTAGCCCACGCCCGGCTCGGTCAGCAGCAGCACCGGCTCGGCCGGGTCGGCCTCGAGCTTGGCGCGCAACTGGCCCATGTAGAGCCTCAGGTAGTGCGTGTGCTCGACGAAGTCCGCGCCCCACACGTCGGCGAGCAGCTGCCGGTGCGTCACGACCTGCCCCGCGCTGCGCACGAGCCGTGCGAGCAGGTTGAACTCGGTCGGCGTCAGGTGCACGGGAACGCCGCCGCGCAGCACGCGCTGCGCGGCGAGATCGACCAGCACCGCGTCGCGCCGGTACTGCGTGTGAGCCGGGTTCACCGTCGTTCCGCGGTGCCTGAGGGCGACCCGCATGCGCGCGAGCAGTTCGCCGATCGCGAACGGCTTGACCAGGTAGTCGTCGGCCCCCGCGTCGAGCAAGCGGATCTTGCGCCCCTCGGCCTGGCGCGCCGAGATCACCAGCACCGGGATCGGGTGCCGCCTGCGCAGCGCCGCGAGCAGCGTCTCGCCGTCGCCGTCGGGCAGGCCGAGGTCGAGCAGGACGAGGTCGACCCCGAGGTCTTCCGCGGCCGCGGACGCGCGCCGCGCGTGGATGGTGATCGCGAGCCCCTCCGACAGGCTCGCCGCGGTGAGCACCTCGTAGCCTTCGACGACGAGCGCGCCGCGCAGGGTGTCGCGCAATTCTCGGTCGTCCTCGACCAGCAGCACGCGCAGGCTCACGACGCGCCCGGTGCCTCGGCGGACGCCGCCGGCACCGGCCGAAGCGGCAGCTCGAACTCGAAGCTGCATCCGCCGTGCGGGCGGGGCAGCAGACGCAGCTCGCCGCCGTGCGCGCGCGCGATCGCGCGGCACACTGCCAGCCCCACGCCCGCGCCCGGACGCGCGCTCGCGAGCGCGGGCGCCGCGACGGCGTCGCTCATCGGCTCGGCGCCGCGCTGGAACACCTCGAAGACGCGCTCGCGCCACGCCGGCGCGACGCCCGGGCCCTGGTCGCGCACCGCGAGCACCACGCAGGCGTCCTTGCGGCGCACGTCGATCTCGATCGGCGACTGCGGCGGGCTGTACTTGAGCGCATTGTCGACCAGGTTGTCCAGCAGCTGGCCGACCAGCAGCGCGTCGCACCACAGCAGCGGGAGGTCGGGCTCGAGGCGCGCCTTCACGCGCCGGGCCGTGTCGTCGGGACGGCGCGCGTGGCGCAGCGCGGTGCCGACGATCTCCTCGGCGGATTCCCAGTCGCAGGTGAGCGAGACACCGGGCGCGTCGAGCCGCGCGAGCTGCAAGGTGTTGTCGGTCATCCGCCCGAGCAGCGCGGTCTCCTCGACGATCGTGTGCGCGAGCCGGCGCCGCTGCTCGACCGACAGCCGCTCGGCCTGCTCGTCGAGCGACGACGCCGCGCCCATGATCGTCGCCAGCGGCGTGCGGTAGTCGTGGGAGATCGCCGCGAGCAGCGCGTTGCGCACGCCCTGCGCCTGCGCCTGCTCGCGGCTGCGCTGCTCGTCCCGGCGGGCGGCGGCCCTCTGGAGCGCCAGGCCGAGCGCGTCGCACAGCGCCTGCGCGTGCGCGCGCAGGTCGGTCGCGCGCAGTCCGGACGCCTCCGGGATCACGGCCGCGCCCAGGCAGGCGCCGCGGCCGCGCAGGGGCAGGTAGAGATCCTCCAGGTCCTCGTAGCGGCCGGTGCCGGGCCCGATCGGCTGGCCCTGGCGCAGGCAGTGCCACAACGCCGCGCCGCGGTCGCCGTGGACGTCGCCCACGGTCAGCACCGCGCGCTCGTCGTTGTCCGCGGGCATGGCGTCCTCGAGCGCCAGCACCGCGGCCGAGCCGCCGCCGAGCTCGCGCAGCGCCTCGTGCAGCGCACCGACCTGGGCACGCGCGTCGCTGGTATCGCGCAGGGTGTCGCCCCAGGCGCGCAGCTGCTCGGCGTACCCCGCGTGCCGGCGCGCGAGCGCCGCCTGCCGGCGCAGCGCCGACATCAGCGCGGTCACGATCGCATTCACCACGAGCATCGCCGCCAGCAGCAGCGCGTGCTCGCGCAGGTCGATCGTGAAGGTGCCGCGCGGCGGAACGAACGCCCAGTTGAACGCCAACACCGCCGCGGCGTTCGTCGCGAGCGACGCCCACTCCGGCAGCCACGGCGAAGCCACCGCGCACGCGAGCACGAGCAGCATCGCCTGGTTCGCGAGGTCGATCCGGCCGTCGGCCGCGAACAGCGCGATCCAGCCCGCGACCCACGCGACGATTCCCGGCCACGCCTGCGCGAGCGGGCGCGTGTCGCGGGATTCGAGCGCAGCGAGGCTCATGTCGCGCACGGTAGCACCGCGGGCGTCAGGAACGCATCAGGATTCCCGGCGCCGGAGAGCGCCGACGCGCGGCGGGCCCGGCGCGCGCAGGCGGGGCCGCTCCGGGTCGCGTGGGCCCGCTATCCGTCCCCGCCCTCGACGAACGCGGGCGCCCGGGGCACCGACGCCCACGCCTGGGGATCGTGCCCGTAGTACATCGCCGTGCCGGCGTCGCGCATCGCGCGCAGCCGCAGCAGCGACGCCCGCATCTGCTCGCGGTCGTGGTGGACCGCCGGCAGCCGCATCTCGTCGAGCGTGCGCTTCAGGTAGCAGGCGTCGCCGCACAGGCACGCGTAGCCCGAGCGCAGCTTCAGCCGCAGCGACTGGTGTCCGGCCGTGTGCCCGTACGTGGGCACGCACACGACGCTGCCGTCGCCGAAGACGTCGTGCTCGCCGTCGGCGAGCTGCAGGTCGTGGCCGTGGTCGTAGTCGGCCGGCGCGTACGCGCCGCCGTCGGCGAGGCCTTCGCCGTGCGCGGCCTCCCACTCGCGCCGCTGCACGACGAGACGCGCGTTCGGGATCTGCGCATTGCCGCCCGCGTGGTCGAAGTGCAGGTGCGAATTGACCAGCACGTCGATGCCGGCGGGGTCCACGCCCTCGCGCGCGAGCTGCGCGCCGATCTCCTCGCCGGGCTCGTAGTGCACGGTGAAGTACTTCGCGGCGGCGCCCACGCGCGCGGCGGCGTCGTCGCGCATCGCCGGGTGCATGCCGCTGTCGAAGAGCACCCGGCCCTTCGGGTGTTCGATCAGCCAGCACGGCACCGGCACTTTCAGCCGCCCGCGCTCGCCTTCCAGCAGCGAGCCGAGCGGCATCGTGAGCCAGCCGGCCGTGAACGCGCGGACTTTGAGCGACATCGCAGCGGGCTCCTCATTCGTAGACGATCTCGCCCTCGGCGCCGGCTTCGGGCGCGTCGGCCGCGTGGTCGCGCACGCGCGCCGTCGCGCGCGCCTGCGCCGACTCACGATACCACTCGTGCGCGATGATCATCGACATCACCTCGCTGGTGCCGGTCCAGATCGACGCGAGGCGGATGTCGCGGTAGATGCGCTCGAGCGGCAGCACGTTCGTGTAGCCGATGCCGCCCACCACCTGCATCGCGTTGTGCACGACCTTCTGGCAGGACTCGGTGACGAACTTCTTGGTCTGCGACACCTGCCGGCGCAGCACGTTCGCGTCCAGCGGGACGTCCGCGGCACGCGAGGTCGTGTACACGAGCGCGCGGCTCGCGTCGAGCAGCGTCGCGGCCTCGGCGACCTGGAAGCTCACGCCCTGGAAGCGGTTGACGACCTGCCCGAAGGCCTTGCGCCGCGACGTGTACGCGGTGGCGACGTCGAGCGCCGGGCGCGCCGCGCCGACGGTCATCGCGGCGGTGCCCAGGCGCTCGGGCACCATCATCGTCGTGAAGACCGGATACGCGCCGTGCAGGCCGCCGACCAGGTTCTCGCGCGGCACCTTCACCCCGCGGAACTGCAGGCGGCCGGTGCCGCCGCCGCGGCAGCCCATCAGCCCGTAGTGGTACTTGACCTCGACCCCGGGGCCGCGATCGACGATGAAGCAGCTGATCGACTGCTGCGGCACCGCGTCCGGGCGCGGGTCGGTGCGCGCGTACACGAGGAAGTAGTCCGCCCCCTCGGCGCCGACGATGAAGCGCTTCTGCCCGCTGAGCAGGAAGTGGTCGCCGCGGTCTTCGGCGGTCGCGGTCGCGCCGAAGAAGTCGGAGCCGCCGCGCGGCTCGGTCAGGCACTCGGCGGCGAAGATCTCGCCGGCGAGCAGGGGCTTCACGTAGCGGTCGATCTGCTCTTTCGTGCCGTGCCTGACGATCGCGTCGCAGACGAGGTCCGCCCCGACGCCGAACACGCACGCGAGTTCGTAGCTCAGGCTGCCGATCTCCTCGCTGACCGCGTTCGCCGCGACCCAGTCCAGTCCGCGGCCGCCGACGGCGACCGGGTGGCGCACGCCGAGCAGCCGCCGGCGCGCGGCCTCGCGCAGCCACTCCCGCGGGAAGCGCACCTCGTCCCGGTCCATGTCGAGGATGAGCTGCCGGGGCGTGTCGCGGACGAAGTCGCGCGCGTCGTCGCGCGCTCGGCGCTGGGCGTCGGAGAAGAGGTGGTCGAACATGGCGTCGGTCTCCGTGTCGGGTTCGTGGCGCGCCCCCGGGGGCGCGGCGGATGCGACCGCAAGCGTGGGCGCGCGCCGCGGCGCGTGCAATGACGCGGGTCAATTCGACGCGCGGTGCGCCGGCCGTCTTGCGGGCCGCCGCGGCAGCGCCCACCATGTCGGGACGCCCGCCGCAGCTTTCCCCGAAGAGCCGCCGATGACCCTGCCCGACGCCGGTGCCCCGGACCTCGACCTCGACCTCGATCTCGACCTCGACGCCGTCCGCGAGGCGCGCGCCGCGCTGCGCGGGCAGGTCGTCGAGACGCCGTTCATGCACTCGCGCACGCTGTCGGCGATCGCCGGCTGCGAGCTGGTGCTCAAGTTCGAGAACCTGCAGTTCACCGCGTCGTTCAAGGAACGGGGTGCGCTGAACACGCTGCGGCAGCTCACGCCGGCGGAGCGCGCGCACGGCGTGATCGCGGTCTCGGCGGGCAATCACGCGCAGGGCGTCGCTCACCACGCGCGGCGCCTGGGCATGCCCGCCACCATCGTGATGCCGCGCTTCGCGCCGTTCGTGAAGGTGGAGAACACGCAGCGCCTGGGCGCCGAGGTCGTGCTCGCCGGCGAGAGCTTCGACGACGCGCGGCAGCACATGCAGGCGCTCGCGGCGCAGCGCGAGCTCACCGTG
>Ga0268298_10006047_pt1 | contig 11092 bp, 4 predicted proteins | sample WWTPWeurt_MetaG_FD_194462 | JGI IMG/M metagenome (GOLD analysis project Ga0268298, IMG submission 194462) | Activated sludge microbial communities from WWTP in Nijmegen, Gelderland, Netherland - WWTP Weurt | ecosystem: Engineered > WWTP > Aerobic digester > Activated sludge | place: Netherlands... | reverse complement strand
GCACGGCGAGCGACGGCGCGCCGATCGTCTCCAAGCTCGGCGCGAACCAGCTCTGGACCGACCGCAACGGCGTGGTGCGCATCAAGAACCTGTCGCCCGCCAAGTACACGATCTTCTCGGTGGCGCCGCCGAAGATGCCCAGCGTGCAGCGCTGCAACTTCGCGGATGCCGGCGGCAACCCGACCAACGTCCCGATCTGGGTCGCCACCGAGGCGCAGCGCACGCGCGTCGACCAGGTGGTGTGGGACAACGGCTTCGAGATCCCGCCCGCGATCCACGGCCAGGATCAGTCGAAGTGGCACCAGACCACCACCATCGAAGGCACCTGGGGCGTGGACGCCTGGGTCAAGTCCGGCGAGCCGCCCTTCTTCAAGGAATTCGGGCCTCCGGGGCACCACGTGTGGCACGGCTTCGTGCGCCGCTTCAAGGACACCTCGCCGACCGGCCTGAACGGCCCCGCCTCGGTGGCCGGCAAGGTGATCAATACCCACATGTCGCGCCCGCCCGGCATCCGCTTCTACTCCGGCGCGCCGATGTCGGCGTGCTGGGTGGGCCTGAGCGAGATCGCCACCGGCGTCGGCCTGGGCCGCACGCTCTACGCCAACGCATGCAGCGACGTGCCGGGCGAGGAAGGCCGCTTCACGATCAGCGGCCTGAAGGCCGGCCAGCGCTACCAGCTCGCCGTGTGGGACGAGCCGCTGGACAACATCATCGCCAACTACGAGTTCGTGATGCCGCTCGACGGCAGCAACCTGAACCTGAACGAGGTGCCGGTGTTCAGCTGGTTCAGCAACGTGCAGGGCAAGGTGTTCTACGACAAGGAGGGCAACGGCTACCCCTTCGACGCCACCGGCGCGGCCAAGCCCGGCATCCCGCAGTCGGTGGTCAACATCCGCTTCCGCGACGGCTCGATCTACAACTCCACCGTCACCGACGACGAGGGCAACTACGAGTTCGCCGAGGTCTTCCCGTTCTTCAACTGGCAGGTGCTGGAGACCGACTTCACGCGCTTCAAGGCCACCGGCGCGACCATCGTCGCCGACGACGGCGGCGCGGTGAAGAACCCCGCCGACTTCGCACTGCCCGCGGGGCTGTGGCCGAACGGCACGCTGACGCCGCAGCTGCAGCCGGAGAATGCCAACAAGCCCTACCGCATCTTCGGCTTCGAGAACGCGGACGGCAGCGGGGCGCCGAATCCCAGCTCGGCCAACCTGCTGCAGAACTTCCAGGGCTTCCTGGGCCAGACCAGCGTCGTCCACTGGGGCAAGAAGGAATACAACCCGGCCGACCCCAACGACCATGGCGGCATCACCGGCGTGGTGCACTACGCCTCGACGCGCGCCGAGTTCGACCCGAAGTTCGCCACGCCGGAGAACAACGAGCCGGGCATTCCGAACGTCGAGATCCGGCTGTACCGCCTGGACAACCAGAACCGGGTGATGGTCCCGGGTGGGACGGGCACCGTCGCGCCTTCCGAGGCGGGCCGCGCCCACGCCGTGCAGCTGGCGACGACCGACAGCTTCGACGCCGCCCAGCCCGGGAACTGCGTCGACCCGAACCCCTATGTCGACCGCGCCGGCCACAGCCTGGCCGGTACCCTGCCGGGCACCAGCAAGTGCTACGACGGCATGCGCATCTGGAACCAGGTGCGTGACGGCGTGTTCGATGGCGGCTTCGGCTTCACCGACTACTGCCCGGCCGGCGTGGCCGCCGACGGCAGCTGCATCGCCGACCCGGCGCGCGCCGGCAGCACGGCCCCGGTGCCGCTGCCGCCGGGGCGCTACATGGTCGAGGGCATGGCGCCCCCGGGCTACGAGCACCAGAAGGAAGAGGACAAGAACGTCGACTTCGGCGACCTGCTCGTGCCCGGCACGCTGGCCAACCCGGCCGAATGCCTGGGCTCGCGCGACGAGGCGCTGGACGACAACGGCGTTCCGTTCGTGACCGGCGGCGCCATGAACCTGGTGCCGCCCGAGCTGACCCTGTTCCCGGGGGTGGAGATCCCGGCGCGCTTCCGCGACGTGAGCCTCGCCGGCGGCGGATACATCCGCCGGCCCTACTGCAACAAGAAGCTGGTCGTCGTCGCGCCGGGCATGAACCCGTTCGCCGACTTCCACATGTTCACCAAGACGCCGGTGGCGGGCCACATCGTCGGCATGATCCTCGACGACCTGGCCAACGAGTTCGACCCGTACGCGCCCAGCTTCGGCGAGAAGTACGCGCCGCCGTTCATGCCGGTCTCGATCCGCGACTACGCCGGCAACGAGATCAACCGCGTCTACTCCGACCGCTACGGCACCTACAACGCGCTGGTCCCGTCGACCTTCGCCTTCAACGTGCCCATGCCCTCGGGCGTGGCGCCCAACATGATCAACGTGTGCCTGAACTCGCCGACCATGAAGGACCCGGTGACGGGCGCGCAGGTGGTCGACCCGCACTACAACCCGCAATACACGCAGTTCTGCTACGTGTTCCAGTACCTGCCGGGCAAGACCACCTACCTCGACACGCCGGTGATGCCGATCGCGGCCTTCGCCGGCCCGTCGCAGTACGCGCTCGACGCCGAGCAGCCCGACGGCACGCCGGGCATCAAGATGGTGACGACGCAGGGCGGTGCCGCCGGTCCGTGGGTGGCGGCGGGTGGAGGCAGCAGCATCACGATCCACTCGATGGGGCTGACGCGCGTCGACAACCCTGAGTTCGACAAGCAGGCGTTCGACCTCGCTCCGGCGCCGACCGATCCGACGCCGGCCGTCAAGGCACCCAAGACCATCCAGCGCAACTACGGCTTCGGCCCGGTCGCCGGCCGGGTGTTCATCGGGGGCACGGAGATCGCGGCGGGCAACGTCACCTGGGGTGACACGGCGATCACGGTCACCGTGCCGGCCGGCGTGAGCGGCACGATCGAGGTCGTGGCCGCCAACGGCCGCAAGAGCGTGCGTGGCGTGACGCTGCACGCCGGCAACACCAACATGCCCGCGGGCGCGCCGATCTATGTCGGCCCGTCACGCACCCACAAGACGATCCAGGCCGCGATCGACGCCGCGCAGGAGGGCGACCTCATCCTCGTCGAGCCGGGCCTGTACGAGGAATCGCCGATCCTCTGGAAGCGCGTGCGCGTGCAGGGTTACGGCGCGCCCGTCACGCTCATCAACGCCTCCAGCGGTGCGGAGTACGTCCGCCTGGCCAACTGGCGCGCCAAGGTGTGCGACCTGGTGCTGAACAAGGGCATGGCTGCCGCGCTGCTGCCGGGCCAGGCCGTGCCGGCCAACATGAACGCCTGCCTGACCGGCGACACGGTGGACAACGCGCCGCCGCTGTTCGCCAGCGAGGAATCGTCCGGCTTCTTCGTGCTGCAGCGGCCGCTGACCGGCAATGCCGCGCGCATGGCCAATGGCCCGTTCGTGACGGGTAGGGGCAATGCCGCACCGGTGCTCGCGCTGCAGATCGACGGCTTCAGCGTCACCGGCAGCGACGTGGGCGGCGGCATCGTCGCCAACGGCAATGCCATCCAGCTGCAGATCTCGAACAACCGCATCGTCGGCAACCAGGGCCTCTACAACGGCGGCATCCGCATCGGCCACGCCGGCCTGCTGGGCGCCAACGGGCAGCCGACCGACGCCAACAACCTGCTCGTCAACATCCACCACAACGAGATCCTGAAGAACGGCAACACCGCCGGCGACGAAAGCGGCGGCGGCGGCGGCATCTCGATCTATACCGGCGCGCGCGGCTACCGCGTGGCCGACAACTACATCGCCGGCAACTTCTCCACCGGCGACGGCGGCGGCATGGCGCACGTCGGCCAGAGCAGCGACCACGCCTTCAACATCAACACGTCCAACAATGCGGCTGCGGTCGCGCGCCTGATCACCCAGGACAACCGTACCGATGCGGCGCAGAACGCAAACGTGACCCGTTTCGTGTTCCACAGCACGGTCTCGAACAACCAGTTCCGCTTCAACCAGTCCTTCAACCAGGCCAAGTCGGTGCAGGGCGGCGGGCTGGCCATCATCGGCGTCGTCGACCCGGTCGGCACCGGCATCGCGCTGGGCACCGGCCACGTCACCGTCATCAACAACACCTTCCAGGGCAACCTGGCCGGTGCGGGCGACGGCGGCGGCATCGCGCTGGTGGGCGTGAACGGCTCGCAGGACGTCAACAACGGCAACCGTGCCAACTGGAACCGCGTCGACATCCTCAACAACCTGATCGTCGACAACGGCGCGGGCGTGGCCGGCGGCGGCATCTCGCTGCAGGACGCGGCCAACGTCAACATCGTGAACAACACGATCGCGATGAACGACAGCTACGCGACCGCGGCGCGCGCCTTCCAGGGCCTGAACAGCCCCACGCAGGCGAACAACTGCGCGCAGAACCCGACCCCGGGCTGCAGCACGCTCGCGCAGTCGGTGCTGCAGGATGGTGCCGGCATCGTCGAGTACGGCCATTCCGGCGGCCTGCTGGCGCGCTTCGCCGGCTTCGCCACGGGGCAGCAGAACAACGCCGGCAAGGCGCGCTGGTTCTCGGACGCGAACATCGTCAACAGCGTGGTGCTGGGCAACCGCAGCTTCAACTGGAGCATCGACTACTCGATCACCCAGACGGCCTGCTCCTACAACACCGCCAACGGGCAGCCCTGCTTCGGCCTGAGCCCCGCGGCCGCGCAGACGCGCAGCGGCAACGACGTGGCGGCGCTGTTCGTGCCGGCGGCGGCGCCCGCCGCGCTGCGCGCCCCGACCAGCGCGTACTCGGTGTTCTCGGCCCTCAACGCGGGCGACGGCACGGCCGGCGGCGCCGGCAACGCGGTGGGCGACGTCACGGCGCCGGGGGTGGACTTCACCAGCGCCTACCTGCTGGGCAGCAACGGCGCGCTCAAGCAGCTGATCGTGGCGCTCGAGCAGACGGTGCCCAAGGGCGCGCCGGTGCTCGAGGTGCAGGAGCCGACGGTGGCCACCACCGCGGCGGCCTTCGACGAAGGCGGCAACTTCATCGACGTGCGCTTCGGGCCGCTGACGCGCGGCAGCGTGGTGGCGGGCAGCTGGGCCGACTTCGGCACCTACAACCCGACGCCCACTGCGGCGGCCCCGGGCGGGCACTTCTCGCTCGGCCAGTCGAGCGTGACCACGACCTGGCCGCGCCTGGGCTACGACCTCAACGGCGTGGCGCGCAACACCAGCCCCGGCGGCAACTTCGTGCGCGGCGCGCTCGCCCAGTAACCGGCAGGGAAGGGAACGACCATGAAACTCGCCAAGCTCTACGCGGCCCTGATCGGTGCGCTGCTGGTGCCGGCGGCGCAGGCCGGTGTCTACCCGCAGTGCCCGTTCGACGTCAGCCGCAATGTCGATGACCTCAACAGGCCGATCAGCCACGATCTCGACGCGGCCAGCGGCCTCACGCTGCACTCGCGCACGGTCGGCACGGGCAGCGACACGCACCGCCAGGTCTGCGCGCACGTGGCCGGCGGCGACGGCTGGCAGATGGTGGGCGACGGCAGCCGGCGCGTCTACGGCTTCGGCTTCTCGCCGGCCAAGGGCGTCGACGAGCAGGTGATGATCAACGGCACGGCGGCGGCGCAGTTCCCCTCGCCGACGTTCACCTTCCGCGAGGGCGACGAGGTGTGGCTCGCGCTGACCAACGTCGGCATGATCTACCGCCCCGACCTGTTCGACCAGCACTCGGTGCACTGGCACGGCTACCCGCAGGCCTCGGCCATCTTCGACGGCGTGCCGCAGGGCTCGGCGACGGTGCAGATGGGTTCGACCTTCACCTACTACTACAAGGCCAACGACCCCGGCACCTACCTGTGGCACTGCCACGTCGAGGCCACCGAGCACATGGAGATGGGCATGATCGGCATGCTCAACGTGCTGCCGCGGCAGGACGGCGCCGCCGTCACCGATGCCGCCGTCGGCCGCGCATTCACCAAGTTCGCCTACAACGACGGCGACGGCAGCACCGGCTACGACAAGGCCTTCTCGCTGCAGCTCGGCGCGATCGACTCCAACTTCCACGATCTGCACGAAGCGGTGCAGCCGCTGCCCTTCCTCGAGCTCAAGGGCGACTACACGCAGATCAACGGCCGCGCCTATCCGCTGACGACGGTGGAAGCCAAGGAAGAGGTTCCGGTGCCGGCCGACGCGCCGGCACTGTCACAGCCGGTGCACTCGGTGATGCACGCCAGCGTCGGCGAGCGGCTGCTGCTGCGCCTGACGAACGGCTCGGTCGACGCCTACTACACCGTCACCGCGCTGGGGCTGCCGATGAAGGTGGTGGGGCGCGGCGCGCAACTCGCGGCGGGGCCGTCCGCCCTCGGCAGCAACAGCAGCGACTGGAAGGCCAGCGGTGCGCGCTGGGCGCACGGCACCGCGTCGGTGACGCTGGGCGGCGGCGACGGCGTCGACCTGCTGGTCGACACGCGCGGCATGGCGCCGGGCACCTACTACCTCTACACGACCAACCTGAACTACCTCAGCAACGGCGCCGGCGAGGATCGCGGCGGCCTGATGACCACCATCGTGCTGCAGTGATGCGTGCCACCGGCAGGAGCGACACCATGAGGCTCAATCCCATCCTCCAAAGCGCCGGCCGCTGGCTGCTGGCGGCGGTCACGGCATTCGCCGGGTTGCAGGCGCAGGCGGCCGTCGTCGGCGTGAGCGGCACGGGCGGCGGCGGCGCGCGCAGCTTCAACCTGTTTGCCGCGGAGGGCTACGTCAGCATGGCCGACGGCGTGCAGGTCTACAGCTGGGGCTACGGCACCGCGGGCACCGGCGGCACCGGGCTGATGCAGGTGAGCGGGCCCACGCTGCTGGTCAACCAGGGCGAGGTGGTGACGGTCAACTTCACCAACAACCTGCCCACGCGCAGCTCGATCCTGTTCCCCGGCCAGAGCAACGTGGTGGGCAGCGGCGGCGCTGCCGGCGTGCTGGCGCAGGAGGCCGGCCCCGGCGAGACCGTGACCTACACCTTCACCGCCGCGCAGCCGGGCACCTACCTCTACCAGAGCGGCACGCAGCCCAGCCTGCAGACCGAGATGGGCATGGTCGGCGCGCTGATCGTCTACCCCAGCGGCAACCCGCTCGGCGCCGGCACCGGCGCGGCACGGCTTGCCTACAACCACGCGGGCACGGCCTACGACCGCGAGACGCTGTTCGTGGTGGGCGACGTCGACTCGGACATCCACGCCGCGATCGACGACCAGGTCAAGGACAAGCGCGCCGCCAACGACGCCTGTCTCACGGCGACCAGCGCGGCCGCGCAGTGCGTGTTCAACGCCGATCTCTCGAAGCGCTTCCCGAAGTACTGGACGCTCAACGGCCGCACCGCGCCGGACGTGTTCTCGAAGAACAACGTGTCCGAACTGCCGCACCAGCCCTACAACACGCTGCCGCGCCTGCACCCCGGCGAGCGCATGCTGCTGCGCGTGATCGGCGCGGGCACCGACCTGCACCCGATGCACCACCACGGCAACAACTCGTGGGCGATCGCACGCGACGGCCGCATGCTCGCCTCGACGGCCGTCTCCGGCCCGGACCTCGCCTTCAGCGACTACACCATCCAGGTCGTGCCCGGCCAGACCTACGACGCGATCTGGACCTGGACCGGCGCCGGCCTGGGCTGGGACGTGTACGGCAAGCTCTGCGACCCGGCGGCCACGAGCGGGCCGAACGTCTGCACGCACACGCCCGCGCAGCAGCACCAGCTGACGAGCGACCGCGGCAAGCCGATTCCCGTCAAGCTGCCCTCCGAGTTCGAGCTGGCCTACGGCGAGTTCTACAGCGGCAGCCCCTACCTCGGCGACTTCGGCATCCGGCCCGTGGGCGCCGGCGTCGCCAACACCACGGGCGCGTTCTTCCACATGTTCCACTCGCACAACGAGCGCGAAGTGGTCAACGGCGGCATCTTCCCCGGCGGCATGATGACCATGATGGTGATCGAGCCTCCCGGCGTGGTGATCGAGACCGCACAGCCTTGAGGGCAGCAGGGAGCCATCATGACGAGCGCTATCAAGAGGGAACGTCGGCTGGCCTGGCTGCTGCCGATCGCGGCGGCGACACTGCTGGCGATGGGCACGGGGCAGGCGAGGGCGATGGCGGTGACGCTGTGCGCCGAGCCGTACACGATCACGTTGCCGGGCGAGCCGAACCCGGTGCCGATGTGGGGTTACCGCGTGGCGGCCGACGCACCGGCCTGTGCCGTGAGTGTCACGCGCAGCAGCGCCGCCGCACCGGTGATCACCATGCCGGCGGGCGACAGCACGCTCTCGGTCACGCTGGTGAACCGGCTCGCGGTGCCCACCTCGGTGGTGATCGCCGGGCAGGCGCTGCCGGCCGACGGCGGGCCCGCGGTGATGGCCGAAGACCTGATCGGCCCGTCGTGCGACCCGACGACGATGGCCATGCCCGCGCGCATGGCCTGCCGCGTGCGCTCCTTCACCGGCGAGACCGATGCGAGCGCGACGCGCACCTACACCTTCACCAACCTGCGCCCCGGCAGCTTCCTGCTGCAAAGCGGCACGCATCCGCAGGCGCAGGTGCAGATGGGCCTGGTCGCGCTGCTCAAGCAGGACGCGGCGCCGCTGGACCTGACCGCGCGGCGCCTGTACGGCGCGGCCGCCACCGACGTCAACGCGAGCTTCGACGTCGATGCGACGGCGCTGCTCGCCGAGGTCGACGTGGCGCAGCACAACCGCATCCAGAGCACGCTCGGCACGACGGGCCAGCAGGCGCAGTGGAAGACCGGCGGCAGCACGCTGGACTACGCGCCGCGCCACTTCCTCATCAACGGCCGGCCCTTCGACGGCAACAACGTCGCCGCCAGCGACATCGGCGTGAGCGCACCGAACGGCGCGCGCGTCGTGCTGCGCCTGGCCAACGCCGGCCTGCAGTCGCGCTCGCTGATGCTGAGCAACGGCACCTGGCGCCTGCTCACCGAGGACGGGCATCCCTACGCCGCGCCGCGCGAGCAGGCCACCGTGCTGCTGCCGGCAGGCAAGACCAGCGACGTGGCGATGCTGGCCGCCAACAGCGGTGCCGTGGGTTCCACGGCCACCATGGGTGCGGTGTTCGACCGGCGCGGCGGTGCCGCGGGTGGCCAGATGGCGCGCCTGATGGTGACGAATGCCGCCTCGGTCAATCACCCGCCGGTGGTCAACGCGGGGCCGGACCAACTCCTCAACTTCCCGACCACATCGACGACGCTCAGCGGCACGGTGCAGGACGACGGTCAGCCCGCGCCCGTGAGCTTCGGCTGGAGCGGTTCCGGGCCCGGCTCCGTGAGCTTCACGAGTGCCGCGGCCCTGAGCACCGGCGTGACCTTCGGCGCCACCGGGCGCTACGTCCTGCAATTGAGCGCGACCGACACCGAATTCACCACGGTCGACGAGGTGGTCGTCAACGTGATGCCGGCCGCGGCCGATCTGTCGATCACCAAGAGCAACAACGCCACCAGTGTCACCGCCGGATCGCCGGTGACCTACACGATCGTGGTGAGCAACGCCGGGCCGCAGGCGGTGACGGGCGCAACCGTCGCCGATGCGCTGCCCGCGACGCTGAGCGGCGCGACCTGGACCTGTGCACCCGCCACCGCCTGCGCTGCGTCCGGCACCGGCAACGTCAACACGACGGTCAACCTCGGCGTGGGCGGCTCGGCGACCTTCACGGTGACCGCCACGCTGGCCTCGTCGGCGCGGGGCACGCTGGCCAATACGGCGAACATTGCGGTGCCGGCGGGCTACGTCGATCCGAACCTGACGAACAACAGTGCTACCGACAGCGACGCGATCGTCGTGCCGCGTCCGACGCTGACGGTGCTGGACACCTTCACCGGCACGAATGCGAATACGCTGGGTAGCAACTGGCAGCAATTCGCGCTGCTCGGCAACGCGGGCATCCGACGCAACACCAACCAGGCCTTCTGCGTCAACTCCGGCCTGCAGGCGGCACTGTGCACGCTTGGCGCCAACGCCTACTGGGCCGGCACCGAGTTCGGTGCGCAGCAGGGAGCGGCCTTCACCTTCGCGAACGCCACGCTGAACAACGCGAGCCTGATCCTGAAGGCGGGCGGAACCTACAACGCGCTGGGCTACTACCCCAACGCGATCCGCGTGCGTTATGCGACGGCGGCCGGTGCCACCCCGGCGCGAGTGATCGTCGAGACCACTGCCGGCAACGGGCTCGTCTTCGCCGAAGTGGCGGCCCTTCCGGCCAGCTTCGCCAACGGGGACACGCTGACGGCGATGGCCGATGCCAGCGGTGCGGTCTACGTCTGGAAGACCACGGCGGCCAATGTCACCACGGCCCTGGGCAGTGCGAACACGGGTGTGACCGGCACCGGGCGGGTCGGCATCTTCCTGCGCCCGGGTGCGCGGATCGACAACTTCGCAGGGGGAACGGTGCCCTGATCGGGCTTCCGGAGGCGAAGGCAGGACGGGGCCGGCGTGGAGCCGGTCCCTGCCTTAACGAAGCCTAAGTCTGCTCCACGCGTTCCCATGCAGCCACGGGATCGTGCGGACCGCCTGGCGCTGACACGATGCCGTGCAGGAGGTCTTCCCCTCATGAATGCGTGCATTCGGTTCATCCGCCCTCGCGTTGCCGCTGCCGTGCTGCTCGCAGCCTGTGCCTTGCCGGCGCTGGCCGGCGACGCCGACGGGCCACCCGCCCCCGCCCCCGCACAGCGCCTCGAGGACCTCGGCGTCGAACTGGTCGGCATCCGCCTGTCCGGCGCCGACTTCCTCATCGACGTGCGCTACCGCGTCAAGGACGTGGCCAAGGCGCAGGCGCTGATGGAGCGCAAGGTCCATCCGGTGCTCGTCAACGAAGTCACCGGCGACCGCTTCTACGTGCCGCAGGCGCCCAAGCTGGGCTCGCTGCGCCAGTCGGCCACGGCCAAGCAGCCGGTGCAGCTCGACAAGGTCTATTTCATGTTGTTCGCCAACCCGGATCGCAAGCTCCGCAGCGGCGAGAAGGTGACGCTCCATGCCGGTGAATCGACAGTCAAGGGCCTCGTGGTCCAGTAGGGCGCTGGTCGCGGCGATCGCCGCGTTCGCGGGCACGGCGGCGCATGCCGTCGCCACGGTGGAGCCGGAGTTGGC
>Ga0268298_10006046_pt1 | contig 11092 bp, 12 predicted proteins | sample WWTPWeurt_MetaG_FD_194462 | JGI IMG/M metagenome (GOLD analysis project Ga0268298, IMG submission 194462) | Activated sludge microbial communities from WWTP in Nijmegen, Gelderland, Netherland - WWTP Weurt | ecosystem: Engineered > WWTP > Aerobic digester > Activated sludge | place... | reverse complement strand
GGCTGGCCCGGCTTCTGGTTCAGCGCGGCCCGGTGGTCAACGCCACGCACCAGAACCTGGCCGACGAACTGGGCAGCGTGCGCGTGTTCGTCAGCCGGCTGCTGCGCAACTTCGAGGTGAACGGCTGGGTCCGCCTCGAGCGTGAGCGCATCAGCGTGGTCGATCCGAAGGCGCTGCTGGAGTTCGCGCAGCAGTAGCTTTCTGCGTCCCTATCGAACGGTGTAGCCCCGCCCTTCCAGGCAAGCCGTCTGCGCGCGCACATAGTCCGCGCGGCGCGTGACATCGACGCTCTGCCCGGTAGCGGCCGGCGCGGGGTCGAAGCCGGTCTGCGAAACCGCCCAGCGATGGCACTCGTACTCGTCGTTGGCCTGCACTTCGGCCGACTGCCCCCGCGCCGGATAGACATACAGGCGCCCCGGCGCGCCGCTGCCCGGGCGGATGCCCGCCACCGGTGAGGGCACGACCTCGTAGCCACCGTCCACGCGCTCACGGTAGTACACGCCGTTGAGGTACAGGTAGGTGATGCCGCCGATCACGACGACCGTGCGAAACGCCGGCAGGTCGTTCACCACGATGCCGTAGGGTGGGCGCACGACGACGTAGCCGCTCGCCGCGGGCGCGTACCACACGCCCGACCAGAACCAGTAGCTGGCACCGCCCCAGACCAGCGGCGGAGTGTGCGCCGGCAGGGCACGCATCCGCACCCCAGTGGACGGATAGCTGCGCGCATGGTTGTGCGCGTGGTCGACCCAGCGTTGGGGCGACGGCGCTCGCTGGGGTGCCGCGCGCCGCGCAGCGGGCGGACCCTCTTCGGGCGCTGCGCCGGCCTGGCCGCCGGCCAGGAGCAGCAGCGCAGCCGCCATCATTGCGCCGGCCATGCCCGCCGCGTCGAACTTGCGGACTCGATTCATGTCTGCCCCGCCTTTCAGCCGACGCGATAGCCTCGGCCGGCCATGCAGGCGCCCATCGCGCGGCGGAATCCGTCCAACGGTGCCATCGCCGCCTGCCGCGCCGCCTGGCTCTGCTGCTCACGCGCCGCATTGGACTGTTCGATCGCCTGGGCACGCGACTCCTGGGCGATCGCACCCAACGCCGCACCGAAGATCGCGCCGATCACAGCTCCTTCACCGGAGTGGCGCCGCGAGGAGGCGACCGACCCGATCACCGCGCCGGTCACCGCCCCCGCCGCGACATCGGCACCGTCGCGCGCAACGGGCTGCGGCGGCGTCTGCGGTGGCAGCGTCACCGGCGTCATGCCGGGATCGAAGCCGCTCTGGCCGACGGCCCAGCGGTAGCACTCGTAGCGGTCGCGCTCCTGGCGTTCGGCATCCTGGCCTCGCTCGGGGTAGAAGTACATCGGCGCCGGTGCGGACGCCGGCAAAGTTGCGGGTGGGTTCGCCACCGGTGGGGCGACGACGCAGCCGGCCAGCGCGAGGCTCGCGGCGAGTGCGACGGTGATCGCGGAGCGGGAGATTTGCGTGCTCATGTCGTTTCCCTGGTCAGGCGAACGTATCGGCCATCAGCGCTTCGTACCATTTGCCCATCTGCTTGAAGTTCTTCTCCGACCAACCGGTCGAGGCCGCCATCGACGCCGGCACCGGCGCCATGGCCTTGGTCGCCGGGTCGTACTGGAAGACGCCGTTGAGCCAGCCGGCCTGCGTGCGTGTGATCGTCGAGTAGCAGGCCGAGTTGGTCACCGGCGCCGGGTCCGGCTGGCCGCCTGCGAGGATGCGAACGATCGCGTCGGCGCACACCTTGGCCTCCTGGTTGGCGATGTGGCCGGCCTTGGGCTGCGTGGTCGCAGCGGAGTCGCCGATCACGTGCACCTTGGGTGCCGCCGTACTGGCATAGCTCAGCACGTCAACCGGTGCGAAACGCCCGCCGGTGGCCGTGGCCAGGCCGGCGGCGGTCACCAGCGCACCGGCGCGCTGCACCGGGATCAGGTTGACGACGTCGGCGCGCAGCGCACCGCCGCTGGTGTTCAGCGTCATCTGCGCCGCGTCCACCGAGGTGATCGCAACACCGGCGCGGTACTCGATCACGTCGCGGTACAGCCCACCGAATGCCTTGGCGAAGTTCTCCTTCTCGGTCACGATGTCCGGGTTGGCATCGAGCAGGATCAGCTTGGCGCGCGGCTTGTTGGCTTTCAGCCAGTCGGCGAGCAGGCAGGCGCGCTCGTAGGGCCCGGGCGGGCAGCGGTATGGCGCCTTCGGGATCGTCATCGCGAGCACGCCGCCGGCCGGCATCGCGGCCAACTGCCGGGCCAGCAGCGTGGTCTGCGGCCCGGCTTTCCACGCATGAGGCATGCGGTCCGGGTCGGTCAGGCCGGGCACCGCGTCGAACTCGATGCCCGGGGCCATCACGATGCGGTCGGCCTCGAGGCGCGTGCCGCTGGCGAGCTTGACCGTCACGGCGACCGGATCGATCTCCACCACATCGTCGATGATCACGCGCACGCCGTGGCGTCTTTGCAGCGCCTCGTAGCCGAGGCTCAGGCTGGCCAGCGTGCGCTGCCCGGTCAGCACCAGGCTGCTCATGATGCAAGACAGGTACTTCGGGTTGCGTTCGACCAGTGTCACGTCGATCGCGTCGCCCCACAGGCGCAGGTACTTGGCGGCGCTGGCGCCGGCCATGCCGCCACCGATCACGATGACGCGGGCCTTGGCCGGCGCGGCGGCGCGAACGATGGCCGGCGACGCGAGCATCGCAGCGCCCAGTTGGATCAGAGTGCGTCGTTGCATCGCCGGCCTCAACGTTGCGACGCCAGCCAGCGCGTCAACTCGCGCAACTGGGCGTCGGTGTAGCCCTGGGCATGGCGGGCCATGATGCCCTCGCCTTCCTTGCCTGATTGCTGTTCCTTCATTTCCTTGAAAAGCTTGTCGGCCGATTTGCCGGCCAGCTTCTCGAAGCCGGTACCCTTGCCGTTCGTGCCGTGGCACTGGAAGCAGTTCGAGGCCAGCAGGCGCCCCGGCGGGCCGGGCTCGGATTGCGCGATGGCGGCGGACCCCGCGGTCAGTGCCGCGGCGGTCAGGACCAGCCTGATTGCCAAGACATTCGAAACCACGATCAGCTACTCCTTGTTCGTGAAGTGGACGGTGGAAGACGTCAGGGCTTCGGCCCCTCGATCGGCCGGCCGCGGTTCGGGTAGTTCTTGAGCCGCGTGTCGGAGCGCAGATGGGGCTTGGCCATCGTCTTGGTCGGGTCGATCCAGTCTTCCCACTTGAAGTTGGGCACCACCTGCGCCTGGTAGCTCTCGTCGAGCGGCCGGCTGAGGATGTCGTTCACGTGCACCCACTGCTGATGGCGCATCAGGTCCACCTGATACGGCGTCGGCTCGCCGCCCGCCGTCTTCACGTCGGCCTTGAGCTTCTCGATGTCCTTCATCGTCACCTTGGGCTGCCAGCTGATCTTGCCGGGCAGCATCACCGGCTCTCCCGGAATGTTGTTGATGCCTTCCTTCCAGGTGGCCAGCACGGCCACCTGGGTGTCCTCGCGGTACAGGAGGATCGCGTGGCCGTAGCGCTTGTCCTTGAAGAAGCCGAGGTTGCCGTATTGCACGCGGGCACCGGTCAGGAAGGCCACCGTGTCCGACCAGCAGGGCGACTCGCCGCTGATGCCCCACAGCACGCTGCGATCGACGATACCGTCGGGGAACAGGATCCTGAACGCCACGTGCGCCGCGTTCGATGCCGTGATCAGGCCCTCGCAGTCGTGGCCGTGCCACTTGATGATGTCCTTCAGCGTCACCGGGTAGGTGTAGGGGTAGTAGCGGCCCTGCGTGCCGCGCGTGGCCAGGATCTCGAACACCGGCGCATAGGGCTTGCCGGCCATCGAGGCGTAGAAGGTCGGCGCGCGGTCCGGCGCCTCGACGCCGGTCTCGATAAAGATGTCTTCGCCCTGCCGGTAGGTCGGTTGCGCGGCGATGCCCGCTGCCGCCCAGAACCCGAAGGCGAGCACCGTGGCTGCTTTCAGCCACGCGCCGAGGGACTCGATCCGTTTGCTGTTCATGTTCTCTCCAAGAATCGAACTACCCACGAGGCATCGTCACGCTATCGCCGGTAGGCCTGCATCAGCTTGCCGATCTGCGCCGGGTCGGTCGTGCCGTTGACGTTGACGAACACCAGCCGGCCGTGGCCCTGCCGGTAGTCGTTGCGGAAGTCGTACACCGCGCCCATCACGGCCAGCTTGCCGGCCTTCACTTCGGGTGCGAACTTGTCGAGCGCGAATTTCACCTGTTCATTCACGTTCTGTTCGACGCTGCGCATCACCGCCTGCGCGTCGTTGGCGTCGCCCTTGGATACCTTCAGCGTGTCGAGGTCGCGCTTGATGGCGGGCTCGAGCCCCGCGTAGTCACCCATCGCGGCCTTGACGGCGCCGCACGACGAGTGGCCGACGACCAGCAGCAGCGGCGTGTGCAGGTGGCGCACGCCGTACTCGACCGAGCCTTCGCCGCTGGCCACCTGGTTGCCGATCTCGCGCACCATGAACAGATCCCCCTCGGGGTCCTGATCGATCGCCTCGGCCTGCACGCGCGAATCGGAGCAGCTCACCACGGTGGCCTTCGGGTGCTGACCGGCGATCTGCGTTTCGAAGGACGGCGCGGGCCGGCGCTTGACGTAACGGTCGTTGCCCTTGAGCACGTGCTGCACCGCAGCCTTGATCTGGGCCAGTTCGGGATGGGACGGTGCGGGCTCGGCCGCGTTGCCGAACCCGCCGACCGAAAGCAGCGCCGCGGCAAGCAGCGCGTTCGAGACGACGGAGCGCATGCGTCAGTCCTCCCCGATCTCGAGTTCACCCGTCGTGCTGACCGTGCGCGTCGCATCGACGACGTTGGTCGCCAGGCTGGGCACCACGCCCCGCGCGTGCACCATCGTCGGCACCGCGGGCGGCACCTGCACGGCGTTGTAGAAGGTGGTCGCGTCGACCAGCGTGCCGCTGACATCGCGATAGCGCGAGTTGGCGCCCGTGGCCACGCCGATGCCCGCCAGCGTCAACTGCGTCGTCGGCACCTTGGCGTCGGCCGGGCCCTTGACCACCACCAGCGCGTCGGCTTCCGTGCGTTCGATGCGCGTGGCGATCAGGTTGCCGCCAGCATCCTTGTAGGCCTTGACCTCGAGCCGGTCACCCGCGTTGAGCGCGGCCAGCGTGATGACCGTGGGCTGGTTGGCGTTGGCCAGACGATCGCGGAACTCGGTGTCGGCAGTGACCTTGATCGCACGGCCGAGCAGGGTGATCGTGCTTGCCGCGGTGTCCCTGGCCTGCAGGCCGGCTTCGACACGAACGTTGGTCTGCAGCTTCAGCACCAGCACACCGGCCACCAGCACGCCGTTGCTCATCGTGCCCTCGGCCTCGACCTTCACGCCGTTGGCGACGTCGGCCGCGGTGCCGTTGCGGATCACGGCGTTGGCGGCGTTGACCGCCTGGCCGGCGATCTTGAAGTTGGCGATCGAGACGAAGTCGGACACATAGCCCTCGACCTCGAGGCCGTCGCCGTCGGGGTAGCTGATGCGGTCGCGGTCACGGTCGCGCAACTGGTCGGCGGTCAGGATGCCGTTGGCGAAGTTGCGGCCCTTGGCCTCGACGGTCATGCCGTTGGCCAGTCCGGCCGGACGATTGCCCGCGGCAATGCCGGCGAAGTTGACCGTCAGGCCGTCGATCGTGCAGGTGCCCGCGGCGAGGTTGAGGTTGGCCACCGTGCCCTTGACTTCGAGCTCGCTGGTGCCGTTCTGGAACGCACCCTGGCGTTCCATGCGCGTGGCCCGCAGCTGATTGTTCGCCGGGTCGCGCAGGCAACTGATCTCGACCTGGTCGCCGACGGCGAAGCTATTCATGTCGCGCAGCGTCACGCCGTCGAACACGGTGCCGTCATCGACCTGTACCGTCTGGCCCAGCACCGTGACGGTGTTCTGCACCTGGTTCATCGCGGTGATGGGGCCTTGCACGCAGTCGTTGTACTGGATGCTGCTGGCGACGCCGGTGCCGTTGGCGTTGATCCGGCCGCGCACCTGCACGACCATGCCCACGCGCAGCCGGTCGCGCGTCGTCAGGGCGTCGTCCATCGTGATGCTGGCGGCCGAATCGTCGAAGCGGATGCCGTTGACGACGACGCTGCCGAAGGCGGTGATGGTGCCGACCGCCGTCTGCGTCGCCGCGGGCGGTGCGGGGTCGTCGCTGCCGCCGCAGGCGGAGAGGATCGGGATCGCGACAAGCGCGACGAGCGACTTCAGTTGATGGGATGTCATGGTTGGCTGTCCTTTGTTGCCTGTCGAGCGACGAGCCGACAAGCCCGACGCTCGCGCCTTCGGGCGCGTGCATCGGGGGCCAACTCGTGCGTGTGCGCCGATGGCGCGTCGAACGGGTCCTACGGGCGGCCGGAGCCGCCGCCGGGGCCGCGCGGCCCCGCGCCTTGCCCCATGCCGGGCTGTGCGCCGTAGCGAGGCCCGGCGCCCTTGCCCTGCATCGGCGGCTCGTCGGGCAGCTTGACGCCGCGCTCCTTGGCGCGCTCCTGCATCTTGGCGTGGTGCTCCTTGCGGAACTGGTCGCGCTCCTGCTGCGTCTTCAGCTCGCGCATGCGCTGCTGGTACTCGTTGCGCTCCTGAGCGCTCATCAGCTGGCTGCCGTAGACCCGCTCCTGGGTCTGTGTCTGCGCTTGCGTCTGTGTCTGCGAAGTCGTTTGCGCCAGCGCACTCGTCCCGGTCATGACGACCATGCCGGCTGCGATGACTGCGGCGATCGAGGAATGACGTGTCATGGATTTGCTCCTGTGGGTTGAAAGATCGACGACGGGTCCGGCTCGCCAAGCGGTCCTAGTTCTGAAGCCGGGTCTGTTCCTGTGCCTTCAGTTGCTCACGTGTCTGCGCCTCGAGCCGTTCCTGCGTCTGGAGTTGATCGCGCGTCTGCGTTTGCATCTGCTCTTGCGCCTTCAGCTGATCGCGCAGCTGGGCCTGGGCCTGCTCTCGCGCCTTCAACTGCTCCAGGACCTGCGTCTTGGCCGGGTCCTGGGCCTTGATCTGTTCGCGCGTCTGCGTGAGCAGTTGCTCCTGCGTCTTGAGCTGATCACGGGTGCGCGTCAGCAGTTGTTCCTGCGTCTTCAACTGATCACGGGTCCGCGTCTGGATCTGATCCTGGGTCTTCAACTGGTCGCGGGTCCTGGTCTGGATCTGTGCCAGCGCCTTCGCCGGGTCGTTGATCTGCGCTTGGGTCTGCTGCGATGTCTGGGCTTGGCTCTGCGTCGCAGTACCCGCGCCGGCGCCCGTGCCCGCCGATCCACCGCCGCCACCACCGCCTGCCCCACCACCGCCGCCGCCCCCACCACCTTGCGCCAATGCGCCCACGCTGGTTGCGACAGCCAAACTTGCTGCGATGACCGCGGCCATCAGTGAATTGCGTTTCATGAGCATATCCTTATCAAATGGAGGGAAAGCGGAACGTCTGGCTGCGTCGGAGCGTGAATAGTCGGCACTGCGATTTGCCTCTGGAGTGCGCTGGATCAATGCAGCCCGCGTGAGCACACGGACCGATACGTATCGGCCATGGATTCATCCTTTCGGCAACGCTGCGCCGAGCCGATCCGCGCCGTTCGTCGTCTTCATGTCAAGTTCCCTTCATGGCCTGGTTTGGCAAGTGATGCTCAGCGCCGCCCATGTCGACCGCTGCCGCCTCGGGCGCCGGAGCGGTCGGGCGCCGTCGGCGCGGCGGGGGCGGCTGCTGATGCGCGGCCGGTCGACGCGCCGCTGGCCTGCTCGGCGGCCGCGCTCACATTGCCCCGCCTGTCGCTCGCGCGACGGGCCTCGTATCCGGCGCCGTAGGCCTTGCGATCGACGCATCGCTCGCCGGGTGCGGTGCGTTCACAGGGTTTGTCCAGCGTGGCGCGCGGCAGCGACAGATCGAGCGGGCGCTGCGCGGCAGCCTCTTGCGTCTCAGCCGCCTGCGCCATGCCATTGCCGACCAACATGACCAGCAGCACGGCGCGTGAGAGCCGCTGTCGAACCCGTCGAGCACTGGGCGCGAAGCGGTTGAATGGAGCAGCGACCATGCCCAGCATGCTCCGTGCACAACGCTGCAAGGCGATTTCGAGCTCGTTCCAACGGGTTTCGCTGGGTTTCATCGCGTCTCGCGGTCGCGACCGACATGCGCTCGTCGTTAAACTGACCGGTGATGGACACGCCGCCCTCCGCCCGCATCCTGGTCGTCGATGACGACCAGTCCCTGCGCGAGCTGCTGACGGACTACCTGGCGGCCAGCGGCTTTGTCGTCGACGCCGCAACCGATGGCGTCCAGATGCGCGAGCGACTGGCGCACGCCATGCCCGACGCGATCGTGCTCGACCTGATGCTGCCCGGCGAGGACGGCCTGAGCCTGGCGCGCGAACTGCGCAAGACCTCCGATCTCCCGATCCTGATGCTGTCGGCGCGCGGCGAGGAGATCGATCGTGTCGTTGGGCTCGAGGTCGGCGCCGACGACTACCTGCCCAAACCGTTCAGCCCGCGCGAGTTGCTGGCGCGGCTGCGTGCCCTGCTGCGCCGCGCCCGACCAGTTGGCGCGCCGACGCCCTCGCACTCGGTGGCCGATGTGGTGCCGGCGGCCCATCTGCACCGCTTCGGCCCGTTCACGCTCGACACCGACGCCTGGCGCTTGTTGCGCGACGGGGCGGAGGTGCCCGTGTCGAGCGGCGAGATCGCGTTGTTGCGCATCTTCGTCGAGCATCCCAACCGTGTGCTGTCGCGCGACCACCTGATCGACCGCCTGAAGGGCTACGAGCGCGGTGCGTTCGACCGCAGCATCGACGTGCGCGTGACGCGCCTGCGCCGCAAGATCGAGGACGACCCGGCGCACCCGGCTTACATCCGTACCGTGCGCGGCGAGGGTTACCTGTTCCACCCGCTCGGCCTGTCGAGCTGATGCAGCGCACGCCCAGGCGCAACGGGCTGGCCGCCATGTACAGGCGCTGGCTGGCGGCGCTGTTCATCACACTCGAGCTCGTCACTGTCGCCGCGGTGATGTTCTTCGTCATGTTGCCGATGGCCGAACGTGCTGCGGACGACCTCGCCGGCCTGATGGTGTTGTCGGCGCGAACCTGGGTCGAACTGCCGCCCGAGACGCGCCCGGTGTTCGAGGCCGAGCTGGCCGACGCCCACCACATCGGCCTGCGCCCCAGCATGGCGCCGGCGCCCGACGCCGGGCTGCGGCACGGCTTCTACATCCGCTTTCTCGAGCGCGCCTTCGAGCGCCGGTTGGGCGAGGAAGCATTCTTCGCGCAAGAGACCGTGGCCGACGGTGCCGACTGGCTTTGGATCGCGGTACCGGCCGGAGGCCGCTCGATCGGCGTGGGCTTTGCCACGAACCGCTTGCAGACGAACCCGCTTGGCGTGCTCGCGGCCGTGCTGGTCACCGGTGCGCTGCTGGTCGGCGTACTCGCCTGGCGCCTGGCGAGCCGCATCGCCGAACCCGTCGCGCGCTTCGAGCACGCCGCCGCGCAACTGGCCCAAGGCACGAGCCCCGACCTGCTGCCCGAGACCGGGCCACGCGAACTGGCCGACCTGGCGCGCCACTTCAATCGCATGGCGATCCAGGTGCGCGAGCTCGGCGATGCCCGCACGACGCTCTTCGCCGGCCTCTCGCACGACCTGCGCACGCCGCTGGCGCGCATGAGGCTGGCGCTGGAGATGCTGACGCTCAAGCCCGATCCGGCACTGCTCCAGCGCCTGGAAAACGACATCGAGGAGATGAACCGGTTGATCGGGCAACTGCTCGAGATCGCGCGGGGACTGCGCCCCGAGGCGGGCCAGCCGCTCGACCTATGCGCCTGGCTTCAGGCGCGCGTGCAGGTGCACCGCGCCGCCGCCGATGCCGCCGGCGCGTCGCTGGCGGTGTCCTGTCCCGCCGATCTGCGTGCGCTGGCCGCGCCCGACATGCTGGCGCGCATTCTCGACAACCTGCTGTGTAACGCGATCCGCTATGCCCCGGGACCGATCGACGTGGTGAGCCAGGCCATGCCGCCAACGCCAACCCAGCCGGCGCGCGCGCGCATCGGCGTGCTGGATCGCGGACCCGCCATCCCCCAGGATCAGCTGGCGGCCGTCTTCCGACCCTTCCATCGCGTCCAAGGCCCGGGAAGCCTCGTGCCTGGAGGATTCGGACTGGGCTTGGCGATCGTGCAGCAACTCGCCCACGCGAATGGCTGGGTCGTCCGGCTCGAGCGGCGCGAGGGCGGCGGCCTTGCGGCCTGGGTCGAGTTGCCGCTGCCGGCGTGAGTGCGAGCGGCTCTGTCGCGCAGCGAGTCCACGAAATCCTGCCCGCAGCACGACGATCACGAGGGTTCTCTCGCGAACCTGGATCCCGTTGGCCGACACCATGCCGACGACGTCGACCAGCAACACGAGGAACGACGGGCCAACGACTGCGGTGAGCAGGACTTCAAGTGATCGGCCACGATCCTCACTCGCTCGTTCAGCACCAGCTATACGTCATGCGACACGCTGCGTCCAACGTCGATGTGGGTTTCAGCGGCACCGGAGGCGGCACCATGCGGAACCTGCACGCAGCTTCGACCACCCAATCGACAACGTCATCCGGCACTTGCCACCAGGTTGGTCGACGCGCGGGTGCACGACAGCGACGGCCACACGACATTGGGAATGATCGATAGCGGCCCTGCGTCTCGACCCGGCTGCCGTGACCAGCATGGAAACTGCTCGCGCGCAGCGTCCGCGATGCCGTCCGGCAACTGCAGGACGACGCTGCCGCCGATGATGCCCGGGCGTGGAAGCCTTGGTCGCCGCGCTTCGCACGCATGGCAAGACCGAGAACGACTACGCCGTCTTCAGCAGTGCGGTGAAGGTCGCTCGCAAGGACGAGGCCGTGCTCTTAGCGCTCACGTTGCCGATCAAGGGCTTATGGGCGGGTCAAAGAACTGGTCCGAGGCTATCCGACAGGTACCAAGGTACTGCGGCCGCCGACACGACTTCTGCCAGCTCTTGGTCGCGGCCGCCGCTCAACAGCCGAGATCGGGTGTCAGCAGCAGTCTAAGGGGAACGGTCGCGCGTCGCTCGGTGAGCGCTCCTTCTGGCCGAGACTGACAGTTCGGCCCGGC
>Ga0268298_10006045_pt1 | contig 11092 bp, 14 predicted proteins | sample WWTPWeurt_MetaG_FD_194462 | JGI IMG/M metagenome (GOLD analysis project Ga0268298, IMG submission 194462) | Activated sludge microbial communities from WWTP in Nijmegen, Gelderland, Netherland - WWTP Weurt | ecosystem: Engineered > WWTP > Aerobic digester > Activated sludge | place... | reverse complement strand
TCCTGAAATTTCTGCCGAGATTGCACTTGGCTACGAAACTGCTGCGATCACCGACGAAGCCATGAAGCAGGCGACTGAGCAACTCATTCGTGAACGCGGCATGCTGGGCAATATGATCGCTCCCCGAATGATCACGGATGTCAAGCGCAGTTTGGGACTGCCTGCCGGTGATGTGATCGAACTCACTGCGCAGAACGTGGATGAAGCAGCACCTCTGCCCGTTGTTCAGTTTGGGCAAGCGCAATTTGTTCCGCAGACCGCAACCCGTAAAGCAGGAGCAGGATCGGATTTTATGCGCCGCATTCAAGCTGCAAGGGAAGCATTCTCCAATCCGTGGAAGTTTGCCGTAGCCCCTGCCGCGCAGAGCACTCCTGCACTACAGAATGTTCCTGCAACTCCTGCGGCTCCCGCTACTCCGGTGCAACCTACTCCTGCACAACCATCATCGGTCCCAGTTCAGCCCGCAGCTCCAGTAACCTCTCCTGCCCCTGCTGAACCTGTTGTACCAACGCCGTTGGTAATCCCCCCGGCACAGCAACCGGCGCAGTCCCCCGAACCAGCTACCTCTCCTGTCCCTGCTTGGCAGCCCCCATTTGTTCTTCCTCCGCGCAAGCCGGGCGACGCCCCGACGAACGAAGAACCGATAGTGTCCCCTTCATAAGCCGGATGGGTGAACGCGCAGTAGCACTCGACCTGGATGATCTGAAGGATGTAAAGAGAGCCTTTGGTATCCGGGTCGCGGTTCGCGGCAGGCGCACCGATGCGTCGCCCGAGGAAGCACGGTCCCTGGTGGTTGGTGCATTGAACACCCTGCATCGCGCGTCCGGCGCACGAGTGAGAACCCTGAACGCTCAAATTGATGGGAAGCCGGTTGCCGTGGCATTCATCGAAAACGCAAAGTTCGATGAGGACTCCACCGGCTCGACGACCCTCGAAGAACCAGAGTAACGATAACGAAACTCCCTCCTCCCTTTTGAGGGGAGGGGGGAAAGAGAATAGATATGAACAATAGTTTTTTCGATGAAATTCAAAAAGACGGCAATCTAAAAGCAAATATTCTAAAAGCACCTATGCCTAATCCTCTGTGTTCTGATTTTTCGGCGATGCAAACTTTGAAAAATTTTTATGTTTTACCTGAAGAAATAAAGTTGTTTGACGTGTCAAATGTCGCTGATATGGTTACAGATCGTGCAGAAACAAAACCTATGAGTATGGAGGCTGTCCCCAACATAGCCCTCCCATTTCAAAGAATGTGGCTTGAATTTTCCGTTATCAGAGAAGTCCATGACAGAACCGCTTCGATAATGGAAAAGGAAATGAAGAAGGTAGTCTCCAAAAGAAGGCTAGAAGAAATAGTTGAAAGAATGAAAGGAACTCCTCTAGGAACGAAAATTCATGTCAGAGAAGGGGCATATCTTGAGTCAATAAGAACAGATGGCGGATGGAACATCAATGGCGCTTGCTTTGCACGCTCATCTAAAAATTTTTTTACCTACAACTTCCGAGCAAGCGCTTTAGTCGATGGGTCAAGTGCAGGGAATTTTGAATTTTCATCATTCTCGACGAATATCAACCATGAAACGTTGGTCCATTCCTCGGGGTCGGTTTTTGTCTACATGTATGCAATATCTCTTATGCATTGCAAGAATATCGTCATCGAAGAAGATGGAGAAATTCCTGCGCTCTCTCGAAAGCACCATCGCAGGAATAAAGGTAGACGTCATCACGTTCTCAAAATAATTCCGATGAAGAAGGTGAAGGCGTATCAGGAAAAAGGCGCATCCTCGTTGAGCAAGGGAGATGTAAGCCTCCATATTCGCCGAGGACATTTCAAAACCTATACCCCCGAAGCTCCCCTATTCGGCATTCACTCCGGTACGTACTGGTGGGAATCTCACACCGCAGGAAAAGCCGAAGTAGGAACTGTAACCAAAGATTATCAAATCAATCCTCCAGGAGAATAGAAGCAAATGTCAGTAAACATCGCAGTAGCAAATCATAAAGGCGGCGTGGCAAAAACAACAACAACGATCACTGTTGCCCACTGTTGCGCTCTTCACGGATACCGCGTCCTGATCGTTGACGGCGACCCACAAGGGCAATGCTCCAATGTGCTGGGACTACCTTCTGAACCGGGTTTATTCCGCGCCATTAGCGCGATGGTTAGCGGCGTTGCTGATGACGTTCACCAATGGATACGAAAGACCGGTCGCACGAACCTGGATATTCTTCCCGGTAACGACACAACCGCAATGGCGCAGGTGATGTTGGGTGCAGACAAATCCATTGATGTTATCGACAACTTGCTCCACCCCCTTCGCAGAGAGTACGACTACATCTTCTTTGATACAGCTCCTTCTGCTGGCGGCATTCAAGAACGCGCCTGCTACGCATCTAAATTTGTTCTGTGTCCCACAGCGACCGAATACCTTTCCAGCGACGGGTTGACTCAGCTCGCGGGTAGTTTGTGGACCAAGAGCACCAGCCTCAAAAATCAGCACGGATGGGACGGTGCATTGATGGGCGTTCTCCCCACGTTCTACGACGAATCAACTTCCGTGAGCAAGGAATCTCTGGATCAGCTAAAGACGCAATTCGGTCGTGATGTCCTCCCTCGCATTCACCGCGCTACCGCCCTTCGCGAGTGTGTCGCCGAAGGCAAGACCATCTTCGAGTATGCCCCTGCCCATCGTGCTTCACAGGAATACGAAACAGTAACGGCTGAAATTATCAGGAGATCGTAGTTTCGTCATGAGCAAAAGAGCACTGACTTTTGGATTGCTTTTCGGGATAGCTTGGTTATTCAGCATTGTGAATGGCAATGGAAATAACTACCTGCTTTTGTTCAGCTTGTTACTTCTGGCGTTGTCACCCAGGGATGTATGGGCGATCGTTGTTTCCTACTTTATTTATGTCTTTATCAAGCTGCTGCCCACTCGCTGGGCGACCGAGAAACGGAAGAAAGGGTACTCCAATTATGGCAGGCGATAAAAACAACATAGAAAAGATTGTTGTCACAACTACCAAAGTAAACGATGGCTTTGTGTACTTTGAACTCAATGGAAAGCCTGTATTGATTGCAATGCGAGAAACGTTACATGGCGCACAACCTGGAAGGAAGATGGAATTGGAATACGACCACGATATGCGCGACTTTGGACCGATCAAAAGCGCACGGATGATTGAGGAATAAAGGAATTTGTCATGACCACCCTGATTGCCGTGTACGACAACGATGGTTGCAAAGGGCGCTGCGACGCCCGATGTTATGAAGCGCGTGAGCCGCATTGCGATTGTGTTTGCGGTGGTCGTAATCACGGCGCAGGGTTGGAACGTGCCGTTGAGAACACCCGAGAACTTGCAAATGGATGGATCGAAACTTACACCCAACAACACCATATCAAAACACCTCGCTGGGAAGTGCCTGCCTTGGCACCCGTCCAGCTTGACCTTTTCGAGACTTTAGGAGTTTAGCCATGACCAAAAGAAACCCATTTGAAGCTATGAACTCGACCTTTGCTTCCCCCTCCTCTGCTCCAGAGAGTGTGGTTGCCATGATCCCAACGGCTATCCAGAAGAAACGCGATGCCAAATCCGCGGAGCAGATCGAAAAGCGCCGGGCATCCCGTAGGACGTTTGACCAACAGAATCCCTGTTTTGGATACTTCATCCCCGAACATCTCCATGTGGAAGCCAAGTTACTCCGCGCAGCGATCCTTGGATTGGCACAGAACAGGGATCGAAACATCAACGTGACCGAGATCAATATGACCACCTCGCTGGTGTCATGGGCGTTAGGACAGGTTCGCAAAGGCAATCTGTCCATCAAAGGAACACCAGATGCCCGCCGCCGTAAAATGACAGTCATCATCGAGGATGTCGCTGACACTTGGGAGAAGACGCCACTTGAGATCAAGCCGATCGAAAAGAAGATGCGAGCGAAGCGCATTGTTTTTACTTACCGATTTCCCCGTGAGATTGATCAGCAGATCAGTAAGCTGGCTGGAAATTTTTTACCCAAGGGTGAAGTTCTTATTCGCTTACTGCAACACGCAGTACAGGCTGTTCGAAATGGTGACACCAAGATTATTCCGACCCCAAAGGAGATGCGTCAAGAGGCAACCATTGTGGACGTGAAAAAGGCTGGTGATACATGGTGAAACGACTTTGGAATGCTACTTGCAGGATCGTGTCCACATGCCTTGTATCTGACCCTAAAAATGGGGGAGAACTGACCACTTCCCAAAAATCGAGTTTCGGGATTTGGCGGAAAATCACACCATTTTTTCAAGGCAAAAATGGTCAATAACTCAAATTTGAGAAACGATTGAAGAACTGTTTGAGGAATTGCTGAGGAACAGGTGAGTAACTGTTGTAAACCTTCATTCAATAGGAACGATTTTGAGACGCCCAAAAAATTGATTTTGCCCTGCGATATGGGTAGAAAAATAAGCCACCTTGTAGGGCTTCCTGACGAAGATTGAAAAAACTATCACAATAAAGATTTTTGAGAGAAGAACATGGCAGACAACATCCTCTGGAGACACATCCAAAAGCAGTTACGGCTAAAGATCGGCGATGAAGCTTATGGCGTGTGGCACGCAGCACAGTCCCCCACTCTCGATCCGTTCGAAGACGGCAACACGATCACGATTCGCGTTACAGGTCAGGGTGACTACCAAATGATCGGACAGGAGATCATGAAGATCCTGTCCGACATGGGATTTGAAAAACCATCCGTGCGATTTCAGTCCGGCAAAGAATCTTTGATCGTCGAGAATGATCTGATCAAAGATATTTACGCGAGTATTGTGCGTCCGGACCGCGCCATCCCCCTCCCTGGGTATATTCAGCGGTGGGTCAGCCAACAGATTGGTGTTGACGGTTTTTTCATGGTCGCCTCACTCAGACAAGGAACATACGAGGCGGGATTCCGTGAAGATAATGGATCTGTCTTTACTGGACGATTTTCCGCGAAGCAAATTGCTGCACGCGCGGGGATTACAACACGCACCTATTGGAATCGCATGGCTGATCAGGAGTTCTGGCAGAACCTGAAGGGTTTGGTGACGAGGCACGACGAACCTAAGTTGTGGATAAACGAAAATGGTCAACCTCGACAAGCGGCAAAGCGCTTTAGCGTCTTCTCAACCATGCCTCTCACGCCGCGTGATACAGCGCACCTGCGCCGGTGGATCACGCAAAACATCGAGGTGTGCGGTGGGCCGGAAGGCGTACTTCGTGCTGCGGTAGAAACGCCTGTGGTCGAGTTGATCGGAGACGGCAGTGCAAGTCATGCCGAGGATGCTCTGACCGTGCTTGAGCTTGTCTCCTCGATGTTCAAGGATCAGGTCGAGCCGAAACTTCTTGTTGTCCTGGCATCAAATCTGCACGGACATATCATTCCTTCCGGCGACATTGTCAAGATCTCAATCTTTTTCCTGGAGAACATTCTGCCTGTCGTTGGTCCTTCGGCGGGGTATCTGATCACTTTGATGCGTGACCGCTGTTTTGTGAATCGGGATGTTCGACGCACCACTGTTACGTTCCAAGGTGGTTGGGATGAGATCGCGGAGAAAGTTGGACTTACCGGGGAACGCCGTGCAAAAACGGTCTGGGAATGGCTTAATGCCAAATACCCTTCTTCACACAAAGACGCGGGAAAACTTCGCAACGCGGTTGCCCGCCTGTATATCTCTGAAGTTGTGAAGGCTGAGCCGGAACTCGACTTTGAACACCAATCGCGCACGTTCCAGGTCGAGATGGACGAAATTCCTCGTTATCTGCTTGAGGCAGTGGTGACAGAGCGGGGACCCTATGCCAAGATATTCTCGGAAAACTTTTGCACACACGGCATGGCGGAGATTGCACACGACCCCGTTTGGAATGAATTGAAAAAACTTTTGCATACACGTGATGGCGCATTTTTCAACGTTTCTGAAAACTTTTGCACACACGTGATGGCGCGATTTTCATCAGATATTAAAACTTTTTCACAGTTAAAAGCTCTTAAGCTCTTAAACCAACTCTTAAACACTAACCAACCAACTCCTGTGGAACCTGCCTTCGCCGAAGCTGCCTTTGCCAGCGAACTAGTACCCGAATCATCTGCTGCTACACAGGAACCCGAAACCCCGGTCGGTCAGTCGGTTTGGAATTTTTCAAAACTCACCCAGATCAGCGATGTCAACCCTTCACGGGTCACGCTCATGACCTCGACCGTGCCGGATGACCAGGAACGTGTTCTGCGTTTCGTGGGCTGGATTCTACACGCCCATTCGCCCAAGGCAAAAAATCTCAAGGACACCAGCGGGGTGGGTCTTGCAATCTCCAGCATCGGCAAACGTCCTGAGAACGCTTGTATGCGTCTGGCAAAACTCGGTCCAGAAAAACTTCGCGCCCTGTTTGACAGCGACTTTGCACACACCTTGGGCGACGGCGCCGAGGAAATGATCTACCGGGCGAATCTAAAACGCCTGCCCTTGCATCGCAAGCAGGATTTGTACTACCGTCTTTTCGGGGTGGACGCTCCTGAACCTGTAACTGCGGATACCGCCATTTCTGGTGGCACTGCACCTGCCTCAGCCATCGCCGAAAATGGCGGGGCTTCTGGGGAATCTAAGACGTTCAAAGTGCCACGCCGCCAGATCAAAGTTACGCAGTAGACGAACATGGACTTTTGCCCGAACTGCCTTTATCCGTTCGAACTTGGTGATGACGACCGCCAGCATTGCAGATGTTCCGAACCATGCCCGTGTTGCGGCAATGATCCTCGGCAGAACTGCGTGTACGACACCGCAGCCCAACGTCACCTGAAAAACCTCTTGAACGGATTGACCGACGAACAATGGGTGATTGAGGATTTGACACTCAATACAGCTCGCACCGCCAAAAACGGCGAGGCGATATCAAAAAAAGGAGCACTATGACACAAGTAATAAATGACGACACGGTAGCAAAATACCTTGAAGAAAAGGGGTTATTGACCCCGTTACTCAAAGCTGCGCTGGTTGAAAAACGTGCGGAGTACAGAATGCCTTGGTCCCTGTTTGAGATGGCAGTAGGAGAGCGGTTCGAGTTCAGTTCTGAGAAACCCTTGATTGTTGGTGACACTATCGACTTTGCCATGAAGTACGACCCCCGCATAAAAGAATCGAAACCGACCATCGCAAAGGCAAAGGTCATCAAAGTCATAAGATCCAACAATTTCCTTGCAGAAAGAATCTGATCCTACCAGGAGGATAAACATGTCAAAAACAAAGACCAAAGAAGAATACGAAAACGAACAAGCCACATCTCCTACCAGCCCTGCCATCCCTCATAGCCGTGAAGCAGAGGAGGCTGTAATCGGGTCAATTCTGATCAACCCGGAAGTTTATTTCGATGTAGCTGTTTTTTTACGCAATGAGGATTTTTACATCCATCGTAACCGCTGGATATGGTCAGCGATCGCACAACTGCGCAGCGCTCGCACACCAATTGATCTTCTTACCGTCTCGAATGAATTAGAACGTCAAGGGAAACTTGCAGAGATAGGTGGGTCTGCATACCTGACATCGCTCGTCAACCAGGTTCCAACCTCACTCAATGCTGAGTCATATGGGCGTATTGTTCAGGCGGATGCAACGCGTCGCAAACTGATTCACGCTGCCAACATGATCGCTTCTCTTGGATATAGCGGGGATGATATTGCCACCATTACGGCACAAGCAGTCACAGAGCTGGAAAAAGCAGTGTCAGACTTCATGGGAGATGGGTTGAAACATATTTCTGTGCCTATGTCGAGAGTGTATGACCGAATGGCAGATGCCACAGAGAAAGGCATCGTTCCCGGCATTCCAACCAAGATAGGAAATCTGGACACTATTCTGAAGAATCTCAAACCTGGCGCCATGATCGTAGTGGCGGGTCGTCCTGGTCAGGGAAAGACTGCATTCAAGTTATCAGTCGCAAAGAATGTTGCCTTGCAAGGAAAGCGGGTTGCGATTTTCACTCTGGAAATGCCAGACGAACAAATATACGAACGTTTGGCGTCCAACGAAACTGGCATTGCTTTGGACAAAATTCAGGATGGACGTTTGACGGAAGATGAGTGGCAAAAGGTAAATGCTGCCACTGAAGTTTTTGAGAAATCACAGATATTCATGGATGATACGCCTGCAATCACACCTGCACAAATTGAAGCTCGATGCCGCCGCCTCATGATGCAATACGGACCGCTTGATTTGGTTGTAGTGGACTATCTCCAAATTATGGATGCAGACGGCAAGACCTCGAATCGCACCGAAGAGGTTAGCGCAATCTCCCGAGGATTAAAGAATGTTTGTCGTCGCTTGAATGTTTCATTCCTGGTTGGGGCACAGATCAACCGTGAAGCCGAGAAAGAGAATCGCCGCCCGCGCATGTCCGACCTGCGGGAGAGCGGAAGCATCGAAGCTGATTCAGATGTTGTTATCTTTCCGTACATCGAGGAGGAAGAGGACGAACTTGCCCAGAAGACGAAGAAAAATAACCCAGTGGTGCCTTTGAAACTTATCGTTGCAAAACACCGCAATGGACCCACCGGGGACGCAGACGCAACGTTCAAAAAACAAGTCACTAAATTCGAGTAGAGGGACTTTTATGTCAACGCAACTTAACAAACGTCAGACGGTATACCTCCTTGCTCTGTATGATCTCGACCAGGCAGCAGAAAGAAAAGACAAATCCTCGTGGGCGCATGGAGATCGTCCATGCCCGGCATCTGAATGGCGCTGGGTCGAGTATGGACTGGAGGGAGCGCCACGCATGTTCAAATACGATCCACCTTTGCGCAAACATTTGAAAGATGAACGATTGGTTGATCAGGGAGTGGGTTCTACCTGGTCAAAACTTGCGGATCAAGGATTGATCTTGCGGCAGTATCGGCAACAGAGATTCGGGCGTACGTTGTGGGATGTGCTTTATGTGCAGATCACAAGGAAGGGGAGGGTAATGGCTCGTGAATTATTGGGTGAGCCCTCTGTTCGTAGTGGACAAAAGCCTTTATCCAAAGGAGCCTGGCGGGTGCTTTGTCATCTTGTTCAGAGTGAAAACAAAAAAGTATTTATGCCGAATGTCTGGCATGCGACAAATATGCGTGTCCCTGAACCGATAATATGCAAGATGATCTCAAACAGCCTCAAGAGTCGCGGTTTGGTGGAAGTTGACGATCATTACGATAACCTGCGCCTGACCCAGATCGGGGAAGTTTTTCATCGAGATCACACGGATGAGTACTTGAAATTGTACCCAGACGTCAGATGAGAGTCGTGCGCCTTTCTCGGTCAGATAGCTATAAAAATTTGACTGATAAAGAAAAACACTTTCGTCTTTTGATGTTGTATTTCCCGGATTATGCGCAGTCTCCACCAGGCAGTTACAGACTGATCATCCTGCATGATGCTGTCTGCGCTTGTTTGTCCTTGAATAGATCCGGGTGTAACTGTTTCCCAGATATGACAGTCAAAGATTTACATGGACGAGTAGTATTCAAACTCGAATGGGAAGACAAATAATTATTCATAATAGAAGGAAAGATGTCGATGCCACAATCGCAAATTTCTCCACTGGCAATCAAATTGATTGCTTCATGTACATACCTGAAGATGCCAACGCAAGACCTTGAAGCTTGCCTTAAACATATAAAGCAAGCATTGATGACGCGAAATGTCACAATAAATTTACCGGAACGATTTTCGTCTGTGTTGATTGCTATCGCCAAAGAAAGAGAAAATCATTTGGTGTTTGTTTTATCTCTTGAGCCTTTGTCTAAAGAGGTATTTGATCAGGCGAGGAAACGGGGCAATAAGATTCTTTCGTTAAACGTCGGGAAAGACAGATTAGATTGGTCCTACCAGATGCTTGAGGGGTAAACGATGCACACACTAATGTCTATATCTGGAAAAACACTACTTGAAACAATGAGATTTGGCAGTGTTGATGAGAATTCACTGGTGTACATGGCTCTTTTAAAAGTTATCGTCAAAACTCAGGTGCATCCTGTATGGACCATAACAAACTCACTGACCGTTGAAGTTTTCGCCTGGTATCATGCTATGCGGGAGTTAAACCATAGAGATGTTCATGTTTCTGTGCAAGGAGGTTTCGCCTCTACGGATTTGGCATCGTACTTGGTTGCACGTGAAATTATTTGGCACACGGCACATCCAGGGGTTCGGGAGATTGCTGAAAAAAATAAAGCATCATTCTTGAACGGATCTTCAAAAAAGACATTCCCCACGGAAAAACTTTCATTCCCGGTAAATTTGATTCATGGAAAATCACGATGAACCAAGTCGCCATATTTTATTAGGGCAGGGGTAGAAAGTAAGGGAAAAAATACTGGAAATAAACGCAATCCCTTAAGGAAAGGAAATAGTTCAAGATATTTCCAGGTGGACGAAAAATACAGAGGAGAAAACGGTAATGCTAACAGAGGAAAAAAAGATAAAAATTAAACTTCTGCTTGAGGAAAAACCCCTGATCACGGTGTTTTTGCAGTCAAGCGCAGCGTGCGGAATGACTACAACAGAACTAGCTGCTATGAATGCTGGGAAGGCAGGGGTCGGGGTAACCGACAAATCGTTGAGAAACACGTTGTCCAAAATGACCAACCTGGTTGTGTATGGGTTACCGCCATTATTCATTACATCGTCTCGGAATGTAGAAGGCAGGTTAGGTACGAAGTTAAAAACATATCTCCTGACCGAATTCGGGAAGCAGGTGATCGAACATTTTTATCCAAGCTTATCGGTACGTTACTTGCACCAGCCTGGTGAGATCGCGCTAAAACATCGGTTCTGCCAGATGGAAGTTTATACGCTTGCACAGAAACAAGGCTGGACAGCTGAGATTGAAAAGGTGATCCCGTATGGCGTCACCCGATCGGTTAGACCAGATGTAGCGCTTATTACTCCAGAGGGAACGATCTACGTTGAGATAGAGCAGGTTATGAAACAAGATCGCGTGTTCCGTGCGGAGGAAAAGATACGGAATTGGACGGACTATCACAGCGCAACCGGTGAAATACCGGATGTGTTGTTCATGTTCAATCTGCGTGAAAAAAAAGCGC
>Ga0268298_10006044_pt1 | contig 11092 bp, 16 predicted proteins | sample WWTPWeurt_MetaG_FD_194462 | JGI IMG/M metagenome (GOLD analysis project Ga0268298, IMG submission 194462) | Activated sludge microbial communities from WWTP in Nijmegen, Gelderland, Netherland - WWTP Weurt | ecosystem: Engineered > WWTP > Aerobic digester > Activated sludge | place... | reverse complement strand
CAAGCTGATTGCACCGATCGCCATGGAAGAAGGTCTGCGCTTCGCCATCCGCGAGGGCGGTCGTACCGTCGGCGCCGGTGTCGTGGCCAAGATCCTTGCTTGATTCTTCATCTGACAAGGAATAAGCATGTCTTCCAAGCAAAAAATCCGCATCCGCCTGAAGGCGTTTGACTACAAGCTGATCGATCAATCGGCCGCCGAAATCGTCGACACCGCGAAGCGCACCGGCGCGATCGTGCGGGGCCCTGTGCCCCTGCCGACCCGCATGAAGCGTTTCGACATCCTGCGTTCGCCGCACGTCAACAAGACCAGCCGCGACCAGTTTGAAATCCGCACCCACCAGCGCCTGATGGACATCGTCGATCCCACGGACAAGACGGTGGACGCACTGATGAAGCTCGACCTGCCGGCAGGGGTCGATGTGGAGATCAAGCTGCAATAAAGCCCGACGCCGGCGCGCCGGCTGTTCTTGCCAAAAACGCGAACTTGCCAGCGATGGCGGTTCGCGTTATAATTTAAGGCTCTCCCCGATTCGGGGCGAGTTTCATTAACCCTCTTTCACGTCAAAACGTGCCAGCCAATTGAAGTTGGCACGGTGGAAGACTAGGAGAAAACTATGAGTCTGAGCAACTCCCTCGGGTTGCTGGGCCGCAAGGTGGGCATGATGCGTCTGTTCACCGATGACGGGGACGCAGTGCCCGTCACGGTGGTGGATGTGTCCAACAACCGTGTGACCCAGGTCAAAACCCAAGAGAACGACGGCTACGTGGCCCTGCAGGTCACGTTCGGTTCGCGCAAGGCATCGCGCGTGACCAAGCCGCAAGCCGGCCACCTTGCGAAAGCAGGCGTCGAAGCCGGTGAGATCATTCAGGAATTTCGCGTGACGGCTGACACCGCTGCCCAGTACGCGGCGGGTGCAACCCTGCCCGTGACGGCGCTGTTTGCGGTTGGCCAGAAGGTGGACGTGCAGGGCACGACCATCGGCAAGGGCTACGCAGGCACCATCAAGCGTCATCACATGAGCTCGCAGCGTGCGTCCCACGGTAACAGCCGTTCGCACAACGTGCCGGGCTCCATCGGTATGGCGCAGGACCCGGGTCGCGTGTTTCCGGGCAAGCGCATGACCGGTCATCTCGGCGATGACCTCGTGACGACCCAGAACCTCGATGTGATCCGTGTCGACGAGGCCCGTCAACTGCTGCTGATCAAGGGTGCCATTCCCGGATCCAAGGGCGGTTTCGTGACGGTTCGTCCCGCGGTCAAAATCAAATCCAGCAAAGGAGCGAACTGATGCAGCTCGAACTCCTGAACGATCAAGGTCAGGCGGCTTCCAAGTTTGAGGCGCCCGAGACCGTGTTTGGTCGCGCATACAACGAAGATCTGGTGCACCAGGTCGTGGTCGCCTACCAGGCCAATGCCCGCCAGGGCACCCGTGCCCAGAAGGACCGCGAGCAGGTCAAGCACTCGACCAAGAAGCCGTTCAAGCAAAAGGGAACGGGCCGTGCCCGCGCCGGTATGACGTCTTCGCCGCTGTGGCGCGGAGGCGGCCGGACCTTCCCGAACATGCCCGACGAGAACTTCAGCCAGAAAATCAACAAGAAGATGTACCGCGCCGGCATGGCCTCCATCTTCTCGCAACTGGCGCGCGAAGGCCGTCTGGCCGTGGTCGACTCGCTGACAGTCGATTCCCCCAAGACCAAGCAGCTCGCCGAGAAGTTCAAGGCGATGAATCTGCAGTCGGTCATGGTGATTGCCGATGAAGTCGACGAGAACCTGTACCTGGCCTCACGCAACCTGGTCAACGTGCTCATCGTCGAGCCGCGTTACGCAGATCCGGTGTCGCTGGTGCATTACAAGAAAGTGCTCGTCACCAAGGGTGCTATCGACAAACTCAAGGAGATGTTCGCATGAGCCGCGTAAATCCGTCGCCTGCCAGTCTCAAGTTTGACGAAGGCCGTCTGATGCAGGTGCTGGTCGCGCCCATCGTGTCCGAAAAGGCCACGATGATCGCCGACAAGAGCAATGCGGTGACGTTCAAGGTGCTGCAGGACGCTTCCAAGCCTGAAATCAAAGCCGCTGTGGAGTTGATGTTCAAGGTCGAGGTCAAGGGCGTGTCTGTGGTGAACACCAAGGGCAAGACCAAGCGCTTCGGCAAGTCGGTCGGTCGCCGCGACAACGTTCGCAAGGCCTACGTGACGCTGAAGCCCGGTCAGGAGCTCAACCTTTCCGGTGAGGGTGCTTAATCATGGCAGTCATTAAACTGAAACCGACCTCCCCCGGCCGTCGTGGCGTGGTGAAGGTCACGCGCGACCACCTGTACAAGGGTGAGCCGTTTGCACCTCTGCTGGAGCCCCAGTTCCAGAAGTCCGGCCGCAACAACAACGGCCACATCACCACCCGTCACAAGGGCGGTGGGCACAAGCACCACTACCGTGTGGTCGATTTCCGTCGCAACAAGGACGCGATTCCGGCCAAGGTCGAGCGCATCGAGTACGACCCGAACCGCACCGCCCACATTGCGCTGGTGTGTTACGCCGACGGTGAGCGCCGCTACATTATTGCTCCGCGCAACCTTGAGGTGGGTGCATCGCTGATCAGTGGCTCGGAAGCGCCGATCCGTGTCGGCAACACGCTGCCGATCCGCAACATTCCGGTCGGTTCGACGATTCACTGCATCGAGCTGCAGCCGGGCAAGGGCGCGCAGATCGCCCGCTCGGCCGGCACGTCGGCCACGCTGCTGGCCCGTGAAGGCACCTACGCCCAGGTTCGCATGCGTTCCGGCGAAGTTCGCAAGGTTCATGTCGAGTGCCGCGCCACGATTGGCGAAGTGGCCAACGAAGAGCACAGCCTGCGCCGTCTCGGCAAGGCCGGTGTGAAGCGCTGGATGGGGATTCGCCCGACCGTTCGCGGCGTGGTGATGAACCCGGTCGACCACCCGCACGGTGGTGGCGAAGGCAAGACCGGCGAAGGCCGCCATGCCGTCGATCCGTGGGGTAACCTGACCAAGGGTTACCGCACCCGTAACAACAAGCGCACGCAGGTCATGATCGTGTCGCGTCGGAAGAAGTAAGGGGTAACAAATGACTCGCTCTCTCAAAAAGGGTCCGTTTGTTGACCACCACCTGGTGGCCAAGGTCGACAAGGCCGTCACCACCAAGGACAAGAAACCGATCAAGACCTGGTCGCGTCGCTCCATGGTTCTGCCCGAGTTCATCGGGCTGACCATCGCCGTGCACAACGGCAAGCAGCACGTGCCTGTTTACATCACCGACCAGATGGTGGGCCACAAGCTGGGCGAGTTCGCGCTCACCCGGACTTTCAAGGGTCACCCGGCGGACAAAAAAGTCCAGAAGAAATAAGGAAAGACCATGGAAACACGTGCAGTCCTCCGGGGCGTCCGTCTGTCGGTCGACAAAGGCCGTCTGGTCGCCGACCTGATTCGTGGCAAGAAAGTGGACCAGGCGCTCAACACGCTGCAGTTCACCCAGAAAAAAGCCGCCGTGATCATCAAGAAGGTGCTTGAGTCCGCCATTGCCAACGCCGAGCACAACGACGGCGCCGACATCGACGAACTGAAGGTCAAGACCATTTACGTCGAGCAGGGCGCCTCGTTGAGGCGCTTCACGGCCCGCGCCAAGGGCCGCGGCAACCAAATCAGAAAGCCCACGTGCCATGTGTACGTGACGGTTGGAAACTGAGAGAGGCCAGGAACTTATGGGACAAAAAATCCACCCCACCGGCTTCCGGCTTTCGATCAGCCGCAACTGGTCTTCCCGCTGGTATGCGAACAACCGTGACTTCGCCGGCATGCTGGCCGAAGACATCAAGGTTCGTGAATACCTGAAGACCAAGCTGAAGAACGCTGCGGTTTCGCGCATCCTGATTGAGCGTCCTGCCAAGAACGCCCGCATCACCATCTTCTCGGCACGTCCGGGCGTGGTGATCGGCAAGAAGGGCGAAGACATCGAAGCGCTCAAGAAGGAACTGTCCAGCCGCCTCGGCGTGCCGGTCGCGGTCAACATCGAGGAAGTGCGCAAGCCTGAAATCGATGCCAAGCTGATCGCCGACAGCATCACCCAGCAGCTCGAGAAGCGCATCATGTTCCGTCGCGCCATGAAGCGCGCCATGCAGAACGCGATGCGCCTGGGTGCCCTGGGCATCAAGATCATGTCGTCGGGCCGTTTGAACGGGATTGAAATTGCCCGTTGCGAGTGGTATCGCGAAGGTCGCGTGCCGCTTCACACGATGCGTGCCGACATCGACTACGGCACCTCTGAAGCCAAGACGACGTACGGCGTCATCGGCGTCAAGGTCTGGGTCTACAAAGGCGACACGCTGGGCCGCAATGACCTGCCTGCCGTGGAGACCCCGCGTCCGGACGACGAGCGTCGCCCGCGCGGTCCGCGCCGCGATGCCCGTCCCGGCGATCGCCCGGCCGGTGACCGCCGCGGTGCGCCGCGTCGCGCCGCTGGCGTGAATGCCGCGCCAGCCGATGGCAGCGACAAGCCCGCAGAAGCGATTGGCGCCGATGCGAAAACCACCGTTAAGCGCGTCCGCAAGGTAGGCGCGCCAGCTGCAGCAGCTGACGGTGTCAAAGGAGAATAAACATGCTGCAACCTGCTCGCAGAAAATATCGCAAGGAGCAAAAGGGCCGTAACACCGGTGTTGCCACTCGTGGCAATACCGTTGCTTTCGGTGACTTTGGTCTCAAGTCCGTCGATCGCGGCCGCCTGACGGCGCGCCAGATCGAGTCCGCTCGTCGGGCTATTTCCCGCCACGTCAAGCGCGGTGGCCGGATCTGGATCCGGGTGTTTCCGGACAAGCCGATTTCCCACAAACCCGCCGAAGTGCGGATGGGTAACGGCAAGGGCAACCCCGAGTACTACGTGGCCGAGATTCAGCCCGGCAAGGTGATCTACGAGATCGTCGGCGTGTCGGAAGAACTGGCCCGCGAAGCGTTCCGCCTGGCTGCCGCCAAACTGCCCCTGCGCACCACGTTCGTGGCGCGCATGATTGGTCAATGATTCAGGAGAATGAAGAAATGAAAGCTGCTGAACTTCGCCAGAAAGACGTTGCCGGCATCGAAGCCGAAGTGAAAGCCCTGCAAAAGGCCCATTTCGGCCTGCGCATGCAGAAAGCCACGCAACAACTCAACAACACCGCCACGCTGCGCAGCACGCGCCGCGACATCGCGCGGGCCAAGACCATTCTTGCTGAAAAGCAAGCTGCCAAGTAAGGAGTGACCATGACGGAAGCTAAGACATCCCTCAAGCGCACCTTGATCGGCAAGGTGGTGAGCGCCAAGCGCGCCAAGACGGTGACGGTGCTCGTCGAGCGCCGCGTGAAGCACGAGCTCTATGGCAAGATCGTTGCCAAGTCGAGCAAGTACCACGCCCACGACGAATCGGGCCAGTACCAGCTGGGCGACGTGATTGAAATCACCGAAAGCCGTCCGATTTCGAAGACCAAGAACTGGGTCGCGTCCCGCCTGGTGGAAAAGGCTGCAGCGGTCTAAGCCCAAGCAGCACCTGGACAGCACGTCCGTCGGAAACGGCCCACAATGTGGGTCGTTTTTGTTTTTGGGGCCTCGCTTGCTTGCAACGCGCCCTGTTCCCTGTAACTACTGGAGATTTTCATGATCAAAGTTGGAGACACCCTTCCCTCGGCCACCCTGATGGAGTACGTTGAAGTCGAAGGCAACGGCTGCAGCATCGGCCCCAACCCCGTGGACGTCACCAAGGCGTCCGCCGGCAAGACGATCGCGTTGTTCGCTCTGCCCGGCGCTTTCACGCCGACCTGTTCGGCCAAGCACGTGCCCGGTTATGTGCAGGCGTTTGACGAGTTCAAGGCCGCTGGCGTCGACGAGATCTGGTGCGTGAGCGTCAATGATGCGTTCGTGATGGGCGCCTGGGCGCGTGACCAGAAGACCGGCGCCAAGGTTCGCATGCTGGGCGACGGCAGTGCTGCTTTCGCGCAGGCCACGGGCCTGACGCTCGACCTCACCGGCAAGGGCATGGGCCTGCGCAGCAACCGGTATTCGATGCTCGTCAAGGACGGCAAGGTCGCCACGCTCAACATCGAAGCGCCCGGCAAGTTCGAAGTCAGCGATGCTGCGACGTTGCTGGCGCAGGCGAAGGGCTGAAAGCAGCTGCAATTGCTACATAACCTGTAGCGACGTTTGACCTGTTGGCGCTGGGTATGTGCCCGAAAGCTCAGAGATCGGCCTTCAGGTAGTGCGCACCGACGATGGGGCTGTGGTAGTAGGGTGGAATATCCTCGAAGCCAAGGTCTTCGTAGAGTGCTCGGGCGGCCTCCATGTCGTCCAGTGTGTCCAGCAGCACGCAGCTGTAGCCGGCGCGCCGGGCGGCATCGAGAATCGCCTCGGCGAGCTGCCGCCCCAGTCCTGAGCCCCGAAAGGCCTTTCTGACGTAGAGGCGTTTCATCTCGCTGGCATTGGGGTAGTCGACGTTGTCGAGCGGACGCATCGCGCAACAGCCTGCGATCTGTCCGTTCACCAAGGCGAGCAGCAGCGCGCCGCGTGGCTCGGCGTAATCACCCGGCAGGCCGTCGAGTTCGGCCTCGAAATTCTGGAAGCAGAGATCCACACCCAATGATCGGGCGTACTCCCGGAAGATGAGACGCGTCGCGTCCCACTCAGCCGGGGTGGACGGGGTTAAGAACTGGATCGGGGGGGCTTCCACGGAAACACTCAGGAACCGGATGGGCCGCAGTGTAGCGGGTCGGCACAGATGACCCGCAGGCACCCAAACTGCGCCCACTCGTTGGGCCATTAGCCGCTGCGTCGGCTCGACTTCCGTTTCAGGGGTGGGCAAGAGACGATCAATCGTCAGAAATTCGGCGTCTCGACCGCCTTCGGCGCGGGCGGCGGTGCGGGCAGCCAGACGCCGCTGGCCCCATAAACAGCCGACGCCGCCACAACCACCGCCACAGCAAAGGCCACGATTCCGCCTCCGCGGGCCGATTCACCTTGGGCGTTGTCTTTCCAGCCGGTGATCATGGGCCTGATGAGCGACCGCTTCTTCCTGCGGGTGTAAAACAGGACCGCCACGACATGCAGGGCGACCAGCGCGTAAAGCGCGTTGGAGAGCAGTTGGTGAAAGCCGGTCAACCGGTTACTGATGTCCTTCGTGACCAGATCGGCCAACGGGCCGGAAAAGACGATGTCGTCGTTGCCGACAAGCCCTGAGGCCACCTGCACGGCTAGCAGCGCGAGCAGCCCGAACACTGAGAGCGCTCCGAGTGGGTTGTGTCCTTCGCCGCGCCATTGGCCGCGCCAGTAAGCCGCGACTTTGCCGGGCGTCGGAAAGAATTGAATAAAGCGGGCGTAGGTCGACCCGACAAATCCCCAGACCAGGCGAAACGCCAGCAGGCCCACGATGGACAGCCCGAAGCGCCCGTGCCAGTCCATCAGGGCGCCCCCCTGTAGTCCGGTGACCACGGCGCCAGTGACAGCAGCGGCGAGCAGCCAGTGAAAGAGGCGGGTCGACAAATCCCACACGAATACACGCTGCTCACCCATGGCCGGACCTCGTCAGAAATCAAAGAAAACAGGCGCCCGAAGGCGCCCGCGAACAGGGAGGCAGTAAGAACTACCGCTTGGCCTTGAAGCTGTCATGGCAGTTGTCGCAGGTCTTCGCCAGTCGCCCGAACTGCTCCTTCACGGCTGCCGCATCGCCGGTCGCCGCGACCTTGGCCATCTCGTTGGCCTCCTTGTTAAAGGCGCCGCCAACTTGGCCGACCTTTTCCCGCTCCGTCCAGAATTCGGCCTTGGCTCGTGTCGGTTCCCAGCCGGTACCCTTGTCGGTACCTGGCAGGAAAAGCGCGCCCATGCCGGAATTGGCGACGGCTTGGATCGCGTTGGCCGCCTTGATCACTTCTTCCTTGTTGTAGGTGCCATTGACGTTGGCGTAGATTCGGGTCATGTTCCAGGCCATGAAGGTGTACCCGGACTGGCGGAACTTGATCGCGTCCTCGGGCTTGATCTGGGCCACGGCGGAACCCGCGGCGAGCGAAACAGACAGCGCGGCGAGGGCCAACTTGAAAACCATGATGTATCTCCGTAGAAAGTGAATGAAGCGGTCGCCGGCGGCCGTGGACAGAAGCCGGTCTGGAACGCGGCGCGAGTATAGCCAGACCGCGGAAATCGTGCAGGAAGCGGTGAAATGTGGCCGAACCGATCGAAGTTACGCGCACGTCGGTGGCGGGCATCATTGCCTAAATTACTCCTGAAAAGAGAGCGTCTTGTGGCCGTTCGGCGCTGGGATGGGAACAATTTCGCCGCAAAAAGACAGTCCTGCGGGCCTCCTGGCGCCCGTTGTGCCCGCTCGGCCCGCTGTGCAGCTGCCGGAAGCCCCCGAGCGCAGGCTCAGAATGCCTTGGCCAGTTCCAGCGTCAGCACGGCCGGCAGTTGGGCGCGCAACGCGTTTCGGCTGACCCGGGTCATGCTGTCGCCGGCCCAGCTCGCGACTTCGAAAGTGTCCACATCGTCCGTCACTTCGAGGAAGCCAAAACGCGGATCCAGTCGGCGGATGTCCTGCATCAGGGCATCGAATTCGTTGTCACGCAGACGCTCGTCGACAATGATCATGTGGGGCTGGTCGCGTTCGGTGTAACGAACCGCCTTCGCGGAGGTGGCCACGGTGTCCGCCCGCAGGCCCAGCGCCCGACAGGCTTTCTCGACCTCACCGCGCACGGCCGCGTCGGTGCTGATCAGCAGGATCCTCAGGCCGGCCAGGGCCTTGGTTCCCGTGTGCAGGGCCGAGTCGCTGCTGCTGGACTCGATCTCCATCGAGGTCAGGCCTTCCAGGTGCTTGACGGTCCGCGCGAATTCGAGCCTCAAGGTCGTGTCGATGCCCTGGTTGGTAGCGGACAGTATGACGCCCATGGTCCTGGCGATCTGGCTGAGCAGGTGCCAGCGCAGTGACGCGCTCGCCGTGCCGTTGCGGCCAGGCTCCGGTGGGTCGGCACGACGGGTCGCCGCGATGGACAGCAAACCGTGTTCAGGCCACGCACTGATGGCGAGGTTCACGGCGACGTGCACGCTGTTGTCCATGGCCCAGTCGATGGCGGTCTCGACCAGGTTGGACAGCAGCCCGGGGTCGACCACGATTTCAACCGGCTTGATGGCTTGCGCGAGCTGAATGCCGCGCTCCTGAAAAGCGTCTTGACGCTCGTGCAGGGCGCTCTGGACCATCTGATCCAGCGACACCCGTTCATGCGATTGGCGCAACCGGCCTTCGGACAGGCGGGCCAGTTGCTGGCTTTGGCGGACGATCAGGTTCGCCTGTTCCAGCGCCTGTTCCAGTTCGCGCGCTTCCCCAGCCGACAAACGGTCGCTTTCGCCCAACGCCTGAATGATCCGGCGCAGCGTATGCAGGGGGATGGACAACTCGGCGCCAATGACGCCGGCGATGCCGAAATCCGTTCGCGGTGTGCCCGAACCTGCCGCTTTCGTCGGCTTGCTTCCCGCCGGGAATGGGTCTGTGCCAAGCGTGCTCATGCCCGCAGAATAACGCACGGAAGAAGCCGGGCCATCCGGGTCCGCGCCTAATTCAATTTCGAGGACTGAAGACAATCCAGCAGCAGACCGGTCAATGCCTGCGGCGCGCTGATCATCGGGTCGTGCCCGGTGAGCAGTTCCAGCACCCTGGAGCCGGGTAGCCAGGCGCCGTCCCAGAATCGCGGATCGCAGACGCGGGTGCGAATCACATCGATGGTCGCCAGGGGTGGCTGCGAGCAGTTGATGAAGGTGCGAGGTATTTGCGCCACCCGCCGGGGGTCGAAGTCGAGTGGCGCCAGGTAGGTGTGCCCAGGGTGCGGAGTCTGGCGCCGCTGCACCCAGTCATGGTCTGCACCTTGCAGGCCGAAAACGGAGGGATCCGGCGGCGGAAAACTATGGTCGGGGGACGCCGCGGCCGCGGCCAGGCGCGTCTCGCGCGTCGCGCTGGCGTGGGTGCTGCTCCAGCTCTCGCCGGGCTTGGGCACCACCGCATCGACATACACCAGGTGGGACAGGCGCTGCGTCAGGCGATCGGCCACTGCCGTTCCCAACATACCGGCATAGGAGTGCACCGCCAGCACGACATCGGCCATCTCTTCGGCCTCGATGGCGCCGATCACATCGGCGATGTGGGTTTCGAGCGTGATCGACGCACTCATGAGATGCGCCCGATCACCCAGTCCGGTCAGGGTCACGGCGTGGGCGCGGTGCCCGGCGCGGATCAAGGCTTCGGTCACATGTCGCCAGCACCAAGCACCGTGCCAGGCACCGTGCACAAGGACAAAGTTCGCCATCAGATCACCTGGCCTTCCTTCAGGGCGCTGATGTGGGCCTCGGAGTAGCCCAGCAACGTGCGCAGCACCTCGTCGGTCTGTTCGCCCAGCAGGGGCGGTGGCCGGTCGGTTCGCACCGGTGTTGCGCTGAGCTTGATCGGGCTCGACACCAGATGCAGGCCGGGGTTGATGGGATGCGGCCAGGTCGTGACCATGCCGCGCTCGCGCACCTGAGGATCATCGAAAACCTCGGCGATGTTGTTGATGGCCCCGCAGGGCACCTTGGCTGCCTCCAGCGCGGCCAGCCATGCCGCCTTGTTGCGTGTGCGCATGATGTCCTGCAACAGGGGCACCAGCTCCAGGCGGTTGCGCACCCGGTCCTGGTTGCGTGCGTAGCGTGGATCGGTGGCGAGCTCGGGATGCCCCGCCACCGCACAGAACTTGGCGTACTGGCTGTCGTTGCCCACCGCGAGGATCAGGTGGTCCTTGTGCCCATCGGCGGCGGGTGCGACCTCGAACACCTGGTAGGGCACGATATTCTGGTGGGCGTTGCCGGCGCGCCCGGGCACCTTGCCGCCCACGAGGTAATTGGCGCCCATGTTGGCCAGCATGGCCACCTGGGTGTCCAGCAGCGCAGCGTCCACATGCTGGCCTTCACCGGTGCGCTCGGCATGGCGCAGCGCCGCCAGGATGGCCACGGTGGCGTACATGCCGGTGAACAGGTCCGCCACCGCCACGCCCACTTTCTGCGGCCCTCCGCCGATGTCATCGCGCTCGCCGGTGATGCTCATCAGGCCAC
>Ga0268298_10006041_pt1 | contig 11095 bp, 5 predicted proteins | sample WWTPWeurt_MetaG_FD_194462 | JGI IMG/M metagenome (GOLD analysis project Ga0268298, IMG submission 194462) | Activated sludge microbial communities from WWTP in Nijmegen, Gelderland, Netherland - WWTP Weurt | ecosystem: Engineered > WWTP > Aerobic digester > Activated sludge | place: Netherlands... | reverse complement strand
GGCTCCCCGCGAGCGAAGATGTTCGCGCGTGCTTTGTGGAAGGACGCCCAGAGGGCCCGCTGGTCTTGACTTCGCAGCGCCTCCTGGACGGGCCTGAGGAGCGGCTCGATGAACCTCCGGACGTGCCGATCATACTCTTCGATCAAGGCTTCTCGATCGAGCTTCAGGTGACGGATTGTGTAGGCCCCCTTGATGCTCTGACCGCGCCGGCACGGTCGCCACGAGGGCCGGTCTCCGAACAGCTCCCGACGGAATTCGATGTGCGATATGCCCTGTTCGCGTGCCGGATGGATGAAGATGGGCCACTCGATGACGCTCACGGAAGCGGTGGAGGCGCCCGTTGCAGGCGGTGAGAGCACTCCGGAGCCCAGTCGGAGGGGGAACTTGAAGCCCTTTTTGGTGTTGCACTGACGGCAAGAGAGAAGGAGGTTGTCCCAGGTGAAGGCCAGCCACCAGTAGCCGCTCCGATCCCGGGAGCCGGGCGAGCGGTTCGCTCTCCTTTTCGGGCGAAAGTGCTCGACGTCCTCGTTGTCCTTCTCGATGCGCTTCTCGCAGTAACAGCACTTGTGGTGGTGCATCCGGTAGAGCGCGTCCTTCACTTCGGGCGACCCGTAGCCCTCGAAGTCGTCGTCCGAGAGCTTCTCGCCGTCCGCCGCCTTCCGGACGAGGCTGGCGAGCTTCGCCGATCTCGCCGTCGACAGCGCTGCGGGTTCGATAGGGTCGCGATGAACGCGGATCACGTGGACCGCTCCCCCCCGGCTCCGTCCTCCTCGTCGCCAGGATAGGGTGGCAGTTCTTCACGCGGCACAGGCTCCCAGCCCGGGTCGAACCCAGCTCTTCTGAGATCGGTCAGCAGGGCCTGGACCTCGGCCTCCTCGTCGTCAGACCGGATGGGGCTCGCGGCGAGCCTCTCATAGCGGTGGAAGTCCGCGCCGACGCGGTGAGGAAAGTCGCGCGGATTCTCGAAATAAGCCTCGTAGATCGCCGCGGCGGTGAGCAGCGCGGGCTGCTCTGTGCCCCTGTGGGCGCGGATCAGGCCGTCGCTGTCGGGACGGAGCACCCAGATCTCCTCGGCGCGCGCGCCGAGCAAAGTGAAGGGATTGTGGGTCGTGACGATGAAGCTCATTTTGGGGAAGAACCCGCGGACCTTGTGGATGATGTCCTTTTGCCACGCGGGGTGGATGTGCAGATCGATCTCGTCAATGAGGACCAGGCCCGTCATCGTCCTCGTGAAGCCCTCCTGGATCTGCTCGAAGCTGCGGCGCCGCCGGATCCACTTCGCGAGGAGATCGACGATCCATCCCATCATCGTCAGATACCCGTCGCTGAGCGCGCCGATCGGCATCTCTCCGATGTGCTCGCCGCGAACGAATACCTGCTGACCACGGTTGCCGAGCAGCTCCATCCCGAACACGTCGCGGAACGCTGTCTGGATGGCGCGATAGACGCGATTGGCCGGGCCGTCGGGATCGCGGCCCTTCTCTTTCAAGGCGTCAATCTCACGGAACGTGAGCCACGTCTCGGCGTGGGTGAGGTCGAGCGCCTCGTCGAAGAGCGTGTAGAGCTCGGTGCCGGGCTCGTCCTCGATCTGGCGTCGCGCTCCGCCCAGCGCGGATCCGCGTCGGCAGCCGTAGCCAAAGACCGGCGCGAGCGCGCCGCGATCGGAGTCGGTGAGCTGATGGAAGCGCTGCTGTCCACCGCGATCTTCGTCGTAGGTGAACTGCGCGCTGTAGGTCTGTCCATTGGCCTCCACGCTCAGCGACACGGGGCTTTGGGCGGGTGTGTCGAGCCTGCGCCACGTCATCTCGAAGGCGCGCGGGGGCAAGCGGTTTGGCTGCGAGATGACGTCGACGAGCGCGAGCGCCACGCCGCGGAGGAGCGTCGTCTTCCCGCGGCCATTGGCCCCCACGATCACGATCCATTGGCCATCCCCGTTGTGAGGTCGGGCCGGGGTCATCTTGAGGTCGGCGAAGATCCGCAGGTTTTGAAAGCGGATCGCGTCGATGTGGACGGGGCGAGGGTCGGGGCGATCGGAGGCGCGGCCGTCCGCGCGCGGGATCTCCGGTCGCGGTAGCGAGAACTGGAGCTGATCCCAGACGCGGGCGTCATCGAGACCGGAGGTGCGCTGGAGGGCGGACACCGCTGCTTCACGTGTGGTCTCCCGATCCTCCCACTGGTCCCTGGGGAGGTGTTGCCAGAGGCTCGCGAGCATGGCCGCGCGAGCGGGGGCTTCCGTGGGAAGTCGGATGTCCTCCGGCGAGACGTCGTCGAGATAGGACGACAGTCTCGACTGAACCCAGGCGCCCACCGGCTCTTCGGCTCTCCAGACAGCGCGCAGCACATCCTTGTATGCGCCGCGCATCTCCCCCCATCCCCCATCCGCGAGCGCCGTGGCCCATTTCACGTCGCGGGTGACCAGCGCGAGCAGCGCGACCCAGGCACCGAGTCGATCCACCGGAGGCCGTCCCCGGAGCCGCGCCGCTATCGCGGCCTCCAGGACAGGCTGCATGTCCGCCTCCGCGTCGGCATCGAGCAGCGCCGCCGTGGCGAGCCGGACTTGCACCTTGTGGGGCGGACGGTCCAAGAGCGCTGTCGCTCTCTCGGTCAGACGGCGGACATACTTCGTCTGCTTGATCGCCGCCCCGTCCTCCAGGATCTCCAGTGCAAGGACGGCTCCCGGTCGCGTGGCGCGCGAGAGGACGTCGGGGTCGTCGTCGAGGTGATCGCAGAGCGGTCCGGCGAAGAAGTCGCGCAGGTCGGAGAGCTCCGCAAATGCCTTGCTCGCCAGGAAGAGCAGCACCTGGCGGAACGAGGTCGCGCGCGCCGCCTGGAGCACGCGTCGTTGCAGCAGGTCCTCTCCTCGGGCGGCGAGCGCGTTCGCCGTGAAGAACTCCTGCATCGCGCGGACATCGAACCGGACCTGCCCGGGGCTGCGTTCGGAGAGGAGCACGAGGCGCTCGGTCACCGCTCTTCGGAGCTGCGCGGCCAGCTCCGCGCGGCGCGCGGCGTCGATCTCGTCCTCGGCCAGCACCGCGTCCACGACCTGCGTGAACCGCTCGATGCTCAGGGTCGCCTCGGTGCGCCCCGCGTGCTCGCCCTCGACGTGGAGCAAGAGCGCCACTTGCGCGTGGACCTTGTCGATGTGCCTGCGGTAGTGCCGGAGCACCTCGGCGATGTCCCGCGTGGCCGGGGAGCCTTCGAAGCGCTCGCGCTCCCGGTCGTAGGCGACGCGATAATACTCGCTGAACAGCGACCATCGCTCGCCGGGCGCCCTCCCCACGCTGTCGACCAGCGCCGCCAGGATGGTGACCTGGAGGGGAGTGCGCATCAGGCGCGCCGTGGTCGGCTGCTCCGCCGCTTGCTTCAATCGCGAGACGACCTTCTCGCGCTGCTCCGGAGTCGTCGAATACCGAGTGTCCGCGAGCCTCTCCGCATACCGCAGCGCCTTCGGCAGATCGAGCGGCACGAGGTGGAGCGCCTCGTCCGACACCATGCCTCGCAGCTCCCCTGAATACCCTTGCGGCCGCGTTGTCGCGATCACGAGCCCATGAGAGTCAGCGCAGGCGAGCGCTTCCAGCAATGCCTCGATCTCGCGAAGGAGCGAGTCGCGACCGGCGGTGACGGGCACTTCGTCCAGACCGTCGAGGACGAGCAGCCAATCGCTGCTGCGCAGGATGGCCAGGAAGCTCGATGCAGCGATGGGGCTCCCGCGTTTCCTCGCCTTGTCTTCGAGAAAGGCCAGGAGGCGCGGCGGGCGAGGGGAGCTGCCTTCTTCTTCGCGCGGGGGGTGCATGGCGAGCCATGCCGCCGCTTCGGGCATGACGATCGCGAGCGGAAACCGAAGCTCTACGGGACGCGCGTAGCCCGTCCCCGGGCGGACGATCTCCTCGACGAGACGCCTGGCTTCCTCTCTCAATTGTGCCGTATGCCGGTGGAGCAGCCAAGCGCGGTGCACCTGGCACAGGAGCTGGCAGAGCGTGGACTTGCCCTGTCCGGGTCCCCCGATGAGCACATACCCACAGTGCGCGGGGCGTGCGTCCGACTGCAACGCGCCTTTCAGCGAGAGATCACCGGCGCCGGACACTTGCTTCGGCGCGTCTCCAGCCGAGTCCGACGTCGCGCGGAACGCCGTGGTGCTGAGGTGATGGACAAGCAGGAAGTCACCGTGCGCCGTGTCGTCCCCCGGAATCCGCCGCGAGACGGACAGGTCGACGAACACCTTCGCCAGCGGAATGCCATCCTCCTTTGCCGCTCCGGTCCTCTCGAGCTGGGCGTAACGATCACGGTAGAGCTCGTCTCCGAGCAATCGAACGAGCCCCTCGAGGAATGCGGATCCGAGCCCGGCTCGCTGGCAAGCGTTCGCGAGGAAGTCGTCGGGCTCGTCGCTTTTCTTTGCGGCCTGGCTCATGCGGGCGCGAACATACCAGAATTTCCGGCGCGGCCGTTCGCGAAGGGTCTCTCGCCAGGGGCCGTGTTGCGGTCGAGCGCCACGATCCGCCACGCGATAGTTCATGGACTCCCATCGCCCCCCAAGGCGATACTGCGCCCCCTCATGCAGCCTGGTGATCTCGTCGCGGACAGGTTCGAGCTGGAGCGCCTCGCCAAATCCGGCGGAATGGGCGCCGTTTATCGCGCGATCGATCGCAAGGACGGCTCCGCCGTCGCCATCAAGATGCTCTCCGGGTGCAGCGAGCAGGCCGCCTCCTACTTCGCCCGCGAGTCGCGCATCCTCGCCGAGATCCAGCACCCCGCCGTCGTCGAGTACCGCGCCCACGGGCGCACGCACACCGGCACTCTGTGGCTCGCGATGGAGTGGCTCGACGGCCTCGATCTCGAAGAGCGCATGCAGGCCTCCCCGCTCTCCATCAAAGAGAGCCTCGCCCTCGTCCGGCGCGCCGCGGAGGCCCTCGGCGCCGCGCACGAGCGAGGCATCGTTCACCGCGACATCAAGCCCTCCAACCTCTTCCTCGTGAACGGCGAGATCGAGCAGGCCAAGCTGCTCGACTTCGGCATCGCGCGCTCACGGCAGGCCACGCGCCCCGCCACGCGCACCGGCATGCTCCTCGGGACGCCGGGCTACATGGCCCCGGAGCAGACCGTGGGCGCGAAGGATCTCACGCCCGCGGCCGATGTCTTCGCGCTCGGCTGCGTGCTCTACGAGTGCCTCACAGGCGAGGCCGCCTTCTCCGGCGAGCACATGATGGTCGTGCTCGCCAAGATCATCCTCGGCCACGCGCCCCGCGTGAAACAAGCCCGCCGCGGCATCCCGAACGCCCTCGACGAGCTCGTCGCGTCGATGCTGTCCAAGGACCCCGGCGAGCGCCCCGCGGACGGGAAGGCGGTCGCGCGCGCCATCCGCGCCATCGAGGCCGGTTCGCTCGAGGACGTCGGCCGCATGGAGCTGCACGACACGCAGCCCGACTCGGCCTTCGAGCCCGCCCGCGCGCCCACGATCCCGGCGATGCCCGCTGTCACATCGTCTTCGTTCGTCGGCCGCGAGCGCGAGCTGTCCATCCTCACGGCGGTCTACGGCGACTGCGTGTGGTCCCCCCGGGCCCGCGCGATGATCGTCACCGCGGCACCAGGATACGGCAAGTCTCGTCTCGTCCGCGAGCTGCTCACGAGCGTCAAATCCCACGAGCAGCCGGCCGACGTGTGGGTCACGCGCGGCGACGCGATGAGCAAGGGATCGCCCTTCGGGATGCTCGCGCGCCTCATCCGCAGCGTGGCCGACATCGAGGGCGGCGAGCTCCCGGAGAAGCAAGCCAAGCGCCTGCGCGATCGCGTCGCTCGCACGGTGCCCCCCGCCGATGTCGATCGCGTCGCGCGCTTCCTCGGCGAGGTCGCGCGGATTCGCTTCGGTCCGAGCGCCTCGCTCACCGTGCTCGCCGCCGCGCAGGACGCGAGGCTCATGGGCGCGCAGATCCGCCGCGCTTTCGAGGACTGGCTCGCCGCCGAGACAGCCGTGCAGCCTGTCGTGATCGTCCTCGAAGATCTGGACGACGGCGACAAACCCTCGCTCGAGGTCATCGAGGCCGCGCGCAAGAACCTGGCGGACAGCCCGCTGCTCGTCGTCGCGACGGGGCGTCCCGCGCTCAAATCGCTCGTTCCCTTCTTCGGCGAGCGCAACGTCACCGAGGTGGAGCTCGGCCCGCTCCCGCACGCCGCCGCCGAGCAGCTCGTCCGCGAGGCCCTCGGCAGCGATGGATCCACGATCCCGCCGGCCCCCGTGGAGGTGTTGCTCCAGCGCTCGCTCGGCAACGCCTTCCACCTCCAGGAGCTCGCGCGCGCAGGCTCCGGCGCCACGCGCGACACGCTCTCCGGCAGCGCGCAGGCCGTCGCTCGATCGATGATCGACGCCCTCGGGCCGCACCCGCGCCACGTGATGTGCGCGGCCAGCGTGCTCGGAAATGTCTTCTGGGAGGGCGCCGTCGCGTCGGTCCTCACGGGCGCCACGCTCACCACCGAGCTCAACAGCCTGCTCGACAACCGCAACGCGATCGCCGCGCTGTGCGATCGCGATCTCCTCCGCACCGTCTCGAATCGCCCTTTTCCAAAGCAGAACCAGTTCGCCTTCCGTCACGAGCTCCTGCGCGAGGCCGCCTACGACAGCCTCGATCCCTCGGAGCGCGCCCTGTTTCACGCGCGCGCCGGCCAGTGGCTGGAGCGCTCCGGGGAGGCTGACGCAGGCACCCTCGCCGAGCACTTCCGGCTCGCCGGGGATCCCGTCCGCGCCGCGGGATACAGCGCGCGCGCCGCGGAGCTGGCCCTCGAAGGCGGCGATCCCGACAGCGTGCTTTTGTGGGCCGATCGCGCCGCGGCCCTCGGCGCCGCAGGAGAGGTCCTCGGCACAGTGCGCCTGTTGCAGGCCGAGGCGTACAAGCTCAAGGGCAACCACGCGGAGACCCTTCGCTACGCCCTCGACGCGCTCACGCACCTGCCGCGCGGGAGCGCCCTCTGGTACGGCACCATCGGCGAGATCGCGCAGGCCTCGGGGCAGCTCGGCGATCACGCCCGCCTGGAGCGCGCGTACCACGATCTGCTGCTCGTCCCGCTCGACGGCGTCACGGCGCCCCACGCGATCGCTGTCGCTCGCCTCGCGCTCCAGCTCCTTCAATCCGGGCGCCACGCCGCGGCCGATCTGGCGTTTCGTGATCTCGAGCACGTGCCCGCCGACGTCATCGCGCACGATCCCGAGGTGGCCGGATCCATCCACCGCGCCCGCGCGCTCCGCGCCCACTACGGCGGTGATCCAGGCGCGGCCCTCGTCGAGTTTGCGGCCGCCGCCAAGGCTTTTCGTGAGGTCGGCGACGAGCTCGGATCCGCCACCCAGCGGGGCAACGTGGGCTTCATGCACGTGGAGCTCGGAGAATACGCCGAGGCCGAGCGCGCCCTCCGCGAGGCCCTCGAGATCGCCGATCGCTATCGACTCTCGGGGCTCGCCGCGTTCGCGAAGCACAACCTCGGCCTCGCGCTCGGTCGCCAGGGCCGGCTCGACGAGGGCCGCCGCATGGAAGAAGAAGCCGTGCTCGCCTATCGCGCCGAGGGCAATCGACGGCTCGAAGGGGGCTCGCGCCTCTATCTCGCGACCATCCTCGCCGCCGCCGGGGACCTCAACGCGGCCGAGGAACAAGCCCAGGAGGCCCTCGCCCTCGTCGCGTCGCACCCGCCCATTCAGGCGCACGCCCTCGCCACTCTCGCGGACATCTGGCTCCTCCTCGGCCGCGCCCGCGACGCCCTCCAGCCCGCGGAGGAGGCCGTTCGTCTCCTCGAAGACCTGGGCGGCATCGAGGACGGCGAGGGCCTCGTGCGCCTCGTCCACGCCGTCGCTCTCGGACAGGTGGGGCACCACAACGCCGCGCGCGCCGCCATTGGAAAGGCCCGGGATCGCCTGCTCGCCCGCGCCGATCGCATCGCGTCCCCCGTCTGGCGCACCTCGTTCCTCACGCGCGTCCCCGAGAACGCCCGCACGCTCACCCTCGCGCGCCAGTGGAAAGCCACCGGCAGGGCAGGGTAACGCAGCCCCTTGAATACGGCTGTCCTCACAGGCGATCCCGCTCGAACGATGGTATCTCCCGGCATGCCCACGGCAGGTCCCGACTCCGCCCCTGGAATCATCCGCCCCCCGCGCCGCCCCGCCGGCTGGATCGCCCCGGGCCCGCGCCCGTGCACGCCGGACTCCCCGGATCTCTTGCCCCGGAACAACGAAGATCTCTGCTTCCTCGCGGGCGATTTTCGCATCTTCCAGCGCAAGGACGGCCACCGCTGGTCGGCCGACGACCTCATCACGGCGCACTTCGCCGTCACGACGCTCGAGCGCCCTCCGGCCCGCGTCGTCGACCTCGGCTGCGGCATCGGCACGGTGCTCCTCTTCCTCGCCTGGCGCTTCTCCGACGCCATCGTGACAGGCATCGAGGCCCAGGAGCTCAGCGCGAGCCTCGCCCGCCGCTCGATCGCGTGGAATGGCATCGAGTCGCGCTGCCAGGTGCGCACAGGCGATCTCCGCTCACCCACCCTGCGGGAGGGCCTCGGCCCCGTCGATCTCGTGACGGGCACTCCCCCGTACCTGCCTGTCGGCTCCGGCCCCGAGTCTCGCCGCGTCCAGTGTGGCCCGTGCCGGTTCGAGCACCGCGGGGGCATCGAAGACTACTGCCTCGCTGCGGCCTCCCTGCTCGCCCCCGGCGCCCCTTTCATCGCGTGCGCGGCCGGCTTTCAGCGCGATCGCGTCATGGACGCCGCCGCCGCTGCGGGCCTGTCGCTCACCGCCTGGAAGGACGTCTATCCCAAGCCTGGCAAGCCCCCGCTCTTCGCCGTCTTTTGCCTCAAAAAGACGTCGGATCCGGCGCCCACCGTCGATCACCCGCCGCTCTATCTCCGGGGAGAGCACGGCATGTTCACGGTGGAGCACGACCTCATCCGCCACACCCTCGGCATCCCCGTTTAGCGACGGAGGGAGCTTTTTTTCACCACGGAGCCACGGAGAGCACGGAGATTTTCTTTGTCCCGGACACCCACCCTCCGAGAACAAAAAATCCTCTGTGCGGCTCCGTGATCTCTGTGACTCCGTGGTGAAAAAGTCCTCAGAAATAACTACTGCGCGAACGGCGCGCCCTTCCGGATCGCCCCCGCCACGATGTCGGCGATCTTCTTCGACGTCTCGTCCCCGAAGTGGCAATCATCGTAGAAATGCTTCGTGTCCTTGGGAAGCATGCTCGCCAGATCCACGCACTCCACCCCCAGGTCCTTGCACACCGAGAGCGTCACCTCATTGAACTTGTCCAGCCCCTCGGCCAGCACCCGCACCGAGAAATAAGGCACCCCGTCGTTGTGCTGGTAATCCCCTTTGCCCCCCATCCAGAGCCTCTTCTGGTCCTCCGGCGACAGGTCCGCTCGCCACAGCGCGGGCTGCGTGATCAGGATCAGCCGGATGTTCCTCGCCTTGAGCAGCCCCGCGTACGTCGTGAGGTTGGTCCTGTACGTCGCGAGCCCCTGCGAGAGATCCGGCGTCACGTCGATGATCTCCGGCGCCCTCTGCCTCTTCTCGCGCCACCGCGTCATCGACGTCCCGTCGTCGTTGTTCGTGAGGTTGGCCGTCGCGAGATCCTTCGACCGCCCATCCTTGATCCGCTTCACGAGCTGGAACACCCGCAGCCGCCGATAATAAGGCGCGTCGTACTCCCACGTGTTCTGCACGGGCCCCGGGATCTGCTGGAACGCCCGCCGCAGGAGCCCCTCCGACTGCGACGCGTCCAGGTCCCCCGGCATGGGCTTGTACTTCTCCGGCATCCCCAGCGCCACGGCCAGATCGTTCACCCCCACGAGCGTCACCACCACGTCAATCCTGGGGAGCTGCGGCAACAGAAACTTCGCATGCACGATGTGATCACCCGAGTTCATCCCCGACAGCCCGGCGCTCGCCGCCCACACTGGCTGTTTCGGGGACGAGAGCAGCCCGCCGATCCGCAGCGCCCACGCCACGTCCTGATCGATGTACAGGTTCTCCGTCGTGCTCCCCCCGATCGCGAGCACCCGCACCTCCGGGTCCGGCCCCGGCTCTCCGCCGCGCAGCCCCAGCGAGTCCGTGACGAACCGCGTCTCCTTCGAGTGAAGGGGCATGACCGCCGGGTTCGGGTGAAACGTGTGGTGCATGTTCGGGGGCCACACGCGATACCCCTGCTTCTCCGGGATCGCGATCCGCAGCGCGATCTCCGCGAAGACGAGCGCGAGGAGGACGCTCATCCCCACGAGGGCGACCTTCATCCCCACCTTGCGAAGCCTGCTCGGAGAAGCCGCCTCCACCATGCCCTGGTGAACCACACTCCGGGGCCCGCGTAAATCCCCCTTCCGCCCTGTCGGGGCTCCGAGCGGCCGTCGCGGGCAGGGGCCCTGGCGGGTCGCAAAGCGCTTTCCGTCCGCCGCGCCCTTTGCTACCAAGCGCCGCATGGCGAACCCCACGGCAGTGTGTGAAACCTCCCTCGGCAGCTTCACGGTGGAGCTCTACACCGACAAGATGCCCATCACCGCGGGCAACTTCCTCAAGCTCGCGAAGAGCGGCTTCTACGATGGCCTGCACTTCCATCGCGTGATCAAGGGCTTCATGTGCCAGTTCGGCTGTCCCTACAGCCGCGACCCCAAGAGCCCGCGCGCCGGCACAGGCGACAGCCCCGACGGCACCATCCAGGACGAGCACCCCGCGAACGCGAAGCTCTCCAACGAGCCCGGCACCCTCTCGATGGCGAACACAGGCGCGCCCAACAGCGGAAGCTGCCAGTTCTTCATCAACACCGTCCACAACTCCTTCCTCGACTTCTTCACCCCGGGGCAGTCCAAGCACCCCGTCTTTGGCCGGGTCACCGCCGGGATGGATGTCGTCAAGAAGATCGAGTCCACCCCGACCGACGGCGACGATCGTCCCCGCACCCCGGTCCAGATGATCAAGATCACCGTCCAGGGCGCCTGACGAATCCCTGTCCCTCGGCATCCGCCGGGGCGCGGCATGCGCCGGGGGACACAGCCCGACGCGCAGCGCCTCACAAACCACGCCCGCGCCCCCGAGAGACGCTGTAGCCTCGGGGGACCATGGCAGTCCTCCGCC
>Ga0268298_10006039_pt1 | contig 11097 bp, 11 predicted proteins | sample WWTPWeurt_MetaG_FD_194462 | JGI IMG/M metagenome (GOLD analysis project Ga0268298, IMG submission 194462) | Activated sludge microbial communities from WWTP in Nijmegen, Gelderland, Netherland - WWTP Weurt | ecosystem: Engineered > WWTP > Aerobic digester > Activated sludge | place... | reverse complement strand
AGTGAATAGAAATCGTCATGTTTTATACACGTTAGCGTTTGTCGCTAAAGTTTTCTTTCCTTCGGGGAAGGCGACATTGACTACGCCGCCTGCCGCAGACTTCCCCGTAGCCCCTTGTCTCCCATATATCCAAAGAAGAATTCCTTCGTTCGGCCCGGCCAACCGCCCACGTACAGTGGCCTTTCCCGCAACGACAGGAATTCACGCCATGCTTCCCCGCTCCCTTCGCCGCATTGCCGCCGCACTCGCCCTGGGCCTGGGCCTCGCCGGCCCGGCTGCTGCCGACATCACTCTCCTCAACGTCTCCTACGACCCGACCCGGGAGTTGTACAAGGATTTCAACGCCGCTTTTGCCAAGCACTGGCAAGCCAAGACGGGCCAGAACGTGCAGATCAGGCAGTCCCACGGCGGGTCCGGCAAGCAGGCGCGGTCGGTGTGGGATGGGCTGGAAGCCGATGTGGTGACCCTCGCCCTGGGTTACGACATCGACACCCTGGCCGACAAGGGGTTGGTGGTGCCCAATTGGCAAAGCCGCTTTCCGAACAACGCCTCGCCCTACACCTCGACCATCGTCTTTCTGGTGAGGAAGGGCAACCCCAAGGGCATCAAGGATTGGGGCGATCTGGCCAAGCCCGGTGTCGGCGTCATCACCCCCAACCCGAAGACTTCCGGCGGCGCCCGCTGGAACTACCTGGCCGCCTGGGCCTGGGCCCTGAAGCAGCCGGGGGGTAACGAGCAGAAGGCTTTCGACTTCGTCACTGCCCTGTTCAAGAACGTGCCCGTCCTCGATTCCGGCGCCCGGGGCGCCACCACGACCTTCGTCGAACGAGGCCTGGGCGACGTGCTCATCGCCTGGGAGAACGAGGCGCTGCTGGCGGTAAAGGAACTGGGCAAGGACAAGTTCGAGATCGTCGCTCCCGGCCAGTCCATCCTTGCCGAACCGCCGGTGGCGGTGGTGGACAAGGTGGTAGATAAACACGGCACCCGGCTCACCGCCCAGGCCTACCTGGACTACCTGTATTCCGAGGAGGGGCAGGAGATCGCCGCCCGCCATTACTACCGACCCACCAATGCGAAGGTGGCCGCCCGCTACGCCGCCAGCTTTCCCAAGCTCAAGCTGATCACTATCGACGGCGTCTTCGGCGGCTGGCGCAAGGCACAACAGCAGCACTTCGCCGATGGCGGCACCTTCGACCGGATTTATACGAAGAAGTGAAGCGGGGGCGGCAGGGGCATCCGGCCGCCCCAACCCATGGCAACGGATATATCCAAATCACTATTTTGTCTTTGTTGTTATAACAGCATCCGCTAAAGTTTCTGGTCTCTCCTGACCTGAGGCTCGCCATGTCCGCTTTTTCCAAATTGCTCGCTGCCCTGTGCCTGGCTGGCAGCGCCTTCGGCGCCGCAGCCGATACGGTGTTGCTCAACGCCTCCTACGACGTTGCCCGCGACGTGTATAAGGACTACAACCCGCTGTTCCAGAAGCACTGGAAGGCCAAGACCGGCGAGAGCCTGGAACTGAAGCAGTCCCACGGCGGTTCCAGCAAGCAGGTGCGCGCGGTGGCGGATGGCCTGGAGGCCGACGTGGTGACCATGAACCAGGCCAACGACATCGAGTTCCTGGCCGAGAAGGGCCTGGTGGCCAAGGACTGGGCGAAGAAATTCCCCAACAACGCCTCGCCCTATACCTCGGCCATGGTCTTCATCGTGAAGAAGGGCAACCCCAAGGGCTTCAAGGACTGGGGCGACCTGGCGGCGCCCGGTGTGCAGATCATCATCCCCCACCCCAAAAATACGGGGAATGGCCGCAACACCTATCTCTCCGCCTGGGCCTGGGCGTTGAAGCAGCCCGGCAGCAGCGACAAGAGCGCCCAGGAGTTCCTCGGCAATTTGCTCAAGAATGCGCCCCTCTTCGCCGCCGGCGGGCGGGATGCCACCACCACCTTCATGCAACGGGGCATGGGTGACGTGCTCATCACCTTCGAATGCGAAGCGGAACTCATCGCCAAGGAATTCGGCAAGGGCAATTTCGAGGTGGTCTATCCAAGCCTGACCCTGCAGACCGAATTCCCGGTGGCGGTGGTGGAGAAGGTGGTGGACAAGAAGGGCACCCGCAAGCAGGCCGAGGCCTACCTGGAATACCTGTGGTCCAAGGAAGGCCAGGAGAACGCCGCCCAGAACTATCTGCGGCCGCGGGATGCCGAGCTGCTGAAGAAGTACGCCCCCTTCTTTCCGCCGGTGAAGACCTTCACCGTGGATGAAGTCTTCGGCGGTGCCAACAAGGCCTTCGCGGCCCATTTCAAGGACGGCGGCAGTTTCGACCAGATCTACGTCGCCAAGTAAGCCTGCCGCTGGATCGACGGGCCGGGATCACCCCCGGCCCTGTTCCCCCCCCTGCGGCCCATTCAGCCCCACCGCTCCCATGCCTTCTCCTTCCCGCCGCGTCCTGCCCGGCTTCGGCCTCGCTCTGGGCTACACGCTCGTCTACCTTTCGCTGCTGGTCCTGTTGCCCCTGGGCGGCATGGTGCTGAAAGCCTCCCAGCTCGGCTGGGGCCAGATTCTCGACATCGCCCTGGGTGAGCGCTCCCTGGCCGCCTTTCGCGTCACCTTCGTCTCCTCGCTGCTGGCGGCCTCGATCAACGCCTTCTTCGGGCTGATCACGGCCTGGATGCTGGTGCGCTACTCCTTCCCCGGCAAGCGCTTCGTCGATGCCCTCGTCGACCTGCCTTTCGCCCTGCCCACCGCCGTGGCCGGCATCACCCTGGCCACGCTCTACGCCGGCAACGGCTGGCTCGGCAGCCATCTCGAACCCCTGGGCCTCAAGGTGGCCTACACGCCCCTGGGCATCGTCGTGGCGCTGACTTTCGTCACGCTGCCCTTCGTCGTGCGTACCCTGCAGCCGGTGATCGAGGATATCGAGACCGAGGTCGAGGAAGCCGCTGCTTCCCTCGGCGCTTCCCGCTGGCAGACCTTTGCCCGCGTCATCTTCCCGGCTATCGGCCCGGCCCTGCTCACCGGCTTCGCCCTGGCCTTCGCCCGGGCCTTGGGGGAATTCGGCTCGGTCATCTTCATCGCCGGCAACCTGCCCCTGGTGTCGGAAATCGTGCCCCTGCTCATCATCTCCAAGCTGGAGCAGTACGACGTGCTGGGCGCCACGGCGCTGGCGGTGATGATGCTGGCCATTTCCTTCGTGCTGCTGCTGACCATCAACCTGCTGCAATGGTGGGCCGCGAATCGATACCGCAACAGCGAGCCCCTGGAAGTGGCCGCCGGCAAGGCGCAAGGGGTGTCGGCATGAGTACCGACAAGCTCACCCGCGCCACCCAGGAACCGGCCTGGGTGCGTGTTGCGCTGCTGACCATCGGCCTCGGCTTCCTGTTTTTCTTCCTCGGCCTGCCGTTGGTGGCGGTCTTCGTCGAGGCCCTGGCCCAGGGCCTGCCCGCCTATCTGGAGGCGCTCAAGGAGCCGGAAACCCGCTCGGCCATCTGGCTCACGGTCGTCATCGCCCTCGCGGTGCTGCCCTTCAACATCCTCTTCGGCGTGGCGGCGGCCTGGGCCATCGCCAAATTCGACTTCAAGGGCAAGAGCCTGCTCATTACCCTGATCGACCTGCCCTTTGCCGTGTCGCCGGTGGTGGCGGGCCTCATCTTCATCCTCATTTTCGGCGCCCAGGGCTGGATGGGCCCCTGGCTGGCCGACCACGACGTGAAGATCATCTTCGCCGTGCCGGGGATGATCATCGCTACCCTGTTCATCACCTTCCCCTTCATCGCCCGGGAACTGATCCCCCTGATGCAGTCCCAGGGCAAGGACGAGGAAGAGGCGGCGGTGTCCCTCGGCGCCTCCGGCTGGCAGATGTTCTGGCGGGTGACCCTGCCCAACATCAAGTGGGGCCTGCTCTACGGCGTGATCCTCTCCAACGCCCGGGCCATGGGGGAATTCGGTGCGGTGAGCGTGGTGTCCGGTCACATCCGCGGCGAGACCAATACGCTGCCCCTGCACGTCGAGATTCTCTACAACGAATACAACGCCATCGGCGCCTTCGCCGCCGCTTCGGTCCTGGCCCTGCTGGCGCTGGTCACCCTGGTGGCCAAGACCGTCGTCGAATGGCGCATGAAGGCCGAGACCGACATGCTGAACGCTGAACTCCCCGGCGAGAAAACCTCATGAGCATCGAAATCCGCAATATCTCCAAGCGCTTCGGCAACTTCGTGGCGCTCGACAACATCAATCTCGACATCCCCACCGGTGAACTGGTCGCCCTGCTCGGCCCCTCCGGCTGCGGCAAGACCACCCTGCTGCGCATCATCGCCGGCATGGAGACCGCCGATCAGGGCGAGATTCTCTTCTCCGGTGCCGAGGCGACCCACCTGCACGCCCGGGAGCGCAACGTCGGTTTCGTCTTCCAGCACTACGCCCTGTTCCGCCACATGACGGTGTTCGAGAACGTGGCCTTCGGCCTGCGGGTCAAGCCGCGCAAGGAGCGTCCGGCCGAGGCGGAGATCAAGCGCCGGGTCATGGAATTGCTCGGCCTCGTCCAGCTCGACTGGCTGGCCGACCGCTACCCGTCGCAGCTTTCCGGCGGCCAACGCCAGCGCATCGCCCTGGCCCGGGCGCTGGCCGTCGAGCCCAAGGTGCTGCTTCTCGACGAGCCCTTCGGCGCCCTGGACACCAAGGTACGCAAGGAATTGCGCCGCTGGCTGCGGCGCCTCCACGACGACATGCACATCTCCTCGGTTTTCGTCACCCACGACCAGGAGGAGGCCCTGGAAGTCGCCGACCGGGTGGTGGTGATGAACCACGGCCGCATCGAGCAGATCGGCTCGCCGGACGAGGTCTATTCGGCGCCGGCGACGCCCTTCGTCTATCAGTTCCTGGGCAACGTCAATGTCTTCCACAGCCGCGTCCAGGGCGGCTTCGCCGCAGTGGAGCGCAACCCCGGCGAGGGCACCACCGCCTTCGTGCGTCCCCACGACATCGACCTTTCGCAGCAGCCCCTGGACAACGCCCTGCCGGCGACGGTTTCCCACGTCCATCCCATCGGGCCGGTGGTGCGTATCGAACTGCTGCACGAGAGCGAAGTGGTGGAAGTGGAGCTCTCCCGGGAGCGCCACGAGGCCCTGAACCTGGAAATCGGCCAGGCCATCTGGTTCCGCCCGCGCCAGGTACGGGTCTTCGACGCCGACGGCCAGGCCCGGGAAGTCGCCGGCCAGACGCCGGCGCGGGAGCCGTTCCTCTTCTAGCCTACGACCCGCGACAGGAGCACCCCCGCCACCACCGCCAGCAGAATGGCGATGATGGTCAGCCAGCGGTTCTGCCGCTGCTGCTCGGCGATGAGCTTTTCCAGTTGTGGTTGCAGGTCGGCCTTGGCCGGCTGGGCCAGGGCCTGGTGCACCAGGCGCGGCAGCTGGGGCAGGGTGCGGGCCAGATAGGGCGCCTCCTGCTTGAAGGTGCGCAACAGCCCGCGCCAGCCCACCTGCTCGCTCATCCAGCGTTCGAGGAAAGGCTTGGCGGTTTTCCACAGATCGAGGTCGGGGTCCAGCTGGCGGCCCAGGCCCTCGATGTTGAGCAGGGTTTTCTGCAGCATCACCAGTTGCGGCTGGATTTCCACGTTGAAGCGGCGCGAGGTCTGGAACAGGCGCAGCAGCACGCGGCCGAAGGAGATTTCCTTGAGGGGCCGGTCGAAGATGGGCTCGCAGACGGCGCGGATGGCGGCCTCGAACTCGTCGACGCGGGTGTCCTTAGGGGCCCAGCCGGATTCGATGTGGGCCTCGGCCACCCGCTTGTAGTCGCGGCGGAAGAAGGCGAGGAAGTTCTGGGCCAGATAGTTCTTGTCGGAGTCGGTGAGGGTGCCGACGATGCCGAAATCCAGGGCGATGTAGCGGCCGTCGGGGGCGACGAAGATGTTGCCGGGGTGCATGTCGGCATGGAAGAAACCGTCGCGGAAGACCTGGGTGAAGAAGATCTCGACGCCGGCGGCGGAGAGCTTTTCCATGTCGATGCCCTGTTCCCGCAGGCGGTCGGTCTGCGAGATGGGCGTGCCGACCATGCGCTCCATGACCATCACCGTGGAGGTGCAGAAATCCCAATGCACCTCGGGCACGATGAGGAGGTTCGAATCGGTGAAATTGCGCCGCAGTTGCGAAGCGTTGGCCGCTTCCCGCATGAGGTCCAGTTCGTCGTGCAGGTATTTGGCGAACTCGGCGACCACTTCCCGGGGTTTCAGGCGCTTGCCGTCGGACCACAGCTTTTCCAGCAGCAGGGCCAGGGTGTCCATGAGGCCCAGGTCGTGCTCGATGACCGAAAGCATGTTGGGGCGCAGGATCTTGACTGCCACCTCGTGGCCGCCATCTTCGGGCTTGAGGCGGGCGAAATGGACCTGGGCGATGGAGGCGGAGGCGGTGGGCGTCGGGTCGAACTCGGCGAAGACCTCGCTGGCGGGCCGGCCGTAGGCCTTTTCGATTTCCTTCAGGGCGAGCTGGGAGTCGAAGGGCGGCACCCGGTCCTGCAGCTTGGCCAGTTCGTCGGCGATGTCCGTCGGCATCAGGTCGCGGCGGGTGGAGAGCACCTGGCCGAACTTGACGAAAATGGGCCCCAGGGACTCCAGGGCCAGACGCAGGCGCACCGCCCGCGGTGCAGTGAGGCGGCGCCAGAATTGCAAGGCGTTGGTGAAGCGGACGAGATAGCCCGTGGGCTCGTGTTCGAGGACCATCTCGTCCAGGCCATAGCGGCTGGCGACGGAGATGATCTTGAGGAGGCGAAAGAGGCGCACGGCGGGCGGGGCGTTGAATCAGGACGCCCGAATGTACACAGAATCGCCGGGGGGGAAAAGCGCATCGTATAATCGCCCCTTTGCTTTTTCGCCAATAATCAATGGCTCAAGACGTCAAGACCCAGCTGACCGAACTGCTCAGGCAGGCCCTGGCCAGCGTGGCACCGGCCGCCGCCGATACCCCCATTCATCTGGAACGCCCCCGGGATCCCTCCCACGGGGATTTCGCCACCAATCTGGCCATGCAGCTGGCCAAGGCCCTCAAGAAGAACCCGCGGGAAATCGCCCAGCAACTGGTGCGCGAATTGCCGCCGACTTCCCTGGTTCAGGCGGCGGAAATCGCCGGTGCCGGCTTCATCAATTTCCGCCTTGCAACCGATGCCAAGACGGCGGCGGTGGAGGCCGTTCTTGCCGCGGGTGCCGCCTACGGCCGTTCGGCCCAAGGGGGCGGGCGCAAGATTCAGGTGGAATTCGTCTCGGCCAACCCCACCGGGCCGCTGCACGTCGGCCACGGCCGCGGCGCCGCCTACGGGGCTTCCCTTTCCGCCCTGCTGGCCTTCGCCGGCTGGGACGTGACCCGCGAGTATTACGTCAATGACGCCGGCCGGCAGATGGACATCCTGGGGCTGTCCACCTGGCTGCGCTACCTCGATCTCCTGGGGGTCGCCGTTCCCTTTCCGCCCAATGCCTACCAGGGCGACTACGTGCGGGACATGGCGCGCCAGATGCAATCGGCCCATGGTACCCAGTTCCTGCGCCCTGGCGAGGCCGTCCTGGCGGGCACTCCCGGGCTGCCCGCCGCCGACCGGGCGGATGACGAGGCCAAACAGCAGCGCGAACTCCATCTCGACGCCCTGATCGCCCGCGCCAAGGAGCTTCTCGGTCCCGACTGGTCCTACGTCCATGGCCACGCGCTTTCTGAACAACTGGCCGACTGCCGCAACGACCTGGAAGAATTCGGCGTCGAGTTCGACGTCTGGTTTTCCGAAAAGGCCCTCTACGACACCGGACTGGTCGCCCGCTGCGTCGATCTGCTGGAAAAGAAGGGGCACCTCTACGAGCAGGACGGCGCCAAGTGGTTCAAGTCCACCGCCTTCGGCGACGAGAAGGACCGCGTCGTGCAGCGCGAGAACGGCCTCTATACCTATTTCGCCTCCGACATCGCCTACCACCTGAACAAGTACGAGCGGGGCTTCGATCAGATCATCAATATCTGGGGCGCCGACCACCACGGCTACATCCCCCGGGTGAAGGGCGCCATCGCCGCCCTGGAACTCGATCCCGCCCGGCTGCACGTGGCCCTGGTCCAGTTTGCCGTGCTTTACCGCAACGGCCAGAAGGCCTCCATGTCCACGCGCTCGGGTGAATTCGTCACCCTGCGCGAGCTGCGCGGCGAAGTGGGCAACGATGCCTGCCGTTTCTTCTACGCCCTGCGCAAATCCGACCAGCATCTGGATTTCGATCTCGATCTCGCCAAGAGCCAGACCAACGAAAACCCGGTCTATTACATCCAGTACGCCCACGCCCGCATCTGTTCCGTCGTCTCCCAGTGGGGGGGCGATCTCGCCGATCTGGGCAGCGCCGACCTGGCACGCCTGGAAAATCCCAGGGAGCTGGCCCTCGCCAACAAGCTGGCTGAGTTTGCCGATATCATCGATGCGGCCGCCAAGGAGCTTGCCCCGCACCAGATTGCCTTCTACCTGAAGGAGCTGGCCGGCGAATTCCACGGCTGGTACAACGCCGAGCGCATGCTGGTGGACGATGCCGCCCTGCGCGATGCCCGGGTGGCCCTGGCCGCCGCCGTGCGTCAGGTGATCCGCAACGGCATGGCGCTGCTGGGCGTCTCCTGCCCCGAATCGATGTAAGGATGGTCCATGAACGTCATTCACCCCAACCCCGCCCGCCGCGTCCGGCCCGGGGCGCCGGCATGAGCCGCGCCGCCAAGCCCCGGCGGACCAAGTCCGTCGCCAGGAAGTCTGGCGGAGGAACCCTGGTCGGCATGTTCATCGGCCTGGTCCTCGGTGTCGGCATCGCCGCCGGGGTGGTCTGGTACCTCAACAAATCGCCCATGCCCTTCCAGAACGCCAAGCCCCAGCCGCCCCGGCCCGAGGCTTCGGTGGGGCCGGACGGCAAGCCGGCCCAGCCCATTGCCCTGCCGGGCAAGCCGGGCGACCCCCCGCCGGAGAAGCGCTTCCAGTTCTACGACATCCTTCCCGGCAAGGCCGAGGCCGTGCCGGACAAGGCCGCCGCCAAACCGCCCGAGGTCAAGAAGGAAGAGCCCAAGGACGCCGCGAAGGATGCCGCCAAGGAGAGCAAGCCTTCCCTCTTCCTCCAGGCCGGTTCCTTCAGTACCGCCCAGGATGCGGACAACCAGAAAGCCAATCTCGCGTTAATGGGCCTTGAGGCGACGGTGCAGCAGGTCATGGTCCAGGACAAGACCTACTTCCGTGTCCGCCTCGGCCCCTTCGCCCGTCCCGAGGACGTGAACAAAATCCGTTCCGACCTTGCCAAGTCGGGCATCGAAGTCTCTCTCGTCAAGAACAAGGAGTGATGATGAACCTGTCCCGCCGCGACGCCGTGCGCGTCATGCTCGGAAGCGCCCTAGCCGCCAGCCTGCCTGCCTTTGCCCAGGGCCAGGGCCGGGAGTACGTCCTGATCGAACCGCCTCAGCCCACCGACAACCCGGGCAAGATCGAGGTCGTCGAGTTCTTCAGCTACGGCTGCCCCCATTGCAGCGACTTCCACCCGCTCCTCAGCGCCTGGATCGCCAAGCAAGCTGCGGATGTGGTGGTGCGCAAGGTTCCCGTCACTTTCGGGCGCGCCGCCTGGAGCAATATCGCCCGCCTTTTCTACGCGCTGGAGACGACCGGCGACCTCGCCCGTCTGGATGCCGACGTGTTCAAGGCCATCCATGCCGAGCGCCAGAACCTCTTCGAGGAGCGCGGTATCAACGAGTGGGTGGCCAAGAAGGGCGTCGATCCCAAGAAATTCGCCGACGCCTTCGCTTCCTTCGGCGTGCAAAGCAAGGTGAAGCGCGGTGACCAGATGGCCCAGGCCTATCGCATTCAGGGCGTTCCGGCCTTGGGCGTGCAGGGGCGCTATCTGGTCGGTGAGCGGCAGCCTGCTGAAAATCTGGCTACCGTCGACCGTCTGATCGCCGAAATCCGCGGCCACAAGAAGTGATCCTGGAATAATCCGGACGCGGCGACGCACCGGCCCTGACCCATCCCGATGAAGCCGGCAGCCGTCTTCCTCACCGGTGCCTCCTCGGGTATCGGCGAGGCCCTGGCCGTGCGCTATGCGGGGCAGGGCGCCCGCCTCGGCCTCACCGGGCGCCGCAGCGAGGTTCTGCAAGCCCTGAACCAGCGCCTCGGCGGCGGCCATGCCTGTTACGCCCTGGACGTCACCGATGCAGCGGCTCTGGCTGCTGCAGCGGAGGACTTCATGGGCCGCCACGGCGTTCCGGACGTCGTTGTCGCCTGCGCCGGCGTGTCGGTGGGCACCCTGACCGAATACGCCGAGGATCTGGCCGTCTTCCGCCGGGTCATGGATACCAATGTGTTCGGCATGGCCGCCACCTTCGCGCCCTTCATCCCCGCCATGAAGGCTGCCGGTGGGCGGCGTCGCCTGGCAGGAATCGCCTCGGTTTCGGGCATCCGCGGGCTGCCGGGGGCGGAAGCCTATTCGGCCTCCAAGGCTGCCGCCATCGCCTACCTGGAAAGCCTGCGCCTGGAAATGCGCCCTTACGGCATCCCGGTGGTGACCATCACCCCGGGCTACATCGCCACCCCGATGACCGCCGTCAATCCCTACTCCATGCCCTTCCTGCTCCCCGCCGACGAGGCCGCCCGCCGCTTCATCCGGGCCATCGACCGGGGCGTCAGCTATACCGTCATCCCCTGGCAGATGGGCCTCGTCGCCAAGGCCCTGCGCCTGATGCCCAACTGGCTCTACGACCGCCTCTTCACCAACGCGCCGAGGAAGCCGCGGGGCCTGATAAAATCCGGCGGATGATCGAACTGACAGTCAATGGCGCGGTGCGCCGGTTTGCCGAGGCCCTGACCGTCGCGGCGCTGGTAGACGCCCTTGGTTTGGCCGGCAAGCGCATCGCCGTCGAGAAAAATGGCGAGATCGTGCCCCGGAGCCAGCATGACACGACCCCGCTCGCCGATGGTGACGCCCTGGAAATCGTCGTCGCCGTCGGCGGTGGATGAATTTTGAATATTCTGTGAAGGGTAAGTGTGGGGAGGCATTCCCCACCCCTTCTCCCTTCCCTCTTTTCCCCTTCTCAGTATCGCCATGGATCAACTCACCATCGCCGGGTT
>Ga0268298_10006038_pt1 | contig 11098 bp, 9 predicted proteins | sample WWTPWeurt_MetaG_FD_194462 | JGI IMG/M metagenome (GOLD analysis project Ga0268298, IMG submission 194462) | Activated sludge microbial communities from WWTP in Nijmegen, Gelderland, Netherland - WWTP Weurt | ecosystem: Engineered > WWTP > Aerobic digester > Activated sludge | place: Netherlands... | reverse complement strand
TCGTTCGCCAAGGCCGTGGATGGTGGCTACGAGATCAAGGTGGCGGGTGCGGCAGAAGAAAGCCTCGTGGGCAAGCACGTGATCGTGGCCACGGGCTCCAGCGCGCGCCAGTTGCCCGGTGCTGCGTTCGATGAAGACCGCATCCTGTCCAACGACGGTGCGCTGCGCATCGGCGCCGTGCCCAAGACCCTGGGCGTGGTCGGCTCGGGCGTCATCGGCCTGGAGATGGGCTCGGTGTGGCGTCGCCTGGGTGCCGAGGTCACGATCCTCGAAGCGCTGCCCAACTTCCTGGGCGCCGCCGACGAGGGCGTGGCCAAGGAGGCACTCAAGGCCTTCACCAAGCAGGGCTTGAAGTTCGAGTTCGGCGTCAAGATCAATGAGGTCAAGACGGGCAAGAAGGGCGTGACCGTGGCCTATGCCAACGCCAAGGGCGAGCCGGTGACGCTGGAGGTCGAGCGCCTGATCGTGTCGATTGGACGCGTACCCAATACGGTAGGCCTGAGCGCCGAGGCCGTGGGCCTGAAGCTCGACGAGCGCGGCGCGATCGTGGTGGACGGCGACTGCAAGACCAACCTGCCCAATGTGTGGGCGGTGGGCGATGTGGTGCGTGGCCCCATGCTGGCGCACAAGGCCGAGGAAGAAGGCGTGGCCGTGGCCGAGCGCATTGCCGGCCAACATGGGCACGTCAACTTCGACACCATCCCCTGGGTGATCTACACCTCACCCGAGATCGCTTGGGTGGGCCGCACCGAGCAACAGCTCAAGGCCGATGGCGTGGCCTACAAGGCCGGGCAGTTCCCGTTCCTGGCCAATGGCCGTGCGCGCGCGCTGGGCGACACCACGGGCTTCGTCAAGTTCCTGGCCGATGCCAAGACCGACGAGATCCTGGGCGTGCACATCGTGGGGCCGTTCGCGTCCGAGCTGATCGCCGAGGCGGTGGTGGCGATGGAGTTCAAGGCCTCGGCCGAGGACATCGCGCGCATCTGCCATGCACACCCGTCCTTGAGTGAATCCACCAAGGAAGCTGCACTGGCCGTGGACAAGCGCAGCCTGAACTTCTGATCCGGCAGCGCCCGCCAGCGGGTCAGCGACAATCCACGGGGCGGCATCGGGCTGCCCCGTTTTCATTTCAAGCATGACGTCTGTCACCGAGTTGTACAGCCAGGTTCTGGCGGAGCGTGGCTATACCAGCGACCCCGCACAACTGCGCGCCGTGGCCGCGCTGCAGCGTTGCCAGGACGAGTGGGCGGCCTACAAATCGCGGCGCGGCAATGCGCTGACGAAGATGCTGGTGCGCCCGCCGATCCCGCGCGGCGTGTACATGCATGGCGGGGTGGGGCGCGGCAAGAGCTTCCTGATGGACTGCTTTTTTCAGGCAGTGCCGCTCACGCGCAAGACGCGCCTGCACTTCCACGAGTTCATGCGCGAGGTGCACCGCGAGCTGCAGGAGCTGAAGGGCACCGTCAACCCGCTCGACGAGCTGGGCAAGCGCATCGCGCGCCGCTTTCGGCTGATCTGCTTCGACGAGTTTCACGTCGCCGATGTCACCGACGCAATGATCCTGCACCGGCTGCTGGATTCGATGTTCGCCAACCGCGTGTCCATCGTCACCACGTCCAATTTCGAGCCCGATGCGCTGTACCCCAACGGCCTGCACCGCGATCGCATCCTGCCGGCCATTGCGCTGCTCAAGGCCAGGCTGGAGGTGATCAACGTGGACAACGGCACCGACTACCGGCGCCGCACGATGGAGCATCTGCAGCTCTATCACACGCCGCTGGGCGAGCCGGCCGACGCGGCGCTGGAGCGCAGCTTCAGCGAGCTGGCCGAGGCGCGCGACGAAGACCCGGTGCTGCACATCGAGCACCGCGAGCTGCGCTCGGTGCGTCGCGCGGGTGGCGTGGTGTGGTTCGACTTCCGCACCCTGTGCGGCGGCCCGCGCTCGCAAAACGATTACCTCGAGATCGCGCAGCAGTTCCACACCGTGATCCTGTCCAACGTGCCGCAGATGCCGCCCCGCCTGGCCAGCGAGGCGCGGCGTTTCACGCTGTTGGTGGACGTGCTCTACGACAGGCGCGTCAAGCTCATCATGAGCGCCGCCGTGCCGGCGGAGGCGCTGTACACCGAGGGGCCGCTGGCGCATGAGTTTCCGCGCACGGTGTCGCGCCTGCAGGAGATGCAGTCGGCCGACTACCTGGCGCTGGAGCGGCGCGACGTGGACACGAGCATCACATGAGGGCAGGGCGCACGGCATCGCGATGGCTGTTGCCGGTGCTGCTGCTGACGGCATGGGGTGGCGCTTGCGCCGCACCCGGCACAGAGGCGGCCGAGCTCGATCGCATCCGCCGCGAGCGGCAGGCGGCCGAAGCGCAATACACCAAGGCCGCCGAAGCCTGCCGCCAGCAGTTTGCAGTGACCGCCTGTCTGGACAAGGCGCGCGGCGAGCGTCGTGTGGCCAGGGACCGATTGCGGCAGGCGGAGCTCGTGATCGACGATGAACGTCGCCGCGCCAAGGCGGCGGCGCGGACAGAAGCGGTGGCCCGCAAGACGCAGGCGGCAGCGGAGCAGGCCGCGCGGGCCTCTGCTTCGTCCGGAGATGGCGAGAAAATGAAGCGGCCTGTGATCGGTGCAAAAGCGGCTCGCTCGCCAGCGCCTGGCGCATCCGCAGTGGCCAAGCCGCATGCGGTCCATGGGAGCGAGCAAGATCACGCCGCAGAGCGCCAGATGGCGGCCACGCAAGCGGCTCGGCGTGCATCCGACGCGCGCGCGCAGCAGGCGCAAATGGCCCGCCATCGGCAGGACGTGTTGGAGCGCAATGCGGCGCAGGCGAAGAAGCACCCGCCCGCTGCGGGCCTGCCCACACCCGGCGCCGCGGCAAGCATCGCTCGATAGTTGCTGGGCCAAGCGGCCAACGCCGCAAGGCGATTCAGTTCAGAGCGGCTCCACCCGCAAGACCACGAGCGACAGGTTGTCCCCACCGCCCTTGGCGCGCTGCCGGGCCTTGGACACCAGCAGCTCGCTGGCCTCGCGCGGCGGCAGCGCCTGCAGGGTGGCGCCCAGCTCGCGTGGCGTGAAGTAGTGCCACAGGCCGTCGCTGCAGCACAACAAGGTGTCGCCCGGCTCCACGCGCTCGATGTGGCCGAGCGAGATGGGCGGGTCGGCCTGCGTGCCCAGGCAGCCGGTCAGCAGGTTGGCCTGCGGATGGCTGTTGGCCTGCTCCTCGGTGACCTTGCCCTCGTCGATCAGGCGTTGCACGTAGGAGTGATCCACCGTGCGGCTGACCATCTCGGCGCCGCGGAAGTGATACACCCGTGAGTCGCCGGCATGCGCGATGTCGCAGCTGCGCGAGGGGCTGAGCAGGAACGCGGCGATGGTGCTGTGCGGCTCTTCCTCGGACGTGATGGCCGTGAGCTTGATCATCAGGTGCGATTCCATCACCAGCTGCCTGAGCGACTCTGCCGGGTCGTCCTTGGCCGGCAGATAACGCTCGAAGAGCTGACGCGCTGTCAGAATCACCTGATCGGACGCCTTGCGGCCGCCGCTCTTGCCGCCCATGCCGTCGGCCAACACACCCAGCACGCAGCCGGGCACGCGATCGTGGGTCAGCAACTCGACCTGGTCCTGCTGATAGGCTCGGTCGCCTCGGTGGATGGCCGTGGACGCGAGCAGCCGATAGGCAATCGTCGGGGGAGCACTCATGATTTCAGACTATAAACTCAAGGCGTCATGAATCCCGTTGAGCCCGACGAAGAAGAAAACCTGCGCTCGCCGCACCGGCAGCTCATCGAGCTGCGCATGGAGCACGCGGACCTCGACAACCTCATCGATCGCGCCGCGGACAGCACGCCCGTGGACGAGCTGAGCCTGCGGCGGCTGAAGAAGCGGCGGCTGCTCCTGCGCGACCAGATCGCCCGCATCGAAGCGGAGATCGATCCGCCGCAGCCCGCGTGAAGCGCTGCGCAGTCGAGGCCGCCGGCGCTGGTCGGGTGGAGTACCTGTGATGGATGAGTTGGCCAGCGATCTGGTCGGTGCCAGCGCGCAAGCACTGGCACGCGGTGGCTTGCTGTCGGAGCACGACCCCTCGTTCGTCGAGCGCGAGGTGCAACAGCAACTGGCCAAGGCCGTGGCCCAGGCCATCGACGATCGGGCCACCCTGGTGGCCGAGGCTGGCACCGGTGTGGGCAAGACCTTCGCCTACCTGGTGCCCGTGCTGCTGTCGCAGCGCCGGGCCATTGTCAGCACCGCCACCAAGAGCCTTCAGGATCAGCTCTACATGCGCGATCTGCCGCGCCTGCGCGACGCGCTGCGCATGCCCATCCGCATCGCGCTGCTGAAGGGGCGCTCGAGCTACCTGTGCCTGCACCGCCTGGCCACCGCGCGCGAGAGCGCCACGCTGCCCGATCGCTTTGCCGTGCGCGCCCTGGCACGTGTGGAGGCCTGGGCGCCCGGCACACGCACGGGCGATCTGGCAGAGATCGATGGGCTGGACGATCGCTCGCCGGTGATCCCGCTGGTCACATCCACCCGCGACAACTGCCTGGGCAGCGAGTGCCCGAGCTTTCGCGACTGCCACGTGGTGCGCGCCCGGCGCGAGGCCATGGCCGCCGATCTGGTGGTGGTGAACCACCACCTGTTTTTCGCAGACCTGAGCCTGCGCGACAGCGGCGTGGCGGAATTGCTGCCCACGGCCGATGTGGTGGTGTTCGACGAGGCGCATCAACTCGTGGAGACGGGACTGCAGTTCGTGGCCACCACCTTGTCCGCCGCGCAGGTGATCGATCTGGCGCGCGACATGCTCGCTGCGGGCCTGAGCCACGCGCGCGGCTTGCAGCCCTGGCAGGAGCTGGCCAGCGGGCTCGAGCTCGCTGCGCGCAATCTGCGCCTGGCCTGCGCCGGGGCGCTGCGCGAGGTGCGCGGCGTGATCCGCCTGCGTTGGGACGAGCGCTCACGCGATGGCGCCTTGGATTCGCCGCTGTCGCAGTTGGTCTCGGCGGCAACGGCCGCAGGGGCGGCCATCGCGCAGGTGGAGGCCACCGCGCCGGATTTCAGCCGCCTGCGCGAGCGGGCCCAAGCGCAGATCGTGCTGGCACAGGGCTTCGCGGCGGAAACGCCGACGCAACGCGTTCGCTGGATCGATCTGGGGCCGCGCGATGCGCGCTTGATCGAATCGCCGCTGGACATCCGCGATCTCTTTGTCGAGCAGCGCGCCTCGGGCTCGCGGGCCTGGGTGTTCACCTCGGCCACGCTGGGCACCGATGACGACCTGGCCTGGTTCTGCGAGTCCGCCGCACTGGAGGACGCGCGCAAGCTGCGCGTGGGCAGCCCCTTCGACTATCCGGCGCACGCCCGCACCTGGGTGCCGCCCAAGTTTCCAAAACCCAATGAAGCCTCGCATCCCGCGGCAGTGGGCGCGCTCGCCGCGCGCCTGGCGGGCCGCCTGGGCGGGCGCACCTTCGTGCTCACCACCACCTTGCGCGTGCTGCCGCTGATCGCCGAGGCCTTGAATGAGGCAGCGATCGCACAAGGCCAGCCTTTGCACGTGCTGGTGCAGGGCACCCACCCCAAGCGCAGCCTGCTGGAGCGCTTTCTCGACACGCCCAACAGCGTGCTGGTGGGCTCGCAGAGCTTCTGGGAGGGCATCGACATCCCCGGTGCAGCGCTGCAGTGCGTGATCATCGACAAGCTGCCGTTCCCGCCGCCCAACGATCCGCTGGTGCAGGCACGCACCAAGGCCATGGAGAAGGCCGGCCGCGATGCCTTCAACGACTATTACCTGGCTGAAGCCGCGATCTCGTTGAAGCAGGGCGCCGGGCGCCTGATCCGCAGCGAGACCGACCGAGGCCTGCTGGTGATTGCCGACCCACGGCTGCGGCAGATGGCCTACGGGCGCAGGCTTCGGCAGGCGCTGCCGGCCATGGGTGCGCTGGACAGCGAGGCCGACGCGCTGGCCTGGCTGGACGAGCTGGCCGCCGCCAACGCCGTGGAATCAGCAGCGGACTGAAGCCCTCAGCGGCTCACCAGAACTGCCACCACGCGCGCTCGGGCACGCGCACGCCGTCCTTCAGGAAGCCGCTGGCCGGGAAGTTCTTGCGCAGCACCCGATCGGCATCGTCGCGCAGCTGGGCCATGCCGAGGCGGTCGTAGCTCATGGCCATGATGTAGAGCGCTTCTTCGGCCGCAGGGGCCTGCTGGTAGTCGCGCACCGCCTGCTGCGCCCGGTTGGCCGCCGCCACAAAGGCCCCGCGCCGGTAGTAGTAGCGGGCCACGTGCACCTCGTACTCGGCCAGCGAGTTCACGATGTAGTCCATGCGCTGGCGGGCGTCGGGCGAATACCGCGAGTCGGGGTACTGCTCCACCAGTTGCTTGAAGGCCTGGTAGGCATCGCGCGAAGCCTGCTGATCGCGCTCGGAAATGTTCTGCTTGGAGATGCTGCTCAGGATGCCCAGGTTGTCGTTGAAATTGACCACGCCCTTCAGGTAGAGCGCGTAGTCCATCGCCGGGCTGGACGGGTAGAGCTTGATGAAGCGGTCGATGGTGGCAATGGACTGCACGCGCTCATTGCTCTTCCACTGCGCATAGGCCATGTCGAGCAGGGCCTGCTGCGCGAGCAGGGTGCCTGCGGCGCGACCTTCCACACGCTCCAGGCCCTTGATCGCCTTCTCGTAGCTGCCAGAGGCCAGGTCGTCCTTGGCCTCCGCATACAATTTTTCCGGGTTGTCGCCGTCGATCTTGGGGGTCGAGCCGCACCCGGCCAAGATGGCAAGCATCAGGGATGCTGGCAGCGCCAACAGGCGCACACGCTGAAAAAGGCTCATCGGTCTCGAGCGCCGCGCACAGTGCCGGCGCCATTCCTCGCATCAAAGCTGACCGCAGGATTCTAATGTCCACCTCTGGCCCACCGGCCGTAGATCTGATCCCGACCGAGGTCGATGATCCCGAAGAAGCCATCCACGAGACCCGTGAGGCCAGGGTGACGCCCGGCCAACACGCTCAGCGGCTGGACCGTTGCGTGGTGAGCATGGCGCCCGAGTTCTCGCGCAGCCACCTGCAAACCCTGATCGAGGGCGGCCACGTCAAGGTGGACGGCCAGGTACAGCGCACCGCCTCGCGCAAGCTGCGCGTGGGCCAGGCCCTGTGGCTCGAGTTGGTGCCCACGGCACAGAGCCAGGCCTTCCGTCCCGAGCCCATGGCCTTGGCCATCGTGTACGAGGACGAGCACCTTCTGGTCGTCGACAAGCCCGTGGGCCTGGTCGTGCACCCGGCGGCGGGGCATTGGTCCGGCACCTTGCTCAACGGCCTTCTGGCCCATCACGCTGGCGCAGCCGAGTTGCCGCGGGCCGGCATCGTGCACCGCCTCGACAAGGACACCAGTGGCCTGATGGTGGTGGCCAAGACGCTGCCGGCCATGACGGCGCTGGTGCGCGCCATTGCAGCGCGCGATGTCGGCCGCAGCTACCTGGCCTTGGCCTGCGGGGCCGTGCCTTGGAGCGAGCTCACGATCGATGCGCCGGTGGGCCGCGACCCCGTCTCGCGTTTGCGCATGGCCGTGGTGGCGTCCGGCAAGCCGGCGCGCACCGATGTGCAGCGGCTGGGTGTGGTGGATGGCGTGAGCGCGCTGCGCTGCAAGCTGCACACGGGCCGCACGCACCAGATCCGCGTGCACCTTGCGCACAAGGGCTTCCCGCTGGTGGGTGATGCGCTCTATGGCGGGCGGGCGCTGCGCGGCATGCAACGCCAGGCTCTGCATGCGGCCGAACTCAGCTTTCAGCACCCGAGTGACGGGCAGATGCTGCACTTCAAGGCGCCCATGCCCGAGGACCTGGCCGCCGCCTGGCCACTGCCTTGATCAGCGCCACAAACGCTTGCGTGCGTGCCGCCCGTGCCATGGGGCTACAATCGCCGCCATTCGGCAGCTGCGCCAGCATCAGGGTCGGCCTCAGGCACCCTGCCACCTCACCCGGTGGTTCGCTCGCGTGATGCGCCGACGCCCCCCGGCCTTGTGCGCTGCAGTCAGCCGAGGTGGGTTGCCCGAGATGGCACCCACCCGATGCGGCAAGCCAAGCCGGCTAGAAGCGCTTTGCGAATGCCGCGAACTCCATTGGCCCATCAGACGGGCCGGACAGCAGGCCACTTGAACAGAGGTTCATGAACACATCGGATGCCAAGCGCGTCCTCGAGACCGCCTTGATCTGCGCGCAGCAGCCTTTGCCGCTGCGCGAGCTGCGCACGTTGTTCGACGAGCAGGTAGGCCCCGACACCATCCGCACGCTGCTCGATGAATTGAGGGGCGACTGGGCTGGGCGCGGCGTCGAGCTGGTGGCACTGGCCAGCGGCTGGCGCTTCCAGAGCCGGCCTGAGATGCGCCACTACCTGGACCGCCTGCATCCCGAGAAGCCGCCTCGTTATTCGCGTGCCACGATGGAAACTCTGGCCATCATTGCCTACCGCCAGCCGGTGACGCGTGGCGACATCGAGGACATTCGCGGCGTCACGGTGAGCACCCAGATCGTCAAGCAACTCGAGGATCGCGGCTGGATCGAGGCCATCGGCTATCGCGAGGCACCAGGCCGCCCCGCGCTGTATGCCACCACGCGCCACTTTCTGGACGACCTCGGCCTCGCCAGCCTGGATCAGCTGCCGGCCATCGACGGCACGCCCAACGCCGCGTCGCTCGATGCCACCCAAGCCTCGTTGCTGATGGCAGACGGCGACCAGCAAGCCGCGCTGCCCCTGACCGAAGACGACACCCTGTTGCCCGATGCGCCAGCCGCGGCCATCGAGCCCATCCTTTCAGCCGAGCCTGAGATTGCAGGCAGCGGCCCCGAGCAAGACCCTTCCGCCCACCCACCTGACGCGCCAGCATGAACTCGCAAGACAAGGATTTGCCCCCGACCGAGCCGCCTTCTGCGGACGGCGATGCCGTTGCGCCCAAGCCCCGACGCCGACGCGCGGTGACGGCAGCGGTGGCGCCCGAGGTGGTCGAGGCCCCCGCCGTGGAGGCTGCCGAAGCCAAGCCGAAGCGCACGCGCCGCAAGGTCGTGGCCGAAGAACCCGTGGCCAGCATCGAGACCTCGGTGCCCGTGGCGCCGGCTGCGGATGAGCTGTTCAAGCGCTCGCCCAAGGCTGCTGTTGCCAAGGAAGAGCCAGCCCCTGCGCCGATGGCTGCCGAGCCGGCAACGCCGCGCACGCGTCGAGCGCGGGCGGTGGAGGAGGCCCCGGTCGATGTCATGCCCGTGCCTGCCGTGACCGAAGCCGTCGCCAGCAGCCAAGCCGATGTGGGTGCCAGTATCGAAGCCCAGGCCGTTTCCGCCCAGGCTGAAACGGATTGCGAAGCGGCAGGTGCCCCGCAAGGCCCGGGTGAAGACGGCCCGCGCCGCTCCCGCAATCGGCGCCGTGGGCGCCGGGGCGATCGCGAACGCAACGCGGCCCCCGGTGAAGACGGTGCCGAAGCCGCGCCAGGCGCCGGCCGAAGTGACGCGCAAAATGAGCGTCCAGCCCGCCGCCCTGACCGGCCGGACGACAGGCCGCGTCGCGATACTGCGGTTCCGCAGGTGGATGCCACGGCCGCGTTTGCCGCCGTGCTGTCGGGCGACTACGACGCGCAAGGCGATGCCGAAGGCAGTGAGCCTGCCACCGGGTCTCAGGCCGTTGAGCCGGCCGAGCCGGGTGCAGAGGCCGCACCGGCCGCGCCCGAGCGCCGCGTGCTCGCGGCCGAGCCCGACGCGCCCAAGCTGCACAAGTTGCTGGCCCAGTCCGGCATCGGATCGCGCCGCGACATGGAGCAACTCATCGAGGACGGCCAGGTCACCGTCAACGACCAGCCGGCGCATGTGGGCCAGCGCATTTCTTTCGGCGACCAGGTCAAGGTGGCTGGTCGCCTTGTGAAACTGCGCATCGCGCCGCCGCCGGCGCGCATCATTGCGTACCACAAGCCCGTGGGCGAGGTGGTCACGCACGACGACCCGCAGAACCGCCCCACGGTGTTCCGCCGCCTGCCGCGGCTGCAGCATGGCAAGTGGCAATCGGTGGGGCGCCTGGACATCAACACCGAAGGGCTGTTGCTGTTCACCACGTCTGGCGATCTGGCGAACCAATTGATGCACCCGCGCTTCGGCGTGGAGCGCGAGTACGCCGTGCGCGTGCTCGGCAGCCTGGAGAGCGAGGCCCGCGCCAAGCTGCTCGACGGCGTGGACATCGAGGGCCAGCGTGCGTCCTTCAAGTCGATCGACGACGGCGGCGGCGAGGGTGTGAACCACTGGTATCGCGTGGTCATCACCGAAGGCCGCAACCGTGAAGTGCGCAAGCTCTTCGACAAGGTGGGCCTGGGCGTGAGCCGGCTCATCCGCATCCGCTACGGCTGCGTGGTGCTGCCGCGTGGCCTGAAGCGCGGCGTCTGGGTCGATCTCAATGAGGACGAGGTGCGCGAAGTGCGCCGCCTGGCCAGCGGAGGCCGCGAGCAAGCCCCGCAAGCCCGGCCGCAGCAAGCGCCGCAAGGCCATGGGCAAGGCCAAGGTCCGCGCCAAGGCCAGGGCCAGAATGCTGGCCCGGAGCAGGGTGGTGAGGCCGGTGGTCGCAACAACCGCAATCGCCGGCGTGGTCGCAACGATCGAAATGAGCGGGTGATGGATCGAGGTGGTGATCGCCCGGTCGATCGCGGCGCTGACATGCCGCCGCAGGACCGAGATGCCTTCGACGACATCGGACCGATCCCCAACCCCCTGCAGCAGACCTTTGACAAGCGCGCCATCCGCGAGGCACGGCAGCCCAAGCGCGAGTACTCTGACGATGGCCCGATCCCGAACCCGCTGCAGCAGACCTATGACCGGCGCTTCGTCGAGAAGCCCCGTGGCCTCAACGAAAGCCGCAACAAGCGCGGCGGGGGTGGCGGCGGCCAGGGCGGCCAGCCTGACCCGCTGAAGACGGCCGTGGGCTACATCGGCGCCGACGCCTTCGTGCGCAAGTTCCAGGGCAACGGTGGCGGCGGTGGTGGTGGTGGCGGACGCGGTGGACGCGGCGGTGGTGGTGGCGGCGGCGGCGGCCGACGCGGCGGGCGTTGACCCTGCGCGGCCTGCAAGCTCGTTTTTGCGAACACCACCGG
>Ga0268298_10006037_pt1 | contig 11098 bp, 4 predicted proteins | sample WWTPWeurt_MetaG_FD_194462 | JGI IMG/M metagenome (GOLD analysis project Ga0268298, IMG submission 194462) | Activated sludge microbial communities from WWTP in Nijmegen, Gelderland, Netherland - WWTP Weurt | ecosystem: Engineered > WWTP > Aerobic digester > Activated sludge | place: Netherlands... | reverse complement strand
GGATACCATTTATAATGATTATTACCACTTAGGACCTTTAGCACAATCTATAGCCGATTACGACAGCATGTTCAATGTTATTGAGGATGAAGTTGCTGATTTTGACCCTAAGCCGGAATTTGGTGGTGGTTATTCAGATGAACAAGTAAATACAATTTTAGATAAATCGATTCGCTCCAATAATGTATTATCATACCTTGCGGCAACACATTTTTTAGATGCCCAGATAAATCGTTTTTTGGATTCACTATCAAATTATCCTGAAATTTATAATAACAGCATTCTGATTTTTGTGAGTGATAACGGATATAGTTTAGGTGAAAAACGACATTGGCAAAAAGGTGCACTTTGGGATGATGATTTACGTGTTCCATTTATTATCGCCGACTTACGAAATCCGGAATCACAATATGTAAACAGTGCAGTGAGTTTATTGGATTTATTTCCAACCTTATGCGAAATGGTGAATATTCCCGAACCGTTGTTTGATTCCGGTGAACGTTATCTCGATGGTAAAAGTTTAATGCCCTATTTAAATAATCCGGAAATCACCATCGAAAAACCATCTTTGGGCACTTATAAAGTACAGGGCGGACATCAGTGCAGTTGTAATCCGCAATACAGTGTGCGCTCCGATGATTTTCATTACATCTATTACACTTCTAACAATGCGGATACGATTATTGAGTGTAATTATGATTCCGTTTATCATGAAGCAGAACTATATGAAGTTGGCAATCAATTTAAAACCGACCCAAATGAATGGAATAATCTGATTAATAATCCGGATTATTTATCTGTTGTAAATTATTTACAACAATGGCTGCCCGATAGTGTTTTGTATTTGCATTCCACTTATAAAATTGTAATCAGTAACCCTACAACCGAATGTTTTTATGATTTTGATGCGACTGCCGAACTAAACTTAACTGTTTATGATACAACAGGCGCGCCAATCGCAGCACCTGATAATTATGTTTATCGCTGGACAAATAATTTAAGCGATGATACATTGGTTGGCAATACAATCAGTTTCCCAATAAATTTAATTGGGCCGGATAATTTTGCGAGCCATACCAATATTTTGTTTTTTGTTGAGATGGTGGATACTGCAAACCAACTAATAAGTGGTTTAGATCATACCCAACTGCAATTAAGTTCATCGGTGGAACCCGAAATTAATTTCAACTTAACAACCATAGCTCCAAATACCATTACGGTAACCGATTTTAGCATAACAGGTAATTACAGTGAATACTATTGGAATTTCGGTTATGGTGATATGTTTTATAATATGGTGCCCGGACCCATAACCTTCGATATTCCCGGGCCTTACACATTTATTTGTAAAGCAAATTATGGAAACGGAGCAAGTTGTGAAAAGTCGTTTGAACAAACTGTGCTAGCAACTGATACCACTCCATATGATAATAATACATTACAATTATTTCCCAATCCGGGAAATGGTGTTTTACAAATACGTTTTAATGAGCCGGTAAATAATGCGAATATTTTTGTTTACAACACAAACGGTCAATTGATTGAAAAAATACCTATCCTGTATAATACCAGTACTGCAACTTTAAACACTGCACATTTTGCTTCAGGCTGTTACATCATTGTGGTGCAATCAGATAAAATTCATTTAAAAAATATTTATGTAAAAACAACCCCATAATTTATCTCCTAAAACAAACTTTACATGAAAACACCACTCGCATTATTAAATAATTTTTTCCTTTGTCTGCTTCTCCTCCTGGGGATGAGATTAAATAGTCAAACCACTGATAAACCCAATATTTTATTTGTGATATCAGATGATTTAAATGATTATTTGGAAGGATATGATGCCAATATTAATACCTTAACACCAAATCTGAATTTAGTCAGGGAAAATGGAACGGTATTTTTAAATGCCTATGCTTCGGCACCCATTTGTGCACCATCAAGAACTTCTTTTTTATCCGGTAAAGATTTAGGCTATACTCAGGTTTATAAAAACTCGGATAATGATTATAAATGTATGGAGTTCAGCGACAATTTTACCGCCGCAGAAGGAAATGAAGTATACTTTACATTGCCTCAGTATTTAAAAGATTCGTTAGGATATTATACGTATAATTTAAATAAGGTATTTCATTGTCAGAAAAATTATATTGAATTTGATGAATTAACTGCCGACCCTTGTGCCAAATCCGGTGCATGGAATAAATATTTTTATTACAATGATTCCATAATTATTCAGCCGGCCGGCGTGGCAATGTATGAAGGTGTTCCCGGTTACGATTGGGCACCTATTAATGATACATTAGAAAAGTACATGACTGATTATATTGCGACCGACAGTGTTATTAATTTTATTAATAAATATGCTGCATCACCCGACAGCATGTGTAATAAACCATTTATGATAATGTTAGGTTATCAGAAACCGCATGCAAAACAATTTATTCCTGCAAAATATTTTGCCCCTGAATATGTAAAAGATTTTTATGCAGTCCCATTGGATTTACCATATAATTATCCTACAAACAGTTATCCGGCCAATGGGATTAATTTACCATCACAACCTGACACACCATTTGCCGATTTAGAGGCTTTATTTATAAATACCATCTCCCCATTAATGGTGAAAAAGTTTGACACCAATTTTATCAAATGGCCGGAAAGTCTGCCAACATTACCTGATGTTGACCCATCATTAACTGAAGAGGAACGAATAGAAATTTTACAATGGGCGAAACGGGCAAATGGCATTATTGCTTATGAAGCTGCCATACAGTTTGTAGATGCACAATTCGGAAAAATATATGCCACTTTATTGTCGCATCCTGAAGTAATGAGTAATACCATCATAATTTTTATTGGGGATAATGGTTATGGTCTCGGAGAAAAACGGCATTGGTCAAAATACGGATTATGGGATACTGATGTGCGCATTCCGATGTTGATAGCAGATATGCGTAATCCAAACCCGCAAATTTGTAACAGAACGGTAAGCCTGCTCGATTTATTTCCAACTTTAGTGGATATTAATGGTGGCACCATGCCTTATTTTCCTGATGGCACCACTTATTTAGATGGCAAGTCAATTGCGCCATTACTGCAAAATGCAGACACGATTTGGAACAGACCTGTTTTATCTGCAACAAAAAAAGAATTGGTTTATGATAAAGGTGATTGTTTTCCGCATTATTCAGTGCGCGACGAACGATTTCATTTAATTACGTACCGGACAAATGGTGATATTATTGATGCCTGTGATTCCGCTACCAGTGTTTTGGAATATGAATTATATGATATTGGTATAAACAGAGAAACTGACCCTTATGAATGGCACAATATTGCTTATCAGCCGGATTATGCTCCCGTAATAAACTATTTAAATCAATGGTTACCCACAGGGCCTTTATATTTACAAAAAACGTATTCAATTAATATTCAGGATGATTTAAATGCATGTATTGTTGATTACGGTGAAAATGTTCCGTTACATTTTGAATTGTTTGATACAATTGGCACAGCTGTTACATCGCCGGTTGGATATATTTTCCAGTGGACAAATAATTTAAGTAGTGATACCTTATACGGAAATAGCATTGAATTCCCTACTACATTAATTGATGCTACAAGTTTTGCGAATACCGGTGAATTAATTATTTATTTAGAAATGGTTGACATTACAGGTCAGATTGTTTCAGCATTTGATATGACATCCATTCAAATTAATGCAGCATCAACACCATCGGTTTCTTTTGATTTAGCCAAATATGGTGACCATACGATAAAGGTTGAAAATTTTGTAATCAACGGCACCTATAAAAGTTATTTTTGGGATTTTGGTTTCGGTCCGATGTTTTATAATGCTGTACCGGGCCCAATTTACTTAGATGATATTACAACAGTTAATGTATCTTGTTTTGTAAATTACGGAAACAACGACTCCTGTAAAATTGAAACACAAAAAACATTTTACGATTATATTGCTGAAAATTTTGTTGAAAATGGCATTTGGATATTCCCGAATCCGGCAAACGGAATTATCAATATTGTTTGCGATTCCATAATGGCTGGTGCAGCATATACTATTTACGACACGGTTGGCAATATTGTAATTAAAACAAATGCCACTCAGCCCACATCGGTTAATCAAATTAATATTACCGGTTGGCCAATGGGAATCTACTATTTAGTTGCAACGCATGGCGATTTTGTATCAACTGGTAATTTTGTTGTTACACATTAATGAAAAGAAATTAATATGAGTTAAATCTTTAAAAATAATTTTATTCCAATGTAATAACACCCCATTCCATGAAAACCATATTTACTTGTCTACTCTTATTGATATATTGCTCCGTTTCGGGGCAATCACCTCCCAAACCAAACATCATTTTTATTGTTGTGGATGATCTCAATGATTACGTGGAAGGGTTTAACGGTCAGTCGCAAATCAGAACGCCAAATATCAAAAGTATAGCTGATTCAGGTTTTGTGTTCACGAACGCGTTTTGTAATGCCCCCGTTTGCGGACCATCAAGAACTAGTTTTTTGAGTGGTAAAGATTTATTTTATACACAACTATATGACAATAATAATTATATCGATGTATTCAGAGATATGTTTACGGAAGCAAATAATAATGCAGAAGTAATAACATTACCGGAACATTTAAAAAATGCTGGCGGTTATTATACTATTGGCATTAATAAAATATTTCATGATGCCCCTTATAAAGACTACGATACTGAAACTGTTGACCCTTGTTTAAAAACACTTTCCTGGAGTAAAGCCATATCGATTAATGAATATCCGTGGCTATTAACACAAGAGCAAATGTATAGTGATGGTTTAGAGGATTTACAATGGGGCGTGTTACCGGATAGTCTGGAAGAAGATTTAATCGATTATCGTGCAGTAGATTCTACCATTAAAATATTAGAAGCGATTTCAGATGGTAGTTTAGCTTTATGTGATAGTGCATTTTTTTTGGCATTGGGTTTTGATTTGCCCCATGTCGATTTATTTGTTCCGGAAAAATATTTTCCTGATGAATATATAAGCGATTTTAATACAGATACATTTAATTTACCATACAACAATCCACCTGATTCATTTCCAACTAATGGTATAATAATGCCACCGCAACCCGACCCAAGATGGAACGATTATTATCAGCTTGGAACAATTGGTAAAGCCATTTCACAAGGGCAAATAAATATTGAAGCTGCCATACAATTGTATTGTGATAGCCTGGAACCAATGCCGGTAATTGATGCAACACTCAGTGATTCGGCCCGGGCAGAAATGTTGCGCGAAAGTATGCGTGCGAATGCAGTGATGGCATACATGGCAGGCATACAGTTTGTAGATGCAATGGTTGGGCGTTTATTAGATTATTTAAATTCGGAGCCTGCATTAAAAAATAATACCATAATAATTTTTGTTGGAGATAATGGATTTTCGTTTGGCGAAAAACATCACTGGTTAAAACGAAGTTTATGGGAGCCTGATGTGCGTGTGCCATTTATTATTTATGACCCCAATCGTTCAGGTAATTCAATTTGTAATCAAACAGTTAGTTTATTGGATGTATTTCCTACAATTTGTGAATTAACCGGTACAGCTTATCCCACTTTTAGCAATGGAAAAAATTATCTCGATGGAAAAAGTATAGTGCCCTTAATGAATAACCCTGATAAAAATTGGGAACATCCAATTTTAATCAGTTTTGAATCGGAAGAAAATAAAGAAGCATCCTGTTTTCCGCAATACGCCGTCCGTTCCGAAAAGTTTAAATATATTCGTTATGCCTCCGATGGGGGTGACCCTTATAACGATTGTAATGCCGACTCATCGTATGTTGAAGAAGAATTATATGAAATTGGAAAATATCGCGAAACCGACCCAAATGAATGGAATAATTTAATTAATAAAACGGAATACGCCGATGTAAAAAATTATCTGCAACAATGGTTACCGGACGGTTCATTATATTTAAAATCAACCTATGCTTTACGAATTAGCGATTTAGCTGAACCTTGTTTGTATGATAACAGCGACAGTGTATTATTACATTTTGAATTATATGATACATTGGGCAATAATATTATACCGCCTCCGGGTTATTTATACGAGTGGACCACAAATTTATCCGAAACTGTTTTTAGCGGAAATGATATTTATTTCCCACTTTCAATAATTGATGAGGGTATTTTTTCGGCGCAGTCATCTTTATTATTTACTGTCAAAATGAAAGACTCGCTCAATACTGTCATTTTGGGATTGGATACCCGAACTGTAAAAATAAATCCCAATACTAAACCCGTAGTTTATTTTAACACAACACAAGTTGATGATTACACCATACAAATAGCAGATTTCGAAATAATCGGAAATTATTCGGATATCTGGTGGAATATGGGTGATGGTACTATTTTGCAGACATTAAATCCAGGCCTTTACACATATGATAGTTCAGGTGCATTTACCATAACTTGTAATGTAACTTATGGCAATAATTCTGATTGTATTGATGAAACATCAAGGAATGTTATTGCTGGTATAGAACAATTTGAGGAGAATGGCGACATTATTATTTATCCTAATCCTGCTACCGATGTTATACGTGTTTTTACAGATATTTTTGAAATGGAAGGTGCAGTTTACATTACAGATGCCCTTGGAAAGCTGGTATATTTTTCCGAAACTACTGCTGCTGATTACCCTTTTATGCAAATTTCGACCCGATTATTACCCGCCGGAGTGTATTTCCTGGTGTTAAGCGGGAAAGATTTTAAAGAAACCGGTATTTTTGTAGTAGCTCAACACAACTAATGATGAAAAGAATTTTTGCTTTCGTAATACTATTAATTTGTTTAGCTGAAAAATCGTCGGCACAGGGCGGCGAAAAACCAAATTTCATTTTTATCGTAATTGATGATTTGAACGATTACATTGAGGGTTACACTGACCACCCTCAGGTTTTTACCCCAAACATTAAAGCCATAGCCGATTCAGGAACCCTGTTTTTAAACAGTTATTCCAATGCTGCCGGATGTGCGCCTTCACGAACAAGTTTTTTTAGTGGTAAAGATTTAGCTTATACGCAGGTATTTAACAACGAAGACTACGCAAGTAAATTCAGAGATAATTTTACTGCTGCAAAAAATAATGCCTTAGTGTATACACTACCGGAAATATTAAAAGATTCAGGCGGTTATTTTACTTATGGAATTAATAAATTATTTCACAATCCGAATAGTAATGATTTTGATAAAACTGTTGGTGTTGAAATGTGCGACAAGGGATTATCCTGGAATAAAATGACTTTTTTGGAAGATGAAGACAGCACTTTAGATTTATTATCTACTTATGCTTTTGGCAATTATTTCGATTGGGGTATGATTCCCGATTCGCTGGAGCCAATATTGGAAGATTACAAAGCTGCAGATTCAGCAATCGCATTTATTGAATCTATTGCCGATGGAACAGCAAATACCTGCGGCGAACCATTTTTTTTAGGTTTAGGTTTATATCGCCCGCATTCTGAAAGATATATTCCTGAAAAATATTATCCCGAATATTTTGTGAACGACATTTATGCTGAGCCTTTTGATATACCTTATAATTATCCGTTAAATACTTTTCCTTACAATGGTATTGTAATGCCACCACAGCCCGACCCGATGTATGATGATTATTACAATTTACCCGGCGGAGGTATTGCACGTAAAATGGCAGATAACGGAAGTGTTTACGATCAGATAAATACTTATGTGGATGGCATTTCACCGTTACCGGTTATTGATGCATTATTAACAGATGCCGATCGCAAAGCAATTCTTACAGAAACTGCGAAAGCGAATTATCAAATGAATTATATTGCTGCCATACAATATATTGATGCACAAATTGGTCGCGTAATGGAAGCACTAAATGCACATCCTGAAATAAAAGAAAATACAGTAATTGTTTTATTAAGTGATAATGGTTATTCATTAGGAGAAAAACGCCACTGGACAAAATGGAGTTTATGGGAACCGGATACCAGAGTGCCAATTTTAATTGCCGATCCGACCAAAACCGGCAACAGAGTAGTCCGCCAAACGGTTACTCTGGTTGATATTTTCCCCACAATTTGTGATATTGCAGATGTTAATTATCCAACCAATCCTGATGGAACAGCGTATCTGGATGGCAATAGTTTAATTGCATTATTAGATGGCGGCGAATTAAAATATGAATATCCTGCATTAACAACGTATAAAAAAAATGTAGGAAATGGTTCCTGTTATCCGCATCATTCAGTACGCAATGACAGATGGCATTATATCAGTTATCGCGAAAATAATAATGGTGCATTTGCAACAGACTATTGTGATTCAACAAATGTTTCTTACGAAGAAGAATTATATGAAATTGGTGTTGACCGCGAAACCGATCCTTATGAATGGAATAATTTAATCAGCAATAATGATTATCGTCCGTTAATAAATTATTTATCGCAATGGTTACCGGACTCTGTTTTATATATGCAAAAAACTTTTAAAGCAGAAATGTATTCCACAGCACCAAATTGTTTTGCAACGCATGACGATAGTTTGTTTTTAAGTTTTTCATTATACGATACAACCGGATTTTTAGTAACACCACCGGATTCATTTACCTATAAATGGACAAATAATATTACGGATGATATTTTATATGGAAACAGTATTGTTTTTGATTTGGCATTATTAACTGAAGCGGAATATACTGCTAACGATAAAATTATTTTTTATTTGGAGATGTTACCACCCGATGGCAGCAAAATAGTTGGCTTCGATTTACAGTATTATTATTTAAATGAAGCAAATATTCCTTCAGCCAATTTTAATGTTTTAAATATATCAGGATTAACAGTTCAAATAATTGATTATTCCATTACCGGAAGTTATACGAACACGTGGTGGGATTTTGGTGATGGCAGTATTGTGGAAGAAATCGTACCAACACCTTATACTTATGCCGAACCCGGAACTTATACGATCACCAATTATGCAGAATATGGTAACGATAGTTGCGTGATAGCATTTAATCAGAATATTACGTTAGATACAAATTCTACCTTACCTGAAAATTTGGTAAAATTATTTCCCAACCCTGCCACCGATCATTTAAATATTTTGCTACCATTGGTCACAGATTTTGCATCGGTTACTATTTACGACATTACGGGACAGGTTGTTTTAACCAACCGCTACCTGAATGGAAACTATGCTTTTGTGTGCAGTATCGATATTTCAGCCTTCAAACAAGGCATTTATATGGTGAATCTGGAAACCGCAGATGTAAATTATTCAGCACCTTTTGTTGTAGTCCGATAAGTAAGGATTTTGGTGGAAACCGCCTATTTTAGGGGCTTGAGATGGTTTTTTTGTCGGAAAAATGGCCTTTTGTGACAAAAAAGCTTTACTTCATTATGACAAATACTCTTGTTAATTTTGTGTGGAATACTAGATTTTATTAACTTTGATAGGATAATACACGATGATACGTATGAATAGAATACTCTTAAGCCTAATTTGCGGTTTTATCGCAATCAGCTCCTCTGCTCAGGATATTCACTTTTCGCAATATTCTCAGTCCCCGTTAACGCTCAATCCGGCTTTAACCGGGCTTACGCCATGTACATACCGGGGTGTGCTCAATTACCGTAACCAATGGGCCAGCGCAGTTGGTCCGGCTTCATACCAAACCTTTGCCGGTTCGTTTGATGCAGGTTTATGGCGCAACAAACTGGATGGCAATATTGTAGGTGTGGGTGCCATGATTTACAATGATGTTTCAGGTGATGGTTCATTAACTAACCTCACTGTAATGGGTTCATTTGCTTACCATCAGAAACTTGGAAATGAAAATCATTTTCTTTCTATTGGTGGCCAGATTGGTTTAGTGCAAAAACGTGTTGACTACAATAAATTGATTTTCGAATCTCAAATTGGAAACAACGGTGTTGATCCAACTTTACCAAGTGGTGAATATGGAGATGATAATTTTTCTTATCTCGATATGAATGCCGGTATTAACTGGAGAGCGCGTTTTACAAATAAATTCGCTATGCAAATTGGTGGTGCTTATTTTCACCTGAGCGAACCAACAGAAACTTTTTATAATTACAACGATAATAAATTAAATGCCCACTATATTGGTTATGGTTCATTTAAAATCGGTTTAGGCAAAAACACCGTATTGATTCCATCTTATTTATTTATGCAACAAACTGAAGGCAGTAACGTGCAAATGAATACCGGTATGGATGTTGGTTTCCAACTTGAAAAAGGTGTTTCTATGGCATATGCCGGATTACATTATCGTTCAACCGATGATTTTAATGTTGCTGATGCTTTAATTGTAAACCTTGGTTTAGATTATAACAATATTAATTTCGGTTTGAGTTATGATGTAAACGTTTCAGGTTTATCTGCTGTAACGAATTATCGTGGCGGCATCGAATTATCATTAGTTTATTGGGGATGTTTAGATACAAGCCCAAAACAGAAACCAATTGACTGTCCGCGATTCTAATTTCTACGCCATAAAAAACCTGCCCGAAGTATTTACCTCTGGCAGGTTTTTTTTATTACTGTTAGTCCTGTTTGTTGCCTGTTCAAATTCTAATTCCGAAACAGGTGAACAAATTAAGCCTATAACAAATACTGAAGTTGTTGGTTATCAAGATGCTCTTTTACCTGAAATAGATAGTTTTTCGAGAGCAGAAATTATTACGCAGTTAAAATTAAAAACAGCAGAAAAAAACCCTTTAGTTGTTCGTGTTTTTGTTCCGCTTTGTGATAATAAAAATCAGGGCATTGTTCCTGTGAGTGCGACTTTGGGTGATGGACAAAATTTAAAAACAAATTTATACTGGGGTGCTTTGTACGGTGTAAAAACACATTTTATAAAACAAGGCTGGAAACGTGTGGGCGGACAATTGCAGGTAAACGACACCATTCTGGAACGTATTGTTTTTGAAAAAATAATTGACAGCAATCGCGTTATTATTATTGCCGATGCATTTGCAGGAAACCACATGGCGGCTTGTTTAAATCATTTT
>Ga0268298_10006032_pt1 | contig 11105 bp, 7 predicted proteins | sample WWTPWeurt_MetaG_FD_194462 | JGI IMG/M metagenome (GOLD analysis project Ga0268298, IMG submission 194462) | Activated sludge microbial communities from WWTP in Nijmegen, Gelderland, Netherland - WWTP Weurt | ecosystem: Engineered > WWTP > Aerobic digester > Activated sludge | place: Netherlands... | reverse complement strand
GATCGCCGCTGTCAATGTCGTTTTCCCATGATCAATATGACCCATGGTCCCTACATTCAGATGCGGTTTGCTGCGGTCAAATTTTACCTTCGCCATTTGAATAACTCCTTAATTTAGAAAAGAACGATTATGCTTTTAAGATTTCTTCCGCCACTGACTGCGATACTGGCGCGTAGTGGTCAAATTCCATATTGAATACGCCGCGTCCCTGTGTAGCGGACCGTAATTGTGTGGCATACCCAAACATTTCAGCCAATGGAACCATGGCCTTCACTGCCTGAGCATTTCCAAGACGGACTTCCATACCCTGGATCAAACCACGGCGGCTGTTAATCTGCCCCATGACATCACCAAGATATTCTTCCGGGACTACAACTTCAACTTTCATCATTGGCTCGAGCAAAATAGCATGACCTTTTTGAACGCCTTCCTTGAAGCCTAAAATGGCGGCCATCTTAAATGCCATTTCACTTGAGTCAACCTCGTGGAAAGAGCCGTCGAATAAGGTTACTTTGATATCAACAACAGGATATCCAGCGAGAACGCCGCCTTCAGCAGCTTCCTTGAAGCCTTTTTCAATTGGGTTGATGTATTCCTTGGGAATGGAACCGCCCACGATCTTATTTTCAAAAATAATTCCGCTGCCGCGTTCTCCAGGTTCCAGGGAGAAAACAACATGACCGTACTGGCCTTTACCACCAGACTGCTTGGCATACTTGTAATTGACTTCCTTAACAGGTTTCGTGATCGATTCACGGAACGCAACACGCGGAGCGCCGACATTTGCCTGAACTCTAAATTCGCGCAGCAAACGATCAACGATAATATCAAGATGCAACTCGCCCATTCCACGAAGAATGGTCTGGCCTGAATCAATATCCGAATTCACATGAAGTGTGGGATCTTCTTCGGCCAACTTGCGGAGAGCCTCACCCATCTTTTCCTGATCACTGGAACTCTTGGGTTCAATCGCAATCGAAATAACCGGCTCAGGGAAGGAAATTGTTTCAAGAACAAGTGCTTTGGTATCGCAAAGTGTATCGCCGGTGAAACTTTCCTTGAAGCCCAATACAGCACCAATATCACCAGCACGAATCTCATCCACATCTTCGCGATGATCGGCATGCATGCGGATCAAACGGCCGATGCGCTCTTTTCTTCCCTTTTTGGTTGTATTTTGAACAGTTTGTCCCTGGCTCAAAACACCGGAATAAACGCGAACATAAGCGAGACGCCCAACATAAGGATCTGTTACGATCTTAAAGACCAATGCGCTCAACGGAGAATTGTCTTGCGCAAGGACCTCAAAGGTACTTTCAGGGTTGCCGGGTTCAGAAACTATGAAAGAAGGCTTGTCTGCTGGAGAAGGCAGATAATCTACAACAGCGTCAAGAAGTACTTGCACGCCCTTGTTCTTTAAGGAAGACCCACAAAAAACAGGAGCTGCCTTTGTAGCAAGAACGCCTTTGCGAAGTGCAAGCTTAAGTTCATCAATACTGATTTCCTGAGCTTCCAGGAACTTCATTGTTAACTCGTCGTCCAGTTCGGCGATCTTTTCAACCATCTTGGCCCGAGATTCAACAGCCTGAGCTTTCATATCTTCGGGAATTTCAACAATATGCGGATCTTTGCCAAGATCGTCTTCCCAAACAACGGCTTTCATGGTCAAAAGATCAATCACACCTTTGAAAGTCGACTCAAAACCGATCGGAATCTGCATTGGGATCGGGTTCGCGCCCAAACGGTCAATGATCGTTTCAATAGTTCGATCGAACGAAGCACCAACGCGATCCATCTTATTAACAAAACAAATACGAGGCACGCCATAGCGGTCTGCCTGACGCCATACCGTTTCAGATTGCGGCTCGACACCTTGTACCGCATCAAAAACTACCACTCCGCCATCCAAAACACGCAATGAACGTTGAACTTCAGCAGTAAAATCAATGTGTCCGGGGGTATCAATGATATTGATCTGATAGCCCTTCCACTCCGCCGATACAGCCGCCGAAACGATTGTGATGCCACGTTCACGTTCCTGAACCATCCAGTCGGTAACTGTTGTACCATCATCAACAGAGCCGATACGATGTGTCATGCCCGTATAGAACATGATTCGCTCAGTAGTTGTTGTTTTCCCGGCGTCAATGTGGGCAATAATGCCTATATTTCTGTATTTATCCAGCGGATGCTCGCGTGCCATACTTACTATTTCCTCAAAAAATTATTTAAATTTAAACTCGGTAATGGGAGAAAGCGCGGTTGGCTTCAGCCATCTTATGTGTTTCATCGCGCTTACGAATAGCCGAACCTGTTTCGTTAAAAGCGTCAATTAATTCCGATGCAAGTTTATCGGAAAACGACTTGCCGGAGCGGTCATTTGCAGACGCAAGAATCCAGCGAAGGGCCAAGGTCATGCGCCGATCGGAGGAAACTTCCATTGGCACCTGATAAGTTGCACCGCCCACGCGGCGTGGACGCACTTCCATGGCAGGACCTACATTCTTAAGCGCACCATCGAAAACATCCAAAGGATTCTTCTCAGTGCGTTCTTTAATTAGATCCATCGCATCATAAATCAAACGAACGGCCGTGCTCTTCTTGCCGCTCTTTAGCACGTGCTGAACCATGGTTTGGACAGCGATGCTGTTATATCGGATATCAGGAAGGATTTCCCGTTTCTCAGGTTTTGCTCTACGCATTTATACTACTCCATCTATTGATTACTTCGGACGCTTCGCGCCGTATTTTGAACGGCCCTGCTTACGATTGGCAACGCCGGTGGTATCGAGAGAACCGCGCACAATGTGATAACGCACACCAGGCAGATCTTTAACACGGCCGCCACGCACCAGTACCACGGAGTGCTCCTGTAACTGATGGCCTTCACCTGGGATGTATGCAGTGACTTCAATGCCGTTTGTCAGACGCACACGAGCGATCTTGCGCAGAGCTGAATTCGGCTTTTTAGGAGTCATGGTACGGACAACAGTACAAACACCACGTTTCTGAGGTGCACCTTTGTCCTGTCTCACACGACGCTGCTTAAAACTGTTCAATGTGAACTGCAGAGCGGGAGCCTTACTTTTTGTTTTGTTGTTTCTGCGGCCCTTGCGGACCATTTGATTTACTGTCGGCACATTCGCCTCCGATTACAAATTCTTTCTATTTTGATTTCGATATTCGCAAGAAATGAGACCATCAACAACGTTTCCTGATGGCCTCATTTGTAGTTACCAATTGAGTCGAGTGGGGGAAGTAAAGCCACTCTTGCTTTCATGGTCAACGGCTAGCTAGTTTATCATGCCATAACTAACCCGTCAATAGATTCTTCTACTTTTTTCTACTTTGATTCTCTCCAAGACTTAACAAGCCGGTATCATGTTTAGGCGGATGGGTCTTCTCTTCATCCTTGCCAAATTTAACCACGTCACCACCTTCGTTGATCGCCTCCACCGCAAGACCCAGTGACTGCAATTCTTTTACCAGAACGCGGAAAGAAGCAGGGATGCTTGGTTCTTCAATCGGCTCCCCCTTTACAATAGCCTCATAAGTATTTACGCGGCCTTGAACATCATCCGACTTAACGGTGAGCATTTCCTGAAGTGTATGTGCCGCGCCATAAGCCTCAAGCGCCCACACTTCCATTTCACCGAAGCGTTGACCACCGAACTGGGCTTTACCACCCAAAGGCTGCTGGGTCACCAAACTGTATGGGCCTGTCGATCGTGCATGAACCTTATCTTCCACAAGGTGATGCAACTTGAGAATGGTCATGACCCCAACGGTCACAGGCTGATCATATGGGATGCCAGTCTTACCATCACGTAAGGTCTGTTTGCCAAGGATAGGCAACGGAATACCCTTATCCTTCGCTAATTCCTGAGCTGTCTCAAGAACCTTGTCTTCAGCGACCCGTCGTGTAATTCCATTCGTCTCCATCCACAAACGCAGACAAGCGTGGACGGTCATTTCATCAACATCAGGATCGGGATTGGCTACATCGCGATCATCGAGCAGGATTTCTTCGGGATTGGCATAGCCCTTTTCGCGCAACCATTCTTTGGCAGCGGCGTGACGCGCGTAATCTGCGTCGTTCAGGCTGTAGACATCATATTTGCGTTTGCCAAGCCAATGTTCAAGATACAAACGACGAACCTCATCATCATCCTGAATTGAGTTGACATCATATTCCTGTTCCTTGAGCCATTCCCAGGCACGTTCTGCAGATTCTTTCCAAGCCTGGTCCATGATCCAGGCACGTGCGAGTTCAGCTTCGATCTGTTCCTCGCTGGCGCCGTCAAAGACCGGCGTGATCGCGCGGAAACCCATGCGCTTCGCAGCCCAGCCAAGATGCACTTCCAATACCTGTCCGATATTCATACGACCAGGCACACCGAGCGGATTTAGAATTAAATCAACTGGTGTTCCATCTTCGAGATATGGCATATCTTCCACCGGCACAACCTTGGAAACCACACCCTTATTGCCGTGGCGACCGGCCATTTTGTCTCCCGCGGTGATCTTGCGGCGCTGAGCAACAGAGACACGCACCATCATTTCGACGCCAGCGGAGAGATCCGAATTTTCTTCACGAGTGAAAACTTTTACATCAACAACTTTACCGCGTTCGCCGTGAGGCATGCGCAACGAAGTATCTTTTACATCGCGTGATTTCTCGCCGAAAATGGCGCGCAATAAGCGTTCTTCAGGGGTAAGTTCTTTCTCACCCTTCGGAGTGATCTTACCAACAAGGATATCGTTTGGACCAACTTCCGCACCAATGCGAATGATGCCGTTTTCATCCAGGTCTTTGATCGCATCATCACCTACATTCGGGATATCGCGTGTGATCTCTTCGGGACCAAGTTTTGTATCACGCGCTTCAACTTCATGCTTCTCAATATGAACTGAAGTGAAACGATCTTCCTGGACAAGGCGTTCTGAGAGCAGAATAGCGTCTTCGAAGTTACCACCTTCCCAGGAGAGGAAGGCAACAACTACGTTTTGACCAAGCGCCAACTGACCACTGTCAGTGGATGAAGAATCGGCGATGATATCGCCAGCCTTGACCAATTGTCCTTTAACCACGGACGGGCGTTGATCAATACAAGTGCTTTGATTGGAACGCTGATACTTGCGGAGTTGATACACGCGGTTTCCGCTCTTCTTTTCTTTGACTGTGATGGTTGCTCCGGTGACCGATACGACCTCACCATCCGCTTCAGCCACCACAACCTGACCAGAGTCAAGCGCGGCATGACCTTCCATACCAGTCGAAACGAGCGGGGTCTCAGGACGCACCAAAGGAACAGCCTGCGCCATCATGTTCGAGCCCATCAACGCGCGGTTGGCATCATCATGTTCAAGGAATGGAATTAAAGCGGCGCTGATACCTACAACCTGATGCGGCGCCACATCCATGTAATCAATCGACTCTGAATTCGAGAACAAAAAGCCCAGATGATAACGGCAGGAAATACGTTCCTTGGAAAATTCCTTATTACCCGTTAAGTGAGCATTCGCCTGAGCGATGGTGAATTTATCCTCCGCATCGGCAGACAGGTAAACGATCTCATCAGATACATATGGGACGATGCTGACATCGCCGCCGATCTTGGCAAGTCTCTTTAATACCTTCGAATCAATTGTTGTCCCTGACTTGAAGAGCAATTCATTTGACTTGGGATCATGAACATCCTCACGTAAGGTGAGTCCTTCCAAGCGTTCATCCTCAGAGGGAAGTGTTTTGAACACTCTGCGGTAAGGTGTTTCAATGAAACCGTATTCATTTACACGGGCAAAAGAAGCCAAACGACCGATCAAACCGATGTTTGGGCCTTCGGGTGTTTCAATGGGACAGATACGGCCATAATGAGAGCGATGCACATCACGAACATCAAAGCCGGCGCGTTCACGGCGCAGACCGCCAGGCCCCAGTGCTGAAAGTGTGCGTTTGTGGCGCAACTCAGCCAGAGGATTGGTTTGATCCATGAACTGTGAAAGTTGTGACGAACCGAAGAATTCTCGCAATGCAGCGACCACGGGGCGGATATTTACCAGAGTGACCGGCGACAACTGCTCCTGATCGCGAATGGACATGCGTTCTTTGATAACGCGCTCCATTCGGCGCAGGCCGATTCTCAACTTGTTCTGGATCAACTCACCCACAGTCTTGACGCGGCGGTTGCCGAGATGATCAATGTCATCAGGTCGTTCAGCGCCGTTGTTAATCTGGATCATGCGGCGGATCAAACGGATCAGATCGCTCTTTGAAACCGTGCGATGCGGGATCGGAATATTGAGGTCAAGCTTTTGATTGAGTTTATAGCGACCAACACGTTCGAGGTCATAGTGGCGCTGATCGAACAACTGCTCCTCAAGGAACTGACGGGCATTGTCAAGCGTGGCGGGATCGCCAGGGCGCATCTTTTTGAAGAATTCGATCAAAGCCGCTTCAGCAATGGAGTGATGGGACAGATCCCAATCAGGTTCCTGCTTAATAGTGGAGGCGATGAACATACGCTCTGGGTTATTGTCCACATCCTTCAAGATGGACATGATCTCTTCATCCGAGCCAACCTTGATGGGAGAGTCTTTGATCCCGTCGCTTACCGCGGCGAGCGCGCGTAAAAAGACCGTGATCGGAACAGTGCGTTTGCGGTTGAACTTTAAGATAATGTAATCGGATTTGCGTGTTTCGAATTCCATCCAAGCGCCGCGATCAGGAATCAACTTCGCCATCGCAAGCGGACGGCCAGTGGCGCGGTCAGCGGGCGCTTCAAAATAAACGCCAGGGGAACGGATCAACTGGGAAACCACAACGCGCTCAGTGCCATTGACAATGAACGTGCCTTTATCGGTCATTTCAGGAAAATCGCCAAGGAAAATATCCTGCTTGATCGGTTCTGGGACATCGGGACCCGCAAGAAGCACTGAAACATACAACGGGCTCGAATAGGTCAGATCGCGCTCGACACATTCTTCGATACTATGCTTGGGTTCTCCAAACCAGTATTTAAGTCCCCATTGCTGTGATTCGGGTCCGCGGCTCGGGAAAAATAACTTCATTCCCTTGTTGTAAGACTCGATCGGAGAGATCTCATGGAAGAGGTCACCCAATCCTTCTCGCTTAAGTCTTTCGAATGAATCAAGCTGTACTTCTATTAAGTTGGGAAGATCTAACTTTACTGGAATACGTGCGTAAGTTTTTTGCGGCAAAGAAGACGCCATTCTTCTCTCCTGTTTCTATGTAGGCTGGGTGAACTAACAAAATTAACTGCCCTTGGATGGACAGCGACCGTATAGTATATCGAAGGTAACATAAAAAGTCAAGAAACATTTGGAGCAAATTTCATTTTGCGTTCCCGATCTCCTCCATGGCATGCGGATTGACCAAAGACGACGTATCACCCAACTCCAGTCCCAAATAAGCTGAACGGATCACACGCCGCATGACCTTTGCATTTCGCGTCTTGGGTAGGTCAGTCACAAACAGGATGGCTTTCGGGGCAAGCGCTTTGCCCATTTCAGCGGTCACCATCTCTTTTAATTCCTGACGAAGCGCATCGGTCGGGACTACCCCGGGGCTGGCTACTGCAAAAAGGATCAGTTCACTCCCTTTGACAGCGTGCGGCACACCAATCGCTGCCGCTTCGACAATATCCTTGTGTCTTACGAGAATTGACTCAACCTCGGCGGGTCCCAGCCGTTTCCCCGCTATCTTGATCGTATCATCTGAGCGCCCAAGAATATACCACAAGCCGTCGCTGTCTATGGCAGCAAAATCACCATGCACCCAGACATTTTCCCAGCGCGACCAATACGTGTCGAGATAACGTAGCTTGTCATTCCAAAAGCCGCGCGTCATGCCGATCCACGGGGCTTTTATAACTAATTCCCCCACCGCGTTACGAAGCGAGATCCCATTTTCGTCCAACACATCCGCATCCATGCCGGGACAGGCGGCTGAAAAAGCGCATGGCTTCAAGGGCAGCAACGGGTTACCCATCACAATCCCGCCAGAGATCTCCGTACCGCCTGAATAATTGATGATCGGTCTTTTGCCTTCGCCAACTTTTTCAAATAACCACATCCACGGGTCTGGATTCCACGGTTCGCCAGTAGAGGCAAAACATTTCAATAAAGACAGATCATGCTTCTTGAAATGCTCATCACCTTGCGGGATCAACGAGCGGATCAGTGTTGGCGAGACTCCCATTTGATTGATGCCATGCTTTTCGACCAGATCCCACAACCGATCAGGCGCAGGGAAATCTGGTGCGCCATCGTAGAGGAACATCGTCGCTCCAAGCAGGAGACTGCCAAAGACCTGCCACGGACCCATCATCCAGCCCATGTCGGTCATCCAGTAGATCACGTCCCCTGCGTGGACATCTGTTCCGAAGGCCATATCCTGCGCGGCTTTGACAGGGAATCCGCAGTGGGTGTGGACTGCGCCTTTCGGTCTGCCCGTCGTCCCCGAAGTGTAGAGAATCATCAGCGGGTCTTCAGCGGAGTTGGTCTCTGTCGCCGAAGGCGCAGAATCAGGCTGAGGCGCGATCAAATCCGCCCACCAGTGGTCTCGTCCTGTCTTCATGGAGACATTCTGCCCTGTGCGCTTCAAGACGATCATGTGCTTTAGCGAATCAATTAGTGCGGCGGCTTCATCGGCAATTGACTTCATATCCACAGCCTTGCCGCGTCGATACGCGCCGTCAGCGGCGAAAAGCGCTTTAGCATTCGCATCCTGTAAACGGGAAACAATTGCGCCCGCGCCATAACCAGAGAACAACGGAAGGATGATCCCGCCGATCTTTGCGATGGCAAGCAATGCGACCACGATCTCGGGGGTCATCGGCATGAAGATGCCGATCGCGTCGCCTTTGCCAAGCCCAAGCGAGCGCAGTGCGTTCGTGGCTCTATTCACTTCTTTATATAACTCTTCATAAGTAAGCGTTTTCGTACTACCCTCTTCCCCTTCCCACACCACAGCCTTCTGCATTCCGGTATCCGCATTCTGCCATTTATCCACGCAATTATGGACAATATTCATCTTCCCATCTACACACCATTTTGGAAATTGAATGCCATCGGTCAGGTCAACGGCCTTTGTGTAGGGTTCATAGAATTGAATATCGAGAAATTTCAACACTGCATCTGTGAACCATTCCACGTCACTGGTGGACTTTTGCATGAGTTCATCAAAATCTTGTATTTCATGCTTGCGCATGAAGGCGGTTAAATTCGCATGCTCAATGTGCTGCGGGGTCGGCCTCCAAACAATATCACCACCGAACGTAAATTGTTCCGTCATGGGTATGCTCCTCTTGACTTGGCTAGGCTAATTTTAATCCAAGAACATGCAAAGAACGGGAGCAAAGACTATAATCGCAACTCCCTGGAGGAAACAGTGACCGATCAAACCCAAACCATATCCTGCCCTGCGTGCGGTGGCGCGTCCCAACCTGAAGCAGGGACAACTCACATGGCCTGCACCTATTGCGGCACAAACTTATCCATCCCCGGGCACTTGCGGACAAGAGCAATGCCAATGGTGGAGAAAAATACGTCAAAGCCAAAAACAGTGTCGATACCCGAAATTGATGCGCCTGATCTTCTTCGAAAAGCTCAACCCGTTGCGTTCAAAGCATTTAATCTTTACGCCTACTGGACCTGGCTCCGCTGGCTGCTACCCGCCTGCCTGACCATACTCGTCGTCGGATTTATTTTGTGCGCTGTATTGGGCGCGCTGCCGTTTGTGTTCGGGCTGTTTAAGTGACAGTCACCTTTAAGGTGACTGTCACGTGCTATGTATCCAATTTGATTTTGACGAACAGTCTATCTTTGGCAGTGGCGGCCACATCCTCTTGATTTGGTTTCCCATCTTCCATGCGAACCTTCATCTGCTTTGCCGCCTGCGGAATATGGCGTAAATATTCAGGCATTCTTGCCAGCACAGATCTATCATCCAATTCCACGTCAGCAAATCCTTGCACAGGCTTGCGCTTCAGCAACAGATCAACTTTTGCGCCCCCTTGCAGGTTTCGCCACCACGTCCGTTCGCGGCTAGTGATGACCCACATATAGTCGCCTTCCACATAATAGCCAACAGGGGTTGTGTATTTTTTTCCTGACTTGCGTCCTGTAATAGTGAGGAGCATGATGCCATTGCTCAACATGCCATGCAGCGGAGAGCGTAAAATCCATGCCATAAAATCATTTCCATTCATTTTGAAGTTTCCCTTCCAGAATTAAGTATTCGTTCTTCATAGACCAACCACGCCAATCCTACCAGATATAAATTCCTTTGAACAATCCCTTCATCAAGCGCCATGATATGATTTTCCGCAAGTCCGAACAGGCCCGATATACCGATAACCAGAAGAAAAAAGGCGAAGCGAGTCCATCTTTCGCGATTATTGGAAGATACTGCGAACTGCCAGAAAATCCCGAGGCTCATGGCGATCCCTGCAACGGTGGCGAACATGGAATGTAATTGGGATTCACGCACCGAGTTTGGATAGGATGGGTCAATCGGTGCGGCGCAAAAAATCCCGGACATCAAAATGGACAGTCCATACACCGCTACGAAAAACAGAAAATACGCGCGCCTATATTTATTGAAGTAAAGGATAACTCCCCATGTGAGCAGCAGACCAAAGCCAATAAAACCAGTTTGCATGATCCCCTTGTAGGTATGTCCCTGCGAAGCAAGGTCACTGACTGTGTTCTGCGTCCAATCATAGATGGGCGGGACAAAGAAATGTGCGAGCACAATGACTGCAATAAAATAAACAACCGCGATCAGGATTGGTCTTTGCCTCATGATGCAATCACCTGCCTCTCCCGCGTGGATAGATTCGCGGGCTTGTAGATGAAGATCAACGTGACAGCCCAAATCATCACGATCGTGCTCATGATCGCAGCCCCCAGGCCCTCGCCGGCCGCAGAAGCGGTGATGTAATTGAACGCGCCATGCCAAAGCGCAACCGCCAGCAGACTTCCATCCGTGCTGTTGTAAAGCCAGGTGAACATGATCGCACCGCTCATCAAACCGAAGAACCAGCCAGTGGCAATGGCGGGGTCAAATAAGTAAAAGAAGA
>Ga0268298_10006031_pt1 | contig 11106 bp, 21 predicted proteins | sample WWTPWeurt_MetaG_FD_194462 | JGI IMG/M metagenome (GOLD analysis project Ga0268298, IMG submission 194462) | Activated sludge microbial communities from WWTP in Nijmegen, Gelderland, Netherland - WWTP Weurt | ecosystem: Engineered > WWTP > Aerobic digester > Activated sludge | place... | reverse complement strand
CCTTGGCGCAGTGCCGAGGCGCGGGGAACGTCTAGCCCGTGGGGCAGTGTAGCGGACTACGGCCTGTCGATGTCGTCAGTATTCTCGATCTTCCGTCGCTTCGGGATGCCGGCCTGGAAAAACACGGTGAGGGAGCCCGTGAATCCGCCTTCGTACCGGTCCACGAGCCGCGCGATGGCGTGAACGAGCGCGGCGGGGACCTCCACCGTGATCCGATCGCCAGGCATGACGGCCCGCGCGTGGCGCGACGCGTCCCTCATGAACGACCGAACTCCCCCTCGATCGAGAAGCGCATGGTGAGGTTCGCTCGCGAGCCGCTCTCGCCGGGGCCGGTGATGTCGAAGTCCTCGAACTGGTACCGGCCCATCTCCGGGAGCGCCGAGAGCGTGTTGTCGAGCGCGACGTTGACGCGGCCGGCGATGGTGACGGCGCGCCGCCGGGTGGCCCCCACGTTCGACTCGTCCACGACCTCCACGAGAAGGCTGAAGGACGCTCGCCCGCGGTAGACCTTCGAGCCGATTCGGCGGCCGAGCCGGGACTCGACGGGGAGACGCTGGAGCCCGGCCGTGACGATGCCGATGGCAGGGAGCTGGCCCTGCGCCTCGTCCTCACGCAGGCCCTCGAAGTCGGCCGAGACGTGGATGTCCTGGACGTCGTCGATCTGTGCGGTACGGAGCGTCGCCGCAATCTCGTCCTCGCACGCCAGGAGTAGCTCGTCGTCCCTCACCGTCTCCCCTTCCCGGACGGCTTCGAGCCCGGGTTCCCGCCGTAGGGCGGCGCCTTCACGGGAACGATACCCCGCCAGTACCAGTTAGCGGCAGCGGGGGCGAGCTCGCGCCGGTACTCCGGCCGCCACGTGAGCCACCAGTAGGCCCGGATCGTGATCGTCCTGCCGGTCCGCTCCCAGCGGCGGCGGCCCTTGGCGGTGTGCCCGCGGCGCCTCGCCTGCCACGAGCCGCCGTGCTGGAGGATCGCCCCGTACGGGACGTACGTGTAGACCGAGACGTCCTTGTCGGTGGCCTTCCACGCGAGGTGCCGGACGAGGTACCCGGTGTCGTAGAGAGGGACGCCGCCGGGGCGATGCTTCGACGCCGGGTACCCCGCCGCGTTCGTCATGATGGTCTGCGGGACGAGGTCTTTCGCGACGCGCTGGCCGACGTAGGCGTTGAACGCCTGCCCACCCTTGCCCCGGCAACGGTTCACCATGGCGGTCAAGCCGTCGACGAGCCCCTTCTGTTTGACGGTGGCGCCGAGCGGGACCACGTGGCTACAGAGAGACGACCGCAGGCGGCGGTGCCGGCTCGGCGACGAGCCCGGCGGCCCGCGCCTCCTCCTCCGTGATCTCGGCGACCAGCGGGGCAAGCTCCCTCGCGTAGGCGTCTAGCTCGAACTCGGAGACGAAGTCGCCCACGGCAAGGTCGCGTGGAACATTGTGAGTGCTGAGGTTGAACGGGACGGTGACGCGGAAAAAGCGCACGGGCGTTGCCCCCTTCCTAATAGGTGATCGTGGTGTTTTCGGTGAACGGCGGGCCGAAGACAGGATCCTCGGCTGTGATGAGGGCACCGGACGCGGGGAGTCCCGTCAGCCCGGTGGTGTCGGCCGTGATGCCCGGGAGATCCTGGCCCTTCATGATGAGCGTGAAGTACGCGATGGCGTCCTTGTAGAGCTGCATGAGCCCGTCCGAGATCGGGAGGTCGCGACGTGCCCGCATCCGGAACTTGATGATGGGGCCGAGGTGCGCCTTGATCGTCTCCAGCGCCTTCGTGTTCGTGATGGGCGGGGTGTACCGGGCCAGGTATCCGTCCAGCACGCTCGAGCCGAGGTCGATCCCCTGCTGTACGAGCGTGAGGCTGATCGCCGTCGGGTCGGCGGAGACCGCCACGGCCGCCCCGTACGCGGGCGGTGTGCTGAAGATGGCGACGTCCTCACCGCTGGGACCGGTGCCGGCGCTGATGGTAGGAGCCGGCGTCACGAGCACGTTGTTCACGTAGCCCTTGAACGTGGCCACCTCGACGAACGGCGTGGTGAAGTAGGTGGTCACCCCATCGCCCGTACCGACCGTCCACTTCCGCGTGGCGTCCGTCCCCAGGCGCGCCATGGAGTCCTGCGAGATGATCTCGAGGAGCTCGGCCCGGCTGATGTACCCGGTCTCGGCCGCGACGACCGCTCCCGGGTTCACGTCGAGGTCCGAGATGATCTCGATTGGCAGGTAGGAGTTGTTCGGGAGCGTGAGGACGACGGGGCCCGGGTAGGTGATCTCGAACTCGGCGCGGTAGGAGCCGATCGTGGCCGTGTCGCCGGACACCCAGGCGTACTCCATCTTGCCGTTGACGGCGTCCGTGATGGTGGCGGTGGCGTCGATGACAGATGTCCCCGCCGAGGTGCGCATCTTGAAGCGCGCCGTGGCGCCCGTCAGGTCGAGCGGGCCCCCGACGCCGGGGGCGATGGCCTTCACCTTGAGGATCGGTAGCAGGTCTCCCCGCTTCAGCGTGAAGCTCATACGTCTTCCTCCAGGTGGGGGTCATTGTCCTCTATCACGAGGGTCGCCACGGACGACGCGTCCAGGATGAGCCCGATCCACTGGTCTTTGTAGGCGCTCGGGAGGCGGAACGGGGCGGTAGATTCGGTCGCGAAGACGGCGACGGCCCCGAGGACCACGCCGTCGGACATCTGAACGACGGCGATGGGCGAGATCACCCCGGCGGCGGAAAGGGCAACGGCATCCTCGAACCGGACGGCCACGACCGTGCCGAAGCCCGGCGCCGCGACCAGTACGACGTCTCCGACAGCCGAGAGGCTCGCCGCCGCTGCGAAGCCGGCCGTGGGCGAGATCGTGACGGCAGCGCCGAGCGTCTGGGCGAGCGCGGCGACGATGGCCGATGCCGCCGAGAACGTGACGCCGCCCTGGTAGACGCTCCCCGGTGCGAAGGCGATGGCCGCCGCCGCCGAGGCGCTGAACGTCGCGGTGAGTTCCTGCCCTCCGTTCGCCAGAAAGGCGGCGAGGCCGGCCAGGGCGAGCGCGCCGTGCGTGGAAAGCGCGCTGGACGAAGAGAGCCCCGAAGCGGCCGTAAGGGCGAGGCTCCCCGGGACGGTGAGAGTCACTGCCTGGTCGATCCCGGCGGTGCCGGAGAGGGCGACCGACGGAACGAACGTCATCACGACCGCGCCCGAGTAGGCACCGGCGACCGTCAGGGTCAGGCTCCCCGACAGGGAGAGGCCCCCGGCGAGGGTGGCGCCCGCGACCCCGGAGAGGCCCAGGGCGGCCGTCATGGCGACGGTGGGGGCCGACGCATAGCCCGCGGCGGCGGATGGCGCCAGGGCCCCCACGGCAGCGAGCCCCGCGGCCCCGGAGAGCGAGGAGGAGCCGGAGAGGGACACGGCTTCGCTGTATGAGCCCGCCGTGAACTTCCACACGCTCTTCCACGGGGTCGGGATGACGATCCCGGCGTACGGATCCAGGAACAGGGCGCGTACCTCGGCGAACGACAGGGCGCGCCCGTACATCCGGAACGACTCGATGAAGCCGTTGAAGCCGAGCGTGTTGCCAGCCCGATTCCCGAGTTGGGGGGTGCACGCTGTCGGGATGATCGTGTTGGCCCCGAGGGTGTCGGTCCCGATCGTCGGCGTCAGGAGCTTGCCGTCCTCGTAGCCCGCGAATCCGGACCCGACTCCGGTCCCGGCGTACGTGATGACCACGTGGTGGAGGTTCGTGTCGTTGCTCCGCGGGAAGTCCACGAAGCACACGGGCGCGGCGCTGCTCCGGAGTGAGGCTCGGTACGGGTCGTTCGTGGCGGTCCCGCGCACGTCGAAGCCGAACCCGCGATTGTTCTCAGTCGTCGGCTCGTTCGTGAAGATGAACTGGACTGTGCTCGGGTTGATGGCCGCCGACCGGAGCCAGACCGAGAACGAGAACGGCTGAGTGCGTTCGATCAGGAACTTGGTCGCGTCGGACAGGAGGACGTTGTCGGTGGACCCGTTGAACGAGAGCCCGCGGCCCGTTCGCCCGGAGGAACTCCACGCGGCCCCGGTAATCAGCCCCGTCTCGCGGCGATCCGCCACGTCGAAGAGCCGCTGCCCGCCGCCCTCGTTCAAGAGGAGACAGCAGATCAGGTCCCTCCCGAGCGGATGACTCCGGTTCGGGACGGAGCCGAGGGGCGGCTTGGCGAACGGCATCTGACCCTTACGTCAGAGTCTGGGCCAGTGTTTTGTAGGAGACGACACACGAGGTCGAGAGCGCCGCGCCCGAGTAGTTGACGATGATGATCGAGAACCCGTCCGGCATCGACTGCCCGACGGCGCTGGAGAGGTTGAAGACGCCCTGCACGGTCATGTTCTGGGTCGTGTAGCTGAGCACGCCGAGGAGCTTCAGGTTGTTCGGGTTCGCGATCGTCGTTGTGCCCTCGGACCCGGTCGGGAGCGTCGTGGTGCCCTGGTCCGACGCGAGCCAATTGGTCCCGTCGTGGAAGAACGGCACGGCGTACACGTACATCGCCTTGTCGTTGGCCGGCGCGGTGTTCGCCGTCGTGAGCTTGACGAAGACCTCGACGTCCAGCGGAGCGACCGTGCGGAGGTCCACGACGGCCGACTGCCACCCCGCGGTCGCGCTGTTCGCGAGCGACTGGAGGTTCGTGACGGTGAGCGCCGTGGCGCTGGAGTAGCTCTGGGTGACTTGGGTCGGCACGTCAGACTCCGTTCAACCGTGCGGCGATGGCGGCGGCCTTCGCGGCCTCTGCCGCGTGATCCGCCTGATAGGCGACGAGTTGCTCCTGGCAATCCGTGACGAACTTCGTGACGGAGCCCGGGTTGTTCGTCTTGACGCGCGAGGCCCATGAGAACGAGACGGTCGAATCCACCGGGTCCGTGAACGTCGCCGTGACGTCGGCGGCGTTCCCGTTGTTCTGCGCGAGCTTGACGGTGACGGCCCACGGCATCGGTGGCCTCCTTTACGCGAGCGCCACGGCTCAGGAAATACTCAGGGTCACGGTCACGGACAGGGTGTCCCCCGACAGCACCGAACGCGACGCGGCGAAGTCGCCGACGCCATAGAGGGTCCCGGTGGTGCCGCTCTTGGTCGAGTTGTCGACGAGGAAAGCGCCGCGCACGGTCAACGTCGCGTTGATGTTGAATGTCGCCTTGGAGGCGCTGTTGTCGACGCTGCCCGCCGCGATCGTGCCGGGCGTCAGCGCGGGGCGCGTCGCGTCGGAGTACGGGACGCCCTCGATCCAGCCGGCGTGCGAGGACATCGTGTCGGCCGCGGCGTACGCGGAGAACGAGGCGTTGTCCACCAGGCCCACGTACCAGGCCGGCGTGGTGAGGCCCGTCTTGAACGTTGCGTCGAGGAGCTTGTTCTTCCCGACGGTCGTGACGAGGTTCGGGAAGTCCTCGACCCAGCGGAGGTTCCCGAAGGCGTCACGGCACTCGACGTGGTACAGCGTCCGCGGCTTCGGAGACGCGATCTTGACGGACGCGGCGGCGGAAAGGCCCGCGCCCTGGCCCATGCCGGTCCGGGCGAACAGGTCGGCGCCGTTGGCGCGGAAACGCGCGATGGCGGCGGCGAAGATGTCAGCGAGCTTCATCGGGTTCTCCTTCTATGGCTTCCACGTTGACGCAGCCTGGAAATGCATCGGGTCCGGGTTGTTCGTCCAGTCTCCGCCCCACTCCCACCCCTGCTCGCGAAACGCGTCCACGATGCCGAGCGGGATCCCCTTGCCAGCCTCCCACGCCTTGCCGCGCGGGTTGCGCGCCGGGTCGATGTCGATCGCGGCGCCGAAGCTGTGGACGGAGAGGCGAGCGGACCCGCCGATGCGGCGGTATTCGTAGACGCCTCCGAACAGGTGCGCGCCCGCATGCTGCCGGGCCGCGTCGGTCGGGAACCGACTCTTGATCGTGTCGAACACCCTAAGGAGGCTGTCTCGCACGAGGCGATGACACCGCAGCCGGAGCACGGCCCGCGCCGTGTCCCACGCGAGCACCATCGGGTACGGCGCCACGATCGTCACGAGGTTGCGGGCCTCCCACGACGGGGTCGGGCGCCCATCGGCGCCGATCCCGATCTTCCCGTAGTAGCGCTCGAGCGCCTCCATGTTGTCGTACGGGAACTTCACGACGTCACCCGAGCCCCGGCGGGAGAGTACGCGTCGGGTCCCACGCGCCACGGAGCGCCTTGACTTCCTCGGCGAGCCGCGCCACCTCTGCCTCGGCCCGGGCGGTCGCCGCCTCTGCCCGGCTTCGCTTCCCTTGCTCCTCGATCAGCGCGCGCTCCGACGCGAAGAACGCGGAACGGATCTCTTCGATCCGTTCGTCCTTCGCCTTCTCCATGGCGTCCGCTTCGGCTTGGATCTTGGCGTTCCGCTCGTAGAGTTCCGTCCGAAGGCGCGCCTCCGATGCCGCGAGCCCGTCGAGCCAGCCGAGACGCCGGAACGCCGAGAAGATGAGCCGGCCGACGACGACCGCGCCGCTGCCGCCGCCAACCCACTGCCACATAGACAAGCCGCTCTCCTGGGCGTGCTTCGTGGCGTCCTGAATCTGCTGCGGGTCTGGCGTGTTCACTCGGCACTTGCCCGCTCGGCCTCACGAAGCTCCCACCGGAACGTCGCGAGAAGGTTTCCTAGGAAAATCATTCCGGCCAGGGGGAGGATCCCCCAGAAGTCGATCTTGTAAAAGACGGCTGCCAGGACGCCCGAGATGAAGACGGCGGCGCGGGCCACCCACAGCCGGGCACGAAGCCACGTGCGGGCGACGGCGAAGAGCTGCTCGGCGCCAAGCAGGCCGCAGATGCCGGCGAGCACGTGGTACCGCCAGCGCATCTCGACCGGAATCTTCACGAGCGAGCCGAGGTGGGGCTCGATCATCACGGGGATCACGACGGCGAGAGCAAGCAGCCCGAACCCTGTCATCACTTCCCCGATCGCGGCCAACGCGTTCTTCATGGCGACCTCTCCTGCGAGGGAGCGGTGTGCGCCCCCCTCACCAGAGAGTCCGGCCTTGGCCGCTCGAGTGGCCCCCCATGCCGTCATTTTTCTTTGCCCCGCATGCCCGACGTCTCGAAGATCACTTGACCACCGTATTGTCCATCTTGCGGAAACGCGAGGCGAGGATGCCGAGGACGATCGGTACCGCCGAATGCCACGAAAGCGTTCCGGTAGAGGCGAGACGGTCGATCTCGATTGCGATGTCGACGACGACGGCGGCGGCCATGCTGAGGAACGCCCTGTCCTCCCACCAGTGGACCGTGCTCACGGCGACGACGGAGGCTGCAACGGGGATCGGATCAGCGACGCCGGGGGCTGCCGCCGGCTGGATAGGCGACGGCGGCTGGGGCCCGGTGCGTGCAGCCATCGGCACGACGACGAGCGTCCCGGGCGAGGTATCAGGCCCGGGCGTCGGACCGACGGGTTCCTGCTGTTCGCTCATTCCTACCTCCCGAGCTTCCACGTGACGAAAGCGGCGACGACGAGCCCGGCGAGCGAGCCGATGACGGCCCAGCCGGCCGGTGTGAACTTGCGGAGCAACTTGCGGAACCGCGCGCCTACCATACGAACGCCTTCGCGAGGAGTAGAGCGGCGGCCACCACGAGGACCGCGACGGCACAGAGCGCGGTGTCCTTCTTCGCCTTCTGCCGCGCGAGAAGGGAGACGCCCCCGGGGCGCGTCGTGCGAAGCGCGGCCGAGGGCTGAAGCTCCGACAGCACCTTGTAGAAGGCGAACGGGGCCGGGCCGTCGTGGCGCTTCGCGCCCGGCTCGCCCTGCTTGACGGCGCGGCCGGTGAGGATGTCGGAGCAGTCCCAGGCGCCGCTCCCCGGGTGCGCCCGACGCGGGTAGGCCAGGCCGGCCCCACACAGGCAGCACGACGTCGCCGAGTAGACGAGCTCGGAGTCCCGGAAGGTGCGGCCGTAGCCCGCCTCGGTCGGCACGAGCGGATCCATCAGAACAGCGTCTCCACGCCACGGGGACGTTCGACGTTGCCCTCGAGATCGGGACGGGGCCGGCGAGGCTCGACGACTTCAGGCTCCGGTGGGGATACCGTCCCGCGGCGCAGCGCCAGCCACGCCGCCCGGCAGGCGTCGCACGTGGACGGGTGCTGCGCTTCGTCGTGCTCGTGCTGCATCGGCCTCTTACCGGGTGCGCGGCCTGCTGGCGAGTGGCTGGACGACGTCCACCTTGACGTTCCCCACGTCGATCGTCGACTCGAGCGTGGGGCCCGTGATCGCGGCCCCCTTGAAGTGGGCCTTGATCGAGCTGACGGTCGCGGCCGTGGTGGCTTCGAGGAGGATGTAGAGCTTGCGCGGCTTCATAGTGGCCCTCCTACGTCTGAGGGACGGCACTCGGGGTCGCCGCCTCCTGAAGGATCAGAGCGAGCGGCCAGCGCTCGCGGTACGTGCCGCCGAGGAGCGACTGCACGGCTGGGATGCCCGCCTTGAGGATGGTGGTGACGAGCGGCAGGGCCGCCACCGGGCACCAGATGGACGCTGCGGCGCCGAGCAGCCCACCGATGATGTTCGTGACGGTGGAGAGCGTCTCGTGCGAGACCTCGGTGATGGGCGCGGCCTGCGGGACCGTGTCCGGGAGCACCCGCACCAGGACGAGCCCCGGGTTGGCCTTTCGGATCTCGTCCCACTGCACGTCCGAGAACGCGCCCGGGAGGATGACGTGGGGGACGGCGGCCGGCACGTACGTCGCGCCGCCCGTGGTGACCTCGCTTGGGACGATGACGGCGCTCACTTGTTCATGCTCCCGAGGACGCCACGGGCCGCCCTCTCGTCGGCGCGAGCGCGTAGCGCCCACGACGCCTGTTCGAGGTTCGTGACGGCGATGGCCGTGTACCGGTCCGCGAGCGGCCCACCCATGAACCCCTTGAGGTGGTCGATCAGCGCAGCCAGGACGGCGTTGCTCAGCGTGCCGGGCGTAGAGCCCTCGGCATCGAACGGTCCCCGCTGGAACTGAATGGAGGCGACGGGCTCCAGGCCGTAGAGCTTGACGACCGCCTGCGGGTCGTCTAACACGTCGAACGAGCCCGCGACGTTCCCCGCCACGGAGTAGAACTCGTACCGATGGTGGCTCGTGTTCCCGGGTGGCTCGGTGGCCGGCTCGTCCGTCGCCAGGACGATCAGCCGCTCCATCCGACCGTGCCCGTCGTGGTGGGTGACGACACGCTTCACGGAGCACCCCCCGGGGCCGGCGCGGTCGGGATCGCGGCGAGGAACGCCTTGATCTTGTCGGCCACGTCCTGCTTGAGGACCCCGAGGGAGACCGCGAGGTCGCAGAAGGCCGGCCCCGAGGCCAGGAGCGGCGCCAGGACGTCGTCCGGCGGCGCCCCGAGGCTCCGCTGCTTCCACGCGGCGAGGAGGCGCCACGAGGCGTTCAGCCCGGTGCCCGTGTCGAGGAGGAGCTGCCGGTGCTGACGGTGGAGGACGGGGTCCTCGACGCCCACGCGCGAGTCGTGGAGCTGCACCGCCTGTGTGTGGGCGTTCCGGAGCGCCTTGAGCATGTCCGAGAGGAAATCTTGCGCCTGGACCGTCTTCGCCGGGACGACGGCCCCGGTCGACGTGGTCACGTTCCCCGTCGCGCACGCGACGATGACGCTCGCGAGGAGGACGATGGCGAACCCTCGTGCGACGCGCTTCATGGGCCATAGGATAGCTGGTTTCATGGTGTCCCTTCCTGCGAGAAAACGCCCGCTCCCGGCCGCCCCACCCCTCATGAGATGACGACAGGAGGAACCGTCACGGCTCTTGCCACGACCGGGAGCGAACGCAGGGTTTACCGAACGGTCACTTCCCGCCGGAGACGGACCCGGACGACGCGCGCCGCTCCATCTCGGCGATGAAGCCGTCGAGGTCGATCTTCTTGAACTCGTTCTCGCCGTCGCAGGGGCGGCCGGTGAACATCCCGGGTTCGGGGTTCATGCGATCGAACCCCATCCAGCCGATCGCGACGAGGTAGCGGAGCAACTTCGGACCGGCCTCGTGGAGCCAGTCGTAGCGCCGCAGCGCCTCGGCCTGCCGCGCCTCGAGCGGCGCGCCCTGGTAGAACGACGGGCCGTTGAGGTCGACGAGGCCGAGGTCGAGCACGGGGCCGCACCACGCCGCGCCCTGCTTGCGCGCCTTCGCGACGTCGCCGAGGCGGTTCGGCCCGAACACCGAATTCCCGCCCGTGTAGGGCACGTTGAACTCCTCCGCTCGCTTCAGGACGGCGTCGGCGTCGAGGAGCTTGGGGAAGCCGACCGGCGGCACGTCCCGAATCGGGTTCGAGCCGCCGGCCGCAGCGATCCCGAGCACGCTCGCAGCGGACGTGTACGCCTGGAAGTCCTCGCGCTGGACCGCGAGGTAGAGATCCTGGAACGTGACCGTGTATTCGCGCATCTGGGCTTCGGTCTTCATCGTGAGCCTCCTTCAGGGGGTGGGTGGTACGTAGGACGGCGGGAAGAAGTCGATCCCCGCCGAATGGATCGCCGCGCCCTTGCGCAGTGTGAACATGAAGCGGACGCTGGGGGCGCCAGCCTCCGGGAGTGCGTATGGGATGGTGCCGTCGTCGGCGTAGACCCAGCACCCGGTCATCTGCCACCGGAGCTGTCTCGACTGCCCGCCGTTGACGCTCAGGAAAACGTCGGCCGCCGGACCAAGCTCGTCGTCGGACACGTTGTCGAAGCACGCCCCGCGACCGCTCCACCGATAGCTGAGGTGGATCTCCTTCCCGGGTGTCCGGGTCGGCCACGGGACGACGCAGTCGCCCGAGGCCACGGGTGGCGTCCGGGTCGGAGTGGCCTGGGGGACTGTCGGACGCGGTGTTGGCGTCGCCACCGGGGTTGTGACGGCCCTGGGCGTGGCGGTCGGCGTCATGGTTCTCGTCGGCGTCCGCGTCGGAGTCTTCGGGAACGGGAAGCCCTGCCCGGTCGCCGTGCTCCCCACGAGGAGCACCCGTAGGAGCCCCACGACGGAGAGTCCGACCACCGGGTGACGCATCAGGGGACCGGCGTCGGCAGGGCCATCATGGTGTGGTCGCCGTTGATGGTGAGGACGAGCTTCGACGTCCCGGAGATCCACGTCGGGGTCACGCCGATGGTGCATGGCCCCACTTCAGCGGCCGACAGCGTGTAGGACTGACCGA
>Ga0268298_10006030_pt1 | contig 11107 bp, 13 predicted proteins | sample WWTPWeurt_MetaG_FD_194462 | JGI IMG/M metagenome (GOLD analysis project Ga0268298, IMG submission 194462) | Activated sludge microbial communities from WWTP in Nijmegen, Gelderland, Netherland - WWTP Weurt | ecosystem: Engineered > WWTP > Aerobic digester > Activated sludge | place... | reverse complement strand
AGCTGCCATGCGTAAGCTTTTGCATATTATTTTCGGTGTCCTAAAACATGGTCGACCTTTTGATCCCAAGTATATCGATGCATCCAATATTGCCTCTTGACATTCAAGACAGCATCTACGCCATGCTAAATGGCCTGTGCATTTTGTAAACCCCTTGTTTTTGTATTGTTTAACCCTTGCAAAATATTTTCATACTGTGGTACAATAACTTCACTACCGTTCGACGTGCCCCCCTCACGCCGGGCGGTAGTATTTTATTCAGGGGAATAACTCAGCCCTTAAACATGGACTTGCTGAAGATGGCATGCAGGATGCGCGGGAAGCGGTTGGGGAACAACTGGCGGATGGCGTTGACGATTTTGGCGTCTGCTCCCAGAATCAGGCGGTTTTGCTTTTTGTGGACGGCGCGCAGGATCTGGCGGGCGGCATCGTCTGCGCCCTGCAGGGCGAACTTTGTGAAGGCCTGGTGGGCGGCCTCGCGCTGGGTTTCCTGTAGGTCGGGGGCGTTTTTGATGATGTTGGTTTTGACGCCGCCGGGATGGACTACCAGCACCGAGACGTTTGTCCCGACCAGCTCACTTTGGAGGGTCTCGGAGAGACCGCGCACGGCGAACTTGCTCATGGCGTAGGCGCTGTAGCCGTACAGCCCGACCAGCCCGGCCAGGCTGGAGATGTTGACGATGGCGGCCTCGGGGCGGGTGCGCAGGTGGGGCAGAAAGGCCCGCACCCCGTTGTATACACCCCACTGGTTGATGTTGATGACGCGCTCAAAATGCTCGTCGGAGATGTCGTCAAACACGGCTGGGGTCAGGCTGATCCCGGCGTTGTTGAACAGCAGGTCCACCTGCCCGTGCTGGGCGAGCACGTCCTGGGCAAACTGGAGCATTTGCGGGCGGCTGGAGACATCCACCTGGTGCAAGCTGATCCGCTGGTCAGGGCTGGCGGCCGCCAGGGTGCGGGTTTCTTCCAGGCCGGGCAGGTTCAGGTCACACAGGGCGAGGTGGGCGCCGGCGGCAGCCAGCTGGAGGGCCAGGGCGCGGCCCAGCCCGGATCCGGCCCCGGTGATGACGGCTGTTTTGGTGTTGAAGGTTTTCATGGGCTCTTGTCCTTTATAATCTCAGGTTCGCAAGGTGGCAAAGCCACTTTGCGAACCTGAATAATCTAACCCAGCAGGCTTGTTACGGCAGTATACACCAGCAGCCCCGCCATGACCAGATTGAATGCCAGGGTGTGCTGGCGCACCAGGCTGCGGAACAGGTCGCCGCTGATGGCCCAACTGGAGACAGCCAGGAAACCCACCCCGGCCAGCAAGGGCGCAAACAGGCTGACGATCAGCAGGTTCTGGCTGAAGGGCAGGATGAACAGCGAGTAGATGCTGATGCCGTACAGGATCACCTTCAGGTTGAGGAACTGCATCAGCAGGCCGGCCCGGAAAGTGTTGCTGCCTGCCTGGGCTGGCTCGTCCTCTGCGGCGGGTTTGGAGCGCAGGATGTGGACGGCCAGGTAAAGCATATACCCGGCGCCCAGCCAGTTCAGGGCGGGTTTGATCTGCGGCAGGACGCTCACCAGGGCCATGTTCAGCAGCCCGATCAGCAGCATCACCAGGAAGAAGCCCAAAGTTTGCCCGGCCAAAAAGCGCAGCGTCTTACGATAGCCGTAGCGCAGCCCGTTCGTCATCGCCAGGATGTTGTTGGGTCCGGGGGTGAAGGTGGTCACCAGTACATAGGCCAGAAATGGGTAGAAATGGTTCATCATGATCTCCTCTTTGGGTGTTATAATGGCGTTTATGGCCGCTATAACGTATGTGCGTAATATTGTATATTGAGTGCGCTATAACGTCAAGAGGAGATTTATGGAAGATGTGACCCAACTGGTGGCCCATAATTTAAGGCGCATGCGCGAGGACAAAAAGCTGAGCCTGGACCGGATGGCTGAGCTGACCGGGGTCAGCAAGAGCATGCTCGGCCAGATTGAGCGCGGTGAATCCAGCCCGACGATTGCCACGGTCTGGAAAATCGCCAATGGACTGAAGGTTTCGTTTACCGAGCTGCTGAACGTCCCCCAGTCGGATACGGCGATCGTGCACCGCCAGGATCTGCAGCCGCTGTATGAGGACAGCGGCAAATACAGCCTGTTTGCCCACTTTCCGATCGAGGAGGGCCGGCGGTTTGAGATCTATACCGTTGAGATTGAAAAGGGCGGCTATTTAAGCGCAGAAGCGCACGCCGAGGGCACGCAGGAATTTATCACCGTCTTCCAGGGCGAGCTGACGGTGCGGGTCAATAACCAGGAGTACATGGTGGCCGAAGGCGATTCGATCCGCTTCCGGGCCGACCGCCCGCATGCTTACCACAATTCTGGCAGCGGCCTGACGCGGGTCAATCTGGTGATTCATTATATGTAGGGTGTTGTTTGGGTGGCCACTCAAACAACACCCTACATATCCTCTCACGGTGCTGGATGGCGCATAAAAAATTCCCAGAATAAAACGGCAGCATCCAGACCGGCAGGGTTATTACTGCCGTTGGGATAGGCATGGGGCATACCGCGGATCATCTGGAAAATAAGCTCGTTATCTGCGCCGACCAGACTCTGGTTGAACGTGAGGGTGGTGACATTGGCATCGGACTGCAGCGTGTAAGCCGAGTCGAGCTCAAGTTGAGCTGCGGTCCTGACCAACATGGGACCGAAGTTGGGATCATTCATGATTTCATCCGCTTTGAACGGGAATGGCACGGATAGCCCCAAAAGTTCCGCTATCAGCGTATCCCGCGTTCCGAATATTTTGTAGAGGGAAGTGTTGACTGGAACGGTGGTGTCGATCATTTCATTCGCAGAAGTGGGTGACGGGCCCATTCCCCCGGTGGCAAAGGCGGCAAACACATCGTTCATCTGGACGAGCAGGCGGGTGACAACGAAATAGGCGCCATTTGAGAAGCCGGTTGCAAAAATGCGCTTTTTATCCACACTGAAGGTGGCGTCGAGTTGGTCGAGAATGACTTTTACGAAGTGAACATCGTCCTTGAATTTTACGCTGGGTTCGGTCACTTCCATCACAAGGTCATACCATTTGTCTTCAACTTTGTTGGATGATGTCAGTAAATATTTCCAGCTGGTAGGGAAAACAACGATGAAGTTTTCCTTTTCTGCCTGAGCAATCCAGCCGGTTCTCTCATACATCGCAATCCCGGACTGGTTTGAGCCGTGGAACATGAGCACAACGGGTGTTGGACGGTTGGGATCATAACCGGCTGGCACATAGACGATAAATTCGCGTTGGGTATTATCCACCGTGATGGTGTAATCGTTCCGGCCAGTCACAAACTGCAAGGGAGCCAGAGCGGCGACCGGGGTTGGCGTGGGGGCGGCCGGAAGCGCTGTGGCGGTTTCATGCGTCTGAGATGGCGACGCTTCTTGATTGCGTTGGGAGCGAAAGACACAGGCGGAGAGGGTGATCAGGCTGAGAAAAATCAGGAGTTTCAGGATTGTATTCTTGGGTGTTTTCATGGTGTTTTCCTTGATGGTTATTAACCCTTAATCCGGTGTAACGATACACATTTAAGAAAGCCGTGCAAAATACCCTTGACAGACCAGGCAATTACGATAATATTAAGATATCACCGTTCGACGTGCCCCCCTCACGCCGAATGGTGATATTTTTTTAACCATTGCTTGAACGTTGCTTTGTCTATCAGTTACATTATTCTTGCAGTGCTTCGGTTTTATTGGAAAGAAATTCTGGCACCACAAATAATAATGGCATAACCGTGATGATTACCAAAGTGATCGGGACCCAAACAAACGCCAGGGCAGCGGCAAACAGGTTGATGGCGGTGGACATGCCGTCCTGCCGAATCCGTTTTTGCTTTTGGGCCTGGGTCAATTTATTGGGCGCAAGAGTCGTATTCACAAAAGCATGTTTCCAAAATGCAGACAGCACCATGGACGAAAGTGCCATGTTGATGGGATAAAGCGCTACCACAAACGGATTGGTTGGGTAATCGCCAATGAAGGCTGTCAAAAATGGAAATAAGCAGGCAAAGAAAAGCAGGGCGTTGTTCAGCCAGAGTAATTTCGCATCCACTTTTTCGATTTGATGCACGATATGGTGGTGGTTAACCCAGAAAATGGCGATGATGAAAAAGCTGAAGACGAAACTCAGTAATTTCGGCAAAAGCCCGCTCATCGCACCCACGAACACAGCCAGGGTATTGTTCTCCAGGTGGGGAACTTGCAGCTCGAGTACAAGTACGGTCAGGATAATGGCGAACATGCCATCGCTGAAGGCTTCGAGGCGATTCTTTGTCATTAATTTCTCCATGGGCTTTGAGTTAAGAACGCTCTATGGATTGGCTTGCTTTGGTCACGACTGGATGCACAACCGGCAGAAACCGCAGATTGTTTCCTTTTCGGTGGGGCAGGCTGCTTCAGCAGACCCAAACAGATCATGCTGGTGGCATAATCTGTTTGGGTCTGTTCTTTTCCCCACTATTGAGAGGATACTGTTTTTGAATGTATTGCGTTTGCCAGTCGAAACATGGTGACGATAATTACTGCTTCGACGACCATGAAAACGATGGGCATCAATAAAGCGCTGACGGCATTTCCTGCAATGATTGACAAAACCAGGTCCTGGGCTTCAACCAGAAAGCGAATAATCATTACGATGGCAATTGATTCCGGCACGCCAACCAGCGAGACGATAAGGAGGGCCAGGGCAATCGCAACGTTGCGGGCGCTGAAATTATAGGCTGCATTCAGACTGGCGGCTGTATCGGCACTCAGGCCTGGCAGGATGCCAGCCGGGGCAAAATACCCTGAAAGACCATAAGCCAGGTTGAGCAGGGCGACAAGGCCAGAAGCGATTCTGACCCAGATTGGAACAAGTTTAGCAGCAGCGCTCATGATTTATTTCCTTGGTAGTTTAATTAATTGCATTGATCTGAGCTGTGATTCTTAAGGATTTACCAGCGTATAATGCTCTTGTCTGGCGCTGGAAAAATCCAGTAGGGAGCCAAAGGCCTGCCCCTCTTTTAATGTCATGAAAACTGGCGTCCAGGCTTCGGCGGCTTCTTTGGTGTCCCAGCGCAGGATGATCAGCCAGGAACCATTGGCATCTTGATAGATCTGGCGGCCTTGATAGCCGGGTTGTTTTTGGATTGCTCCGCTGCGGATATTGGTTTCGGCGGTTAAAAATTGTTCGGTCGTTACGCCTGCTTTTAAGTTAAATCGGACGACTTCAAGGTACTGCGATTTGATTTGTTCCATATTGTTACTCCTCTAAAGTTTTAATTGTGTGTTTTCCTGGCGGCTCTGGGATGTTGAATTTAAGCCGCCAACTTTTTCTTGCGTGTAAAAAACTATCCCTGCAGCTGTTTGATGGCTGTGCCCCAATCCTCAAGATGGCGAACTTCCACCACCTGACCATTCTCAACAGTATGAATGTCGATTGACATGGTCTTAAAGGATTTGGTTCCGTCCGTTTGCACACCCATGAAATTGCCATTTGGCGTGCCAGTCACAAGGCTGCGGACAACGACCTGATTGCCTTCCTGAAGCATTTCCTGAACTGCCCATTTCAGGTCGGGGATAAGTTTCCAGAAGAACTGGATCTGCCCGATCAGCTGGTCCTTGCTTTTGATATCCACGGCGCCTTTCGATTGGAAGCTGTCGGCCAAAATTTGCCCCATCTTCTCTGCTGCATTTGTTTCGGCATTGACAGTCAGACATTGCTTTCAGGGTATTCATTTTGTCTCTCCTTGGGTTTATGATAAAATTGTGTGACGGATCACATAATTGCTATTATAAGTGCGTGAGCACGCATTTGTCAAGGTCTAAATTGGAGAATCTTTATGGAAAATGACTTTAATCCCTTGGAGCAGGCGGCCTGGGGTGGGCTGCTTGGAATGTATGGCCGCATGACGCGCTTAATTGATGCCGATTTGTTGGACCATTCCAAAATTACGCATGTGGAGTTTGAAGTGCTGCTGCGCCTGAGTTGGGATCCCAACCGCCGGATGCGGATTCAAGATTTGGCCGCCCGCAGTATTTTGACCCGCAGTGGTGTGAGCCGGGTGGTGGAACGCCTGGAAAAAGCGGGTCTGGTTATTCGAGAGGAAGCCAGCGAGGACCGGCGCGGCGCTTATGCTGTGCTGACAGAGGCCGGCGCCGTCCGATTAAAGACGGCGTTGACTGCGCATGTGGCCTTCGTCCGGCAGAATTTCATTGATTTATTCAGCGAGCAGGAACTGGAACAGATGGCAGGTTTTTGGCAGCGGGTGGAAGAACACTAGTTGGCAAGCGCCATCTTGATGCGGTTTGGTGTTTCAGGAATCTTCCCCGGTTGGGTGGCGTCCGGTCATGATCTGCACAAAGCGCAGCCCGGCCAGGATTTGCTGGACGCGCTCCTGGCTGAGGGTTCCAATGTAATCCCCCAGGCTGGCTTTTTCTGCGCTGGAGATCTGCGAAACGACGACCACACTTTGCCTGGGTAAATTCGCTTCACCTGGGTCCAGCAAGACATTCCCCGGCGCTTTGGCCCGCTTCAGGTTCGTGGATAGGGCGCAGACCACCACGGTCTGGATCCGGCTGTGGTTGAAGAGGTCATCCTGAACGACGACATGCGGATGGGTGATGCCTGCTTCGGCTCCATCCAGGTCGATAAGTGGAACCCAATAGATGTCACCTTGATTAATTATTGTCCGAGACAATTGCGTTTCTCCGTTGAAAAAGAGGTCATTTTGTGGGCACAGCCTACAACTTGACCTCCTTTTTTTGCATGGCGTTGGCGATGCGCTGGTAGAGGGGCGGCAGGAAAAAGCGGGTGTTGATCAGGTTGTTGATGGCGGCGGGGGTGCTGCCGGCCATATCGGCGTAATTGATGCAGCGCACCCGGCAGCGCTCGGGGCCGAGCGGGTCGATCTGGATGGCGAAGGTGTTGAGCGCCCGCACCCGCCCGCCGGCTGGGGGGGCTTCCTGGCTGTACTTGCTGCCGCCGGGGCAGCCGGGATGCAGGATCGACTTGGAGGCGAAGATGCGCCGGGCCGGGTCGATGGCGTTTAAGACGACAAATTCGCTGACCGGCAGCATGGGCAGGTTGGTTGCGGCAGTGGCGGCCTCCAGCCGGGCGCCGGGCCGCCAGGGGTAGGTCTCCATGGGCGGGCGCTGGTGGTCTTCGGGTTTGCTGACGGGGTCGATCACGGCGTAGCCGGCTGGCGAGACGAGCATATCGAAGGCGGCCTGGGCGGGGGCGGCGATCTCGCCCGTGCTGCGGGTCACCAGGACGCCGGCCTTCTCGAAAACGCCGCAGACCGCCTTCGATTCCACCAGGATGCCGTCTTTGTGTGTTTCGGTTTTCCAGCCGGGGGTGCGCCACAGCCTGTCGGCTTCGGCCAGCATGCGTTCGGCAAACTCGGCGCCGTTGAGGATGTACTCCTCACCGATCAGGTCTTCGCGGCCGTGGGGGGAGTGGACGCGGCGGGCGGCGAGCTGGCGGGCCAATTCCTCGGCCGTGCGGGCGGCGGCCGGCTGGGCCGGGTCGAAATACGGCCAGATCACCTGCTCGAAAGCCTGGCGCACCTCGGGCTGCCACTTCTCCAGCTCGGCTGCGGGGTAATCCTGGCGCAGCGCCACCTGGTAATCGGCCGGGCGGCTGTTCCAGGCCTGGGACGAAGCCTGGGAGAGATAGAGGGTGTGGAAGAGGGTCGAATTGTTCAGGTCCGGGTGGCCCAGTTTGCAGAGCGGGCCCTGGGCCAGGTTGTTGGCGGCAAACAGCCAGTACTCATGCCCGGAGGAGGCTTCGCCTGCGGCCGGGTCACGCACGACGCCGGCGATGACATACCCCGGCGCACCGGCCTGGTTGGAATCCAGGCAGCTGATGGTGTAGAGCAGCACCCGATCGGGGAAGACATAGGCGTCTTGAATGCCAAAAGCGCCGGTGGCGATGCGGCAGATGGCGTTGTTGTGCTGGAGGCCGGCCCCGCCGACCATCTTTTCGAGCGGGACCTGGCGGGCGCCAGAATCTTTATAGGCTTTGAAGATGCGCTCGGGCAGCGCCCCTCTGGCAAAGCCCTTGAACATCACAAAAAGGTCCTGCCCGCTGTAGGGCTGAACCTGGCGGCCCATGTAGGCGTAGAGGTAAGGCCCCCAGGTGTAGGGCAGCTCGGAGATATATTTGGAGCTGCTGACCTCGGCCCGCTTCATATTTAATACATGCTTGCCCACGCTGCTGAGGTCGAGGACGGGCAGGGTGCCGTAGCCGATGAGGTGTTCGGGGAAGAGCCTGCCATCCAGGTCGCGGTCGTCCGAGCGCAGCAGTTCGGCGGTGTTGGTGGCGGGGGTGTGCAGCATGTAGACCGTGATCTGGTCGGCGGGGTTTTCGTACTCTGCCAGCAGGTGGATGCAGGGTTGGTCGACCTCCAGCCGGCGGGCGGTGACTGTCTTTTGGCCGGCCTGCAGCTCACGGCGATCCACGATGTAGACCACGGTTTTCTGGTTGGGCAGCGGGGCGTTGACCCAGGGGGTGAGCATTTCGGTCCCAGCGGCAAATGCCGTATCCGCCAGCAGGATATAGTCGCGTGAAAAGACCAGCTCGTGGATGCTCTGCTTGATTTCGATCTCCTGGCCGTCTTCGCCAAGCACCAGCCAGCTTTCAAAGCTGCTGGCCCCATCCCAGCGCATCAGCCGGACGGGGTGTTCGCCCTCAGCCTGTTTGAGCTGGTAATTCACCAGGAAGGTTTCTTTGGTCAGCGGATCGCAGTAGATGACATGCGAGTTGTTGTAGGCCGAAAAGAGACTGCCCATGACATCCCCGGCCGGGCCGGCCATCATCGGCAGCCACTCGTCCCGGCGGCCGAGCGGGGTGACGGTTCGCAGGCTGTCTGGCTCAACCACCCAGGGGCGGTCCACATCGCTGGTGACGGCGATCCGGCCGTCGGGCAGCAGGTAGAGGCCCTCGGTGTAGGAGAACATCCCCAGCCCGGGCGAAAGGAACATCAGACCAAAAAAGTCAAAGCGGTGGCGGGTGCCGGCCAGCAGCTGGCGGGCCAGGGCGGCGGGGGTCCACATCAGGCGGTTGGTGAGGTGGACGCGCCCGGGCCCAAAATCCAGACGCACCAGGTTGGTATCGCCGACCATAAAGGCCTGGGGCGACCCCAGGCACTGGCAGATAAACAGCGCTCCGTCCAGGTCGGCGGGGATTGCGCCCTCCAGGCAGCGCAGGTCAAAATCTGCGTCGAGGGTGGTGGTGTTGCAGACGGTGTAGGCATCGGGCAGAATGGGCGAGACGGCCGGCCGTTTGCTGAAACGGGTGCGCAGGCCGACGCCAAACTGGTGCAGCCGCCGCCCCAGGCCCATCATGTGGCGCATGCGCGGGTAGATATTGCGGAAAACGAACGGTGTGGGAGGCGAGGTTGGGGGCATTGGCGCTCCGGGGTGAGAGAATTCAAGGCTGAACTATCCCTCTGTTTTGCCTGATTTTTGCGATTTTGGCGGACGGCAGTCGTTACAATTGATCAAATAGTTCTGGCTCTGCATCAGGAACTTTACTGAGGATTTCGAGGAATTTTTCTCGGCTGCCGCGTTTTGCCCGCTTTTCTAAATATTCGATGGCTGAAAGAGAAGCAACTTTTTCAGCAACAGCAAGCATAATAAACTGATTGACGGAAATACCCTCTTCTTGGGCCACTTCACGAAGCTGCTCATGTAATGATTTGGGTAAACGTACGCTTAAAGCGCTCATCCTTTCACCTCCTGGATTATTCTTAGAAATTGGTTGGGGGTTATCGCTTGAATACCAAATTTCTCACTGCCTCTGAAATCGCTCACATTGTGTGTGACGATATATTCACATTCCGCTGAAACCGCCAGTTCAAGCACAAGTTCATCATTTGGGTCGCTCAAAAATGGCCGCCATAGAAAGTATATTTTATGATGCTGCGCCATTGAACATAGTGAATCAATAAATGTTGAGACATCTTCTTTTGACAAACCAAATTCTTCTCGGTGGCGTTGGATGACATCTTCGTACTCAAGAATTAACGCCACAGAGTCGTGGATTTCAAATTGATTTGTTCCAATCAATGACAATAACTTGAACGAAGCGCCTTTCTTTGAACGTAAGGCGGAAATAATTACATTCGTATCAACTACGACATCAGGAATTTTCATATTGGTATTCTATATGATATTATATGTGGTACTACTTGCCTGTCAAGCATCAATAACTCGCTGTCGAGTAGCCAGGTTGGGGGGGAGGCGGCAAAGCCGCTTACGCCCTCCAAGCACAAAATCATCACGGGAAATTTCAAAGCCTGTATCAATTGAAGGGGATTAGCCAATACTTGATTTGCGTAGACACTAAATTTAAACTCTCAGTGAGCCGCGGAAGCCTCGGACACCGTAGTACGATTCGGCGCCGTTGTGGTAGACAAAGACCCGGTTGAAGCGCCGGTCGCCGAAGATGGCGCCGCCAAGGCTGCGAATTTCGGGCGGGGTTTGCAGCCAGCTGGAGGTTTTGGTGTCGAATTTGCCCAGTTTTTGGAGCGCCTGGTATTGTTCTTCGTTCAGAATCTCGATGCCGATCGCTGCGGCCATCTCCAGGGCGCTGCCGCGCGGCTTAAATTCTTTCCTGGATTCCAGGGCGGCCTGGTCGTAGCAGATATTTCTGCGGTCTTTGGGGGTTTCGGCAGAGCAGTCATAAAAAATGTATTCGCCCGTCGCTTGATCGTGGCCAACGACATCCGGCTCGCCGCCGGTGTGTTCCATTTCGTTGAGGGACCACAATTTTTCGGGCCGGGCTTCCAGCTTTGGCTGGACATCGGCCCAGGCCAGACCTGGATGGCGCTGCATGTTTTTCTCAAAACGGGTTTTTAGGGTTTTGAGGATTTCTTGCTGTTGTTCTGCTGGCAGTTCTTTTGATGCGCTGGTCATATTGCCATCCTTTTTTCTATTATAGCTGGTTGTGCGGTGTTCGGCGGGGCGGGGTGCACTAAAAGGTTGTTGGAAGGAGTGCAAAAAAAGAGCCAACCTGATAGGATGAAGGTTCCTACACCAAAGTCCAAACAGGAGGCTCAAAATGGAGTTTAGCACAAAAGTGATCGAAAAGATG
>Ga0268298_10006029_pt1 | contig 11109 bp, 8 predicted proteins | sample WWTPWeurt_MetaG_FD_194462 | JGI IMG/M metagenome (GOLD analysis project Ga0268298, IMG submission 194462) | Activated sludge microbial communities from WWTP in Nijmegen, Gelderland, Netherland - WWTP Weurt | ecosystem: Engineered > WWTP > Aerobic digester > Activated sludge | place: Netherlands... | reverse complement strand
TTGACATTCCCCTGAGCATAAGAAAGAGTGGTTGTCTGGTAAAGGCGGTTGCCGTAAATTTTCCAGTTATTTTGGCTAGTAAGTAGGTATATTCCGATAGAATTTGCATTGCTGGTGCTATGTCGGTAATCATAAATATTATTATTGTAAATAACCACATTGTCAGAAGCATAATTAATGGTTCCGGAAGCCCATCCATAAATTCCCACCTGAGGATAGCCACCTGCAGGACTCGGACCGATATTGCAAGAAGAAATTGAGTCATTATCGTTATAATCAGTATTTGAAAAATTTACTATCCCGTATCCTACAGGTGAAGCAAGCAAATTACAATTACGGATAGAGTTATTAGAAGCTCCGTTGTGAAATAAAACAGCATGTCCATAGCCTCCGGTGTTATCGCTTCTAATGGTGAGTGAATTGGAGCCATTGTTAATTCCGTTTACCACCACATTATCGGCACCGTTAAGGGTAATCACGGGGCCTGCAAAATTGCCGGTTATAACCCGTGTTCCATTTGGGTAGATGTAAATGCTGCTATAGGAAGATGATCCTACTCCACTGGCACTAAGAGATGCAGTGGCACCTGTGGTGTAGTCTGCATCAATACGTATGGCAATAGCGCCTTTATGGGTTCCGTTGTTTATTGCACTAAATGCTAATGTTAAACTAGCATAATTTCCAGTAGCAGTGCCTGAGGTAGCAGTCACATAAACGTTTTGAGCAAATACACTTTGCGGCAACCAGACATAAATTAGGCTAATCAGTATAAATTTCTTTATATACTGCATGTTTTCTGATTGATTAATAGAAAACAAAGTTATCCGATTTTACGGGAATAACAAATTTGAAGGCAGAAATTTAAAATTGACCTAAGTCAACTCTTGCACAAGGGATGGGTATAAAACTGTTATTTTTTTTATTGATTTACAGGGGTTAGTGATTCTTTTCCCTGTTCTATGCCATGAGGTACTGATTTATGAATAGCAAACTAAGATTTATAAGGGGCAAGAGAACAACCGGAATTATTTGAAAAGCTCATTATGGTGTTTTTCCCTTAATTCATTATAAAAAAGCGCCAAAAAATGTAATGGCGGCTGATGGTATCAGATCTTTTTTACTTTAACGGCACCATCGCCTTTAAAGGTTTTTTCAATTTCAAATGATACCTTATCATTATTTTTTATAGGTTCAAGCAAACCTGTTGCATGAACAAAAATGCTGTCACCGGTAACAGATTCTTTGATGAAGCCATATGCTTTTGTATCGTTAAAGAAAGTAACAATTCCGGTTTTAATTAAATCTTCCGGAGCAATCGGTTTTGCACGTTCCACATCAATCTTCATTTCAGATTGAATGAACTGTTTCATCTTTTTAGGATCGGGGGGGGTATCAGATATATTGCCGTTTTCATCTACGTAAGCCATCATTTCTTCTAAACTTTGGCCTTTAACGGCATTGGCTTTCCGTTCTTGTTTCCGCTCTTCTTTTTCTTTGCGTTTTTGTAATCTGTTCTTTTCTTTTTCTTTTTTACTGAAAGTTGCTTTTGATTTAGCCATCGTTTTATTTAAATATGTTAGTTGCCCGTTTGTTTAATTCCGGGCTCGACTAATTTCTAAACCAGAGACCGTGTTGTGATTTAAAGGCATTCAAAGATAGGCTATTTAGGCGGATATCCAATTTTTTTGATTTCGAGACTTTTGCTGAGATTTTTAGTTGTGATTAAAGTACATTTCCCGGTTCGATGAAAAGTAAAGGGAAACAATTCGCTTTTTATAATAGTAAATACACTTATTTTTGAAAGTCTTAATTATGGGGCATAAGAATTTACTCGCAGTTTTTTTCATTTTTTTTATTTCTGTGGTTTTCACTACCTGCCATAGCCCTGAAAGCAATTCGGGTAACTTGCATGAAAAAACAGACAGCACCTTTATTAGACTGCTTCATTATGATAGTGTGCCATTCATGAAAAATCCTGAAGGGCTTCATACAGCAATCCATTATATTGATTCAATTTATTATCGTTTAAAGTCTCCGGGGTTGCCCGAAAAACTTTATCGGTATGACCGCATTGTTACTTTTTTCTATCAATTAGGGCTTTACAATGTAGCTATTCAATATTGTGACAGCATTATTCAAGTAATTGAACGCGAAAATGCTATTGCACAATACCCGGCTCAATATGCGAGTGCGTATTTTTCCTCGGGAGATAGTTACTCTCGTTTGGGGAATTTCTCCAAAGCCTATGACTGTTTTTTTATTGCGCGAAAACGGGCTCAGCAATATGTTGACCGGTGTGCATTGAGTGATTACACCTACCGCATTGCTATTTCGCTATACAGGGCACGGCAATATGCTGAATCTATGCGTTACTTCAAAATGTGCCTATCACCTACCAATGTTTGCGGCAAGGAGATGAAATACTTGATACGCAGGCAGGAATTGCTAAGTAATATTGGTTTGTGTTTCATAGGAATTCATCAACCTGATAGTGCCTTTAAGTATTATCAACTGGCGATAGAGAAAATAAAAAATGAAATTTATCCAGATGCTCAGATTGCCGAAACTTCTGTGGCAATGGGTGTGGTGTACGGGAATATGGGTAAGGCTTATCTTTTGAAAGGGGATACTGTATTGGCAATAAAGTATCTTAAACGAAATATCGAAATTAATTTCCTTCCGAACCACGATTCACATGATGCTAATTTTTCATTGCTCAATCTTGCCAATTTGTATTTAATTCACAAAAGATATACTGAAGCAGCAGACTTGCTGGATCGGGTAAAGGCAAGTATTGATACCATTAATTATGACGACACACGGGAGCAGTGGTTACTGCTCATGTCTAAATATTTTCAATACACAGGAAACGCAATTGAATCCAATCGCATGCTAAATACCTTGTTGACTTTACGGGATTCAATTGAATTAAGGCAACGTGAATTTAAAGAAATGGATGTGCGGCAGTATATATTAACCCTCGAAAATCAGGAAGAGAATAAACAACTAAAAGAGGAGAACGAAAAAAAACAATTTACCCTGATAGTGTTGCTTGGGGCGGGCTTATTTCTCTTAGTTCTATTATTAGGTGGGCTGTTTTTGTACAGTCGTACGCAAAAATATGTATCTGAATTAACTGCCCTAAATAAAACTATTGAATTACAAAAGGAGCAACTTGAACAACGCAACAAGGATAAAGACCATATTTTGCGTATTGTAGCTCACGATTTGCGTAACCCCATCTGGGGGATTAACGCCCTCTCCAAAATTGTGCTTGACGAAATGCAACCATTGGATAAGTTTTATGAAAATATCCAACTTATTCACGGGTCGTCTCACTCCACCATGACCTTGATTAATGAACTGGTGGATGCCACCATGGATTTGGATCATAATATTCAGCGTAGCCGGGAAGATATTTATGAGGTTATAAGCAATGTGGTAGAAGTGTTAAAACACAGGGCTGCCGAGAAGTATCAACACCTGCTATGGAATGATGCCGGAAAGTCGATGTATTTGTCTTTTAATCGGGAGAAAATATCCCGGGTGCTCAACAATCTTATTTTTAATGCGATTAAGTTTAGTCACCGCGGAAGTAATATTGAAATTTTAGTTACCACCACCAGCGAAAATTTAGTGATTGCTGTAAAGGATCATGGGGTAGGTATACCGGCCGAATTGCAGGGAAAAATATTTGAGATGTTCACTTCGGCCAAGCGGGTAGGTACTGCCGGAGAAAAATCCATTGGCCTTGGTTTATCTATTTGCCGTGGTATTGCTGAGACACATGGAGGTAAACTTTGGTTAGAAAGTATCGAAAATGAAGGCACCACTTTCTTTCTTCAACTACCCATAAGCGCTTAACAACTTATCGGCACATGGCAGCCCTTGTCTATTCTTGGGCTGACCGAAGAACCTTTACGGAAACTGTTGAAGTAGATTCATTTTTGAAGCTATGTTAACTGGTTGTTCCAAACCGAAACAAAGCATTCATCACTCCTGTAATCCTTTTTATAGGTAAAATATAAAATTGAATCCGGGTTTATTAGGTTATCTTTGGGAAATGAGTAAAGACCGACAACAACGAGAGTCCAAAAAAGCCAAGCAAACAGGGAAAGCCAAAGAACAGTCTGATTACAAAAAAACCGGGGGGAATGTGATCACAGTGCCTTCCGTATTTATTAAGAAGGCCAAATAGGATTTTTTCCCTTCGTTTCAGTTTGCCTACTGTAATATCCCCTATTATAGCTTTTATAGTATTTCACGCGCAATATGCACGCGCCAGAGGCAGGTGTAAAAAACCATAGGGGAAATAGAAGTAAACTGCCGGGAAGAGCGTTAAAGCTGCTTACTGAGATACCACTATTTTCAGGTGTCGAACAGCATTTTTCTGTTCAATCCTTACCAGATAAACACCGGCTGAAAGCTCACCCGTATACCATTGCAGGTTTGAAGGAGTATTCTCTGTTACGTAAACTTGTTGTTGAAGGAGTTGTTGCCCATTTAAGGTGTAAAGGGAATAGGTAGTCATCCCATTTTCGGTGGGGGTATAGGAGCAAGTAAGAACTCCCGGAGCCGACTGGTAGATGCTCATATCACTGAACGCTATTTCAGGTGTGCCGGTATTTGTTTGCGCCATTTCAATTTCAAGCCAGGGCCTGTACTTAGTGTTTGGGTTTTCGCGGCTGCCAAAGGCAATGCTGCGGTAAGTGCTTTCAGTGGCCAGGCGAATATACAAGCCGTAATTGGTGGAGTTGTTCAAGGCCATTTTTTTAATCAATGAAGTAACGTCTGTAACTATCTCTGTGTTGTATTGCACACTTACTACTTCATGTTTCGCATACAGGGAGGCATCATACGAAGGGGCGGTATTCCAGGTAACTGTACTTTCGTTCCAGGGTGAGGTGATGCGAAATATCTGAAAGAAATTTTCTCCCCGGTTGCCTTGCGGAACAAAGCCCGGTGTTTCGGGGGTGTAAAGGTGTAAAGTAGCTTTTTTAATTTGCGAAGGATCCAAATTGATTTTGTGACCGGCACTAAACATGCTCAGGTCAAACCAAATTAACGCACGTCCGGTAACCGGCTTGCCACCGCTGGTCCATGCAAACATTCCGCTTTCTTCCAACGATCCCCAATTAACAGTTCCTACTCCATTGGCCAAGTCGATGGCTGCGTCCTTGCATTGGGTATAATTCAAAATGATTTTATTATTTTGGGCATTGCTAAATCCGGGGATTAATGCCAACAGGATCATTACTACTTTATTCATAACTTCAGGTATTTGATGCAAGTTACAGCGCGGATTAATTATTTCCAAAATATTTCCGGCTTTTGTAAGTGTTATTATTAAGGGCAAGTTTTGAGGGAGGGCTTGGGAGAACCGGAGACTATGGTGGCCCGGGCATTTCACGAAATATTTCTTTGCTATCCTGAGTTTATTCACTTCGTTCATGAGATTGCTGCGCTAAGTTGCAACTCAGGATTCTCTCAGTCCAATAGTTCCACAGCTATCAAACCCGTCTCGCCCCTGTAATCCCTTGCACTCGAGTACTTGTAGTGCTCCGGGTAATCAACCATATTTGCCTCAACCGGATTATTGTGCAGGTAATTTAACCGGTCATTGAATTTCTGATTGCTGTCTAAAAGTATCGGATGATTTCCATCCTGCCACACTTTAAAGCCTTTCACACGATTAATTGGTGCTGCAGCATGTCTGAAAAGTGCAGCCATCCATTCTTTTCGGCTGTCGTTTCCGCTTTGCAATTCCTGAATTAGTTTTTGGCTTGTATAAGTTTTAAAATCACGCATGATGCCTGATAAGTTGTTGTTGCTGCTTATCAGCAAGTGCAGGTGACTTGACATAACCACCCAGGCATGTATAACCAATCCTTTTTCCTTTTGGCAAAACCTTAATGAATCAAGCACGATGTCAACGTATTGTTTTTTGGTAAACAGATCAACCCATCCTGTAAGAGTTGGTGTTACAAAGTATACGCCTTGTTTATCACCAAATTTGTATTTTTCAGACATTGTACAAATATAAAAAATCTGGCGCGCGCTCCCAGTGTGGGGAATAAATGATGTCTTTTGGGGTAGGCATTTATCTAGATTTATTTAAAATTGTCAAAATCTGGCGGGCGCATCCTGCGCGTGACCTAAATTTTTACAACTGGCTTAAATTTGTATCTAGTCCGTTTTAATGTTGCGTTAGCTTTTAAGTATGTGCCTGCATTTGTGTGTCACGCGCAGGATGCGCGCGCCAGAGTGGGGGGTAACGAAATTTTAATTGCTCGTTGTAAACGAGCGGAAAAATTCAGTTTCAATCAAACAATCTCATGCATCTGCGTTGCAAACGCGGACGAGTGAGGATTACTTCTTTTTGACATTTGTAATGATAAACCACAATACTAAAAAAGCTAAGCCTACTTTAATAAGCCATGATACAATATCTCCAATTGCATCAATCTGTTTTTCGATGCCTTCAAAAAATCCATCACCCTTTACTAATCCCACTATTCCCCATAAAACTAATAATCCAACGCCAATATAAATAATTTCTTTTTTGGATTCACTCATAAATTCTGAATATGATAATTATTTTGAATTGTATAGGAGCTGTTCTTTGTTTTTTGATAAAGATTCATAAACAGATTTATAAATCCCATAAATTGTTCTATCGAATAAAGTATGGCCTGCATAAGTAATAATTTGTTCGTTTATTTTTATTTCAAGTCGTTTTCCCTTAATATCCTCATCCCTATCAAGATGAATCCCCCCTTTGGAGTAGGCGTAAAACTCAATAATATCTGTTACCGTTATTCTTGTTTGGTTAATTTTAACCACTGTATGTTTCATGAAATCTATATAAGTTAAGTGAAGTATGTTCTCAGGCGGTTCTATGACTGGATAGACTTCTTTCCAAATCACCTCCTTGTAGCAATTATCTAAATTTGATTCAAACTCTTTGTCTTTGGTCATCATAAATTTAGGATTAGCCACAGAATTATCCATTAGTGCTTTTACAATAGCTTCTTCTTTTTTAGAGGCTTGTAAGATTAATAACCTAAGCGAGCTAATTCCAGTAATGATATTTTCGGTATCTGGGTTGTCAACAATGCGTTTGATGTTCCTCAGATGGATTATAAATGCTGTTTTAATTTTTTCTGTCTGTGTTAAATCAAATTTCATTTTAGAGAATTTACACCTGATTCAATAGATAAGGCTAGCAATACCTACTCAGGATATTTTTACTTAAAAGAGTTGCATTTTTAAAGATACTTTTCGCAATATTTTTATAAGAACCTGAATACGATAGAAAAATTTTGTGATTGGCTTCAATGAGTATTTTTATGCTTTGATATTCATTGTCTGCATCGTTTAATGAATTGTAGAATTCTTTAGGTATATGCTTTGTGACCCGAACATCTTTATCGTAAAGTTCATTAAGGTTTCTGATTTTTTGAATAAATTTTTCGTGAAAAACGCTAGGCAGTGTACGATTTGGTTCTTTTTTCCAGCAATTAATAATAGCAATTAATGATCTTATGTATGTATCAAATTCGTGAGAGATATCATCTGGGATGTTTTTCCCCTTCACATCTTCAATCATTTTATCCATAATTTTTTTTACCTCAACAATTGCTTTGTTCCTTTTTTCTTCTAAGTTATTGTAGCGGACTAAGAAGGCATCAAATTGCTTTTCATACCTATTTTCAACGGATTGGATATGTGATATGGAGGCGAATATGTTATCGAATGCACTTCTTGTTTTGCTTTGTCTTATAAACGCCTCAAGTCCGCTGAAAAAGGCTTCATAAAACACTTTAAAATCTATTTTTTGTAAATTGTCCAAATGAGATACCGCGGTACTATTCATACGAAAATTTTCCTTAATACTTACGTCAAATGAGTTAGCGCACTCAAGAAACCTATAAGATTTTTTCATTAATGATTTACTAGCAACTTTACTCAATCGAACAAAAAGTCTTCTGTACCTATATCTTCTCGAAATTCCTGATATTGATGTAAAAAGTATAGAAGATATTATGCCTCCTAAGAATACCCAAATTGAGACAGTCATTGGGGCAGCTTTTTCTTCAGAAATATTTAATATGCTGGTTAAGAATTTTTGTATGTCAATATAATTTATTAGATGGTCAAATCTTAAATAATTATTAAGTATCGGCACCAAAAGTTGTAATGCTAATACAATAAATAATAAGAATAGAAGAGCTTTTGTCTTGCTATTTTGTTGGGTAGATTTTATGCTAGACATTATTATAGGTCTTACAAATATTAAGCGCTTGTGGTATCTATACCTCCAAATTCCACTTCCCCCTCATCCTCCTGTTCCTTCAGGCGCATAATCTGGTCTAAGGCATCGGGTACCACATCGCTGCAAATGGTAATGAAGCTGCCTTTCACCGCATGTTTAATAGCGTACTCAATGGCTTCGGTTTCCTTTTTAATTACTGTTACTTTTTTGCTCGCATCGGTTTCACTAATGCCTTTGGTAATAAGTGCTACAATTTCGTCTTCGGTTTTGCCGCGCAGGTTTCTATCCTGCCGCACTATTATTTCATCAAACATGGTGGCGGCCATTTTGCCTAAGTTAATCGTGTCTTCGTCTCTGCGGTCGCCCACGCCTGCTATAATGCCAATTTTAGGTTTAGCATCTACTTTGCTAAGCAAATCGCCAATGGCTTCAAAGCCGGCTGTGTTGTGCGCATAGTCCACCATCACTTCAAAATGTTTAAAGCGGAAAATATTCATGCGTCCGGGTGTTTGTGCCGGGCCGGGTATAAATGTTTGCAGGGCTTGTCGTAGGTCTTCAATTTTTATGTTTTGTATAAAAGCGGCCAGTACCGTTGGCAGCACGTTGGCAATATTGTAGGTGGCACGCCCACCAAAGGTTAGTGGTATGTTCACTGCCTTTTCTACCCGTATTTTCCAGGTGCCTTTGCAAATGGTTACATAGTGGTTTTCGTAAATAGCAGCAAGGCCTCCGTTTTTCATATGTTTTTTTATCACGGGATTGTTCTCGTCCATACTAAAGTAGGCTACTTTGCAATCCAGGTCTTTAGCCATGGCTACCGTCCATTTGTTATCGGCATTTAAAATGGCATAACCACCGGGCAGTACGCTCTCGGGCACTACGCCTTTCACACGGGCCAGTTGGTCAATGGTGTCAATATCCTGCAATCCCAAATGGTCTTCGGCCACATTGGTTACAATGGCCATATCGCAGTTGTGAAAACCAAGGCCTGCACGCAGGATGCCGCCACGGGCACACTCGAGCACGGCAAAATCAACGGTGGGGTCTTTCAGCACAAACTCGGCACTCACCGGTCCGGTGCAATCGCCCCGCATCATCAGGCGGTTTTGTATGTACACGCCATCGGTAGTGGTAAAGCCCACTTTGTATCCCTGGTTTTTCATGATGTGCGCCATCAGTCGGGTAGTGGTGGTTTTTCCGTTGGTACCCGTTACGGCAATTATGGGAATACGTGCGCTGCTGCCGGGAGGGTAGAGCATATCAATCACGGGTTCGGCCACATTGCGTGGCAATCCTTCGGCCGGGTCAATATGCATACGGAAACCCGGGGCTGCATTTACTTCTAAAATGGCCCCACCGTTTTCATTGATGGGAACGGTGAGGTCGGGGCCCATGATATCAATACCGCAAATGTCTAATCCTATAATGCGGGCAATGCGCTCGCACATAAAAATATTATCGGGGTGCACCATATCGGTTACATCGGTAGCGGTACCTCCGGTAGAGAGGTTGGCGGTAGGTTTTAAAAACAACTCTTCGCCTTTTTTCAGTACACTGTCAAGGGTAAGTCCTTTTTTATTGAGGATATCCATGGTAAAATCATCCACCTTAATGGCGGTAAGTGTTTTTTCGTGTCCGTATCCTCTGCGCGGGTCTTCGTTGGTTTTATCAATGAGTTGTTGTATGCTTAGTTTGCCATCGCCTGTAACGGCTGCAGGTTTGCGAATAGCGGCTGCCACAAATTTGTAGTTTATCACCAGCACGCGGTGATCCTGCCCCACAATGTACCGTTCCACTATCACTCCGCGCGAATATTTTTTAGCGGCTTCTAAACCGCGCACGGCATCTTCCCAGTTTTTAATATTGGTGGTAGCGCCTTTTCCGTGGTTGCCATCCACAGGTTTGGTTACAATGGGGTATTTTATGCTTTCAATGGCTGCTTGTAGTCCTTCTTCTCCATACACAATGCGCCCTTTGGGTACGGGAATTTCGGCTGCTTCCAATAGATTTTTTGTTTCTTCTTTATCGCAGGCAATATCTACGGCAATGCTTCCGGTGGTGCTGGCAATAGTGGCCCGTATACGTCTTTGATTTACTCCGTAGCCCAATTGCACCAGCGAGTGTTTATTGAGGCGTATGTACGGAATACCGCGGTGAATGGCTTCGTCAACAATGCAACCGGTGCTTGGGCCCAGGCGTTCGTCTTCGCGTATCTCGCGCAGTTGCTGAATATCGTCAGCTAAATCATATTCATTTCCGGCTATCAGTGCCTCGGCAATGCGCACGGCTGCGCGGGCGGTGTAGATGCCGGCTTTTTCTTCCATGTAGTCAAACACCACGTTGTACACTCCGGGTTTTCCGGTGCTGCGGGTGCGGCCAAAACCGCAGTTCATACCGGCAAGGGTTTGCAGTTCGAGGGCAATATGCTCTATCACGTGGCCCATCCAGGTGCCTTCTTTTACACGTTTAAAAAAACCACCCTCGGTTCCTTCGCTGCAACGGTGGCTGTACATGCTGGGGAACATTTTTGCTAACCGTTCGTCAAATCCTTTAATGCTGTTGGTGGGTTGTTGTTCCATCTCTTCCAAATCAAGGCGCATTTGAATGAGTTTATGCCTGCGTATGCTCCAGTAGTTGGGTCCGCGCATTACTTTTATGTCGAGTATTTTCATGAAGAACTGTTCGTTTGTTGTTGTTTAATAAAAAGTCGAACGGACAAGATACGGAAGCGGGAATATCTTCCCAAAATAATTTTAAAGTTTGTGAAAATTTACGGTTTTCTGCGAATGTCTGCGAGTTCAGCGGGAAACAAGAGGCATCCCCCAGCCCCCTTT
>Ga0268298_10006028_pt1 | contig 11113 bp, 9 predicted proteins | sample WWTPWeurt_MetaG_FD_194462 | JGI IMG/M metagenome (GOLD analysis project Ga0268298, IMG submission 194462) | Activated sludge microbial communities from WWTP in Nijmegen, Gelderland, Netherland - WWTP Weurt | ecosystem: Engineered > WWTP > Aerobic digester > Activated sludge | place: Netherlands... | reverse complement strand
CGGTAGACATCCTGCTCCGAAATGACGCCATCCTGGTTGCCGATGGCGGTGGCGCCGAGCAACTGTTCGCCGGCGGAGCCGTTCCAGTAGCCGTCGGTGGTGAGGATGCCGAAATTCTGCTGGCAGGAGTACTGCACCGGGTCGCCGAACATGCCGGTATTGATGCCATCGAGCTTGCCGGCGTAGTAGCGGCCGGCGCGCGACAGGGCCTGGCGCAAGGGCGTGCTGCTGCCGGTGGTCGTCGCATACAGGGTGTTGAACCAGTCCTCCTTGGTCGTGGTGTCGAAATCGCCAATCGGCCTGAACTTCTGCGAGGAAACGGGGCTGCCCGGGTTGATGGTGACGAAACCGATCCGCTTGGAATCCGTCATGCCGACAAAGGCGCGTCCGGACGCGGATTTCATCATGTTGATGCGCTTGCTGTAATAGCTGTACCAATTGGCGAAGTTCTGCCGCTCGTCCTGGTCGCTGCTGTTGACCGCGCCGTCGCCATTGACGTCCACGGTGGCCGGGCCGGACGTGGCGCCGACGATGACCTTCTGCCAGAGCGCGGTCTTGCCGGCCGCGGCGCAGGTGGAGGTGGTGGTGGTGTTGTCGGTGCAGTACTCCTTGACGGTGGCATAGCGCGTGGCGTTCCAGGCGGTTCCCGAATTGGTGTAGCCGCCGGGATTGCTTGCCTTGGCCACCTTGAAGGTGGTGGCCGAAGGGACCGTGGTAACGACGTAGGTGCCGCGGTAGCCGCTGGGCTGGATGTTGATCACGGCGACGGTATCGCCCACCCCGAAGTTGTGCGCCGCCGAGGTGGTGAAGGTGACCACACCGCTGGAATAGCTCGCATTGTTGACGGTGTAGCTTGGGCTGAGCACCTTTTCGCAGTCCCCCTGCGTCGGGATCAGCGTCGTGGCGCCGGCATACTTCCAGTAATACGCCGGCTGCGCGGTGTCGATCTTGCTGGTGGCGCTGTTGCCGTCTATCGTGCCGTCGACGAACGCGCGGAAACTCGTGCTCAGGTTGGTGGTCGCACCCGCGCTGCCCAGCAGGGCGATGCGGCAATCCCGCCGGCTGGTGCCGGACGTGTCGGCGGTGCAGCTTCCCGTGGCGGACCAGGCCGTCCAGGTCGCCCCCGAATCCGAGGATGTCCGGGTTTCCAGGCCCTTGTAGGCGCCGAAGCCGTCGTCATAGGCGGCGGTGAATGCGGTCGGCGTGCCGGCGTTGACGTCGGTGCCGGCGCTGGTCTTGGGCACCACATAACGGCTGGCGGGGTTGTAATACACCAGGTTGCACTGGTTGTTGCGAAAGCCGATGCGATCCTCGCGGCTGCTCATCGCATCCGGCATGAACCTCCAGTTCATCGAGCCGGAATCGTCGAGGATGAAAAAGATGTTGGGCTTGACGGTCGCGGTGGTGGCGCTGGACAGCGGATTGTCGGCGAGATCGGTCAATGCGCCGAAGCTGGGGCCGCACGACACCAGCGCAACGAGGGCCGGCAGGAAACGCCGGCAAAAATGCCTGGCAGCGGACAGGAACATGGCTGTTCTCCCGTTCAATACAGTATGGTCTGGGTGAACACCACCGTGTTGGTGGGCCCCAGCGTGCGCGACGTGATGCGAAAATAAGGTTGCGAGGTGTTCGACAAGGCCTGGGAACCATAGACCGCGGATGTCCTGGCGGAACCCGCGGACGCGGAACCGATGGTGACGCATTGCTGGCCCGAAGCGTTCATCGCCCCGGGTGTTTCGCACAGGCGGTGGATGACATAGCGGACCTCGTTGCCGACGCCGTCGTTGGCGGTGGCCTGCACGGAATTGGCCCAGTTGTAGGTCAGGGGATCGAATTCCGAAGGAGGCGGGGAATCGCCGCAGTCATCCGCCTGCCCGTCATTGTTGGCGTCCGGCAGGCCGGCCGCGTCGAGCACGGTATTGCACCAGCCCGGGAAGTATCCGTTGGCGGCACTGCCCTGCTCGAGTTGCGCCGCGGTCTGCCCGATGAGCCAGGTGCGGGCGGTCTCGATGCCGCGGTCGGAGGCCACTGCCGCCGTGCGCTTGAAGTTGAGGTTGCGCGCGATGATCAGGCCGGTGCCGATCTGGCGATACATGACGATGCCGGCCAGGGTCATCGCCACGAGCATGATCAGGGCCAGCAGCAGCACCACGCCGCGCTGGGAACGCGTCGGCGACGCATCGGGTTTGGTCGGGCGCATCATCAATCCAGCCCCCAGAGCAGGTTGCGCAGCGGAATCACCGTTTCATAGACGCGGTAGCGATAACGGCGCCAGTCGTTCGGCGTGCCGGGATTGGTGTCGGCGGTGCCGTCGAGGTTGGTCATGGTGAACGCCCCGCCGGCCCAGCTGGGTGCATTGGATGTCACCGGAACCTCGGTGCCATCGGCCAGCACATTGTTCTTTTCGAATTGCTGGCTGCGCGCCAGCAAGCCGACGCGGACGGCGCGCAGTTGCGTCCATACCGCCGGAGCGGCCGCCGTCCATTCGACGATGCCGTCGGCATTGGTGTCGACGCCATACTCCGCCTGCAGATTGACGATTCCCTCGGCCACCTCGGTGGCGGTGGTCTGGTTGTCCAGGGTATTGGCGAACGTCAGGATGCGGCGATTGGCGATCTGCCAGACATTGAGCCTCGGCGCGGTACCCATGTTGAACGCGGCGCCGACGATGCCTATGCCATGCGCGGTGTTGTTGTTGTAGCGGGCGACGCCGGAATTGTTGAGGAATCTTCCCTGCAGCGCCTCGAGCTCCGTCGCGGAAAGGGCGACCGCCGCAACGGAGCCGGAAACGTTTGCATTGTTCATGTAGTTGGTATAGCCGCCGGCGCCGAAATCGATGCTCAGGGCATCCGCGTCGGCATTGCCGACAACCTCGAACAGGCCGCAGACGGCATTGCCGCCGTCGGCGGCGATCACCAGGTCGCCGTTGCGCATCCCGGTGCGGGTGTTCATCCTCATTTTCAAGGGGCTCAGGTTGCTGAAGGTCTGGGCCGACGACATGGTGGTGCCGGAACCATAGAGCACGGCCAGGGTATCGGGGGCGCCGCCGACGCCGTCGGTAATCACCACCGGAACCATGGGGAAATTGAACAGTCCGGGCGCGGTACGACTGCTGTCGTAGGCGGAAACCGTGCAGCCCATCGCCGTGGCGTTGCCGAAACCGTAGCCGGCCAGCTTGAGGTCGCGTTCCAGGGTGAACATGGCGATGCTGCCGGTGACCTGCGCGTCGCTGCCGGCGGAGGTGGTACGTTTGCGGGCTTCCCAGACGCCCATGGCCTGGAACATGAAGACCATGCCGATCAGGGCGATGGCCACGCCGACCAGCACTTCGACGATGGTGAAACCGGCGTGACGCGGGAGGGGGCGGGGGCGGGGGCGGCTCATGGTCAGTTCACGTAGCCGATGACGCGGTGGAACCGCGGCCGGGTATCTTTCGGGCCCTGCCAGCAGACGGTGACGATTACCTGGTTCGAGGCGCCGGCGTTGACCACGATCTGCTGCCGCGCCGCGGTCGATCCGGGCAGGCGGGTGTCGACATCCGTCGAGACGGCGGCGACCCAGTTCGTCACCAGCGCGTTGGCCGACGCCAGTCCGGTGAAGTTGCAGCAGTCGGTGGCGGCCAGCGGATCGGTATCGAGAAGCCGGCAGCTGCCGACGCCGCCTGTGGCTTGGTGGCTGAAGCCGGCCAGCGTGACGGCGTTGACCGCGCCGACATTGTCCCGCGAATTCAGGTTGATCTGGCCGAGGATCTGGTCCACCAGGTTGCTCGCTTCGGCGCGATACTGCGAATCCGTCTGGATCGCGATCGAACTGGCCTGCAGTGCAATCATGGTCAGCACGCCGAGAAAGAAGATCACGATGCCGATCAGGGCCTCGAGCATGAAAGAGCCCCGCTGCTTGCGCCTGGAGTTCATCAGCATCCCCTCGTATCGCCGGCCGCGGTGGCGGCGGCACTGATGGACGGGTCGCAGAGCCGGGTCTGCCCGCCGACCGCAACCGCCACGCGCAGGCAGCGGACGACTCCCGCCGGCGGACCGGGGTCCGTCAGGCACCGTCCGGAGCCCGGATCGTTGAACTTGAACACGGCCGGCGCAGCCAGGGTGGTCCTGCCGAGCCCGTTGAACACGATGCTGGCCACGGGGGCCGCCGGCGGCGGATCGGGGTCCGTGTCGGCGGGCGATGCGGTGTCGTTGATTCTTACCGAGACGTCGGCGGCGCTTCTCTGGCCCGAACCCTCGATGCCGAATTTGCCGTCGATGAACGTGGCCCGGTCCGCGGTGCGTACCATCCAGTTGACGCCCGTCGTCGCCGCGGTTGCGGTGGCGACGTTGGCGGCCAGGGGATCATCGGCGGTGAGCAGGAATTCGACGTTGGCGTTCATGCGCACCGCCTCCGACCGCGCCAGCTGGACGCCCGACATGAAGGCCTCCGCCGCGGAACGCAGCTTGACGTTGCGCAGGTAGGTCGAAAAAGTCGGCGCCCCGAGCGCCAGCAGAATCCCCATGATCGCGACGGCGATCACCAGCTCGATCAGGGAAAAACCGCGCCGCGACTTGTTCATGGGATCAGCAACCGCCGCCCTGCTTGGTCATCCAGCAGTTCGCCGCCGCCACCGGCCACGCCGCACCCGCGACGATGGCGCTGGTACGGGCGTTGACCTGGTTGATGGTATAGGTGAAGCCCGTCATCGATCCGATGCCGGTGGCGGTCCAGACATAGGCCTGGCCGTTGGCGGACGCCAGGCACGAGTAGGTGAAATTGGCCGTCGCCGGCACGACGACACTGGCCGCGCAGGTGGTTGCGGCGGTACCGTCGGTGTTGTAGAAGCGGTTGTCCTGGAAATACTGCTCCATTCGCACGCGGGCATCGGACAGGCCGGCAACCCCCTCGGTAATCCTGCTGCGCGTCACGTACTGGTTGTAGTTGGGCATTGCTATAGCGGCAAGCACACCGATGATCGCCACCACGATCATCAACTCGATCAGCGAGAATCCCTTTTGTGTTTTCGTTTTCATTGGCAACCCCGGTTGTAGAAGACAACGCCATAAAGATGCGAACCGACAATCCGGACTGCAAACAAGGCTGCAAGCGCATCGCCTGCCCGTGCCGTCCTCGCCGTCGTCGCCCCTCTGGCCATTGTATCCCTCCGATGCTTCACGCGACTGATGCCATGATTGCCGCAGTCTTGTTTCCACAACATCGGCGAAAGCGGATTCGCCATAGGGTAAACCCTACCCCGACGCAGAAAGCCGTGACATCCGTCACGGCGCGCGCGCGATAGACGAAAAGTCATGTCTGCGGCAAAGCCGGAGACGGTATCCCTTGCGGGCGGCGCAGCCGGCACGGCGAGACAAACGGGAGACGGCCGTTCAGGGCGATTGCGGCGGGGGCGCACACCGCAGCGGGGCTTCCGGGTGGTGTCTATAATCGAACGGTCCCGTTCCCGCGATCCCGCTGTCCATGAGCCTGGCCTATGCAGCAACCGAGCTGACGCATGTCGGCACTTCGCGCCAACTGACCCTGACGACGGGGCTGCTGCTGGCGCTGGTATTCGCCGCGATGGTCGGGATTGCAATCTGGTCCGGGTGGAACCGGCGCCGCCTGCTCGAGCGCCGGCGCGCTGCCGAAGCCGAATTGCGCGCCACGCAAAACCGGCTGGCGCAGTTGTCCAACCAGTTGCCGATCGCGCTCTTCAGCTTCCGGCCCGGCCATGGCTTCGAGGCGGTCAGCGAGGGCATCGAGTACCTGCTGCCGGTCACGGCACAACAGCTGCTGTCCGATCCGAAACGCCTGCTCGCCGCGGTCGCCGAGGAAGACCGCGCCGGATTGCAATGGCTGAACCCCGGCACGAGCTGTCCGCCGCAACTGGAATGGCTGGGACGCGGCGCCGCCGCGTTTTCCGGGACGGCGCAGCCGGAAGGCGCGGCAAGCGTGCGCTGGCTGCAGATGCGCGGCGCGGCGGACATCGGTCCCGGCGGCGAGCGGCTGCTGAACGGCGTGGTGGTGGATGTCACGCCGCTGATGAGCACGCAGCAGGCGCTGGAAGCTTCCCGGGAGGAACTGCGCCGGCTTGCGACTTACCGCGAAAACGAACGCGAGCAGGAATACCGGCGCCTGGCGCGCGAATTCCACGACGAGCTCGGCCAGCTGCTGACCAGCGCGCGCATGCAATTGCAGTGGCTGGACGGCCGGGTCGGCGCCGACCCGGCCACGCGCGGGGCGCTCGCCGCGATCGAATCCATCATCGGCGAGGCCTACCGCAGCGTGAAGTCGATCGCGGCGGAGTTGCGCCCGCCGGCCCTCAACCTGGGGCTGCCGGCCGCCATCGAATGGCAGGCGGCGCGCATGCTGACGCCGGCCGGCCTGCAATTCACCGTGGCGCTGGCACCCGTGGCGGAATCGCTGCCGGACGCCACGGCCACGGCGCTGTTCCGCATCGTGCAGGAAGCCTTCACCAACGCGCTGCGCCATGCCGGGGCGCACAGCGTGCATGTGTCGCTGCGCGCCGACGGCGGGCAGCTGATCCTCAGCGTGGCGGACGACGGCTGCGGCTTCGATCCTGCCGCAGTCTGCGCCGGCGAACACTTCGGCCTGGCCGGCATGCGCGAGCGCGTGGCCGCACTGCACGGCACGCTCGACATCGACAGCGCACCGGGCGAGGGCACGCGCATCGCGGTGCACCTGCCTTTGCCGGCTCCCTCCGCCACGCAGAGCCCGCCATGACCCGCATCATCATCGCCGACGACCACACCCTGTTCCGCATCGGGCTGAAGCAGATGCTGGAATCCTTCGATGGCGTTTCGGTCGTCGCCGAGGCGGCGAACGCCGCGCAAACGCTGGATGTCGTGCAAGGCGTTGCGGCCGACCTGCTCGTCTCCGACCTGACCATGCCCGGCACCTGCGGCACGCAACTGATCGAACAACTGCACCGGCAACACCCGTCGCTGCCGATACTGATCCTGAGCATGCACGACGAGCCGGCGACGGTGCGCCGCGCGCTGCAGGCCGGCGCCAGCGGTTACCTCACCAAGGAATCTTCGCCCGCCATGCTGCAGGCTGCCGTGCGCCAGGTGGCGGCCGGCGAGCGCTTCATCCCCCCCGCCCTGGCCGAGACGCTGGCCTTCGAGTCGGTACGGGCTAGGGGCCTGCCGCATGAAACCCTGAGCCAGCGCGAGCGGCAGATTTTCAAGCTGATCGCCCAGGGGGTGTCGCTGAACCAGATCGCCGAGCAACTACACCTCAGCCCGAAGACCGTCACCACGCACAAGACGCACCTGATGGAAAAGCTGGGCATTGCCAACAATGCCGAGCTGATCCGCTATGCCATCGAGCACAAGCTGTTCGACTGAAAAGTCGTGCGCAATCCCATCACGCACCGGCCCCGGGGTCCCTGCCCTATCGTGCGACTGTAGCGCCGGAAGCGCTGCGGTTTCTGCCAGGACGGGCAAAGAATTCCGCGCCGGACGGCACAGGCTTTAGAATCCGTCATCCGCATCGGGAACGTGCCATGCACTTGCGTGCCAGACTGGTTTTTATTGCCGGACTCATCGCCGCCAGCGCGAATCCCGCGAGCTTGCGGGCGGCCGATGACATATCTGGGATGCGGCTCGAGGACCTGCTGCGCGTCGAAGTGCAAGGCGCCTCGCGCTACGCGCAGCCGCTGGCCGAGGCCCCTTCCGCCGTCACGCTGATTCCGGCTGCCGACATCCGCCGCTTCGGCTTCCGCGACATCGGCGAAGCCTTGCAGTCGGCGCCCGGCGTCTACACCAGCCACGACCGCGCCTACAGCTACCTCGGGGTGCGCGGCTTTGCCCGTCCCGGCGATTACAACACCCGCATCCTGCTGCTGGTGGACGGCGCGCGCAGCAACGATCCGATTTACGACCAGGCCCTGATCGGCAACGAAGCGCCGATCGACATGGACTGGATCAAGCGCCTGGAATTCGTGCCCGGCCCCGGCTCCGCAAGTTACGGCGGCAACGCGCTGTTCGGCACCGTCAATGCGGTGCTGTGGAGCGGCGCCGACCTCGACGGCACGCGTGTTTCGTTCGACGCCAGCAGCGGTGCCGGTCGTCGCGCAAGCCTGCTCTCCGGCGGTCGCACCGCGGCCGGACTGGACTGGGTGGCCGGCATCAGCGCCTACGAAAGGCGCGGCGAAAATCTTTATTTCGCCGAATACGACCGCCCGGGCGTAAGCAACGGCGTCGCGCATCACCGCGATGGCGAACGCTACGTCAAGGCCATGCTGAAGCTCGACTGGGAAAACTGGCGTGGCACCGTGACCGCGTCGCAACGAAGCAAGGACGTGCCGACCGCCTACTACGGCACCGTGTTCGATGCGCCGGGCAATTTCGACCGCGATCGCAACCTCCAGGTTGATATTGCCCGCACCTCCACCCTCGTACCCTTCCTCGACCAGCAGTTGCGCTTGCATTACGGTTACGACGAATACGATGGGGACTATCCTTACGTCGGTACCATCAACCGCGACCTCTCGCGGGCCCACTGGTGGAACGTGGAATGGCAGCTGGCCTGGACCGGCTGGAGCGGCCACCGCCTGCTCGGCGGCATCGAGTTGCGCAGCGAGCCGCACCTGCTGCAACGCAACTTCGATGTCGCCCCGCGCGCCGTCTACCTCGACGATCGCCGCACGAATCACGGTGCCGGAATATTCGTGCAGGACGAATGGCGCATCGCGCCCGGTTGGCTGGCCAACATCGGTCTGCGCATCGACAGCAGCGAAGGCGCCTCCCCGATCGCATCGCCGCGTACGGCACTGATCTGGCATCCGCGCGACGAACTGATCGTGAAACTGATGAGCGGCCGCGCCTTTCGCGCCGCCAACGAATACGAGCGCCACTACGGCGATGACGGCGCGACGCAGAAAGGCAATCCCGATTTGCGCGAGGAGCGCATCACCACCCACGAAGCCGCCCTCGAATTTGTGCCGACGGCGACCCTGCGCTTCGGACTGGGCCATTATCGGTACCAGCTGCGCAACCCGATCGAACAGGTGACCGATCCGGCCGACGGCCTGATGGTTTTTCGCAATCTAGACAAGATCTCGGCCCGCGGCTGGGAGTTCAATGCCGATGCTTTCTTCAGCGGGGGCTGGCGCATGCGTGGCAGCCTCGCCTGGCAGTCCATTTCCCAACCCGGCGGCGAAGCGATAAATTCACCGCGCCGCCTGGGCAAGCTGCTGCTCGATGGTCCCCTTCCGGCGCTGGGGGCCACGCTTGGCCTCAACCTCCAGGCCATGAGCGAGCGCCGCACGTTGCTCGCCAAAGTCGGCGGCCATGTCACCGGCAACCTCGTCCTGCGCCAGGCGGAACATCGCGGCCATGGGCTGTGGAGCCTCGGCGTCTACAATCTGGCGGACCGCCACTATCGCGATCCGGTCGGCACCGAACTCGCCCCCATCGACGCCCTCGAGCGCGACGACCGCCAGTGGCGCCTGGGCTGGGAACTGGAACTCTGATGGGGCATCGCCTGAGTGCGGCGCTGCCGGCCGCCTTGCTCTTCGCCGCACTGTTGACCGCGGCCGGGGGTTCGGTCGCGGCAGCCGAACGCGGCGACGCGAATGAAGTCAAGGCGGCGGTAATCTACAACCTGCTGCTGTTCGTGCAGTGGCCGGCGCAGCAGGCCCCCGGCGGCGACCTGAAACTCTGCGTGCTCGAGGAAGGCGCCCTTACCACGGCCCTGCGCCGGCACGAAAACAAGACCGTGCAGGGACACTCGCTGCGGATACTTCGCGTCGGCGCCGCGCCGAATGACCTTGACGCCTGCGCCGCGGTCATGGTCGAGACCGGCAGCCCGGAGCTGCTTGCCCGCTTGCGCCTGGTGGCGCACGGCAGGGCGCTGCTGATCCTCGCCGAAGGGGCCGGCGCGCTCGACCGCGGCGCGATGATCGGCATCCATGGCGATGGCGGGCGCATCGGTTTCGACATCAATCTGCGCGCGATGAAGTCGAGCGGACTCGGCGCCAGCTCGAAACTCCTGCGCCTGGCGCGCAGCCTGATCGAGTAGGCGATGAACGGCTCGCGACTGCACAGCTATTGGCGACTCAGCATGCTCTCGACCGGCACGGCGCTGCTGTTCGCGCTGCTGCTGCTGCTCGGCTACCACGGCTACAGCAAGCGCGAAGACCTGCTGCAGGGCCTGACCATGCAGGCGCGACTGCTGGGCGCCAACCTGACCGCGGCCATCGTCTTCGAGGATGGCCGCACGGCCGGCGAAATCATCGGCACCGCGGAGTCGTCGCCGATCATCATCGAAGCCGGCATCTACCGCCTCGACGGCAGCCTGATGGCGCGCTTCGAACGCCCGGGCAGCACGCCGGTGCTGGGCAATGTCGCGCCGCCGGCCGGACATGTCTTCTCCCTTTCCGAGCTGAGGCTTTCCCTGCCGGTGCGCCTCGAAAACCGCGATGTCGGGCTGATTTCCCTGCGCGCCTCGCTCGACCACCTGTATATCGAACTGCTGCGCGTGTTCGGCAGCATGGTCCTGATCCTGATCGTGTCGGCAACCCTGGGCAACGCCGTCAGCCGGCGCATGCGCCTGCAGATGGCCGCGGCGGAAAGCGAGATCGAGCGCATGGCGCTCTACGACCGCGTCACCGGGCTGGCCAACCGCCATGCCTTCGAACTCGGGCTGGCGCAGGCGCTGCAGCGCCATTCCCGGGAAGGCGGCGGTTCGGCCCTGCTGTTCATCGACGTCGATGGCTTCAAGAAGGTCAATGACCGATTCGGCCATCAAACCGGCGATACAGTGTTGAAGGCCATCGGCGAACGGCTGGGCAAGTCGCTGCGCGCCTCCGACATCGTCGCCCGGATCGGCGGCGACGAGTTCGCCGTGATCCTGACCAACACCCAATCGGTCGACGCGGCCGCGCTGGTGGCGGAAAACCTGGTGCGCTCCGCCGCCGAGCCCTTTGCGACGGGTGACGCGCCGGCCCACATCGGTTTCAGCATCGGCATCTGCATGATTCCCGACGACGGTGCCGACGTCGAAAGCGCCCTGCGCAACGCCGACCTGGCGATGTACCACGCCAAGCAGGCGGGCAAGAACACCCATCGCTTCTTTTCCGAGCATCTCGGCGCCAAAACGCAGCGCG
>Ga0268298_10006027_pt1 | contig 11116 bp, 9 predicted proteins | sample WWTPWeurt_MetaG_FD_194462 | JGI IMG/M metagenome (GOLD analysis project Ga0268298, IMG submission 194462) | Activated sludge microbial communities from WWTP in Nijmegen, Gelderland, Netherland - WWTP Weurt | ecosystem: Engineered > WWTP > Aerobic digester > Activated sludge | place: Netherlands... | reverse complement strand
AAGCTGATGCAGCGCAACTGGATCGGCCGCAGCGAGGGCGCGCTGGTCGACTTCGCGCTCGAAGCGCCCGCCGCTGGCGCTGCCGGCGCTGCTGCCGGGACGACGGCGCCCGAGCCGATTCGCGTCTTCACCACGCGCCCGGACACGCTCTTCGGCGCGACCTACATGGTGCTCGCGCCCGAGCATCCGCTGGTGCCGCAGCTCACGACGCCCGGCCAGCGCGCGGCGGTCGAGGCCTATCGGGTCGCCACGGCGCGCCGCAGCGAGGTCGATCGGCAGTCCGGTCAGGCCGAGGGCAAGACCAAGACCGGGGTGGCGATCGGCGCCTACGCGATCAACCCGGTCAACGGCTCGCGCCTGCCGATCTGGATCGCGGACTATGTGCTGATGGGTTACGGCACGGGCGCGATCATGGCCGTGCCGGCGCACGACCAGCGCGACTTCGACTTCGCGCGCGCCTGCGGCCTGCCGCTGCGCGCCGTGGTGCTGCCGCCCGCCGCCTGGATCGCCGAGCAGGGGGCCGCCGCGGGGCGCGCGGCACCGTCGCGCGAGGACTACCTGGCCCAGGTCGGCGACTACGGCGTCCCTTACGTCGGTGAGGGCGAGAGCGTCCAGTCGCGGCACGGCGAGCTGGTCCTCGATGGGCTACCGACGGCGGAGGCGAAGCGCGCGGCCACGGCCTGGCTGGAGCGCCGCGGCATCGGCAGCGCGCAGGTGCATTACAAACTGCGTGATTGGCTGTTCTCGCGCCAGCGCTACTGGGGCGAGCCCTTCCCGGTGCTGCATGGCCCGGACGGCGAGACCGAGCCCGTGCCGGAGCACGAGCTGCCGGTCGCGCTGCCGCCGATGGACGACTTCCGCCCCGTGGTCGACGAGGACCTCTCGCGTCCGCCGCAGCCCTCGCTGGGGCGCGCGCCGGAGAGCTGGCGCGCGGTGGTCCGCGACGGCGTGCGCTACACGCGTGAGCTGAACACGATGCCCCAGTGGGCCGGCTCGTGCTGGTACTACCTGCGCTTCCTCGACCCGCGCAACGACCAGGCGCTGGCCGCGGCCGCGGCCGAGCATTACTGGATGAGCCCGCCCGCGGCGGCGGCGGAGCCCGCGGCGGAGTCGACGGGCGCGCCCGCGCTGACCACGCCCGCGCGCGCCGGCGGCGTGGACCTCTACGTCGGCGGTGCCGAGCACGCCGTCCTGCACCTGCTCTACGCGCGCTTCTGGCACAAGGTGCTCCACGACCTGGGCCACGTCTCGACGCCCGAGCCCTTCGGCCGCCTCTTCAATCAGGGCTACATCCTCGCCGCCGCCTTCACCGACGAGCGTGGGGTCTATGTGCCGGCCGCCGAGGTCGAGGAGCGGGACGGCGCGTTCTACTACCGCGGGCAGGTCGTGCGGCGCGAGTACGGCAAGATGGGCAAGTCGCTCAAGAACGCCGTCACGCCCGACGAGATGTTCAAGGAGTACGGCTGCGACACGCTGCGCCTCTACGAGATGTACATGGGGCCGCTCGAGGTCTCCAAGCCGTGGAACACGCGCGACATCATCGGGGTGCATCGCTTTCTCCACCGCGTCTGGCGCAACGTCTGCGGCGAGGGCGAGGCGCCCGACGGCGCATGCCTGGTGGAGACGCCCGCGGACGCCGAGCTGCGGCGCCTGCTGCACCAGACGATCAAGCGCGTGACCGAGGACCTCGACCGCCTGCGCTTCAACACCGCCCTGGCTGCGTTGATCGAACTCAACAACGCGCTGGTCGGTCGCGCCACGCTGCCGCGCGAGGTCGCCGAGCCACTGGTCTTGATGCTGGCGCCCTTCGCGCCCCACGTCGCCGAGGAGCTGTGGCAGCTGCTCGGGCACGAGCGCTCGCTGGCCTACGCGCCCTGGCCCCGCTACGACCCGGCGCTGCTGGTCGTCGAGGAGGTCGAGCTGGTGGTGCAGGTCAGCGGCAAGACCCGTGGCCGCGTTCGGGTGCCCGTCGCCGCCGATCTCGCCGCGGTGCGCGCGGCCGCCGAGGCCGATCCGAAGATCGCCAAGCACCTGCAGGGCCTCACGATCCACAAGGCCGTGCTGGTACCCGGTCGCCTGCTCAACCTCGTCGCTGGCTAGGTCGGTGGCCGGCTAGCTCGTGGGCGCTTGCCGCCGCGCTGAGCGCGGCGCTCGGGGGCGCGGGCGCGCGCTTCGCACAACTTCGCCTACTTAGCCGTCGTCGGCGCCCCTTCGCGCTGGCACCGTGCTTGCTGTGTCCCGGCCGCAGAGCGAGCAACCCGAACCAACCGGTCAAACGATGCGCCCGATCCAGCCCCTCACGCCCTCCTCCTCCTCACGGCCACCCGCTGCGCAGCGCCCCGATCGCCTCGTCCCCTCGCCTCGCCCGCGGCTCAGCGCGCCGCGCGCGGCGCTAGGTCTGGTCGCTCGGGCCCTGGTGCCCGCGCTCGCCGGCGCGCTGCTGGCCTGCGGTGGTGACGGGACCGCGATGACCGAGCTGGGCGAGGTCGGCGAGCTGGTGCAGCCGATCACCAACGGCGCGGCCTACGCCGGGCATCCCGCCGTCGGGAGGCTGGCGATTCAGACGCGCGGCGGCCTGCGAGAGCAGTGCACGGGCACGCTGGTGGGCGCTCACACCGTGCTGACGGCGGCCCACTGCGTGGTCGACGCGGCCCAGCTCGCCTTCGAGCTGACGCTGCCCGCGACGGAGGCGGCCCGGGCGTCCCAGGGTGGCGCTGCCGAGGCCGTGCGGCGCTACGCCGTCGAGGCCGTCAAGGTCCATCCGGAGTACCGCGCCGACCAGCCCAACAGCCCCGACCTGGCGCTGGTGTGGCTGCCGCAAGCGCCCGGTGTGGCGCCGTTGATGGTCGGCGCGCAGGCGCCGACGCTGGGCCAGCCGATCACGCTGGTGGGCTACGGCCAGACCGGGAGCGCGACGGCCGATGGTGGGATCAAGCGCATGACGACCAACGCCGTCGCGGCGGTCGAGCCGACCTTGCTGGCCGTCGTCGGCGCGGCTGGGGGGCGCGGCAACTTCTGCCTCGGCGACTCGGGCGGTCCGGTGTTGGCGACGGTGCAGGGCCAGGAGGCCGTGATCGGCGTCAACTCCTTCCTGATCAAGGGGGCCGATGGCAGTCCTTGCACCGATGACGGGCGGGCCGTGCGCGTCGACAGCTACCTGGGCTGGATCAGCGGCGCGGCTGGCGGCGACCTGGCGCTGCTGGCCTACGGCGTCAGCGGCGACGCGCTACCGCCCGAGGTCACGATCGTGACGCCGGCGACGGGCGTTGCCGTCGGCAGCCGCGTGATCGTGCGGGCGCGCGTCCGCGACAATGTCGCCGTGCGCGAGGCCGTGCTGCTGCTCGACGGACAGCTCGCCGGGCGGGTCGTCCAGGCGCCCTACGACTTCCCGGTGCAGCTCACGCCCGGGGCGCACACGCTGGTCATCGTCGCGCAGGACGCGGTGGGGAATCGCGCGCAGGCCAGTGTCGCAGTAGAGGGTGGCGCGACCGGAGAGCAGGGCGAGGTCGCCGGTTGTGCGGTCGGCGCCGCGGGGGCCGCCTCCCCGCGCGCCCTCAGTCTCGGCGTCCTCGCGCTGCTCGCGCTGCTGCGCCGCCGCCGACGATCCATGGGGCGGCGCGATCGGCGGGCCGACGGCCGCCAAGAAACCGGTTGCCTTGGCGTCCGCCGGGCATGACACTGCAAATCTCCGACATGCTCGATGCAGGAAACGAACGGCGTCGGCAGCTGCGCGTGCTGCTCAGCGAGCCGGTTGCGCTCAACTGGAACGGCGGCTCGCCGCCGACGCCAGCGACCGCGCTCAATCTGAGCGTTGGGGGGCTCTTCGTGTCCGGCTGTGCGCCGCGAGCGGTCGGCGAGCGGGTCACCTGCCGTTTGCTCTTCACGCCGCGCGAGCCGCTCGCCGTGGCCTGCCGCGTCGCCTGGGTCCAGCCCGACCCTGACGCGGGCCGACCGAGCGGGATGGGGCTGCAGTTCGAGGAGCTGAGCGCGGTGCTGCGCGGCGCGATCAACACGCTGGTGACGCGCCTGCGCACGCGCACCGAGCCCTCGGGCCTCTCCGCGCTGGCCATCGACCCCTTCTGCGAGTCCGGCACCTGGTCGCCCGGCGAGGCGGGCGACGGCCTCGAGGGGCACCTGTTCCTGCCGGCCCTGACCTCGCCTGGTGCGACCTCGCCTGGTGCCAGGGCTGCGGCCGCGCGCCGCGAGCGCCGGTGGCTCGTGGTTCAGGTCGCCGTGGGCCTGCTGCTCGTGGGCGCCGTGGTCTGGGCCGTGCTGCTGCGCTTAGGGTAGTCGCGCGCGCGACACCAGCCTCGAACCGGCCTGGCTCACGCTTCCCTTGCCATGCTAGCGTGCTTTCCTCACAGACCCTCCACTCTCCGAACGTGAGGTGCCGCGATGAAGGGCGATAGCGTTGTCCTCAGTCACCTGAACACCGTCCTGCGCAACGAGCTAACGGCGATCAACCAGTACTTCCTGCACTCCCGGATGCTCAACAACTGGGGCGTGCGCCAGCTCGGCGCCCAGCTGCAGAAGGAGTCGATCGAGGAGATGCACCATGCCGATTGGCTGATCGAGCGCATCCTCTTGCTCGAGGGTCAGCCGCACATGGAGCTGCTCGGCAAGCTGCGCATCGGCGCCGACACCAAGGGCGCGCTCGAGGGCGATCTGGCGCTCGAGCACCAGGCAGTGGGCGATCTGAAGCAGGGTATCGCCCACTGCGAGCAGGTCGCCGACTACGTCAGCCGCGATCTCCTGCGCCGCATCCTCGACAACGAGGAGGAGCACATCGACTGGATCGAGACCCAGCTCGACCTGATCCGCCGCCTTGGCCTCGACAAGTACGAACAGGCCAAGCTCTAGTTACGATCCCGTCGGCAGCGCGTAGGCGCGCGCGAGCTCGCAGAGCAGCGCTGCCCCGGCCTGGTCGAGGTCGCGTCCCCAGGCAATCACGCCGTCCTGGTGGCCCGCCATCACCCACACCCTCGCCCGCCCGCGTGGCCCGGCCTGCTCCGTGGCGTCGTCGAGCCGTTGCACCGCCTGCGCCATCTCGACCGTGCCGTACGCGACGTCGGCGGGGGTCTGCGGCAGGCCCAGCGCCCTGGCTTGTTGCCAGAGCGCCGGGCTGTGGACGTGCAGCACCGCGCCGATGCGCGCGGACAGGTCGTAGATCGCGCCGTGCGTCAGCGCCTCCGACGAGGGCCGCACGGGACCACGACTGTGCACGGCGTTGTCTCGGAGCTCGTAGCGCGTGACGACGCAGAGCTGGTCGACGGGCAGGCGCTCGGCCGCGCCGGTCTGCGTGCCCGTGATCAGGAAGGGTCGCGAGCCGGGGGCCGCGCGCGGGGGCCCGAGCCGGACGCTGACGTTGCCGAAGCCCAGGCCGCCATAGCGCTGCGGTTGCTGGCCGATCAGGGCGAGCTGATGCAGCAGCCGGCGCCAGGCGAGCAGCGCAGGCGCGGCCTGAGCTGCGCCCGCGTCGAGCGGGCCCTCCTGATGCAACGCGCGGAAGCGCGTGACGCCCTCAGTCTCGAGCATCGGCAGTCTCCTCGCGGCGCAGCACGAGCAAGGCGCGCGGCGTGTCGTCGGCCAGCGTGTAGCGGTGCGTGGCGCAGAGCACCAAACCGGGCGGCGGCGCGGCCACGACCTCGGGGCGCACCACGAAGGCCACGGCGAGCCCACCCGGTGCCAGCAGCGGCAGGGCGCGCCGCAGCCATTCGTCGGGGGAGAAGGTGGCCAGCGACCACGCGACGGTGATCGGGCCGAGCGAGGCCTGCTCCAGGCGCTGCTGCAACACGCGGCAGCCCTCGAGCGCCAGCGCGTGGATGGCGGTGCGCAGGAAGGCGCACTTGCGCTGCTGGGGCTCGACCAGCGTGATCTCCAGCTCGGGTCGCAGCACCGCCGTCGGCAGCGCGGGCAGCCCACCGCCGCTGCCCACATCGAGGCAGTGCTGGGTGGGCTGCAGCGGCAGCGCGGCGGCCAGCGTCAGCGCGTCGGCCAGGTGCCGCCGCACCAGTTGCTCCGCCTCGGCGCTGCCCGTGAGCCGGATGCGCCGCGCCCAGTGGGACAGCAGCTGCAGCAGCCGTCCCAAGCGCTCGACCTGCGCGTCCTCGAGCGGGTGCCCTAGCCGGGCGGCCTCACTCCGAATCGCGCGCAGCAGCGCCGGTGGCGTTGAGTCGACCATGCCCTCGACTGTATAGTCGCCCGACCGATGGCCTCAAGCGCGCAGCCCAAGACGCCCGAGCAGCTGCGCGTCGCGCTGGCCGCGCCGCTCCAGCAGCTGTGGGGCCCGCGGGCCTTCACGATCACCCGCCTGGTGGGTGACGCCTCGACGCGGATCTATCACCGCGTAGGCAGCCACGAGACGCCACCCCGCACGCTGATCGTCATGGAGCTACCCGCCGATCCGCTGCGCTCGGACGAGGCCAGCGGCGCCGAGCGACCGCGCGAGCTGCCCTTTTACGAGCTGCAGCGCTTCCTCGCGGCCGGCGGTCTGCCGGTGCCGGTGATCCACGACTACCTGCGCGAGGAGGGACTGCTGCTGCTCGAGGATCTCGGCGACGTGACGCTGGGCGCGTACGTGGCCGAGGCCGACGACGCCGCGCGCGGGCGCATCTACCGCCAGGCGATCGACCTGCTGCTGGCGCTGCAACGCTACGCGGCGGCCGGTCCGCAGCACTGCATTTGTTTCCAGCGGCGCTTCGACGCTGCCCTGCTGCGCTGGGAGCTCGATCACTTCCGCGAGTGGCTGCTCGAGGCGCAGCGCGGCGTGCGCCTCAGCGCTGCCGAGCGCGGCGCGCTCGAGGGCCACTTCGATCGGCTCGTGGAGCTGCTCGTGGCGTTGCCGACGGCTTGGGTGCACCGCGACTACCAGAGCCGCAACCTGATGCTGCAGACCACGCCGGGCGGCGCGCCGCGCCTGCGGCTGCTCGACTTCCAGGACGCGCTGATCGGCCCGCTGGTCTACGACCTGGTCGGGCTGCTCCGCGATTCCTACCTCGATCTCGGCCTGCCGCTGGTCGAGGAGCTGCTCGCCCACTACCAGGCGCAGGCGCTGGTGCCCGTCACGCGCGCCGAGCTGGAGCGCATGTTCTGGCTGCAGACGGTGCAGCGCAAGCTCAAGGACGCCGGACGCTTCGTCTTCATCGAGCGCGTGCGCGGCAACGCGAGCTTCCTGCCCTTCATCCCGCTCTCGCTGCGCTACGTGGCGCAGGCGCTGGCTCGGCTGCCGGAGCTGGCGGGGCTGGCCGAGCTGCTCGGGCGCCACGTCCCGGAGCTGCGCGGCGGCGAGCCCCTCAGCGCAGGTAGACCTCGAGCCGGTTGAGGCCGAAGAAGGCGTGACCGAGCGGATTGCTCGCGTCGCCGAGCTCGACGCTCTTGATCGCGGCATCGGCGCCGCAGGCCTCGGTGGTCGTGTGCCCGTTGAGGTCCGCCGTGGCGCCGATGAAGCCGACCATCGGATGGGGCTCGTCACTCCAGTAGCCCCCCAGATAGGTCGGGCAGCTCGAGCAGCAGGCGGTGTAGAACCACGGCACGGCGTTGGCCGCGGTCACGCAGGTGCTCGCCGCGGGCCCCGAGTCGCTGGTCGAGAGCGAGAACACGGAGCTGTCGAAGCCCGGCAGGCCCTGGAGGCCACCGAGGGTCATCACCTTCTGCGCGGCGTCGCCGGTCAGTAGGGCGCCAGTGCCGCGGTAAAAGAGCGTGCCGCAGGAATTGCCGGTAGCGGCCTTGCGGGGCGTGTAGGCCATCAGCAGCTCGCGCTCGACGTTCCAGGCCAGCCACAGCTTGCCGGCAGCGCGCCAGGCGCCGCTGAGCGCGCCGACGTTACCGATCGTCTGCTCCCAGAAAGCGGCGAAGCCCGTCATCAGCGGCTGCGAGGCCGCCCAGGACCAGACCGTGCGCTGCACCAGCGTCCAGCCGCCGCCGGCGGTCTGCATGTCGCACTGCACCTGCAGGGCGCCTTGACCCGGCGGTTGCACGGCGTAGAGGCCGTCGCCGACGGCCCCCTCGTAGCGGTAGGGAGGTGTCGGTCGCCGGTACCCGCTGCACGACGCGGCCAGGGTGCCGTTGGACCAGCGGCGTCCGGCCGGGTCGGCGACGATCGTGACCGACCCGGCGCAGCCCGCGCCGTCGCAGCCCAGCGCGCCGGCCTCGCGCCGCAGCGCGGCGTCCAAGGTGCGGGCCTCGGGCCGCAGTCCGCCGTCGCCGAAGACCAGCGATCCATCCTGGGTCAGGTTTCCCGGCGCGCACACGCTGTCGCGGCATTGCAGCGGGTAGGCGCAGCGGCGCGCGGCGCTGCAGCGCTCACCGAGGCCCCCGGCCGGCGCCGGCCCCGCGGAGCAGGCGCTCCAAAGCAGCAGGCACGCGGCCAGTCCGTGGATCGATCGAGGCTGCGCTGCGCGGGTGCGGTGAAGCATGCATTCGCCGCCGGCCGGCGGGCGCGGAGGCCCTTGGATCTTGGCAGCGGCAGGAGAGGTGGTCAATCGGTGGCGGGCAGGTCGGGGACGCGATGCGGCTACTCGGCGCCGTTGGTGGCACGATGGCGCTCGGCCTCGCGCCGGTGGCGCTGGCGCACGAGCTGCGCACGCAGCTTGTCGCAGGCGTCGGAGATCGCGGGCGCGAGCTCGCGATCTCCGGTGCTCGCGGTCAGATCACCGCGGCGTTGGCTGACCGTCAGCGTGACCGTCATCTCGGCGCCGTTCTCGACGACGGCCCGCAGCGAGCTGGGCTCGTCGAGCAGCCTGACGAGGCGCGGCGAGAACTTCTCCAGCATCCGAGTGGCGGTGGCGGACTCGGCGGCGCTGAGTCCGCGATACGTGGTGTCGAGCTGCATCTGACCTCCTCTGGGGCCTTGCCCCTGGTCGTGAACCACGAACTCGAGGCTATTTGGGCAGGAGCAGGAAGAACGTGGCGCCCTCGCGTCGAACCAAGAGCAGCACGCGCTGCGCGGCACGCTCATACTGGTGTGTGAATCCGCTCACCGAATCGATATTAACGCGATTGACCTGCAAGATCACGTCTCCTGGTTGCAGCCCGACCTGGGCGGCCGGACTCTCCTGATCGACGCGCGTGACGACTACGCCCGAGCGCACCTCCCGGCCGATGCGGAAGCGCTCGCGAGCCTCCGCCGTCAGCGGCGCGACCCACAGGCCCGGCGCACCCTTGGCCGGGTCGCTGCCGCCGCGCGCGAGCGCGGTCGCCCCATCGGCCGGCAGCTCGGTCAGCCGCGCCTGTGTCGTCCGGCTCTGGCCGTTACGCAGGTACTCCACCGTCACCGTACGCTGGGGGCCCAGTGCGGCGACCGTATTGCGCAGCTCGTCGGCCTGCTTGATCGGCTCACCGTCCAGCTTGACGATGAAGTCCCCGCGCTGGAGCCCGGCCTTGGCCGCGGGTCCGCCGGCGACGACGTCGCCCACCAGCGCGCCGTGGGTGTGGGGCAGCCCCAGCTCGCGCGCCATCTCGGCCGGCGCGTCCTGGATCATCACGCCCAGGTAGCCGCGCACCACCTTGCCCGTCTTGGCCAGGCTGCGCACGATCGGCAGCGCCATCTTGGTCGGGATGGCGAAGCCGATCCCTTGGTACCCGCCGCTGCGCGAGAAGATCGCCGTGTTGATGCCGACGAGCTGACCCGCGGCGTTGACCAGGGCGCCTCCCGAGTTGCCGGGGTTGATCGCCGCGTCGGTCTGGATGAAGTCCTCGTAGTCGACGATGCCGAGGTGCGCGCGGCCCTTGGCCGAGACGATGCCCATCGTCACGGTCTGGCTCAGGCCGAAGGGGCTGCCCGCGGCCAGCACCAGGTCCCCCAGTCGCAGGCGCGCGCTGTCGCCGATCGCCAGCGGCCGGAGGTCCTTGGCGCCCTTGAGCTCGATCACCGCCAGATCGCTCTTGGCGTCGGTGCCGAGCAGCCGACCGCTGAACTTGCGCTCGTCGCCGAGGGAGACCTCGATCGAGTCGGCGCCGCCCACGACGTGGTTGTTGGTGATCACGACGACCCGGCCGTCGATCTCCACGACCACACCGGAGCCCAGGCCCCGCTGGACCTGTTCGGGGGGCTCGCGGTCGCCGAAGAAGAAGCGAAAGAAGGGATCCATGTTCGGCTGGGCCTGCACGCGGCGGCTCGAGGCGATGCTGACGATGCTCGGCAGCACGCGCTCGGCGACATCGGCGATCGAGGGCAGCGCGGCCAGGTCGCTGCTCGCGGCGAGCGCCGGGTGGCCGCTGAAGGTGATGCGGGTCTCGCGGGGCACGCGGCTGTAGAGGCCGAGGCCGGAGCCGATCGCGGCGGCCACGAGGGCCACGGTGACAAGGACGCCAAGGCGTTGACGACGCATGAGGAACCTCCCGGGGTGAAGCGATGGAGCCGTCGAGGCCACAACCCGGGTGCGCGCCGGTGCATTCCCCGGCACGGCGCGACGCCGGGTCCGCTCCCGCCCGGTAGGGCGGGCCGGCCCCGCGCGCGTTCCCGCGCGGGTCGGCAGGCCCGGCTCCGTGGCCCACGCGGCTTACGCGCCGACGAACCTACGCGCCGACGCGGCCTACTTGAGCGTGGCGTCTTCCACGATCACGGTGTAGCGGTAGCCGGCGCCGAAGTCGCGGTCTCGCTGCACGAGGCCCTGGACGAGCACCATCTGACCCGGCTGGGCCGTGTCCTTGGTGGTGACGGTCAGGTCGAAGTCGTCCCGCTCGCTCGAGCCGCTGCCGTCCTGCAGGTGTACCCAGTTGCGCGCCATGATCTCGGCGTTGAACTTGGTGACCTGACCGCGGACCCGCACGGCCTTACCGGCCAGCGCCGCGCGCTGCGCGTAGAGCTCGGCGATCGTGTAGGCGTTGGCGCCCTCGGCCTTGGGCAGCGGCCGCGCCAGCGCCAGCTTCGCGGCGTTGCCGACGCGGCCGTGGGCCACCTGCAGGTCGCCGGCGCTCGGCATCCCCGGCGCGCCCCCGTGACCCTTGCCCATCATGCCGCCCATCGGGCCGCCCATCATGCCCATCATGCCACCCTGCGACGGGTGCGACGCCGCGGCGCCGGCGAGGGCGCCGAAGTAGATCCGCTCGAATTTGCGCTTGAGGGTCGGGCTCTCGAAGTCGGACATCAGCATCGCCTGCGTCACCGTGGCCTGCT
>Ga0268298_10006026_pt1 | contig 11118 bp, 10 predicted proteins | sample WWTPWeurt_MetaG_FD_194462 | JGI IMG/M metagenome (GOLD analysis project Ga0268298, IMG submission 194462) | Activated sludge microbial communities from WWTP in Nijmegen, Gelderland, Netherland - WWTP Weurt | ecosystem: Engineered > WWTP > Aerobic digester > Activated sludge | place... | reverse complement strand
ATATTTCGAACAGATCCCGCCTGCGTTTGAAATCGCCATTCACCGGCGGATAGGCTCGCATGTAATCTTCGTTCTCGCCAAACATACGGGTGACAAAACCCATCAGCCCGCGCCGCATTTGACCGCCACCCTGTGAGGCGTGGCAAGCGCTCGCTTTTTGCTTCGCGTCCGCCGCCGAGCGAACATCCAACCGCACATGGATCGGGAAGGTCACATCGGCAAGTTCCTTGATGTTGATGTCGCCATTACGCCCGAACTTCGTAGGGTCTTGGCCAAACAAAGGCATCAGGCGCACAGCCGCCCTGAGCAATGCCTTCGGAAAAACCTGAAAGTACAGAGCCTGCGGCTTGAAAGGTGAACCAGCCTCAGGGTGGAAAGATGCGTCGTCCGCCTTCTCGAAGGCGAGCACAGTCGCCTTGTGGATGTGGATATGGTCGGGGTGTTTATATCCGCCGATCGGGTCGAAGGTCAGCACCACTTCAGGCTTGAGGTCGCGGATATATTTCACGACCTTCGCGGCAACTTCCTCCACGGGCGCATTGATCTGCGCGTTGGGGTGCTTGTTATCTTCCATGCCGGGCATGCCCGAATCGCGATAGCCAAGGAAGAAAACCTCCTTCAAGCCAAGTTCCTTCGCGGCGCGCATCAACTCATCGGTGCGCATCTCGGCGGTATCCTTGAAGCCTTTCAAATGCTCCTCGTCCACCGTGCCCGCTTCGCCGCGCGTCGCGCAGACGTAATACACGTTGTAGCCCTTGCTGGCATACAAAGCCAGCGTGCCGCCCAAACCAAACGACTCATCATCAGGATGTGCCAGAACTGCTAATAAAGTTTTTGCCATATTTTCCTCTTGTCCATAGACGCTCAACGAAGGCACAAGTTTACCTTATCTTCTATGATAAAATTTCTTTGCTAAAAGGAGCACCCAGCGAATGACGGATATTCTGTAGTCAACCAATTTTTCAGGGCATTACCTGCTTAATCCCCACAACGTGAGTTGTCGGGGAACAATAAGCCGAGGCTTGCCCTCGGTTTTCTTTTTAACTACAGGACGATCATTATGCTTAGTATTCACAATCTCTCAAAAAATTTTGGCATCCAGCCCATCTTACAAAATATCAATTTCAACATCAGCGCGGGCGAACGAATCGGGCTGATCGGCGCGAACGGCTCAGGCAAAACCACGCTCATGCGCATCCTCGCGGGATTCGAAAAAACAGACTCCGGGGATGTCGCTTCGACGCGCCCCAACCTGCGGGTGGGATATCTCGCCCAAGGCATGGACTTCACACCCGAGCAGACGATCCTCTCCGCGCTCGGGCTAGACCCAGCCGCCCAAACAGATCCCGCCGCTGAAGTAGAGTCCCTCGCCATTGCATTATCCCAAACCCCAAATGACCCCGACCTTCAACAACAATATGACTCAGCCCTCACTCGACTTTCGACCATCAACTCGCAGCCTGAAAACATTCTAACTGCCCTCAGTCTCGACCACTTCCCTCTCGACACACCCATCTCCCATCTCAGCGGCGGACAAAAGACTCGGCTCATGCTCGCCAAAGTTTTGCTCGAAGAACCGCACCTGCTTTTGCTCGACGAGCCGACCAATCATCTCGATATCGAAATGCTCGAATGGCTCGAAGATTGGCTCAATCAATTTCAAGGCGCAGTGTTGATCGTCTCACATGACCGCGTGTTTTTAGATCACACAGTCACATCCATTCTTGAGCTGGATGCGGTCACCCACTCCATCAAAACTTACGACGGCAATTACAGCGACTACCTTGAGCAAAAAATCGCCGAAGGTGAAAAGCAGGCGCAAGCCTACCAGGACCAGCAGGACCAGATCGCCCAGCTGCGAGTCGCAGCGGGACACGTCCGCAGTTTGACGAAGATGCGAAAGGGTGGAAAAGCCGACGGCGGCGATAAGTTCGCGAAGGGATTCTTTGGCAACCGCGCCACCAAAAACGTGGCGGGACGCGCCAAACATATCGAAGCCCGCATCGAACACATCCTGACCGAAGAGAAGGTCGAAAAGCCGCGCGCCTCCTGGCAAATGAAACTGGACTTCGGCGCGCCAGACCATCAATCCAAAGATGTGCTGGTGACCGAATCGCTATCTATTGGCTACACGATAGAAAATCCATTACTCACGAATCTGAATGTCTTCATCCGCGCGGGGCAACGGGTGGTGCTGACAGGTCCGAACGGAGCGGGTAAAACTTCGTTCATCCGCACGGTCATAGGCAAGATTCCCCCGCTTGCAGGTTCGTTCCGCCTTGGTGGCGCGACCAAGCTTGGGTACATGGCACAAGAGCAGGAACTACTCAACCCAAATCTCAGCGCGCTGCAAATCATTCAAGCGGTCGCTCCGCTAAACGAGACCGATACACGCAACTTCCTGCATTACTTTCTCTTCAAGGGAGATATTGCCCTGCGCCCTGCGCGTGAACTATCTTTTGGCGAGCGCGCCCGCCTGCAATTAGCCACCCTAGTCGCTCAGGGATGCACCTTTCTCATTTTGGATGAACCCATCAACCACCTCGACATTCCATCGCGGGAAAGATTTGAGGAGGCGTTGGAAAATTTCAAAGGGACGATCCTTGCAGTGGTCCATGACCGAAGTTTCATCGAGCGCTTCGCATCTGATATTTGGATGGCAAAAGATGGAAAGATCACCCGAATGTGATTCAAACAAAAAGCCATCGCTCTTGAACGGAGCGATGGCTTTTATAACAGGAGAGTCTGGCTAATAGGCAATACAAAGGACGGCTAGAATTTGGTCACAGGCGGCGGGGTATCCCACATCCATCCAAGAGGCATCACTTAATAAATCAATACCATAATTCCCACCCACGATATTTGTATTGTCCGACCAATCCACGCAATCATCCGTAACACCATCGACATGACTGCCGTCTGCGTTGTCTGCCCCCGACCACCAGGAGTTGAATCCCAAAGTCACGCCGGCAGCATCCAGGTTGGTATTGATCGTCCCATCCATCAGGTCAGCCCAATTGCTGGCAAGGATCACATTAGAAGTGGAGCCTATCGGTAGATTGGTCGGAATTCCATAGTTGGATGGCAGGTTGGCAATACTGTCCGCAGCGGAGATACCGATAAAGGCACGGTAGGCCGTGAAGCTGGCGGGCAGATTGGCAAAACACATAGAGTCCATTGTCGAGCGTGAACCAATATTCCCATTGGAAGTCCCGCCAAAATAGAGCACCACACCTGGAGTTGGAGTGATCACCGTGGGCACAACATCCGTGATGCTCAATGGCGGACGATAATAAACCGGAGTTAATAGCCTGAGGTCAGGTGTGTTGAATGGGGTCAATGTTGGGACAACCGTGAAAGTGGGAGGCGGGACAGTTGCCGGCAATTGTGTTGGGGTCAATGTTGCGGTCGGAACCGCGCTTTGAATGGAAGCCATACGAGTTTGAGTGCCTTCCACTGCGGCCTTGGTCACTTCCAGCAAGGACGGTTCTTCTGCAGGAATGGTGCTATCAGCTTCGAATAAATTCTCGATCGCTCCAACCAAGTCGATCGGGGGACTGGGCTGGAAATCGGGATCAGGATCGGACGAAATTCGAGGTGACGAGATCTCATCCATGTATGTGTTGAGCGGCTCCAAAAATTCGGAGGGAACATTCTCTTCGATGACGTTCTGAAAAGTTTCTGTGAGCGGGTTGTTTGGAAGCGCGCCGAATCCTCCCGTGGCCACCATGGTGGTGGTCAACGTGGCAGTGAAGAGCAACCGAAAAACTGTCCGGCGGGGCCGGGATGATGAGCGCGGAGGTTTCATTTACTTAATCGATCGGCGCGAGAGATAGCCCTGCCCCTTTTAAGGTGTTTGTCACCAGGAGGAAAAGGCGGGTCTTTTCAGGTCCATAATCCAACCGCTCTTTGACATATACCCGAATCTCAATGTTGACGTAACCCGGCTCACCCGATTCGATGGAAATGGACGGGCGATAAGCGGAGTCGGTCATTTCTGGTGAAAAATTCTGGATCGCTTTCTCGACCACATCCACAGCCACGTTCAGGTCCTCGGTGACAGGCAGGATCACCATCGCCGTCAGCAAATGCCCGGGTGATGCGGAATAGTTGACGATCGTGCCAGCCACCACATCCGAGTTGCGGATGAAGATCTGGTCGCCGTACAGGCTCTCCAAAGTGGTTTGATTCACAGAGATCGAGCGCACCCTGCCTTCATGCCCGGCGACAGAAACAATGTCATCGATCTGATAAGGACGGGAAATAAAAAGACTGACGCCGGAAACAAGATCCGCGGCAACCCTTTCAGAGCCGATGGCAAAGGCCGCGGTCAAGATCGTGACAAGCACAACCACCAGTCCCGCCGCACCGGCTGTATCAAGGATCAATTTGATGGTCCAGAAAATAATTCCGATCGCGGCCAAGCCGCCAACCAGTTTGCTCCATCCCGTTCCCATGGAGCGGGAAAAAACTCGAGATAAAAGCTGTGAGGTAACAAAAGCCAGAAAAACCCCAATTCCACCAATGAGCAAAACATTGAAGTACGGTTTAAGCGACTCAAAAATCCCTTCCATAAACAAATTCTCCTTAAGCCAGAAGTGTGGGATATTTTATAATCAACGAACTTACAAATGATTTTTCAATTATAACAAAGGCACGAGGAGACCCAATGAAATTTGAAACGCTCGCGATCCATGCAGGACAGGAACCCGACCCAAACAACGGCGCAGTGATGACGCCTGTTTACCTCACATCCACTTACATGCAGGATGGCATCGGCAAACCGAGGCAGGGATATGAGTATTCGCGTACCCTGAACCCCACACGCAAGGCACTGCAAGATTGTCTCGCGGGCTTGGAAAATGGGAGCTGGGGATTAGCCTTTGCCTCTGGCATGGCGGCAACAGACACGGTCTTGAGGCTGCTTTCTCAGGGCGATCATGTGGTCGCAGGGAATGATGTGTATGGAGGCACATTTCGGCTCTTCGACAAGATCCTGCGCCGCTTCGGGCTGGACTTCACCTTCGCAGACACCACCGACCCTGAAAATCTGGCCGAAGCGCTGACCCCGTCCACCCGCATCGTATGGCTCGAGACCCCCACCAATCCCCTGCTGGCCGTGACGGACATCCGTGCAGTTGCAGAGGTGGTGAAGTCCCACCCCAACAAACCTTACCTCGTGGTGGACAATACCTTCGCGACCCCCTATCTGCAACGTCCGCTGGAATTGGGTGCAGACCTTGTGGTGCATTCCATGACGAAATACCTGGGCGGTCATTCGGATGTGGTCGGCGGGGCGATCATTGGCAGAGACAAGGAACTCGGCGAGAAGCTCGCCTACCTGCAAAATGCCATTGGCGGCATTCAAGGTCCCATGGATTCATTTCTAGTCTTGCGTGGCATCAAGACCCTGCCCATCCGCATGGACCGGCACGCCGCGAACGCGGAAAAGATCGTGACCTTTCTGGAGAAGCAGGCAAATGTCAAACAGCTGATCTACCCTTTTCACGAGAGTCATCCTCAGGTTCAGATCGCGAAACGCCAAATGCTCAACGGCGGAGGAATGATCTCGTTCGTGATGAAAGATGGAAGGGACGCCGCTGTGCGGGTGGCGGAATCCACAAAGATATTTACTCTGGCAGAATCACTCGGCGGCGTGGAGTCGCTGATCGAAGTGCCCGCGGCAATGACCCATCTTTCAACGCAGGGCTCAAAGCTCGAGATCGACCCCGGGCTGGTGCGGCTTTCGGTGGGCATTGAAAACGTGGAAGACCTGCTCGCCGATCTGAAACAGGCAATGAGATAAAACATAAGCTCCCTTTCGGGAGCTTATTTATTCACGGCGTGAATGGCAACCAAGGTGACATCGTCATCCTGCTTCGAGCCATCTTGATATTCGACCAAAGTTTTCAGCATGTGATCGCAAACCTGTTGAGCGGTGGCATTGGAAAGCTCGCTGAAGGTCTTCTTAATGCGTTCAAGCCCAAAAGGCTCGCCAAGCGAATCACGGCAATCGGTGAGCCCATCTGTAAAGAGCAGAAGGGTCGAGCCGGGCGGCAGGGTGACCGTGCGCTCATCAAGCGAGATCGAATCCCACAAACCAAGAGCCATGCCCGGGCTGTGCGGCAATCGCTCCACGGTTCCGTCCGCGTGCAAGATCAATGGTGGTTCGTGACCGGCACGGGCGTAATGAAACTCACGGGTCTGTAAATCCAAAATGCCGTAAAGCACGGTAACGAATTGAGTGGATTTTTGCAGGCGGGTGATGTGGCGATTGACCACATGCAAGACTTCACCGGCGGTCATCCCCATATCCGCTTCAGCCATGACGAGGGCATGAGCACGCGCCATGAAGATCGCAGACGGAATGCCCTTATCTGCCACATCGCCGATCAGCACACCGACCTTATCATCCTTCAAAGGGAAGACGTCATAAAGATCGCCTCCCACCTGCCGGGCAGGCAGAATGCGCGCTCCAAAACTAAAGCCCACCATCTCAGGCAGTTCATCGGGCAAAATGCTGAGCTGAATTTCAGCGGCAACCTGAAGCTCGCGTTCAAGGCGTTCCTTTTCGATCAATTGCGCCTGGGCAGCCTTTAATTCATCATACGCTGTTTGCAGTTGTTTATTCTTTTCGGTCAGGTCACGGAAGGTTTGGGTGTTGGTCGCGTCCAGACGCTGACTTAACACCTTCACCATGGAGCTGGAAAGTTCGGGGTGCTTTTTCGTCAACGCCAGAAATTGGGCGCGGCTCATCGCAAGCAGGGTGGCGTCACCGCGGGCGCGAACGGTGGCGGTGCGCTGTCCGCCAGGCATGATGAGACTCATCTCACCGAAGTGTTCACCGGCGCGCATGACATTCAACTGCAGTTCTTCCATTTGCCCTGCCGCCATGAGCACTTCAAGCTCGCCCTGGGTCACAATATAAAAATGCTCACCGAGGCTTCCTTCGCGAAAGAGGATCTCGCGATCCTTCATCTCTTTCACATCGAGAGTCTCAATGATCTGGTCCAGTTCTTCTTTGGGGAGATCTGCAAATAAAGGGATCTTTGAAAGTAAGTTTACGTGCATCAGTTCACCTATGGGTCAGGTCCATGACTTCCTTGCCTGCCAGCTTATCTTGAATGCGCTGGGTGACAAGGTCCAAGTGGACGGGCTGGTTCACGTAATCTAGATCGTCCGTTTGAATGGTCAACACAGGACAAAGGTCGAAGGCGCCGAGCCACTCGCTATAAAACGAATCCAACAAAGCGAGATAATCCGGCGAAATGCCAGTTTCCATGTTACGGGCACGCCTGCGGATGCGGTCCATGAGGACGGGCACAGGCGCTTTGAGGTAGATCAACAGGTCGGGGCGGGGCAGCCCGCTGACCACGACCTCGAACAGACGGCGATATGCAAGATAGTCGCGCTCACCCAAATTTCCCATGTGATGCAGGGCGCGGGCAAAGATATGAGCGTCCTCATAAATACTGCGGTCAAGAATGGAGGAGCGGGTGTCGCGCGAGGCTTCAAGGTATTGGTCTGCACGGTGACCGAGGAAAAAGATCTGCAGGTGGAAGGACCAGGCGCGCATATCGCTATAAAAATCTGAAAGATATGGGTTATCTGCCACAGATTCATAACCTGTCCACCAGCCAAGGCGGGCGCCAATGCGTTCGGTCAACGCGGTCTTGCCGACACCAATATTCCCTGCCACCAACACCAAATGTTTTGCCATAAGTGCCAGTATTTTATCATGCAAGTGAATGAGGGTATAATTTCGAAAAAGGGACAATGCTGCTAACATGAAAATCAAAACCACTTCAGGCTGGACAATCTTCATATTTGGAATTCTCGCTTTTCTGCTCGGGTTGACCGGCTTGATCCGGCCGGAAATCCTACTCTCCATTCTTGGTTTCGAAGTCGTGGAGCGCGCACAGCGCGCTGCCGGCGATTACACGATCGTCTTTATGACCGCATCCTCGATGGCATCTTTCAATATGGGTGTTTATTACATCTTCGCCGCCCTTAATGATCTAAAGATTTTTTATCGCTGGACAGTGCCCTTCCGTGTGGTGACTTTTGTTGTTTTCACAATGACAGTGGTCGCCGGGATCGCTCCGCTGAAGTTTCTTGGCGTGGGGGTATGGGAACTGCTTGGCGCCATCGCAACCGGAGTTGCACTTAACAGGGAAAAGAAAATATGAGATCAAAATGGATCGAACACAACGGTAAACGCATCTTCTATCAGGATTTTTCCAACCTTTTCTACAATGGTTCTGCGGTCAAAAAAGAATTGGACGAAGTTCAGGAGATCGTACTGGCAGAGCCGGAAGGATCTGTGCTGGTCTTGTCTAATTTTTCCAACACCGAGATCACCAGTGAGTTGATGCCGGTTCTGAACGAAGCCTCCAGGGCGACAAAGTCGCGTGTGCTAAAGACCGCCACGGTGGGCGTCACCGGCGTCAAGCGCGCGCTGGGAGACCTGCTCTCACGCATGACCGGGCAGGCGATCATGTACTTCAACAACGAGTTGGAAGCCAAAGAATGGCTGACCCAAGATCACTAAAGATAAAAATAACTCCCGAGCACTCGGGAGTTATTTTTATGTACCGCTCCTTTTAGAATCATAAAAACACAATGACCACGCATAAACCAAACCGAATTTTCAAGCGACTGTTGTATACTTAACCGTATGAAAACAAGAATCCTTTCCATGACCATTATTTTGATCTTCAGCATGCTGCTGTTTTCCTGCAGCACCCAGAATGGATCAGTGCCTACCAACGCCGTGGATGTGGATGCAGTCCGCACGGAAGCTGTGTCCACCTACGCATCTTCCCTGACCGAGACCCTGGTCGCTGTGCCGGTAGCCTCTGCCACGCGGACGATCGTCAGCCCCACCCCAAGCCTGACTGCCACACCAGAAATCACCACCACTCCCGAAGTGACCCTGACCGCCAACCCGTGCTACAACGTGATCTGGGTCAGCGATGTGACCATTCCTGACGGCTCGCAGATGAAAGCCAATGAAGCCTTTACGAAAACCTGGCTCGTGCAAAATGTTGGCGGATGCGCCATTCCGGCGGGATTCACCTTCCAGAACGTGGGCGGCGACTCGATGCGCGGCGCGATCGTCGTGCTCAAAGAGCCGATCCCCGTCGGGGCAAAGCGTGAGATCTCCGTTGAGCTCGCCGTCCCGAGCGGAGTGAACGGGCTGATCCAAAGTTCATGGCGCATGGCAGATTCCAGCGGAGTGTTCTTCGGCGATACGCTCACGGTTAACATCATCGTGGGAGACATCACCACCCCTGCCGTCACCAACACCCCCTAGCCGCCTTGCTCAATAGGATGTCCACAATGCCGCAAAGGCATGGAGGCTCAAAGGATTTTTTTTGTAACTTTGAGACTTCGTGGTAAACCAGCAAGCCTGTTCAAAGTGCTATAATAAAAATAGAGAACGAAAGGAGTACATCATGACCGCAAAGAAAACCGAAGGCGAAAAGAAATACAAACGTGAGATCCCCGCTGAGACACGCGAACATTACAAGAAAGCACGAGCAGAGATGCGCGAAGCGTTCAAGGGGCTGCTGCCCGAAGGCTTCATTGAACACCGCCGCACTGCCCGCAAGGAATTGATGCTCGCCCTGCGCAGTCTGCTGGATGCCGCTATCGATAAAATGGAAGAGAAGAAGTAAGAAGTGAGAAGTAAAAAGTACAAAGGCAGGAAGACTCAAAGAAATAATTTTGAGTCTTCCTGCCTTTGTGTATTTTTGTGTATGCTAATTCCCGTTACGGCGGCTGAACATCACCCACAGCAAGGTGGCAAAGGCCGCTCCGAGCAAACCTCCCCCCAGTTGACCGTTCCCACTATTCAATAACATCACCCCGCTGACCAGGAACGCGGCAAAGACCACGCCGCCTGTCAGCCTGTCCACTGAGCGCCCCAGCGAGCGGACTTCACGCGTGACCTGCGGCGACTGCACCGTCAGCCCGCCCGACTCCATTTGCGAAAGAATGCGGCTGGCTTGCGACGGCAGTGCAATGAAGGCTTGCAGCACTTCGCCGGCCTGCTTGAGAATATTATCCACGCTGAACGCAGACGAAGCTTCTTCCTGCACAAGTTTGCCCGCATACGGAGAAAGTTGCTGCCATAAATTAAAGTTCGGGTCGAGACCGGTACACATACCCGAAAGGATCGCCACCGTGCGCACCAGCATCAACAGATCGTTGGGGACTTGAAAGGGAGTGTCCACCATTACGTCGCGCACCCGATGCCCAATATCGCGGACCTCGTTCGGGCGCACGTTTCTCAGCTCGCTCATGGACATGCCCCAGAAGCGGTCAAAGACCGCCGCAGAGGCCTGCTCTAACGCCTGAACATCTGCCCCGGGAAGCAGGAAACCCAGGTCCTTGTAAGACTTGATCAGCCTAGCGGCATCTCGCGTGCCAACAGCAATGACCGTCTCACGCAATGCTTTGCGCAAATTGTCCGGGACTCGCCCCACCATGCCAAAATCCACGAAGGTCAACTGCCAGCGGACGGTCTTGGTTTTGCTGCCTTTCTTTGCCGGCAGCGGTGTGATGAACAGGTTGCCGGGGTGCGGGTCGGCGTGAAAAAAGCCATCTTCAAAGATCTGCTCAAGATAAGCATCGAGCAATTTTCGCGCCACCTCGCTGCGGTTGATGCCCGCGGCGGTGATGGCTTCGTACTCGGTGATCTTGATCGCGAAGACATCTTCGAGGGTCAGCACGTGCATGGTGGAGAGACTCCGCACCACACGCGGCACGTTCACCATTTTGTCGTCTTCAAAGTTTTCAAAAAAGGTTTCGGCATTTCCCGCTTCCTTCTGGTAGTCGATCTCTTCGTATACGGTCGCGGAAAATTCCCGCAGCAGGGCGGGCACATCGGCGTGCTCACGGATCGGGCGGTAAAACATCAGCCACTTCCCCACTCGCTGCAACGCAGACAGGTCCACGGTCACGATGGATGCGATGCTTGGACGCTGCACTTTCACAACGACATTGATGAAGTCCGCATCTTCCCCAGCCTTCAGGCGGGCGCGGTGAACCTGTCCCAGTGACGCGGCAGCAAGCGGATTCTCGTCGAACCAATCAAATTTTTCCGTAAGCGAT